>ERZ761602.151-NODE-151-length-168626-cov-26.259867_pt1 | contig 168626 bp, 138 predicted proteins | sample MGYA00512165_ERZ761602 | MGnify/ENA primary metagenome ERZ761602 (study PRJEB28899, sample SAMN02445085) | bioreactor sludge metagenome | biome: EBPR sludge; isolation source: Thorneside wastewater treatment plant | place: Australia: Brisbane, Thorneside... | reverse complement strand
CAGAATATGCGAATTATGAGCATAGTTTGAAGATATATAGGGATTTAAAAAGTGTTATAGACACAGCGTATGATGAAGGCAAGATTGAGGGGAAGATTGAAACTGCAAAATCTTTGAAAGAATTAGGAGTTGCCATAGAGACAATAATTCAAGCAACTGGACTTACACGCGAAGACATTGAAGATTTGTAAATGCTATTTCCCCTCGTCAGGGATTCATCGGCAAAGAGCTTGACAGTGAAAGTGATCTTGCCGATCATGGTGTGAGAAAATATGATTATATTACGGGTAGGTTTATGGCGGTTGACCCTTTGTGGGAAAAGTATAGAGGTCTTAATACTTATCAGTATGCCGCAAATAATCCGATGATTATGATTGATAGAAATGGGAAAGTTATTTTCAAAGCTGAAGGAACTAATCCTGAAAAAATGAATACATTAACAAATCGTATAATTCCATTTCTTCGTTCTTTAGAGAGCTCTACCATCAATGCTATAATTGATAAGGCGGAATCTTCAACAACGAAAGCATTTATTCATATTGCAGAGTATGGAGATGAGTTAAAGTCAGGTGTTGGCTATCAAAAATTAACATCCGATTGGGAAAAAGCAAGTAAAATAGGAGCAGCCGGAATAACAAAAGCCTCTAATGGACAGGGTGATATAGTTTTAGAAAGTAATGCTTTTGATGGAATAACCGATACAGATGATGGCGATATAAACATGTATGCTCCTTCGCTTATGGCAGTTATTGATGAATTGAATCATCTGTCTTCGGATGCCGGTAAAATCGAAGAACATAGAGCATTACGAGAGGCTTTACTCAAAGAAATTGAAGGCGGTAATGAGTGCTTAGCGCCCTTGAAAGGATTGATAGAAGAATTAGGAAAACATGATATGAAGGATAAAAAATGATGAGATATATACAATATATTGCTCTGATTCTGTGTTTATTTGTTGTGTCAGATATATATGGACAAGTATATCTAAAGGAGTATTCAAATAAACGAATGAAACCCGATTCATTATTTGAAGAATTTGCTTATCCGGGATTGCCTCCAGGCTTATACGAACAACAAAAAGACGATATTCGGTATAGTCATCATGATATGTCTTTGCTTATAAAAGAAATATATATATCCGTCTCTCTTGTATTTAATACAAAAAATGAGATAAACCATATAATAATCAATCCATTATACAATGTTGGTAATGATATTCCGAAAGAAGACAAGTTTTGGATAATGTTAGAAGATAGCATTCGCAAGGCAGTAAAAAAATGGAAACCGAAAACATGGTATTATCCTGATGGTTATCAGCCGGAAAATCCCTATATTAATAAAAAAAGTGAATTCCGTCCCTATAGAGGATATCAATTTCATTTTATTACATTAAAATGGACTTTTGATGGAGATTACGGAGGGGTGTTGGGTTTGACATATTGGCTGAATATTCCTGAAGGTACTATTCCACCAGGTTCGGAGGAAAAATAAATATGAGATACTTCTTTGAGTTTCTCAATAAAACTTTATATGCCCACTTTCCTTATGTGGCAAAGGATAGATGATACAGAATTGGCATATTGCGTAAGTTTGCAGTTTCGGATACTTGATACTAAGGATATATAAGCATGAAACATATCATTGTTCTTTGTTTTGTCATACTGTGTTGTTGCGAGACATTGTTTTCGCAAGATGCCCACAAAGGCAAAGAGTTTTACTTTGCTGAATTACCTTGGGGTGGTTTTGAGTGTGTACTTATGCTGTCATCTGATACTGTCACAAAGGGATATATAGTTTTGCATAAAGGCGGTTCATTGACTGATACTTTGTATTTTTCACTGAAACAAGCTCAACAGCCCATAATTATAAAATATGATGGTTCGAAGATAGGACTCAGAGGAGGTGACCATAGATCCAATTCTTTTATTCACAATTTACAACCACAGAAACTCTCTCTTTATATCCGAGCAGAACATGATATACAAGCCACGTGTTTAACGGGTCCGAATGGTAATGGTAATGAAATTACACTTTTGTATCCGGTTAAGGCATACGGTAAGGAGTATGTTGTTGTCGCCCCTCAGTCAAAATATTTTACCTATACGGATAATAATAACAAAATAGTTCAGAATTATCTGTATTCTCAGTGTTGTATTGTGGCTACGGAAAATAATACTTCTATTACTATTGAATCGCCTGTGAACCTCTTAGGAGCAAGTGAGCGTACATTAACGGCAACATTACAAAAAGGTGAGAGTTATCTCATTCAAGCACGCCCAAGTGCTCTTGATACTGCGGCAGATTTGACTGGAATGAGAATTGTTGCTTCTGCACCAATTGCTGTCTATAGCGGTGGTATATTGGGGTTTGGTACTCATCCAACAAATAAGTGGTTCTCAATTAATAATACTTCCGAAAGTTTACTTCCGATTTCATCGTATGGTCAAAGATATATTGTCATAGATCCGGTGAAGTCTCGCAATGAAGATGATTTGGGTTCCAATTATCATAAAATTGTTGCCATGACCGATACCGCTACTATTTATGTCAATGGTAATAAGATCAGTAAACTCCAAAAAGGTGAAAGTATAGTATTACCTTTAAATAAATACTCTTTAGTATATGGTACATCTCCGATTGCAGTTATTGTCTTACGACGTTCTTCCTATTCGGACATAGATTATTATCATGATGAGATACCTAATACCTATGGCAATCCTTTTATGACAGATATTGCCCCTCAAGAATATTGGCAGAAAAGCTATGATATCTTTATGGATTATCAGAAAGAATATGATGGAATGATATTCCCTGATAATTATATTGATATTATTGTGCCGACATCTGCAATCAATCAAATAACAATGAATGGCAAAGCAGTTAATAAAAATTTATTTAAACCTTTACCATCATTTCCATCATCGGGTTTTTGCTCCGAATTGTCGTATGCAACCATTATGACCCGACCTTCTTCACTTCGCTTAGAGTGTAATGTTCCCTTTGGTATCAGTTGTTACGGTTATGGACCATTGAAATCAGCTTACTACGCTTATGGCTATGTTCCGGGTCGTTCTATGAATAATGCATCATTGTCACATCCTATTGTCAAGACAAGTGTGAGCGATACGACGATGTGTGCGGGACAAAGTCTGCAATTGCAAGCATACGGCGGCGATGGCACATTTGAATGGTCACCCAAAGAAGGATTATCCTGCACGGATTGCCCTTCACCGATAGCAACAATCACAAAAGATATACTTTATACTGCTGTGAGTAAAGATTATTTTGGTTGTCCGACGATGAAACAAAGTGTCAGCGTGCGAGTGAAAACAGCAACGGTAAAAGCAAGTGAAGATTTGGGAATTTGTGCCGGAGATTCCATTCAATTAACCGTCAATGAAGGGCTGTCATATTCATGGACACCGTCGAATACCTTGAGTTGCAGCGATTGTCGTTCACCATTTGCTCGCCCTACGACACAACAAACATATTATGTGACCATGACCGATAAATATGGTTGTGTGGGTATTGATTCGGTGACGGTGAGTGTGGGAAAACCGATAGCGGATGCAGGCAAAGATACCATAATTTGTGCGGGGTCATCGGTGCAAATATTTGCTTCGGGCGGAAATTATTATCGTTGGGAACAATCTCCCGATTTGAGTTGCAGCGATTGTGCCAATCCTATTATTTCTCCGAAACAATCACAATATTATCGCATGCGTTCTTTTATTTCAGCAAATTGTTATGCTGATGATTCTGTATTTATTACGGTAGAAAAAGCAACGGCAAATATTATAGCTTCTAAATTACGATATTGCAAACAAGACAGCATACAATTACGTGTCGAAGGCGGTAAAAGCGTGCAATGGCGCGGTGCGGGTATTAATTGCATAGATTGCCGTGAGCAAAAATTTATTGCACCACAAAGCGGATATTATTATGCAGAAATTACCACCGATAATAATTGTACAGCACAAGATTCTGTGTATATCACGATAAATACCCCACAAATGACGGTGTCGGCGGACACAACTATATGTCGTGGCACATCGGCAAAGATGTGGGCACGAGGTAATGGACGATTTGTGTGGTCACCGCCGCAAGGATTAAGTTGTACGGATTGCGATTCTCCGTTGGCAAGTCCCACAGAATCAACGGAATATACGGTGTTATTATATGATGCGGATAATTGTATAGCGAGCGAAAAAGTATGGGTATATGTGGACAGTTGTGTCATTCAAACACAAGATACCATCACACTTATGGCATCATTGGATTGTGAAACTATATCAGCAGAAAAAACATATATTCATTTATCAGATAATCCGCTGACGGTGCAATCACCGATTTTTATACGCGGAAATACTAATGCATTTTTTGTGGAATATTCTGTTCCGCCGGGCACAGAATTATCACGCAATGATATTTGTACAATCTCAATAACAATGATAGAAAAAAATCAAGGTACTTATAGCGCGGAATATAGCATAGGGGAGGGCAAATCCACCAAGCTGAATGTATTTATCCAAGGAAAATATGAAGAAAAACGCGCGAATATTCGTCCACATGACACCACCGATATTATTGCCGGCAGTCGCATACCTGTTCGTTTATTTATGGAAAATAAAGAATCGGGACTGCAAGAAATAGTAATGACCATATCCTATCCTTCACGTTTTATGAAATATACGGACAAGAGTTTACAATCCATTGTTACCGGTGAATTTATTGTCGAAAAAACAGAAGAAAAAGAGGGCTTTGAATATGTGACTATACGTGGAAAAGGCATAGATATTTATCCATCGGAACAAGAAATAGCGCGATTTGAAGCAGATACATATTTAGGCGATTCGTCTTCATTTACGGTACTGACCTCAACCCAAACGACGAATGAATGTTATCGCATAGCCCCGTCGAAGGCAACAATAAGCATGGGCGGTTGTTTTATAGAAGGCAGAACAGTGACGACGGGACAACCCTATACGATGACAAGTCGTGTGGAAGATAATCAATTAATTCTTGATTATACGGCGGGCTTAGATGGAAAAACAGAGTGTACGCTGATCAATAGTATGGGTGAAATTGTTGGAGAGCCGATACAGAGAGTGGACATACGTGGAGAATATCAATTGATATATTCATTGTCAAATTTGGCAAATGGGATATATATAGTTAATTTCCGCTCAGGATTTTATACAAAAAATGAATGTATTATATATGTACGGTAAATAGTCAGCTCCCAAATTCTCAATGTTTTTTCCAAACCTATAAGGTTTTTGAAACCTTATAGGTTTACCATTACATTGGATTAACATTCCGAGCTTCAATCATTTATTTAAGCCAAGCCGGGAAATCCTCTTGTGCACTGCACACAGCCGCCCAAAATACACGAAATGCAGATGCTGCGGTTTCCGCTTCGATTTTAATTGTCAGTTCATTAAGTACTTCTACGCCTTCAATGCGTTGTGCCCGCAATGTATGTTCTCGTCTATAGAAATCACATTCAAGAGAATAATGAGAAGTCGGTTTGAATGGTTGTAGTTGCCATTGAAGTCGCTTACGAATAGCTCTTTCGGCAGCATCGGCAATTGTTTGTTTTGTTCGTGCTATAGGATAGCAGATTGCAGCGGTAGAACCCAATACCTTTTTTGTAGAAACAAACTCAATCGAAGAACTTATTGCCGAACATTCTTCTTCCAAATCATCATTACCGACAATCAGCCCAACGGGAATATCATAACTGCCGAAGATGGCAGAATTCATGGTGATTTCACCAATTTCTTGACCATTTAATCGTAAACGACAAATTGTGCTGCCAACATACGTATGGGCTAATAAACCATTGGGCGTTCCTGCTTTTGAGTGATAGCCAATCATAAAAGCCATATCAATTTCATCGTTAATTCCTTCAAGTTGACATAATGGTTTATTGGATGGGGAAGCGGGACCAATCACCAAGGATGCTCGCTCATGCAATTCTTCAAAGAGAACATTCCGCATTATGCCATGACCATCACCAACGATAAATTCTGCATCAGGTATAACACGTAAGCAACCTTCAATAGCTGCATTAATGTCTTGAGTTAATAATTTCCGAGCTGCGGAGTATGTTTTTCCTTCGGGCATAAGTTGATCATGATGGACAACACCTGTGGCGCCTTCCATATCCGCTGCAATGAAAATAAGCATAAAGTAAAATTGTTAAATTTTTAAAAATATTGTAGATAGTAAAATTAAAGCCCGCATCTCTCAAAAATGTAATCCACACTTTCTTTTAATGAAATACCACCATCAAATATCGCATTAAGTTCATCAAGAGGCATAACTTCTGTTATCTGTTCTGATTCTGCCAAAGTTTGACGAAGTGGAATCTTCTCAGCCCATGTTTTCATAGCGCACGTTTGAACGCGGGAATATGCTTCTTCTCTTGTAAGACCACGTTTAACTAATTCTAACAAAATAGTTTGAGAAAAGACTAAGCCATATGTTTTTTCAATATTGGCTTTCATATTTTCGGGGTAAACAAGCAATCTGTCAATCAGATTTATCGCTAAATGGAGCATATAATCCATAATGATAGTGCTGTCCGGGCATATCACACGTTCAACGCTGCTGTGTGAAATATCACGTTCATGCCAAAGAGCATTATTTTCCATAGCAGCCATAGCATTGCTTCGAAGTAATCTTGCTAAACCCGTAAGCCTTTCAGAAACAATAGGATTACGTTTGTGAGGCATGGCTGAACTGCCTTTCTGCCCTTTAGAGAAAAACTCTTCGGCTTCAAGCACTTCCGAACGTTGCAAATGTCGCACTTCTATGGCAATTTTCTCTAATGATGATGCAATAATTGCTAAGGTTGAGAGAAATTCAGCATGGCGGTCTCTTTGAATTACTTGTGTCGAAACAGGGGCGGGAGTTAAGCCAAGCTTTTCGCAAACATATTCTTCAACTTTCGGAGAAAGATGTTCGAATGTTCCAACGGCACCGGAAATCATGCCCGTGGAAATAATGGCATTGGCTTGTTCTAATCTTTTCAAATTGCGCAAAGATTCTTGATACCAGAGCGCAAGTTTTAACCCGAATGTTGTCGGCTCTGCATGAATGCCATGTGAACGCCCTACACATACGGTATAGCGAAATTCATTTGCTCGGCGAGCTAAGACTTCCGATAACTGTTCCAATTTTTTGTAAATAAGCTCACCGGCTTGTTTTAACTGAACTGCGAGAGCAGTGTCTAACACATCAGAGGAAGTCATGCCGAGGTGAATAAAACGTGAATTAGGTCCAACATATTCTGCAACATTGGTCAGAAATGCAATTACATCATGCTTCACAGTTTCTTCAATTTCTAAAATCTTTTGTACATCGAATTGAGCTTTTTCACGGATTTCTATAACAGCATCGTTCGGAATGATGCCGAGTTTGGATTGGGCTTCACAAGCAAGTATTTCAATTTCCAACCAGATAGAGTATTTATTTTGTTCACTCCAAATTTTACCCATCTCGGGTCTTGTATAACGTTCAATCATAAAAATAAGATAAGAATTAACAAAAGTTGTACAAAAATATCATTTCATTTTCGATTCATCATGAAAGAATCATTCGATTTCTTCTATAGAGAGATAAGCATCCTCTTGGTCAATTTCGGATATTCTGCACACAGATTGATAGGAGCATTTTTGGCAGGCATTAGGCTTTGGCGATACAGAAAATTCACCTTTGCCGATTTCTTCACAAAAATGACCACCTATCTCAACGGCTTGTTGTGCCACATCATTCAGATATGCGGAGTCATACACTTTTATCCTCGTATAACCCGCCGCCTGAACTAAATTTGAGCAATGTTCTGCAATCAGTGGCAAGCGCACATATTTTTCTTTCTTTTCTTCGCGAGCAAAGGGAACATAATAGAGAGCACCTGAGGGAAAAGCTTGTTTTCCATATTTTGAGGCAATAATCTGATTTGCTGCTGCTATATAGAGTGGTAATTGTAAAGAACGCAGAGTTGTAATGTCCTTGTTTATTGGGGGATTGCCGGTTTTATAATCGGTTACCAAGAACTCCACAGCATCATTATGTTCTTTAATTTCAATTCTATCAATCTTTCCTCTTAATGTAAGTGTGTCCGATAATTTTAGTGCCTGATTACCTTTTCCGGATTTATTAAATTGCCCAAATGAATATTCAAATAAAGCGGGAATGAAATCCCATCCTGCTTGAATTTTTTGTAATTCATTTTCTAACCATACAAATAACTTTCCTTCAGCAACATCATCACCTAATAGCCGAGCGACTTCAATCGGGAAATAAGGATGATCAAATTTAAGTCTTTCAAGTTCTTCATTTGTAATCTGTTGTAATAATGACTTGTAGTCTTCTTTCTTATACTCAATGAGATTTTCCGGTATTGAGTCTTTTTGTAAATAGGTATAAAAGCGATAGACTATGGTGTGAAAGAGATTACCTATATCGGGACTGTTAAACCATGAAATCACCGATTGTTTGTCTTGTAAATAGAGAATATAGGAAGATAAATACTTAAACGGACATTCATTATATTGCTCTAATGCAGAAACAGATATAGGAGATTTACCCCGCTGTAATAAATGCTTTACGGTGTTCTCGGAATATACATTGTTGCGCGGATTTGCGACACTTGGTGCAGAAAGTACCTCAGATAATTGAAATTCTTGCATGGATGCTATAGAACAATACCAAGCCGGAGTATCATTATCACTTTTATCAGTTAAATCTTTGTATTTATTATCAATACGAAGCGTAGTTATACGCAATACGGCATCTAAAAAGGGTGATGGAACTGTTTCTGTATTCCCATCTGATTTTGGCAAAAATATATGTATGTTCGGGGTCTCACAGCTTTCCAGTGCATTTGCGAACCATTCAAAAAACTGCATTCTCTCAGAGCGTATATGCCGTTCCTCAGACTTTGGTAATTCAATACCAAGGAATTGTTCCGGTTTGTAAGATTGAGGGAATTCACCATCAATCAGACCACAGAGTATAGAAATAGGGCTTTGAATGCCACGAGTTTGTTCCGGTGAAGTAATGGTAACACCGTATCCATGTTTTTCTCGAATTTGATATTTTGCTGCATGTACAGAGCTCTTCAGCCGCGAAAAAAAGTGGATAGGCGAACGTTTTTTATCTGGAAAACGCTGGTTCTGGACATGACAAAATTCGTTCAAGACATCAATAAATGCTGCTAAAGCGCGTGCATCTTTTTCAACTTCTTCTTCTAAAACTATATATTCAAGTTCTGTTAATTTATTTTTTTTCAATAAAATATGATGGAAAAGCATCTCTATTGCATGACGTATTCGTAAACGATTGAGTACATTCTTTACAACAAGATTGCGAAAGTCCCGGACAGACATCTGTTTATCAGGAATATCAATTATCTCAATCAAAAGAGCAATATCATTTTTTGCTTTTTCTAATTGTCGCAGTTGTTTGTTTCTTTGTTGTAACTCTGCTTCATCTACTAAGCCGGCATCATTCCATCTATTAACTAATGCTGTTATTGCAAGTATTCTCTTTTCTATAATTTCAATCCACTGTTTGGGATTATGAAAACGCCTATAATCTGTGATTCTCAATAAACGAGCTACTTCATCAATTGTGGCAGCTGACTCACGTTGATATAATGCTATATTCTCAGATTCAGCGTCATCTAATTGAAAAAAGTGAAGATAGGGGCTAGATAATGCTCGTCGTATATCACGTACTCGCCATCCACGTAAGCCAATATCAAAGACAGAAAATATTGCCGAAACGACAGGTGCTTTAGCTAATGAATAGCGATCGGTAATATTAAGAGGTATCGCAAGTTTCTTAAAACATTCACGAAAGAGGGGAGTATAAATTTCCGGTTGCCTCACTGCGATTGTAATATCCCCCGGATGATACCCTTCTTTTAAGAGATAATGTTTAACTAATTTGCCTATGGATTCAACTTCGTGCAGACGATCTTGAGCTTTCCACATAGAGACAAAACGGGAAAAGAATGGATTATTAATTGGTTTTTCAGTGTTAAAGAGCCAACGTCGTAAGCAAGAAACAGGTGTTAAATGTTGTAAATTGGAAACTGTAGTAGTCTGATGTGGTTGGTCTATGACACTATATCCTTGTAAAATCAATTGTGTAATCATTCCTTGAACATTTCCGAACAATGGACCATTATCCTCTGAAAATTCAATTGAGATTATGATGGGATAATTCTGCTGCGAAAGAACATTAAAAAGGGCAATTTCAGGTTGTGAAAACTCAGTAAACCCTGAAATATAAAGGAATAAGTTCTTCTCAAGTATAGATGACAAATGCAAAGGATTATGGGCAAGATAATGTGTCAGCGTATGAGTTAATGTATATTCATCCGTGATATTGTTTTGTAATTTAGATTCATAGTGATTGTAAAGTGTGATGATATCTGTCAATTTTTTCTGCCCTAATAGGGAAGTGTCGGCTACTTTTTCTAAGTCATCTTGTAGTTTCAATGGAGTTATTCCATCTTTTTTTAAGCCCTGTATGACATTATTGAGTCGCTCTATAATTGGAAGAGAGAGAGTTTCGTCGGCAATACGATAATACGATAAAGCTGATTGCTCGACTACTTCTTCGAACAATGCAAGCTTATAGGCATCACTAACGACATGAATTTTCGCCAAACTTGGAACAGTGGATGCTATATACTGAATAAATGTAGAAAGTGTGTAAATCGGTGGTGATTTAACAGGCATTGCTTTCTGCAAAAAATTTGTTCGAACTGTGTTCCTTTGCAGTAATCTTTGTAGCCGCGCAGTCGGAACTATTCTCACACAATTGCCAATCTTGATCTCTTCGTAAACGGATTGATGAAGGTTGGCTGATAGAGCAGCTTGATTGCAAAGAAGGAGTGCCATGGTGTGATGTTCAATAAAAATCAATATTTACAGAAACTTTTGATTCCAAATTACGACAGACTTTTCGATTTGAGGAAAAATTTTTATCAAAAAGTTTGTTAGAAAGAATAAAATCCGTATTTTTGCGAACCGAAAATAATCGGGCGGTTAGCTCAGCTGGTCCAGAGCGCCTGCCTTACAAGCAGGATGTCGGGGGTTCAAATCCCTCACCGCCCACAAAAATTAGCTCATGATTTTCATGGGCTTTTTCTTTTTACACTCATTTACATTATAGCAATGAAAGTATCGTTTGGCATAGCAAGTATGATTATTGGGCTCAGTGTATCAACAGCGTTTGCACAAATACCTGACTCATTAAAAACATTCACATCTATTGAAGAAGCTGCTAAAAATCCCGAGGCAGTAAGAACTTTACGTGTTAATCGTTACGATAAAGATGTTTTTCCAAGTGAAGTTCTTAAAATGAAAAATCTAAGAATTTTTGCAATCCGTGGTGGTAAGTACCAATCCATTCCATCTGGTTTGGGACAGTTGAGTCAGCTAAAAATTCTACAAATCGAAAACAGTCAAATTACTGAAATCTCTGATGAAATTGGTAAACTTGAAGAATTAACTCAGCTTAACCTTCAAAGCAATAAATTGGTGAAATTGCCATCCGGCATTACCAAATTATCAAAGCTGACAATGTTGAACCTGAGCAATAATATGATGAGTGATTTACCTTCAAATCTTTCTGGTTTGTCATCATTGGTTGATTTAAATATGGCGAATAATAAACTAAGTGCATTACCTGAGGATATAGGTAATTTACCACAATTGCGGACATTAAATGTCAGAGGTAACCAATTAGCTTCTGTGCCTAAATCACTCAGTGCATCAAAATCGCTTGTCACATTAGATTTAAGTAGTAATAAACTTACTAATCTCTCCGGAATAAGTGCATTGTCAAAACTTGAGAATTTAGATGTGAGCAGTAATAATATTGCTAAAATTGATGATGCTCTATTTGATTTACCTGAATTAAAAGTTATCAATGTTTCCGGTAATTCATTACAATCAATGCCACAAACAATCTCAAAAGCCCAAAAATTGCGTTCACTCAATGCCTCCAAAAACCAACTTACACAGTTACCGTCTTCTCTGGCAGAGTTAAAGCAGTTAGATATGATTGACTTTTCGGAGAATTCCATAAAAGAGGTTCCCGAATCTATAGGAAATCTGGAAAATTTACTTACTATTGATTTGGGAAAAAATAATCTGAAAACTATACCCGGCAGTATAGGAAAATTAACAAAATTACGTTCATTAGATTTATCTGATAACCCATTGGAATCATTACCTGTTAAAGAGTTGATAAAACTCCATAATCTCAAGAAATTTCTCTTTTTCCAATCTCCGCCCGAAGCAAAAAAAGAGCAAGGTAAAAATCCGGCGGATGCCAAACCGGTGGGTGATAAAAAATAATCTTCATAACTTTATATCTTATGCTCACTAAGTTGTCGAAAATTATAATTTTATCTATACTTTCATGTCTTGCCATGAATGGTCAAGATATTCGTAATGCTTTTCTCAAAAAGTATTCGAAACTTAATTCCATCAGTCTTAAATTTACTGTAGATAATAATTTTGACCTTTTTTCTATGAAAGCAAAAAAGGGTAATAAATTTATCTTGGAACAAAAGTCTGTGATTATTTTCTGTGATGGAACAACTGTTTGGAATGTAAATAAAGTAACAAATAAATGTATGATATCGAATCGTGACATTCATAATGAAACGACTTCGATAGATGATATATTCTTGGGAATATTGAATACTTATATCATAGAAAAAACTATGACGGTCAATGATAGTAAGCTGGGAAGCAATTATTATATAGTTATGAAGCCGAGAAACAAAGATAACGTTATTAACGGAATAGAATCTCTCACTATGATTGTTGATAAAAAGACACTTCAGATAAAAACTATTGAGTATAAAGATAATAACGATACTCGCAGCATTACGATAAAGTCAATGAAGTTGAATCAAAAAATAGATAACTCTGCATTTGTCTTTACCCCATCAAAAGATATGACGGTCATTGATTTGCGTTAAGACATCAAGCTTCAAATACGATGGTGAACTCTTTTCTGAATGATGTTGCCGCATCTTTGAATTTTTCATTATGTTGTGCTTGTAAAGCGGGTGAGAACTCTTGACGGTAATGCAATAAGGTTGCACTATCTTTGCATACATATTCTATGACAAAATTTCCGTTAGTCGTATCGTCCATTAACTCCAACATTCTCACATTCAAGAAACATCCTGTTTTCATAACATCGGGTATATGGTGTTCACACATCCATGTTTGCCATTCTTGAACATATATTGATTTGACAGTCACATTGACTTGATATAGTATCATAAACAACCTACGATAAAATTATGTTATATTTTTGTATTATCTTCTTACCAAAGAAAACTAAGGTACTTTTACAAAAATACATACTACAACTCATACACAATCATTATGTTTGACTTTTCAGATCGCAATAAGAGTGCACATTGGATAACAGCACTTATCTCATTACTGTTGTTTATCCCGTTTTTGGGTACTGTCCATCTCTTTGATTGGGATGAAATTAACTTTGCTGAGGCAGCTCGTGAGATGGTAATTACTGGAGATTGGTTACGAGTTCATATAGATTATGCTCCTTTTTGGGAGAAACCCCCCTTATTTATTTGGCTGCAAGCGATTGCGATGTCCCTGTTTGGCATTAATGAATTTGCAGCACGTTTACCTAACGCTTTGATTGGTGTCTTTACATTACAAGTTCTGCTTTATCTTGGAAGAAAATTACACTCATTAGAATTTGGTTTATGGTGGGTACTTGCTTATGCGGGGTCATTCTTACCTCATTTTTATTGTAAATCAGGAATCATTGACCCATTATTTAATCTTGCAATATTTTTATCTGTGTATTTTCTTCATCAGGCACTCAAACAAGAACATCTCAAGCATAGTGTGTATGCCGGTATTGCAACAGGTATAGCTGTATTAACCAAAGGACCTGTCGGTTTTCTATTACCCTCTTTAGTAGGTATTACCATGTTATTGTTGCAAAGAAATTTTACCGTATTTGTGATGAAAAGTATTCTGAGCTATGTCTCACTATCCATACTTGTTGCATCATTGTGGTTTGGTGTTGAGTATTTTATTAATGGATCTTGGTTTATAGAAGAGTTTATTCTTTATCAAATTAGGTTATTGACGACGGGTGATGCCGGACATTCTCAACCATTATATTATCATTTTGTTATTGTACTTATTGGTTGTTTTCCTGCTTCTGTCTATGCTATATTCGGATTTCGTAGTGCTTGGAAGAAAGATACGCATAATTTTTCACGCTGGATGATAGTTTTATTTTTCACCGTGATGATTCTTTTTTCATTAGTACAAACGAAGATAGTCCATTATTCATCTTTAGCGTATTATCCCGTTGCATATCTTGCTGCTTTTGTTATTACTAATTTTTTGAAAAACAGAAATAAAACTATTATTCCGTTTATTTCTGTCTATAGTTTATTGAGTGTAGTTTGGGTAGGGCTTTTTGCTGCAATTTGGTATATAGGAACGCATATAGAATTTATTATTTCTATTACAAAGCGTGATTTTGAGAAAGCAAACCTTTCGGCACCAGTAGTGTGGAATGGTTATGAAATTATTGTCCCCATAGTTCTCGCACTTGGAATTCTATCCTCATTTTTCTTACTACGCAAACATAAGTATATTCACTCCATTGCTCTTGGCTTTATTGCGGTGATTCTTGCAATCAGTATTTTTTTACCACTTGTTGCACCTAAAATCGAAGGTTATACACAAAGATCCATACTTGAGTTCTATCAAAAAACTTCAACGGAGAATTGTTATGTACAGCCTATATTCTATAAAACATATTCGCATTTATTTTATGGAAATAGGCGATATAATCAAAGTGCCGCATCCAAAAATATGTCACCGGGTGAATTTGAAGAATGGTTGAAGTCCGGCACTATTGACAAACCCGTGTATTTTGTTGCAAAAGTACATGATAAACATCATCTTGAAGCGATTCAAGGTGCCGAATTATATGGTTCCTATTATGGATTTTTAGTCTATAAACGTACTCCGAGATAGAATCTCGCATCATAAAGGTAATGATAAAGTCATTAGCGGTGTCGAAGGGGGAGATATTACACCTATTTCATTGCTTCCTTGCGGTAATATTGAATCAAACATTTTTTCAAACTGTGATGAGAGAGAATGTATTAATATGCCTGTTCCAATGCCGATCAATGCACCTGCTGCAACATCTGTCGGATAATGAACACCAAGATGTAAGCGTGCAAATAGAGTATAGAGTGAATAAGAAATACTCGTAGATGTCACAATCCAATTATTATAGCGTAAACTAAGAATGGTCGCTAAACAAGCGCTGCCACTTGAGTGACCTGATGGAAATGACCAAAAGGACTCCGTGTCATTGGGAATAATACAATCTTTATGAGCGATAAATGGGCGTTCTCTTTGAATAAGTGATTTTAGTCCTGTCATTACACCGAACTGTACAACTTCTGCACTGGCAATGAGCAATCCATTTAAGACAATATCACGATTCTTTTCTGCATAACCATACACTAAGTGGATTGTTGGAATTGCTAATGATACAGGTACTAAGCTGTTGCTGATAAGCTTTGATGTAAACACTAATTCCGGATTCCGAATTGTTGTTAACGTATGTACGATTGCGGCATCGGTAGAAAGTGAATCCGTGCATTTATGATTTACTACACTATCCGATAGCGAAGCTGTATGAAGCTGATAAAGACTGTATAATAATAATTTTACTGACATACTTTGATTATCCCCGTTTATAAATAACAAATAATTCCGGTGCAGAACGTTTTTTGTAAGGGTAACATAAATGAGCAATAGAAAAATTAGATGAAGGTAAATGAGATAATATATTTTTTACTGATTGTAACTCATCTTTTCCTCCATTATGCTCTACATAAACAGCAATAGTTATTACTCCACCTGATTGTAAAATTGAGCAACTTTGTTCGATTGCTGAATATGTGGTATGGGGTTGTGTGATGATTGATTTATCTGATTGTGGTAAATAACCAAGATTAAACATGACAGCCATAATATGACCGTGGAATTGATTATGAATTGAAGAATAAAGAGAGTCGTGCGATTGATTGAATATTGTCACATTATGGAATGTCGCATTGTCTTGTAAAATTTTTTCTGTTGCTTTGCAAGCGGACTCTTGAATATCAAATGCAAATACATGACCGTTTTGACCAACTGATTCGGATAAAAACAGAGTATCATGTCCATTTCCGCATGTAGCATCAATAACGGTATCACCTTGTTGGATATATTGCTGAATAATCCAATGAGTCATTGAAGTCAGATGAAACAAATTATTCTTCATCACTCTGAAAATAAGTAATTAGTCGGCTGTCTTTATGCTTGGATTGTGATCTATTCTTAATTTGTTGTTGTAATTTATGAGCAAATTCATGTGCAGCATTATACCCATACGTTTTAGATAGATAATTAAGAGCAATGACTTCTGTGATTACCGTAATATTTTTTCCTGCAAATATTGGTAATTTGACGGTAGCAATATCAACACCTAAAATGGGGGAAGTATATTCATCAAGCCCTGTGCGCGTATATTCTTTATCTTTATCCCATTCTTCTAATTCGACAATAATTTCCAACCGTTTTTGAAAGCGTATTGCACGAATTCCGAACATTTTTTCTACATCAATGATACCTAAGCCACGAATTTCCATAAAATGTTTTACGAGTGTTGTACCGGTACCCATCAGAATTGATTCTCTCTTTTTTGTGAACATCACAATGTCGTCGGCAACTAAACGATGACCTCGTTCAACAAGGTCTAAAGCAATTTCACTTTTACCTATCCCGCTCCTTCCTATGAGCAATACACCCACCCCATAAACATCAACAAAAGAGCCATGTAAAGTAGCTTGCTCTGCGAATTGATCGTCTAAAAACTCTGTGAGTAAATAAATAGCTTTGGTTGTCTCATAGTGTGTGCGGAATACAGGAATATGTGCTTTGTTCGCTTCCTCCATGAGAGCTTCATCAAATTCATGATTATTTGTCAGTATTATGCATGGAATTTCAAATGTACATAATGTTGAAAATGCTTTGCGGCTTTCAGAGGAACTTAATGATTTGAGGTAATACATCTCTGTATTCCCAAAAACTTGTACTCTGTTATGAGTGAATAATTGTACAAATCCGGCTAATGCCAATTGTGGTCTATGAATATTTTTATCAATAATTGGTTTATTTGTATTTATAGACGGATTTATTTGTATGAGTTTTACAGGGGATTGTAATAAAATATCAACTGGAATATTACTTTTTTGTATAGACTGTATGTTTTTTAATGAACTCATGACAGGACAAAAAAAAAACGCCCAAGATGACTTAGGCGTTTCATAAACTAAGGTCTGTGTTCAGCGTTACGATGATTGGATTGTTTTTCGCGAACTTTTTTTAATTGACTGATAATTTTATTAGACGCGCCATGAATACTTTTATCAAATAAATCAGAAGAATCTTTTGCATTGATGACGTGATCCTGTATATAGACTGTAAACTCTACAATTTTTCCATTATCGTCGTCAAGTACTATTTCCGTACGAGTAATGCCATCGGCATATTTTAAAAATTTGTTTGCTGTAGCAGTAACAATTTCTGTTAATTCAGGCCATGCTTTGAAGTGGCGTGCTGAGATGTTAATCACCATAACGAACCCCATCTATATAATAGTTAATAAAAATGCTGCCTTTCGGCTTGCTGTATGACAACTTTTTGTTGTAATTATTGTGATATTTTCTTTGCTTGCTTCATAAACTGAAAAAAGACTCCCACATTTACTGCAAATGAACTTGTTCCTGCGTAAAACGTATCATTCCAAGAAGCCGGCGGATTCACAAATTGTGTTTTTGCCTTTTCAAAAAAAGGCGCATCCAAACCGGAATAGACATATCGTGCCTCAATGAGAATACCGGCAATGACCGATTGTTTAAGTTTCTTGTCGAAAGACATTTCAATACCGCTATAGAGCGTAAATGCCGGTCCTACTAAAGTCGAATTAATATATTCACCACCGGTTCTTATATCATTCGGAAATGATGAACGTAATTTTTCAGTCCAAGTTATTTTCCCAATATTTATGCCAAGTCCACCGCCGACATAAGTGCGAAATTGATTGCTCGATGGCACAAATTCGGCTGTAAGTAAAACAGGTATTGAATTTATTGCTAATTGTTGCTCTATTGCTCTTTGTCCGATTGTCTGCGAATCAAGCGAAGAACGTACACTTTGTGTGTACATTTCCGTAAAACCTGTATTGGCATATTCTGCGGTCATACCGAAACGAATGCCTTCGATAAACTCAAATTTAGCAGATCCACCAATTGCTAATTTTGCATCATATTCATTATTTCTGCCACCAAAGTACTGGAAATAGTTTTTGGTAAAATCGGCAGAGCCATAGCCAAACTTTGGTCCTACATAGAAAGAAAGCATATTCATAATTTCTTTAGAATCCGCACTTTGTGCTTGACTTCTTGTCACGGAACAGAGCCACAATACTAGAAAAATATATGATAACAAAGATTTCATAATGTAATATTAAAGGATTCTTTTGCCGAGACATGAAGTCACCACACCAACGGCGAAATCAGCACTTTGGTTCATATCATCGAGAATAGGATTGACTTCTGTCACTTCGAACGATTTTACCAAACCGCTTTCGGCTGCCATTTCCATAATTAAGTGGGTTTCACGATAGGAAAGACCGCCTGACACCGGAGTTCCTACACCTTTGGCAACGGAAGGATCAACGCCATCTAAATCAAATGAGATATGTAAATGGTCAATGCGTGATTTCATTCGTTCCAATACAGTGAGCATAATCGCATACATACCAAGTTTATCAATTTCTGTCATCGAATATGCTTCAATTCCTAATTGCTTGATTAACTCACGTTCGCCTGGGTCAACAGACCGCAACCCTATCATTGTTATATTCTGTGGTTGAAGTTTAACAAAATCACCACCGACTCCGGTTAATTCTTTTGCACCGATACCTAAGTTCACCGCCACTGGCATACCGTGAATATTACCTGATGGCGTAGTTTCCGGTGTATTGATATCAGAGTGGGCATCAACCCAAATAACCCCGAGACGTTTATTATGAGCTTTGCAATGAGCTGAGATTCCGGCTACAGAACCAATGCTCATTGAGTGGTCACCACCTAAAATGAGAGGAAAAAAACCTGTGTCTAAAGCGTTCTTAACATGAAGAGCAAGCGCTTCACTGGCTTTGGTAATTTCGGGCAAGTACCGTAAACGTGCGTCATAAATGTCTTGTGTTTCCGGTGTTGGGACAGTGATATCCCCAATATCATGCACTTCATACTCCAACTGCTCCAACTTTTGTGCGAGACCTGCGATGCGTAATGCCGAAGGTCCCATATCCACTCCTCGACGACCTGCTCCTAAATCGAGAGGATATCCTATAACTTTGAGTTTACGATTCATAAAATTTCATTCTGTGTGATGGGCAAAAATAGAAAATTTTTAATTTACTCTGAATCTATGGTCATGCCATACACTTCAGGTAACTTAAATGTGTGCGTGCCAAAAATAGAGAAAAGTTGTCCTGTGGAAAGGATAATACCTCCAAAAGATTTGTCGTGGGCATTATAGGCAACATCAATACGAATAATGGCTTCGGCGCCTGATGCTTTGGTATTATGGATTCTAATTCCGCCACCAATGGCATTGTAAAATCTCATATTGAAAATTTGATCACTTTGTTTCCAGATTGTTCCAATATCATGAAATACAACCCCCGACAGTTTGAATATCCATAAATCTGTTTGCGGATATACACGCAATTCGGTATTTGCAATGATTCTATTGGCTCCTTCTAAAGTATTAGCTGCATATCCACGCAACCCGGCATCATTATCAAGGATTAATTGTCTGAAAGCATTCCAGTTCCATACAGTCTGTTGTCGTAATCGCGAGGCAATCAAAAAGTTTTCCGAAAAACGATAATGACCTACACCGGAAAACTCTTGATATGTATATCGAGGATTGCCACGTTCAAAGCCGGATGAACCGGTAAGTTGTCCAAATAAATATCCTTTACCAATACCGACACTTTGTTGAATCTGACCTCCTACATAATAAACTCCCTCACCTTGTGAGCCAATAGGGAATATACGCCCGATAATGGCAGTACCCCATCCTCCATACGCCATGTCTTCGGTTTCATATCCGTTTAATTTCAATGTCTTTGCAAATTTTTGTTGTAATGAAGAAAATCCAAGTAATATTTTACCGGAGTTATCATAAGGTTGGCGTAAGGTAGGGCTGACGCGCTGCACATCTTCCAAAGCTATATAAGCCGAAAAAAACAGGCGGTCTTTTCTTTGCATCCCTAAAGAAATCCATGACTCTGCTCGGCGAACATGATAAGGTGTTCTTTGAGGGACGGCAGTACTGCTATACACAAAATCAGACCCAAAAGAATTGGTTGCAGAAATTCCAAAAGAGAGAGGCGAAGACAATGTACGGAAGGGTTGAAAAAGTGAAAATTGTTGCACTGTACGATAACGATGAGCCGACAAAGCAAAAGAAAAATTAATCTCGGATCGCAATACCCGACGGTATGTTCCTGTCAGTATCCCATCCCAGCCAATAGAGTTCTCGGTACGATATAATGCTTGAGCCATTACTGATGAACCTGTTCCCGCAAAGTTTATTTCTCGGAAAAAACCACCAAGTGAAGATATTCCACCCCCAACATTGAATACAGGAAAAAGATTAGTGCTCCATATATCTTGTGTTGTTATGGTAATATCTGCGGTTCTATCATCAATAGTATCTACTTGCACTGTCACAGACGAAAATAGACCTGAGCTTCTTAAATTACGTTCAGTTTCTTCTGCATCATCGTTATATAATTCTTCTCCTTGCTCAAAAAGAATTTCATCATCAATAACATATTTTTTTGTCAAAGTATGAAATGAATTTGCCAAATTTCCGGCAAAAAACCAATCTTGTCCACTGCTGTCAAAAACTTCTTTTCGCTTCAGATATATTTTTCTGACCGATACCTGCGCATACAGAGAATGAACGAAAAAAAATGCTATTATAGTTATAGCGAAACTCGAAAATATTCTTGCTTTTTTCATCAAATCAGCGTACTTTTTCTAATGCCCATTGATACACATTGATGTAGTTCTGTGCTGCAATAAGTGAAGAGTAATTTTGTGACATAGCATTATGACGAACGATATCCCAATGGGGCTTAACACGATAATGTGATAAAGCACGGTTCATTGCATTGCTCAAATCTTGAGCAGAATATTGGTGGAAGACGAATCCTGTTCCATATCCTGTTCGAGCATCATATTCCACAACGGTATCTGCAAGTCCTCCCGTCGCTCGAACTATCGGTATAGTCCCATATTTCATGGCATACATTTGTGTTAATCCGCATGGTTCAAATCGAGAAGGAACTAAGAAGAAATCACTTGCAGCCGTAATTTTATGGGAAAGGGAATTATTATACCCGATTTGAACTAAAGCACGACGAGGATATTTTTTACTCAAATATCGAAAGAAGTCTTCATAGCGATTTTCTCCTGATCCGAGAAGTACAACACGAGCAATTTTATTTTTCACAAAATGTTCAAGACTTTTTTCCAATAAATCAATCCCTTTTTGCGGAGTAAGCCGAGAAACCATCCCAATAAGAGGAGTGCCATCAAGAATTTCTTCTGTTGATAATCCAAAATCAACTAATAATCGGTGTTTATTATGTTCTTTTTCAGCGAGCGAATTTTGAGCATAATTTTTGTAAATCATTGTGTCAATTTCCGGATTCCACTCGGTATAATCTACACCGTTCAGCACACCAACCAAATCGGCTGCACGAGCATGGAGAACATCTTGCAAACCTTCACCTGAATTTGTCCATCGTATTTCATGTGCATATGTCGGGCTAACAGTGGTTACTTTATCTGCGAACATAATACCTGCTTTTAAGGAGTTTACGGCACCATATTGTTCAAACCATGAACCCTTAAAAAAATGTCTTTTATGTAAACCCATAAATTGCATTGTTCTTTGAGAATCATACAGACCTTGATATGCCATATTATGAATGGTAAGAATACCGGCGGCTTTATTGAAAAAGGCATCATGGGAATAATTTATTTTTAACATGGGCATTGCCAATGCTGTGTGATTATCATGTGCATGGATAATATCCGGTCTAAAGCCAAGAGTACGAGCCGCTTCAAATGCCGCACGTGTAAGAAAAATAAATCTACGATCATTGTCAGTAAATCCTTCAGGATTACCGTAAATACCTTCTCTGTCAAAATAATCTGCATTTTCCAATAAACAGACAGTCACTAAAGAATCCGGTAAAATACCTTTCCATAATCGCGCATATTCTGTCCATGTACCCATAGGTACTGCAACAATAATATCTGTGGGTTGAAGAGAGTACTTCCGTATGTCAATATGTCCATATTTGGGTAATACGACAAGATTCTCATGTCCTAATTGTTCGAATGCTTTGGGTAATGACGCTGCGACATCACCTAATCCACCGGCTTTTGCAAAGGGAGCAACCTCTGCTGATATTGTAAGAATTTTCATACTATGTCTGAAAAAAGGTTTCGAAAAGATGAGGATTGTACAGTCCAACAATATGAGTTGTGTATTGTTGGACAAGAGGAGATTTTTCTGCCGTATCGGTATTGTCAAAGATGCCGAACATCGTTGAGCCGCTGCCTGTCATGCTGGCATAGTACGCACCTGAAGAATATAAAGTGTCTTTGATTGAATATAATATCGGATGCTGAGCAAAAACCGACTCCTCAAAGTCATTTTTGTATGTGCTCATATTGTTAATCAAGCATTGCGGTTTTTTAATACCATGTTCCGGGTTGAAGTTAAAATGTGAATAGGCAAGAGCTGTATTACTGTGTATTCTGGGATGAACTAAGAGTATAGAGCCATGCTGCATATATTCAACTGTTTGGAGAATTTCACCTCGACCTGTGGCAATGGCGGGGCGTGATTCGATAAAGAAAGGACAATCACTTCCTAATGATGCGGCTATATCACACAGTGTTTCTTTATCGGCTCCGATATTCCATAGCAAGTTGAGCATTTTCAACGTATAAGCAGCATCACTACTGCCGCCTCCAAGACCCGCCCCTGTCGGAATGTTCTTTTGAAGTCGTATTTTTGCTCCTGATTTAACAGAAAAGTAGTCTTGTAAACGTCGTGCAGCTTTCCAAACAAGATTGTCTTCAATTCTGCAATCAATTGATGAATCAAGAGTTATTGTGTAATCATCTGTCTTTTCTATTGTGAGTTCATCACATAGCGTAACGGGGATAAAGAACGAGTGAATACTATGATAACCATCGGTTCTTTTTCCGAGTACTTCAAGAAATAGATTGATTTTTGCCGGAGGAAAACATGTAAATTTTGGCATAGAAATCATGATGGTCAGAAATAAAACTAACGCAAAAATGCAGAAACAAGCTGAAATATCCTATACAAACGAACTTTTGCGAAAGGCAATACACCTATCGTCATTGTCTATTCCTATCGTCTATGCGATGTTTGGAAAGCAGATAATTTTTCGTTTAATTTTCATATTCACCATTGTAAGTGTCGTATTGGATGTTCTGTCCCATAAGAATCTCCGATTCCGACAGCTGTATCTGAAATTGTTCGGTCGATTGCTGCGTGCACATGAAACTCGAGATGACCGTTTATTGCTAAATGGTGCATCGTGGGTATTGATTGCTGCCTTTCTGTGTATTCTTTTTTTGCCGCAAAGCATAGCAATCACAGCATTTAGCATACTCATTGTTTCCGATACGGCAGCCGCGTTAATCGGCAGAAAATTAGGACGACACAAGTTTTTTGATAAAAGTGTTGAAGGTACAGCTGCTTTTATCATTTCAGCAATCGGAGTAGTGGTGGCTGTTTGGTTTATCCTCAATTTGGATATCTCTTTTGTCTATGCCGGTATTGTTGGTGCGATAATTGGCGGGATTATTGAAGCAGCTTCCATACGATTGAAAATGGATGACAATTTGTCCATACCTTTGAGCGTCGGGTTGTCTATGTGGTTAGCAGACTGGTTCATGTTTTTAATCGGCTTTTCAGGTTTCTTAGACATCAATACACCACTATTTGAGCCATTAGACATCGGCTTTTGATTAATCTCATCACACTATATTTTTATGAACACATTATTACAAACACTTACGATAACACTCTGTTTCTCTCTTTTGTCACCAATCCTCCTTTGTGCTCAAAATAAGGGATGGGTGTGGCAAAATCCTCAACCTCAAGGTAATACCATTACATCGCTTGCAATAAAGCCCAATGGCTTGGCAATCGCTTGCGCAGAAGCAGGCGGAATTATTGCATCGGCTGACCAAGGCAATCTTTGGATAGGGAGATTAACAGCAACATCGCAGGATTTATTATCCGTTACTTTCTCATCAAATACCAATGGTTGGGCAGTCGGTACGAATGGATCTGTACTGAAAACATCCGATGGCGGCATCAAATGGGAGATTCAAAAATCCAATGTCACAGCTGCTTTGCAATCTGTTTATGCAGTCAATGATAGTGTTGTCTATAGCGTAGGTAGGCAAGCGACAATCCTTAAAACAACCAATGGCGGTACATCATGGGGGCGAGTAGTCAGCGGATTCAGCGTTTTTTTGAACGGTGTCGCTTTTTCTGATGAAAATAAGGGCTGGGCTGTCGGTAATGGCGGAATAGTGATGGCTACAACCAATGGCGGTGATTCGTGGTTTACGCAGTTTCCTTTAGTGGAAGACAATATCAATCTGCGTGCAATTCAAGTGCTTCCCAATTTACAAGGGTGGATTGTAGGTGATAAGGGTACAATACGCATGACCACCAATGGCGGCGTCAATTGGACTGTCCAAAAATCTCCTTCAAATTCGGGATTACTTGCTTTACATTTTACTGATAATACCCATGGATGGATATGTGGTGAAAAAGGTACTATTCTTGCCACTACAAATGGTGTGGATTGGCAGGATATTTCTTTACCCATAGAAGAAAATTTATCAGCTATACGTTTTTTTAATGTCAATAATGGAATAGTTGCCGGAAAAAATGGCGAAGTTTATCTGACAAATGATGGTGGTAAATCGTGGGTAAAATCAAGCAAAGGCGAACGCTTCGATTTATATGATGTAGCATTTGTCACGGATAAGAAAGGTTTTGCTGTCGGCGATAGCGGTATTATTATGACAACGACGAATGCCGGTGAACAATGGCAAACTCAGATAATAGCTGAAAAACCTGCACTCAGGGGAATAGATATTGTAAATAATAATGCTCTCTGGATTGTTGGAGAATCGGGTAATGTTTTCAAAATAGAGGAAAATGGCGATAAGATTACTCCACAATTATCGCAAGTAACAGCAAATTTATTGGATGTTGATTTTGTTGATGAATCATTTGGCTGGGCTTGTGGAGAAAATGGTATTGTCATTACAACAAGTAATGGCGGAAATCAATGGAAAGTGCAACCAACAGAATTTTCAACCCGCCTCAATGCAATCTATTTTGCAAACCGTGACTTGGGCTGGTGCATAGGCGACAGAGGGGTCGTTATTTTCACAACTGATGGTGGACAAACATGGAAACCCATAGATTTGGGAACACAGAATAATTTGAGAACATTCCAAAAAATAGGAACTGAAACTCTTATTATAGCAGGCGATAATGGTTTTGCTCGAAAAAGCAATGATGGCGGAACAACATGGTTACCATTACAACTTAATACATCGCAAAGTATAATGGCAATACGTTTTTATTCTGAAACAAATGCGATATTTGTTGGTGAAGGCGGCAGCAGCGCAATAACGAATGATGGCGGAACAACATGGCGTACACAATTTACCGGCTCAAGAAATATTCTCCATTCTCTCTTTGTATATGATGATTCTACGGCTTGGGCAGTTGGGCAATTTGGCACAATACTTAAATATGTACCAATTAACCAAATTCATACATCAATTGCAGAAAATCAAGAAGACAATGCTATTTTGGCGGCTCAAATATTTCCCAATCCTGCTAGTGATGAACTGTATCTGAATATTCAATCATCTGAAAAATTGCCCATAATTGTTAAAGTATTTTCATCTACGGGCAGTGAAGTGCATGCTACTTCATATAATCATACGAATATTCGTTTGGACATAATGCAGTATCCTACAGGAATATACTATGTGGTTGTAGAGCAGGATAATAAACGAATTACATTACCGCTGTCTGTTATTCATTAATCTTTCGACAAGAAAGTAAAGGGTTATGAAAAAAGAAATTATACTTTCCATAAAACCCGAGTATATTCACAATTCAGAAGCAATAAAAACATTTGCTGCACAAGAGTGTGGCATAAGCAATGATGAAATTAGTGCAATAACAATACAGAAGCGTTCACTTGATGCACGTGGGAAAAAGTTACATTATACTTTGCAAACCACAGTCTATATTGGTGAAAATCCCCCTGATATTCCCATTCTTAAAAAACAATTACAAATAGCATCCCCACATCGAAAAGTATTAATTATTGGTGCCGGTCCATGTGGGTATTTTGCTGCACTTGAATTATTACGTCATGGTATTAAGCCGATTATTCTTGAAAGAGGTAAAGATGCTCGTGCCCGACGACGTGATTTGCGTGCCATTCAACAATTTGGCATTGTAAATCCTCATTCTAATTATTGTTTTGGAGAGGGAGGAGCAGGAACTTACTCTGATGGGAAATTATATACTGGCTCAAAAAAAAGGGGAGATATTCGCATAGTATTACAATTACTTGTCGAACATGGTGCGCCTACGGATATACTTGTGGATGCTCATCCGCATATAGGCTCTAACAAACTGCCCATTGTGGTTCAAAACATTCGTCAAACTATTTGTGAGTATGGCGGCGAAGTTCACTTTGATTCATATGTTACAGATATACATTGTGCAGAAACATTTGTTCGCTTAACAACGGAGAATGGAAAAGAATTTATTGGCGACGATTGTATTATAGCAACAGGGCATTCAGCCCGAGATATTTTTTATTTACTTCATGCGAAAAATATAGCGATTGAGCCAAAACCATTTGCCCTTGGGGTAAGAGCGGAACATCCGCAAGATTTAATTGATGAAATTCAATATCATGGTTATAAAAGAGGCGAATATTTACCCGCTTCTTCCTATAAATTAGTGACTCATGTTCGTGAACGAGGAGTATTCTCATTTTGTATGTGTCCCGGTGGGCTCATTGTTCCTGCTGCTACTGCGCCTGAGGAAATTGTCGTGAACGGTATGTCAATGTCGCGACGTGATTCTGCGTATGCCAATTCCGGTATTATTTGTGCGGTTTCGCCCGAACATGCCTCAGAGCATGTAGAATCCGGTGTTTTTTCCTGTTTGGATTATCAAAAACATATAGAAAAAAATGTGTGGAATTTAGGAAATGGTACGCAACAAGCTCCGGCTCAACGATTGATTGATTTTGTGAATGGTCGTTTATCCGATACTTTACCCAAATCGTCCTATATTCCCGGATTAATTTCCGCACCGGTTGAAAAAGCATTTACAAAAGATATTAGCACTTCATTACGTCAAGGCTTTAAGGATTTTGATAAAAAAATGCGTGGTTATTTTACGAATGAAGCAATTGTAGTTGCAACGGAATCGCGTACATCATCACCTGTGAAAATTCCTAGAAATAAAGAAACATTAGCACATATCAATATTCCGCATCTTTATCCCGCCGGTGAGGGTGCCGGCTATGCGGGAGGAATTATGTCCGCTGCTTTAGATGGCAAGGCGATTGCTGAAAAAATTGCTCAAAAAACAGGTTTATTTGTCATATAATACTATGAAACGGATACTGGGACTTTTTCAAAAATATATACAAAAAAATTTTGTTTTAGAGCCGGAATTGCCCGACCCTACTTTTTGTGATGATTACAGTAGGGTTATACAAGGATCAAATTTGACGCGCATTCGCTTTTATTCGCTTGTCTTGTTTGTTCTTGGTTCTTTGCTTGTTTGGCGAGATATTGTTGTGTCCAAAGCTACCGGTTTATGGGAAAGCAATATTGCCTATTATGAACTTTTTTTGAGTCATATTGCTTTAGTAATCGTTTCGTTTCTCTTTACACTCCTTTCGTTTGTATTGAGAACGAAAATTACAACAAGATTCAAGATTGTCAATCTTATGACTTTTTTGTATGGATTTATTATTATAGCATGGGCAGGTTTTTTATCTGCGTGGATTGTTCAAAAGGTAAGTCCGAATATTACCGAATATATTGTTGCTGTCTTCGGCATTGCTGCAAGTTTTTTCTATCGCCCCGCAGCTTCGATAATTATTTTTTTTCTCGGCGAAGTATTTTTTGTTGTCACACTATCTATTGCGACAGAGTCACCTAATGCCAATGGTCATATCACAAACAGTATCATTTTTACATTTATAGCATGGTTAATATCACGATTTACCTATACAGCCAGACTTCGTGAGTTTATTAATTTACGGACTATCTTCTTGCAAAAGACACAAATAGAAAGTGTGAATAATGAACTTCATCAGCAAAATATCTATCTTGAAGAGTTAAATAAAGAAAAAAATGAATTTTTAGGTATAGCCGCGCATGATCTGAAAAACCCACTTTCAGGAATCATTCTCAATGCCGAATCAATTATTCGTTATGGCGATTATATGAAACCTGAACAAAAAGAGAAAACTGTTCAGTCAATGCTTGCCACAGCAAGAAGAATGAAAACCATTATAACAAATCTCCTTGATATTAATGCGGTTGAATCAGGTAAATTAACCGTTAATTTACAAAAACTTGATGTCACTAAGACCATAAATGAAATTGTTGAATCCTTTTATGTAACCGCTGAAAAGAAAGGAATCGCTATACATTATGATATCATAAATCAGTATTCTGTCTTTGTGGACACAACATTGTTTCATGAAGTCATCGAAAATATAATCAGTAATGCAGTGAAATACTCACCATTAGAAAAAAAAGTATATATAACAGTAGATGAAATTTCCCGTGAGCATAGTTCTTTTATTCGTATTGCTGTGAAAGATGAAGGTCCCGGACTTACCGATGATGACAAGCAAAAATTATTCGGCAAATTTCAGCGGCTTTCTGCGCAACCAACGGGCGGAGAACATAGCAGTGGTTTGGGACTTGCCATTGTGAAAAAATTGGTGGAAGCTATGAATGGTACAATTTACTGCGAATCTATTTATGGACAAGGTGCAACATTTATTGTTGAATTCCCTCAATATGTAGAGGAGAGATTATGAAAATTTCTGTGTGTCTTATAGTCAAAAATGAGGAATCATGTTTAAAAGAGTGCTTGCAGTCGGTGATTGCTTTTGCCGATGAAATTATTATTGTTGATACAGGGTCGAATGATGCTACTGTTGCCATTGCACAAGAGTTTACCACACAAGTTTTTTCCTATATCTGGAACGATGACTTTGCTGCTGCAAGAAATTATGCACTTCTCCACGCAACAGGTGATTGGATTGTAAGCATTGATGCCGATGAAATAATTATGAATCCGGAAAAAATGCGCGATTCTCTTGTCGCTTTACCTGCAAATATCGGCGGTGCTCTTATTGAATTAGAAAGTCATGCACATCGTCCCGACGGCACAAAAGATATATTCAGTATTAACCTTTTGCGAGTATTTAGAAATTCACCTCATATTCGATGGGAATATTGTATTCATGAACAAATATTAGAATCAATCCTGCGTGCAGGTTTCTCCATACAACATATACCTGTCCGCTATTTTCATAAAGGGTATGATTTATCGCCCGATCAGATGAAACAAAAGCATGAGCGAAATGTGAAATTGCTGACAAAACATTTGGAAAAAAATCCCAAAGATGGGTATATGTGGTTCCAAAGAGCAAAAACATATAGGGCTTTAGCACACAATCGTCAAGCATTTGCCGATATTACTCAAGCATTGAAATATTTAAACAATAATCACAGTGCAAAACCGCAAGCATTAAATGAAGCAGCATTATTAGCATATCAGGATAAAGATTTTATTACATCAGTACAATTTGCCAATGAATCGTTGAATATTATCCCGCAGCAAAAATTTGCACTCTATATTTGTGCAGAATCTTTGTATGAAATAGGGCAGTATGATGTGGCAATTTCCTGTTATGTGGCAATAAAAGATATGAAGGAACAATCAACTGCCGCAATGATTTTGGGTGATTATAATGTTCCTATTGAGCAAGTGGATTTTCGTATCGGCAAATGTTATGCGGCTAAAAATGAATGGGATAAAGCAGAACATTCTTTTCGTGCAGGATTATCGGTCAATAGTCACGATGTTGGTTGTCTTGTCGGCATGGCGAATTGTTTACTCAAAAAAAATGCTTTTCATGATGCCTATGATTATGCAGGCAGAGCTTTGTCTCTTGCACCCGAAAATCAAGAAATTAAGAAAATATATTCCTTTCTTGCAACACAGATTGCCGCCGCACCGCAACAACAAATACTACGTGATAAAAAACCGTTTCTTAGTCTTTCCATGATTGTGAAAAATGAAGAGAAATATTTGCAAGGTTGTTTAGAAAGCGTTTTCGGATTGGCAGATGAAATAATTATTGTGGATACAGGTTCAACGGATTCTACGGTTGCTATTGCACAACGATACGGTGCTAAAGTATTTACTCATCCTTGGGAAGGTGATTTTGCGCAAGCTCGTAATTATGCTTTATCATACACAAAAGGGGAGTGGGTACTGTATCTTGATGCTGATGAAAGAATTCACCCGGAAGCGAAAATACATTTACGTCAATTATTACATTCCTTGCCTGATGATATTGGCGCATTATTATGCACTATTCACAGTCCTCATCGTCAGGGAGATGAAGTTTCCGAGATGCATAGCGGTTCATATCCCAGAATATTTCGCAATTATGGGTATCCGACCATTGCGTTTCAGGGAAGGGTGCATGAACAAATTTCACCTTCTATTATTGCGCTTGGCAAATCCATTGTTCAATCGGATGTTATTATTGATCATTTGGGATATGATTTATCACGTGAGGAAATGGAAAAAAAATTACAGCGTAATTATCAATTATTATTACAGCATGTGAAAGAGCAACCCGAAAATGCTTATGCATGGTTTCAATTAGGGCAGACATTGGCTAGAATGAATATTATCAAAGAGGCAGAGGAAGCATTACAATTATCTTTGCAATTGAAAGGACTTGCTCCCCATATTCGGGCAAGTGCGACGGCTGTTTTAGCGCAATTATGTGGCAATACAAAACGTTTTTCCGATGCCTTACGATGGGCGGAATTATCATTGGAAGCCGTGCCGGAACAGGTATATGCTTTACACTTACAAGCATACGCTCTTTATTATTTGGGCAGATATGCAGAAAGCGAAAAAGTATTTACTCAAGTATTAGAGAAACGCCATCTCATTGGTTCGCAGCAAAGTCAAGCCGGTTTTGAGGTACATATTGATGAAAATCTCATCAGACAAGGACTTGAAGCAGCAAAAAAAGCACAGGGGAAATAATTTGTGTAAAAGTTGCCCGATTGTGATTTTCCTATTATTATGCTGCTTTCTGTTTATAAAGATGTTCTTGAAATTCTATGAAAAGTCTGCTGATATTTGCAACATCACCTAAAATTTCTTTTGCATCTTCCAATGATTGATACTTGTTTGTCAGCAAAATTGGTAGCTTTTCTTGGTCAAGTTCGTCAACGCCTGCATCTATATATTTACTTAAAACGAAAGTGATAAACTCTTTTTGTTTGTCATTGAGTAGAGCAAAGATTGTCGCTTCGGCTGCTTTCGCTCTATTTTCTCTTGTAACCGCCATGTAGTCACCATTAAAAATATATCTTAATACATCGTACAAGTCGCTTTTTTCCATATCTACTAATTTTTGTAAAGTCAGTAAATCGTCTTTAGGAAAACCTGCCGCATCTAAATTCTCTAACAGTGTTTTTCTGGTCAATGGATTGCTCCAAAGTTTCCGCAACTCTTCTTCATCTTTGAAAAGTTTAGGCAATTCGCCAAAAAGATTATCTATAAATTCTGTTTCTGAAATTGGTTTTCCATCTGCACTCCAAAACGATGTTGACACCATATATTTAATTTCTCTTTCTTTTCCATTGCGAAGTTTAATTCTAATTTTTGGCTTCTTAGGAATTGGTTCACCGGGCTCTGAAATAATTGGTGGATCAGTCGGCTCAGGTTTTGGATATCGTTTAGGTTCTTTGGGTTCTTCTCCAATCGGTTCTCCGTCCCATTCAGGATCTGAAAAATGTTTGTAAGCATCCACAAAGTCATAAATAGTAAAAAATTCTTTACCGTCAAATAATCGCGTACCACGACCAACAATTTGCTTAAATTCAATCATTGAATTCACAGGTCGAAGCAATACAATATTTCTGATATTTCTTGCATCAACGCCTGTGGAAAGCTTTTGGGATGTGGTGAGAATAGTGGGAAGTATCTTTTCATTATCTTGAAATTCTCGCAATAGTCTTTCTCCTTCTTCACCATCATTTGCCGTAACACGCACACAATAAAAAGGGTCTTTACTTTTGGCATTTTGGTTTACCAAATCCCGTATTAATGCTGCATGTGCTTGATTGGCACAGAACATAATTGCCTTTTCGTTTTGATTGACTTCATCCAAAAAAATACGTACTCTCTTAGCTTCTCTTTGCTGTATTTCAATAATTTTATTAAAATCTTTTTCTTCATAGAGTTTTCCTTCTTCAATTTCTCCTTCCACAATTGTATCGTCCGAAGTGTAGCGATAATCATCTAAAGTAGTTTTGATGCGTTTAACTTTGAATGGTGTTAAAAAACCATCATTAATTCCTTCTTTTAGCGAATAGATATACACAGGTTCACCAAAATATTTATAGGTGTCCACATTGTCTTTTCGCTTGGGTGTGGCTGTTAAACCTAATTGCACTGCCGGACTGAAATATTCTAAAATTCCCCGCCAATTACTTTCGTCATTTGCTCCGCCACGGTGACACTCGTCAATGATGATGAAATCAAAATAATCTGCTGGATATTGTCCGAAATTGAATTGTTCGTTTTTAGCGAGGGGCGTTTTCGCATCGCCGGTGTATATCGCCCCTTTGTGGCTTGAGGTCATAAAGGTTTGAAAAATGGTAAAGAATATGCTGCCGTTGGTTGGCACTTTTCTGCTTTTCTTAATTTCATTCGGTTTTATCCGCACCAAAGCATCTTCGGGGAATGCCGAAAATGAATTATATGCTTGGTCTGCTAAAATATTTCTGTCTGCTAAAAATAAAATTCTGGGTCTGCGGCTGCCGTCTCGTTTTAAATTCCAACGGGTTTGAAATAATTTCCAAGCAATTTGAAAAGCAATTGCCGTTTTTCCTGTACCTGTAGCAAGTGTGAGTAATATGCGGTCTTTTCCTTGGGCGATGGCTTCAACTGTTCTTTGAACGGCTATTTCTTGATAATACCGTAACTGCCAACTACCGCTCTTATCTTCAAACGGCACAGATGCAAATTTTTCTCTCCATTCATGTTCCAATGTCAATTTTCCATTGTCAATTGGAAAGGTTTTATTCCAAAGTTGTTCAGGGCTTAAAAAGTCTTTTACCAAACCTTCTTCGCCCGATTTCATACAGATTTGGTAAATGGCTTTGCCATTGGTGCTGTAGGTGGTTTCTACTTGAAGTTTTTGAGCGTATTTTTTGGCTTGCATTACACCTTCGCCCACTTCTAATTCATCACTTTTGGCTTCTACTACCGCCAACTTGATACCTTTGTACACCAACACATAATCGGCAATTTCTTTTTTGGCACGAGCACCGCCTGTTTGTATTTTTCCTTGCGTAATATGGTATTCACGAAGGACTTTTGATCCCTCAACAATGCCCCAACCCGATGCTTTTAGCTTTGGGTCTATAAGTTCTGCTCTTGTTTCTGCTTCGTTCATAATTTCTCTTTTATCAAATGACTATCAAATAAAATCGGACTCCAAATCACATAACCATCACATAAAAAAGCATTGAATATCAATGACTTACATTGGTATGTGGAACCACCTATCACATAAGCATCACATAGGAGTTTGGCAGTTATCAAATAACCATCAAACAAGGTTTTAAGCCCAAAATGGTATGTAGCTGGCGTATTCTCTTGATTTCTATTGAGCATTCTATTGAGCATTCTATTGAGCATTTATTGATTTTCTTGCATATTATGCTCAATAAAATAATGTAACCATTCTTTAATCCCGAAGGGATGTAAAGATTATAGCTCAATGCAAACCAAAGGTCTGATAAACCCCGAAGGGGTGTAATTCTTAATCCAACCATTCGAATAAATATTTTTCGTTGTATTCAATTTCAAATTTTTGAAGAAAATCAAGGTATTCTTCTTTAAAGGTTTTCTTCCTGTGATGTTCTTCCTGATTAGCAATGTATTGATACACATTTTCAATTTGAGAATGAGCATAAGAAAAAGCGCCATACCCTTCTTGCCAGGAAAATTTTCCTTTGATGAATTTCTGTTCGTTTATAAAATTGGACGAATTGTTTTTGATGTCTCGAACCAAATCCGATATACTCATTGCCGGTTTTAATCCCACAAAAATGTGAACATGGTCTGCAACTCCATTTACGATAATTGGTTTTTGATTTTTACCTTTGATAATGTCTGCCATATACTTAAACACTTCATCACGCCAAGGTTTTTGTAAAAGGTTCTCTCTGCCTTTCACGGCAAAAACATATTGGATATAAATTTGTGAAAATGTGCCTGCCATAATAGTAAATCACCCCTTCGGGGTTTGTTTGTTGTTGTTAATCTTGTTTTTTATAATCTTGCCATCCCTTCGGGATTTTTCAGTTTTTGGTTCGGCAGGCTTACCACCACGCAATTCCCCCGCAAATGCTTTTTGCAAGATTGATTTTTTCAGTTCTTCCAAATCCGCTATTTTCTTTTGATACACCGCTTCTAACTTTTGCGTTTCGGCTCGAAGGGCATCTAATTTGCGAACGATGGTTTGTTGGGCTTCTTTTGATTTGGGAAATGGAATTATTACTTCCCTAATTTCTTCTAAATGTAAATTTGGAACGCCTGACCCCTTAAGTCGCTTATTAAATTGCTTTTTTGCGATAGGAGAATTTATGAAATACAACATAAAATCAGGAATAATTGCATCTAAAACTCTGATATGAGCAAGACTAACATAAATATCAAACACAACATCTCTATCAACCATTGCGGCTATACCTGTTGTGCCATTTTTTGCTAATAGAATATCACCAATTCTTGGAGCTACTCGTTTGTGCATTTCAATATGTTGTTTTTCATCAATGTATTTGATGTTTTCCCAATCTATTTTGCCACTGGTTACATTTTTAGAAGAAAGAAATATAATCCCATCATCAAAATATTTAGGTGTTTGATGAGTTCCATCTGTAATTTTTGCACAAACTTCCTTCAAAGTTTTCTCTTCCCAGCCATCACCCTTTTTCTCAAACACTCCCTGCAAATAGCTTTCAAAAAGCTCTTTGGCGTTTTTGAGGTTTTGTTCGGCATTGGCTTTTGCCTTGTCTATGGCGGCAAAGCACTCATCTAAAATGGAAACTATGCGTTGTTGTTCGGGGAGGGGAGGAAGTGGGATTTCAATTCCTTTAAGAATTGCAACAGATGCAACATTTTGAATTGCTGCTCCACCTGAATAATTTTTTAAACTCTCCTGAAAACTTTCGCTTTGCATCCAAAGTTTCAAAAACACATTTGAAATTTTATTGCTCGGACTTATTTTTAGTAATGCCTGATTAATGATACCTTTTTTAAATTCATTTGGGACAATTGCTACTTTACCCATTGTTCCTGAGCAACTCATTATTAAGTCACCTGTCTTTAATTCAAATCTTTTCATTTCATTGAATTTGTTTTCATCAATGAAATATCTTATATCGTCAAATTGGTCATAAATAGCGTGTTGTTGTTCATAAACTGCATAACCTTCTGGCTTGAAAATATTTTTCTTCAAACTTCCGCCAAATGGTCCACGCACAAAACCACATATATCGCCTAGTTTCTTTTTCTCCCAATTCTTCATTTTATCTGAACCTTGATTTTTGTATTTTTCATGATTGGCTTTATTTTTTGAATCATAAGAATCAAGTAAATCAAGTGAATCGTGGTTCAGACTATTTTTTCCTTGCTTCATATCAGTTCCTTTATTTCGTTCATAATTCCTTCCACCGACCTCGTCTCCAGCTTGGAAAACGCAAACCATTTCTTACCCAGATCTTTCAGCGAGGCACCCAAATGATAGACTTCATTGCGGTCAATGATTAAAAAGCGGTCGTGGCTGTGGGTAAATACCTTTACTTCAAAGCCGCCGTATTGTTCGTTTGCTTTTCGTACATCCAAAGTCAAATGCCTGCTGATATTCCTAATGAGCAGAAGAACTTTTACACCTTTATTCTTTTTGGCCAAATGTGTCAGGGTGTTTTCGTCTATGTAATTGTCAATCAACACAATGCTTTTCTTAGCCGAGCGAATAATTTTCGAGGCGAGTTCGTAGGCATCAAATATTTGTCCGTCAAAAAATATGCCTTGCGTGGGAATGAGTTGTGTATTTATTTGAAGGTCTATTTGGTGTACTTTTTCTGTTAGTGCCTGAACATTGTCCTCAATTCTGTTCATGCGGTTATTGATGGCGTAACCTTTGAGAAGATACTCTTTCAGCACACGTGTTGCCCAAGTTCGGAACTGAGTTGCACGGACAGAATTTACTCTATAGCCAACCGATAATACCGCATCTATATTGTAATATTTAACCTTAGAAATTTGAGTTTTTCCTTTTATTGCACCGTGTTGAGTGGTATGTTCCATTATGGAACTAACCACATTTTCTTCCAATTCGCCCGATTTAAAAATATTACCCAAATGCTTGGTAATAGCAGGGCGCTGTGTGTCAAACAAATCAGCAATTTGTTGTTGTGTAAGCCAAATAGTTTCTGTTTTTTCGTCAAATCTTACCTCAATATGTTTGGCAAGTTCATTGGGGCGATATAAAATAATTTCGTCTTTCATCATTAAATAAGGGATTTGATGGCTTCCAAAATTTCCGCACTTTCTTCATCTAATGCTTTCATTTCTTCCAAAATTACTTGTGGTTGCCGAAGCGTTACTTCTTCTTTTTTGTTCGGGTTCTTTACGCTTAAATCGTAATTACTATACGCATTGCAATGCGTCTGTACGTCTATGCTCCAAGAATTGGGGCTGTCGGCTTTTGTTTTTTGGAGTTTTATAAACTCGGCTAAATCATTTTCATTTAGTGGGTTGGTCTTGCCCAAATTACGGTCAAGGTTTAACTGGTAAAACCAAATTTTTTTGGTGGGTTTGCCTTTTTCAAAAAACAGCACTACGGTTTTTACGCCTGCACCGGTAAAGGTTCCGCCGGGCAAATCCAACACAGTATGCAGGTTGCAGTTTTCCAATAAAGTTTTACGAATGGCAACGGTGGCATTGTCGGTATTGCTCAAAAAGGTGTTTTTAATCACCACACCTGCTTTACCGCCTGCTTTCAGAATTTTAATGAAGTGTTGCAAAAAAAGTGAAGCGGTTTCGCCTGTTTTAATCGGGAAATTTTGTTGCACTTCGGCACGTTCCTTTCCACCAAATGGAGGATTGGCAAGCACTACATCGTAGCGGTCTTTTTCCTGTATGTCGGCAAGGTTTTCAGCAAGTGTGTTGGTGTGTATGATGTTGGGAGCTTCCACACCGTGCAAAATCATATTCATAATGCCAATGATATATGCCAATGATTTTTTCTCTTTGCCGTAAAATGTGCGTTTTTGCAATATTTCCCAATCTTTTGTAGATAGACTGGTACGACCATTAAGGCCGCCCTTACGCAGATAGTCGAATGCTTCGCATAAGAAGCCCGCAGAACCCACAGCACCATCATAAATTTTGTCGCCAATTTTTGGAGCAACCACTTTTACAATCGTAGTAATGAGCGGTCGGGGCGTATAGTATTCGCCACCGTTTCGCCCTGCATTGCCCATATTTTTAATTTTGTCTTCATACAGATGGCTCATTTCGTGCTTCTCTGCGTGGGTTCTAAAACGCAACTCGTCAATGCGATTAATCACTTCACGCAAATTGTAGCCACTTTGTATGCGGTTTTTCAGTTCGCTGAAAATTTCGCCAATCTTGTATTCAATGGTGTCGGCACTCTCGGCACTTTGCTTAAACTTTTTGAGATAAGGAAAGAGTTTGTTGTTTACAAAATCGGTGAGGTCATCACCTGTCATTGCTTTATGGTGGTCGAGTTTTCCGTCTTTGCCTTTTGGCATTGCCCACACTGTCCATTGAAATTTCTTTTCTAAGATAGGGGTGTAGGTCTTGCCTGTGAGCTCGGCTGCTGTGGCACGGTCGCGTTCCAAGTCGTCCAGATATTTGAGAAACAAAATCCAAGAGGTTTGCTCCACATAATCTAATTCACTGCCTCACCCTGCGTCTTTGTGAAGAATGTCATCTATATTTTTAAAAGTTTGTTCGAACATTGTGCATTCTAAAATTATTTTAATGGGTTAAACGAGATTCACAGAATATTTTCTAAGTTTTTTACTTCCATTATCTTAGCGCGTTTATGATTCATGGAAATTATCACGGTTAAGAAAATAGTTGTTCAAAACTACAAAACTTTAGTAAGACATAAAAAAAAGTCCGCCAAGAAATTCCTGACGGACTTTAATTATTGACCGAGCAAAAAAAAATTATTTGCCTGTAAAAACGGGTGCTCTTTTTTCGATAAATGCCGCTACGCCTTCACTGTAATCTGCTGAATCTCCGGCTCTTTGTTGATAATCGGCTTCCATTTCCAACATTTCTTCTAAGGAAGCAGTCATTCCTTTTTGTAACATTTTTTTGACAAAGCCAAATGTTTGTGTCGGACCCGAAGCATAGTGTTGTGCAATGGTGTCCACCGTATGGTTAAATGCTTTCGGATGGCAGACCGTATTAACCAGACCTAAGTGCAAAGCAGTGTCGGCATCAATAGGTTTATTGAGTGTTGCAAATTCAAAAGCTTTTGCATAGCCAAGCATTCGCGGATAAAAAAATGTAGCACCGGAATCGGGCACTAAAGCAATACCGATAAATGCTTCTACTAATTTTGCCGATGCAGACATAATACGCATATCACATGCTAAAGCAAGCGATAAACCTGCACCCGCAGCAACACCATTGATGGCACATATCACAGGTTTTGGAATTTCACGAATGGCACGAATAATGGGATTATAGCGACGTACCAAGGAGTCTGTAAGATTTCTTTTTCCACCGCTTTTGGGTGCATCTTTTAAATCTTGACCCGAGCAAAATGCTTTACCTGCACCGGTGAGTACTATGGCGCGAATATTATCATTGGAAGCGGCTTCTGCAAAGGCATTTTGTAATTCCGCAGTTAATTCTTCATTGCAAGCATTGTAAGAGTCCGGACGATTAAGTGTTATGGTGCAAACACCATTTGTTAATTCAAAAAGTATAGTATTGTAATTCATATTTTTCAATAATAAGTGGGGGAGTGATAGAAATTATTGACCTTTCCACGTAGGAGTTCTTTTTTCGATAAAAGCATGCATTCCTTCTTTTTGATCTTCAGTAGCAAAAAGCATATAGAAATTTTTGCGTTCAAATTCAAGCCCGCCTTCTAATGTTGAACTAAATGATTTCAACACAGATTCTTTAATTAATTGAACGGCAATCGGTGGTTTTGAGGCAATTTCTTGTGCTAAAGCAATTGCTTCTTGAATAAAGGATTGCACGGGCACGACTTTATTGACTAATCCTGCTCTTAAAGCTTGTTGAGCATTTATCATACGTCCTGTCAAGCATATTTCCATTGCTAATGCTTTACCGACAGCGCGAGTAAGCCTTTGAGTGCCTCCGGCACCGGGCATAACGCCAATATTTATTTCGGGTTGTCCGAATTGTGCTGTTTCGCTTGCAATAATCATATCGCAGTGCATTGCTAATTCACAACCTCCGCCAAGAGCAAAGCCGCTGACAGCAGCTATAATCGGTTTTTTAAAAGTACGTATTTTTTCCCAACGAGAAAATTGATCGCGTTTGAGCATTTCAATAGTGCCCGCATCACCCATTTCGCCAATATCAGCACCCGCCGCAAATGCTTTTTCATTGCCATATAAGACCACGCAGCGAATATCATTATTTTGTTCAATACTTTCTAATGCTTCGACAATTTCTACCATTGTCTGCAAATTAAGAGCATTAAGAACTTTGGGTCGCGATAATTGAATTGCAGCCACACCTGCGACCGGTGTTGTGACAGTAATACAAGTAAAATCCTTCATAGTAATATTTAAAGTGATTGAATAATTTCGACAGCCATTGAATATTTTTTTGCCGGTGGCATAATATACACTCCTGCAATATCTTTTTTTGCTTTTTGTAATAATGTTCTTGCAATTTCCATTCCTTTTGCAGCGGCATGTTCTATTGTGTGAGAATTATCCGCTATTGTTTTTCGTACCCAATCGGGGACAACCATTCCCGGCACTTCATAGTGAAGAAATTCAGCATGACGCAATGAACGTAATGGAATAATTCCGAGAATAAAATGAAATCGTAAATGTTTGGTTCGTTCAAGAAATTCTTCAAGAACGGCATACTCAAAAATTGGTTGAGAAAATGCGACGGTTGCCCCTTCTTGTATTTTTTGTTCAAAACGTCTGATTTCTCTCTCAATATTATGCGATGTGGGATTTACTGCACAGGAAATAAGGAAATTCGTTTTTTTTCCGATAGGATTGCCATGTAAATCTTCGCCATTATTCATTTTATTAATGGTACGAATTAAACCGATGGCATCAAGGTCATAGACGGATGTTGCATTGGGAAAATCACCGATACTTGTCGGATCACCCGTAATGGCAAGAATATTACGAACCGATAAAGCATCCGCACCAATTAAATCAGCTTGAATACCAACCATATTTCTGTCGCGACAAGCAAAATGGGTTATACATTCAATACCTGTTCGTTCTTGCACTAAGCGTGATAAAGCAATGGGATTAATTCTGACACGCGCCCTTGCTCCGTCGAAAATATTGATTGCATCCACACCATGTTCTTTTAAATAAAGTGCAGTGTTGACAACATTGTCAATATCTAATCCGCGAGGTATTTCAATTTCGACAGTCGAAACAAATTCTTTTCCTATTTTCTGTGCAAAATGAGAAGGTGTAGCATTTGTGTCAAGCGATGAATCAATGATTTTGGGTGATTTGATTATGACTTTTCCCTCACCGATTTTATGTAATGCCGCAATGTCAGCTATTGCACGAATATGCTCGACGGATGCACCGCCATCTGCTCCGACAATTCTTGCTCCTTGGGCAATACATTTTTTTACAACATGAGCCACATATTCGGGTTCCGCATTATAGAGTGCTTTGCCGTCTTCAAGTACAGGTATGGCTGTGTCGGGTAATGCGACCAAAGGAATATTCGATGCAGAAATAGCTTTCACAATGTCGAACATTCTTTGTGGTCCGACAGTACTATTTGATCCGAGTGCAATCACGCCATTATGTTCAAGCCGCTGCGCAATATCGGCAGGGAAGGAGGTAGCCAATACACTTCCATCTTCGGGGAAGGTTTTGCAAGCAATCATCGGGAAATTGGGATTGACAAATTTTGCCGCCTGTATAGCAATTTCCAATTCCTCAATATCAATAAATGATTTGAACATAAGGCAATCGGGCTGACCGTCGAGAAGCGCGATAATTTGTTCGGTAAATACTTGGAAGGCTTCTTCTTTCGTGAGTGTACCTACGGGCGTGAAGAATTTACCTGTCGGACCAACTACTGCCGCAACATAACAACGGTGCAAAGCAACGCAACGTGCAATCCATACGCCTTTTCGGTTAATTTCATAGACTTTATCGGCGAGTCCATGCTGTTCCAACATTAAACGATTGGCATTGAGGGTATTTGTTTGCAATAATTCCGCACCTACTTCCATGAAATCACGATGTATTTGCTCCACAGACACAGGATTTTTGAGATTATACACATCAATCGGTATGTCCGTAAGCCCGCGTTTCGACAACTCAATGGAGAGTGAACCATCTGTGACGATGGCGATGTCTTGTGAAAGTCGTTCTTGGAGAGTAGTTTTTACTTTTGGACTGTATGATAAACTTTTCAAGTATTCTCCGAGGTTTGTAATGGTGTTGGTAACTCTAAAGATAGAGCCGATTGCGGGAAATATGTCAAATAGAGCGAACAGAGCAATAAACCTATGTCTTCAAAAATTTTTTTCCATCCGACAGTTGAAACCTCTGCTACGGCTGCATCGGATTGAGAAAAACAACCACAGGAGATATTGAATCCTCGTATCATGGCGGAAGCAATGAGTATGATAAACATGATGAGCATACCGGAGGTGAGAATAGAAGCTGCTTTGACTCTGACCCCCAAAAGAAGCAAAAGCCCTACAACAAATTCAAGCCAAGGTAACGTTAATGCAACGATATTGGTTAGACTATAGGGAGGTATATGGTAATTGGCAACATTTTTGGCAAATTCCGCCGGCTGCGCAATCTTATCTACGGCAGCGGCGATAAACAAAAAGCCGATAAAAAGCCGTATAAGTAATGATAAGTAAGGGTTTGCAAGAATATCTTTCATTGAATGAACTCCAAAATATGTACAAAATTATGGATTTTCAGTAGAGAACGCCTTGATTATGATTGTGTTGTATTGAGTGTTCACTATCATCATGATGATAGCGGAGAAGAATAGATATGTCATTACTTATGAAAAAAATAGTAAATTCGACGAAAATTTTGGAGTAAATCTGATGTTCGCAATTCGTTATTTGATGTGTTGTATCATTGCAGTCATTGTTTCGGAACCTATAACTGCACAATGGTCTCGGTTAATTGATGCCCCCACCTATGGCTTTGCCGTAAATCCCAAAAACCCAAATACGATCTATGTTGGGGGATTGGGACGAAAACTTTACCGAACCGATAATGCCGGAAAAACATGGGATACTTTAGTTGTGGAATTTGAAACAGGTACATCCCGCTTTACTAATCTTGTTGTCAGTGAAGCAGACACATCAGTCGTGATTGTTGCAGGTTTAGGGTTCGGTACAGTGCGTCGAAGTAATGATCGCGGCAATACATGGAGTACCGTAATAGAAACTCTTAGTCCATACTTTGCTCCGAGTGAAAGTATTTATACAGTGCCGGATAATCCTTCAACAATGATTGCAGGGGAGCTTACTTCACGCATTATTCGAAAAAGCTTGGATAATGGACTAACCTGGGATAGCATCGGTACTGTCTTGCCGGGTACGCCTTATTTTCTCTGCACATTAACGCCTCGCCGCGACAGCACAAATATCATTTATGGTGGTTGTACACCGAGTGTGATTGCTCGTTCTACAGATGGAGGAAAAAGTTGGACAGAGATTGCGCAGTTATCAAAAAACAGCTTTGGCGATGGTGAAGTTCCTAAAATTGCTATAAGTAAAAGAAATCCGGCTATTATGTATGCTGTTGTGACATATTTTTTTCCGGATAGTAAGCCGAATGGTGGCGTTTTTCAATCAACTGATTATGGATTTACATGGAAGCGAATAGGGTATCAGGATACAAGTTTATGGGCTATTGATACAAGACCTTTTTCTGATAGTGATGATGAGATATGGGTGGGTGGTTTGTCTGATGGCTTTGGTGGAGTAGATGATATTCCCGGCAAAGGAGTGCTTAGTCGTTCTGTCACAACGGGAAAGATATGGGAACAAGATACTATAATTCCTTGGTTTACGAATACAAAACAAAATGTGTGGATTCTGCGATTTGTTAAAAACAGTAATGGTGAAGAGATTGTCTATTATGCCACAGAAGATGGTTTTTTGCGCTATGATTATTCATTGAGTTCAGTACAAGACGAAGAGTTGATAAGTGTTTATGAATCGGTACGGCTTGGTTATCGGCAAAAAAACTTAACCATATTGGCTGATAATTTGACAGAAAATTTAGTGCATGTGAGCATAATGAACTCAATCGGTGAAGTAGTCCATACAATCGAGAATGTATCGAAAGAACAACTGAGTGAAGGCATTGCTATGGAGTTATTGAATGGAGCATATTTTGTCACGATAAGCAATAGAAATGGACAATACGGATATGGAAAATTTCTTATTGTGGGTCAGTAAACACACTTTGTAGTAAAATTTGTAACATTTAGGGCAAAATTGCATCGCTGCAAAAAATAAGTTGTGAAGTTGTGAACGACTTAGCTTGAGTCAAAGCTGTAGTTTAATGATAGGAAGGTTGGTGACTGAAAGATGACTACAAATAATCCGGCATTGTTGCTATAGTGTTCAGTTTTTGCGACTATTTTTTATTTGCGAAGTTATTGCAGAGTAGTATAAAGTGTGAAGGTACAACCGTTGACAATGAGTGTATAGTTGTGGTAGTTACTGTGTTTTTGCTTGATTCGAGTGATGGATTCCTAACATCTTGATATAGTTCTTAGTTAGAACCGAAAAAAAAACTGTCCAATATGTGTTCATTTGTCTTTTCTTTTGTATATTTGTTTAGTTACAATACATTCATTTTTTAGAGGTATATGTCATGAATCGTTTTTTACGAATTGAATCGTTGAGAACGCTGCTCTTAGCTCTTATTGTGGGGACAATGTTTACAGGCATTGTTTCTGCACAAAATAAGAACAATGTAAGCGAGATTACGGAAGGTAAAGAGTACTACTTTGCTATTCCGCATTGTGCAAAAGAACCCGCAGAGGGCGTTCGCGGTGCAGCATCGGTTGAACTTTGGGTTTCTTCCAAAAAAACAACAAAAGTCTTCGGGCGTTGTAATGGACTTGGGACAACATTCCAAGCGAATATTTCACCGAATAAAGTTCATAAGATTGCTTTGAGCGATGACTATATGAACAAAATTAATGAAACAGTACAAAATCTGGGTGTACATGTAACCTCAACTGAGCCTGTTTCATTGACAGTTTTTGTATCATATCGTTGGTCAGGTGAAGCTTACCGAGTAATTCCTGCTGTATGGTTAGGGAAAAGTTATAGAACTTTGAACCTCTATCAAGATGAAACAGATGAGATCAAACCCTCACAAATCCTTATTACGGCAACACAAGACAAAACCTCCATTACCTATGTTCCTTCCTGCAATACGCAAAAAGTTAAAAAAGGCGAAATAGGACAAATAACATTGAATAAAGGACAAACCTTCCTTATCCACAATGAAAAAAGAAGTTCTTACACACACATTGATGGCGATTTAACAGGTACATTGGTTACTGCTGATAAGCCCATAGCAGTTATTTCAGGTCATACCAAAGGTGCTTTCCCTCGTTATAGCCAAAGAATGTTGGGTCGCCCTGCAAATTTCATGCGTAATATGTTGATAGATATGTTGTGGCCCGAAGAGTTACTTGGAACTGAATATGTATCAGCCCCGATTTTATACACCAATCGCTATGTTCGTAATATTGACCCTGATGATATTGGTGATTTAATTCGATTTGTCGCTATCAAAGACAAAACCATTATCCAACAAATGCGCCAAGATGGTACAGGATATAAGACAGTTTCAAAAAGTTTGAAAGCAGGAGAATACTTTGAACTTACAAATATGGAACTTTCTGCTGCTTATAAGTCGAACTTCCCTGTACTTGTTGGTCATTATGGTAAAGCATGGCGCAATCAATTCATCACAAGTGGTGTTGATAAAGGTGAAAATCCTGATAATCCTTCGAGAAATGGTTGCGGTATGATGATGGTATTAGTACCAAAAGAACGTTGGTGTTCTTATGCCGTGTTCCATTCGCCGAATGGTCTTGACAACTTTATGTATATGACATTCAGAGCGGCTGATGAAAATGCACTTAAATTTGATAATGTGCCATTGCGTTCAAAATTTGGTGGTGGAATTAAAGCAGTTCCGGGTACGGAGTATAGTTATGTGGCAGCCCAAATTTCTGCGGGTGATCATACAATAGAAGGAGCACCATTTGCAGCGTATGCTTATGGTAACTGGGATTACACAAAAGACGGTTTTGCTTATGGCTATCCGACAGGCTTTAATATGGCTACTCCATGTGATGATTCAGTAGCTTTAGAAGGAACAGGTCCTTGCGGCAATATCAAAGGTACAGCGACAGCACTTCCTGACAATCTTGAATGTGCAAAACTTTTCGCCATTGAGATGATAGCTGATTCTTCTTCAAATTATATCTTTAATAGCAAACCGGACTTTGGTCCTAAAGGTAAACAAGGAACATTTGAGTTAACAGTTGAAGATTTACGCAGACCCGCTCGTGCATTGGTTCGCGCGATTACGATGTCCGGTAAATTTGTCACTCAGTGGTTTAATTATGAGCCCGAAATGTTAGTAGCTGACCCTAAAATTATTGATTTTGGTTCAGTGGCTATCGGTGATACACAATGTAGAGTTCTCACTTTACGTAATGATGGAAAAGTACCAGTTACAATTACAGATTTAAAACAGAAGTTCTCATTGCGAGAATTTTTTGTGAAAGATCTTACACTTCCAATTATTATTGAGCCACAAAAAACATTACAAATTCAAGTATGTGGTACTGCATATGATGCTGGTAAACAATTTGATTCACTTATTGCGCAATTAAGTTGTTATCCGGAGCCAATTGCAGAACTACGTTTGCAAGCATTTGTTCCGATTGTGCACGTAAGTGATCTTGACTTTGGCAAATTGCCAAAAAATGCAACCCGCAGATTAGTTGCTACTATTCGTAATGCTCGTAGCGAGGATGTTATTGTTACAGGTGTTCAACCTTATGCCAATACAAAACATTTCCCTCAAATGGAACAATTAACATATCCATTTGTTCTCAAAGCCGGAAAAACAAAAGAATTCTGGGTAGAATATACTCCTGCCGGTGAAGTTGGTGTGAAACATACTGAACGTGTATGGTTTACAGCAAATACCACTAAAGATAAACTCTATTCCGATTGGGTTGGAGAAGGCGAAGATGTAGAAATTTATGTAACAGGTCATGATTGGAAGGAACGTCGAGTATTGGACAATTTTGTAACAGAACCTGAAAAATCAAATGGTTATGAGTTCTCGATTGAACTTGGAACGACTGGCAATGCTCCTTTATTCGATGCCAAATTAGAGGTACTTGGTACTGATGGTAACTACTTCACTGTTCCGACAACTTCTGTACCTACTCGCTTAGATCCAAATACAAAATATGGTCCATATAAAGTCTATTTCAAGCCGGAGTGGGTTGTCAATACGCGTAATGGTGAAAGACCGTATGAAGTGACATTGAGATTATCCGGAAAAGATGGTGGAGCAGATAAGAGTGCGACGAATACACTTAAAGGAATTGGAGTTCAACCACACATTACTATGACACCGCAAATTGATTTTGGTACACTTGAAATCAATACTACTTCACCAATTAAATACAGTACAATCACCAGTGATGGTTCGATGATTTTGACCTTAACAGGTACAATCACAGACATACGTATTGAAGGTACTCCTGATGATGTTGCTGCATTCAAAATCGATGAAACGTTTGTAAAAACACTCACAATGCCATTTACAATTCCGACAGGAGAGACATTAGATTTGCCAATCACATTCAATCCAACAATTGCAGACAGAAATTATACTGCAATTTTGAAAGTAAATCATGATGCGCCGGAAACTGTGCAAACTGAGTTGTTGGGTAAAGCAAATGTAACAAGTGAAAAATCCGGTACAATTGCGGGTTTTGATATCAATCCAATATTAACTTGTGGAACAAGAGAAGGTATTGTTGTCTTTAACAATACATCTAAAGATAATGTTGATGCTACCTTCCCTAATCCTCCTGTTATTTCAGGTAAAGATGCACAATATTTTACGGCTCGTGATACCAAGATAAATACAGCTAAAAAAGATCAAAAACAAGAAATTAGAGTAACTTTCTCACCTGATGCTGCAAGAACGTATGAAGCAAATCTTGAACTTGATGTAGTATGGGTTGACCAAGTGTCAGGACTTACCATCGGACGCGAGACATTTGTTGCCCAAATGACAGGCGAAGGCAGAATACTTGAATCCATGATTACGGCAAAAGATACTGCGGACATCACAGTAGATTTGGGAGAAATAGCAAAAGGAATACCTGTATATCTTAATGATGATAACTTGAATGAAGTGGGTATTTACCAGTTCAAAATCAGAGTAAAATATGATCCTGATGTTCTTTATCCTCATCTCGGTGCTGATAAAATTATTACTGCAGGTACACTTACAGATGGATTTATCATAGACAAAGCAACAATGGAACCGGGTAAAAACAATGAATTCTATATTGAGTTCAGTGCTCCGGCAAATAGCAATCAGACGCTTCAAGCATCAAAAAATAAATCATCGAATGTTCTCTTCAGATTTGATGCTTTAGCATTGCTTGATGAAAAATTGACATCTGTAATTGATCCCTATGAGCTAAATATTGTACGTGCAAGTAATCCTGATGTTAACGGCAATCCGGGGGCTGGTTGTATAACCCTTAATTATGAGCCGGGTACAGTAAGAGTTAATCCGGCTTGTGCACCTACATTGCGTCCAATTAATTTCTCAGGTCAAAGCTTCGATCCGGGTAGTATAACGCGTAATCCGGTAGATGGTGAAGCTACAATTAAATTCTCTGTTGGTTTAGAAGCAAACACTTCTATTCATGTCTATGATGTCAATGGAAACTTAGTTGCGACAGTACTTAATCAATTACTCAAACCGGGTCAATATGAATCATCTTTCAATGTTTCTGATTGGGGTTCCGGCTTATATCAATATCGCATCGTTAATGGTCCTTACAATGCAGTAAATTCATTTATTGTAAATCATTAATTGATTGATAGATTATTCAACCCCTTTTGCTTCATGCAAAAGGGGTTTTTTTATTTATTACATTAGATATATACATGACAGGGGTTTCTGTAGCAATAATTGTAAATCATGATAAAGTTTTACTCTCTCAAAGAGTGAAGTCTGCTCGTTATGGGTTAAAATGGGAATTTCCCGGAGGTAAGATTGAGGAAGGTGAAACACCTGAAGCGGCTCTTTTGAGGGAATGTAAAGAGGAACTTGGTATCAATGTAGAAAGTTTTACATTGTTAGAAAAGCAGAGAATCATTTTCCCCGATAAAGGTGATTTTTATGTCCATTTCTTTCTTGTGACTAAATTTTCGGGAATGATTGTAAATCATGTATTTGAGCAAATTCACTGGATAGATATTGAGGATTGCTTACAATATGATCTTTTAGACGGAAATATTGATATCTGCACAAGATTACCGGATTTATTGGCAGAGAATGGGGAGTTCCGGCGTGGGAATAACTGAAAGACGGCTTGTTCATGAGCAGAATATGCATTATGCTTTACAGATGGCTGAACAAGGGTTAAAAGCCGATGAAATACCAGTTGGAGCCATTATCATTTACAAAGGCGACATTATTGCTAAAGCTCATAATAAAACCGAAGAAAAGAATAATGCTTTACTTCATGCCGAATTGATAGCCTTACAACAGGCAATGTCATTTCTTCATTCCAAGTTTCTTCCTGAATGTGATTTATATGTTACTTTGGAACCATGTTCAATGTGTGCCGGTGCAATTGTCCTTTCGCGAGTACAAAGAGTGATTTTTGGCGCATTTGACAGTAAAGCCGGTGCTTGTGGCTCATTGATGGACATACCTACACATCCACTGCTTAACCATAATCCAATCATGATTGGTGGAATATTGGAAAAAGAATGTTCTGAGATTTTGCAGTATTTTTTCAAATCAAAAAGAGAATTATGAGTGGAATACTTACCATTGTTCCAACACCTGTCGGTAACTTGGAAGATATTACTATTCGCGCCCTTAAAACATTGGCAAAAGCTGATATTATCGCTTGTGAAGATACACGTACAACCGGTAAATTATTAAAACATTTTCAAATTTCTCCTCGAAAAACGGTTGCGTATCATGCACATAATGAACAACAAACCGCAGAGTATTTGCTAGGTGAAATTGAGCATAATCATAAGAAGGTGGCATTAGTGTCGGATGCCGGAACACCGGGTATCTCTGATCCGGGTGCTTTCCTCATTCGCCAATGTTTGGATAGGAATATTCCACTTACTGTTTTACCGGGACCCACTGCAATGATTCCCGCAATTGTGATGTCAGGTTTAGCGTCTGAACCCTTTACTTTTTTCGGCTTTCCGCCTCATAAGAAATCACGCAGCAAATTTATTCATGAAATCATTGAGCATCCATACTCATCTATTGTGTATGAAGCACCAACACGTGTACAAGAATTATTGAATAATTTTGCCTCAGCCGGGGGAGGCAACAGGCGTGTTTTTATAGTGCGTGAAATCAGCAAAATGTTTGAAGAATATAGAGTTGGTACTGTAAGAGAACTTCTGAATCAATGGTCGGACGAAGAAATGTCAAAAGGGGAATTTGTGCTCGTGATTTCAGGTAATAGCATTCAAAGTCCTGAGAATAGCTAATTTTGTACATTATATTTGAATAGAGGAGTACTGATTTGCTTATTACATTTGAAGGAATTGATGGAAGTGGCAAAACAACTCAAATCAATCTTTTGAGGGAACATTTAGAGCGTTGTGGACACAAAGTTCTTTGTTTGCGTGAACCCGGCAGTACTTCAATCTCGGAAAAAATTCGTGAAACTCTTTTACAAAGTAAAGAAGATATTTCGCCCATTGCTGAAGTATTATTGTTCTGTGCTGCAAGGGCACAATTAGTCAGTAGTGTGATAAAACCGGCTTTGAAAGATGGTTTTACAGTAATTTGCGATAGATATATGGATTCGACAGTTGCCTATCAGGGGTATGGAAGAGGTGTTGACATTGCAATGATTGATGCTTGTAATGCAATGGCAATAGACGGTTTACTCCCTACTATAACATTTATTTTAGATGTACAAGTAGAAAATGCAGCTCAAAGGGCGGATAAAAGGGCAGAAGAAAAAGATAGAATGGAAAATGCAGGAAATGATTTCTTCATAAATGTTCGTCTTGGCTATCATCATCTGGCAGCGCAATACAAAGAAAGAATTGTTATGATTGACGGTACGAAATCTATTGAAGAAATAAGTGAGATAATTTGTGCTGCCATAATATAATTGTTTACTTTTCTTATTATATAAATCTATGTTAAATACTCTCATTATAAAATCATTGCCATTAATGCCTAAGCCATTAGTTGCATCTGTAGCAAAAAAGTATATTGCAGGTTCAACATTAGCGCAAGCAGTGAAAGTAACGAAGGAACTGGAGCAAAAAGGTGCTTTTGCAACTATAGATGTTTTGGGAGAATTTGTTGAATCGAAACAACAAGCAGAGCAAGAATTTCGTTCTTCAATGGCAGTACTCGAGGCAATCAAAGACCATAATCTGCGAGCTTATCTATCCATAAAACCAACTTCTTTGGGATTAGGTATTGATATAGATTATGGTTATAACCATATTGCACAAATTGTAAGAAAAGCTGACTCTTACGGTATATTTGTGCGTATGGATATGGAAAATACACCATATACAACGGATACACTGAACGCGTACAAAAAGCTGCGCGCGGAGGGATTATCGAATTGTGGAGTTGTATTGCAAGCATATCTTAAAAGGACGCAAGCTGATATACGAGATTTAGCACCGTATAATCCAAATATTCGTTTATGTAAGGGGATTTATGTCGAAGCTGAATCGGTTGCTTTTAAAAATCCCGAAGAAATAAGAAAAAACTATAAAGAGTGTTTTTATCTACTCATGGAATCTGCTTCGAAAGTAGGTATAGCAACCCATGACGATATTCTTATTGATTTTGCAATGGCATATATTAATAAGCATAACATAGCAAAAGATCATTATGAGTTTCAAATGTTATTGGGCGTGAGAGAAAATAAACGTGATTCTATTATTGCTGCGGGTCACAGTATGAGAATTTATGTTCCTTTCGGCGAAGATTGGTATGGCTATTCCATTCGTCGTTTAAAAGAAAACCCTGCGGTTGCACGAAATGTTATTAAAGCTTTTTTTAACCCAAACTCATGAAAAAAAATACTATACATTTATCGAGTGCGATTATCATATTATCAGTTTTCTTTTCATCATGCTCTGTCGGTATAAAAAATCGAGACTCAGTTACTCTCGGTACATTTAATATAGCATGGTTAGGCGATGGTGAAAATGACCGTGAAAAACGCTCGGAAACTGATTATGAACGCATCGCCGAGATTATTAAAGATATGAACGCGGACGTTATTGGTTTACAAGAAATTGAGAATGAAAAGGCACTTCGAAAAGTGATGAAATATCTTGAATCATATCAATGCTTTGTAGGAAATACGGCACGTGGTCAAAATGTCGCTTTACTTTATAAAAATGATATTGAAATCAAGAATATAGAAGAATATATGCCTGTTGCTATTCAAAAAGGCAGAAATCGTCCGGGGCTTATTGCCCATTGCAAAAAAGGTAATTTTGATTGGACAATGATGGTTGTACATCTCAAATCTACGTCACGTTATGATTCAACAGATGAATTGCGCCAACAAAGCAGAGAAACACGACGCTTACAAGCCGCTATTATGACGAAATGGGTAGATTCCGTTGCACAAACTCAAGAAAAAGATATTATCATAGTCGGTGATTTTAATGATTTTCCGCTAAGAAAAAAAGACCCGACATTAACAGCTTTGCTGGATAATCAGAATATTGACTTTTTAACGAAAGAACGAAAAAGTTGTAAAGATGAGAAACTATATGCAATAGATCATATTGTTGTTTCAAAGAGCGCCAAAAAACGTTTTCTTACCGGCAGTGATGGAATGATAAATTTTTATGCTTCCGAAAAAAAAGAAATTGCACAAAAAATTTCTGACCATTGTCCTGTTGTAAGTACATTTGAAATAATTTCACCTGATAATGATTAATTATGATGACAATATTAGATTTATTACAAAATGGCTATAAGAATTGGAATGATGCGCATACTTTGTCTCGCGTTGGTGCTGAATTAGAAGAACGCTCAAGATTTAATGAAGCAAGACTATTTCTCAACAGGGCATTTGAGTTAGATAATTCGCTTGAAGATGTATATTTGAGTTTAGCATTTACTCATTTTCGTGATATTACATCATCGGCAGAAGTCGGCGAAGAAATTCTTGTGGATGGGATTGAGAATACGTCATCTGATATATTAAAAGCATGGCATATTGCTTTTGTGGAAGAAGAAGAAATAGCTCGTCAAATGGTCAATATTCTATCAGATTCAGATTCGACATATCTTCAATTAACAATAGCACATTCTTTATTATGGCGTGGTGATGCACAATCCGCATACGAAAAAGTAATGGCTATTCGTGCTATTGACGACAATGAAAAAACATTGGCAATGTATAGTAATCTCATGATTTGGTTATCAGGTAGTTTTTCTGAGATACGATTGGAACAAGATGTAGCACCATGTATTGAGAAACTTGTAAAGCATAATAAGGAAAGTTTTTCATATCAGAATACTCGCATCATGCTTTTTCAGTCATTGCGCCAATGGGACAAGGTGAAACAATATTGCTTCGAAGCACTTACGCATATACCGGATAATGAAACTATTATGCTTGCTTTGGCTATTGCATACGATAATCTCCAAGAGTATGATAAAGCCGCAATGTGGTATTGCCGTGCTATTGGAGCAAAATATTCTTTTGTTCGTGCTCGTTTACGATTGGCTCATTTATTGGAAAAACAAGGAAAAATAGATGAAGCAATAGAAATTATTCGAGAAATTCCACTATGTAACCCCCATTATTATATGGGGCATATTCAAGCTGCATTTTTCTTGTACAAACATGAAGACAAAAAATCAGCATCGCAATTATTTTCACGAGCATATCCACAACTTAAACCGTATGAAAAACAGTCCGTTGATACTAATCCTATGACCCATCAATTGGCTGCATTCAATACAAATACAATTATTATTACACCATCGCTCAATTAATTATACTGATTAAAGCTTTATTTTGAAAAAAGCCATTTTTTAATCGTAGAGAGATGAAAAGTAATCCTTGATAGTTTATTGGTATTTGTAATTCACTGTGATTATTATCATTATTATGCGAATAAGTTATTAATTCTCCTACATTATTATATACTTTGAAGGAGTGTAATTGCCAAGCATTGGTGATAATCAAAGTTTTATCCTTGATATACGAGTGTATAGCTTCAGGTCGAGATATTGCCTTAGGATTATCAACAATATTTACTGCCTCTGATACTATTTCCAGTACTGCATTGTCAGAATTGTTTTTTGTACCATAATGATCGCCTTGACTTTTGCCAAGAAAAATTCTGCCATCCGGCGATACACAGACACTCCGTAGTCGTGATGTTTCTATGATAGGATATTTCCACCAGTCAAGAACTGAATCTTGATTTACATTCAATGGAAATACTGAAAAAAAAGGATTTCGTAAAGACGCAACGAGTAAAGAGTTCTTCCATTGAGGAAATTTCTTGCCATCATAATATTCAATCCCGGCAATTGCTAATGTTGGGGTAAATGCACGTTGTGGTTCAATGATTTGAGAGTCTTTGCAAAATTGTTCCTCAGTAGGAGAGTCACAAAAACCTTCTACGAAGGGCCATCCATAATTTCCTCCTTTTTTCAACACGTTTAGCTCATCATCACCTTGAGTGCCATGTTCTGTGCTGTATATGATATTATTCGATGTTATACATAAACCTTGATGATTTCTATGACCCCAAGTCCAAATAGCGCTTTGCGGAAATGGATTATCGGGGGGGATAGTACCATCAATTTTTATTCTTAATGTTTTCCCGGCATAGCTTTGTAAATTTTGTGAAGGAATATTATCTAATCTGCCACCATCTCCGATTGTCAAATAAATGAGTGTATCAGCATGACATTTTACACGACATCCAACATGTGAATACCCACCCGGAATATTGTCTAAAACTATATGTGGTTCAACAAGATGTTTTGATATAGTGTCATAATGATAGCGGATCAAACGAATATAGATTACATTATTTTTATCTTCAAAAGTATATGCAGCGAACAATGAAGTACGATTATCTTTAGTCAGTAAATCAAAACCTAACAAACCGGGTTCATTTGTTGGATATCTCACAAGATTAGGTACTTGGGATAAAATTGTATCTCTAGCGCCAGTATCAGGATTAACTCGCAATATCATTCCATCTATCCCTGAAACCCATAAATAATTATCATGTCCCCATCGCATTTCCCAAGGTACTTGCATGTCTTCAGCAATGACTCGTTTTGTTAACTCTTGCGATAATACAGAGAAGTAAAACAAAAAAAAGAATGCGAATATTGATATTATTCCTTTCATTCTGTTACAAGAAATGATTGCGTAAGAACAGTATTATTTTGATGAATTGTAATAAAGTAAACACCTTGTGATAACATATTCAACGGTGTACTAAGGTTATTGTTGCTTTGCAATTTTTGCACAACTCTTCCTGTTATATCATATATTGTTGCGTTCCAATCAAATTGATTATTGTTTATGATTGTCAAGACATTATTGTCTGTTCTTATCGAAATTGCTCCGTCAGGATATGAAATTTCATCATCTGTATTGGAGATTTTTGAAGCTAATTCATAAATGCCATTTTGTTGCGTACTTTTTGTTCCGTAGTGATCGCCTTGACTTCGACCGATAAACACACGACCTTGCGGAGAAACACATACACTTCGTAAGCGTCCTAAACCCATATTGATATTTGTTCTTTTTACAACTGAATCACCATTTTCATTGAGATGAAGAACATGAAGCGAATTACCTTTTAATGATAAGAGCAATAAAGAATTTCTCCAATCAGGAAATTTACTGTTGTCGAAATATTCCATACCGGCTAATCCTAAGGTTGGACTAAAACCGGCAATAGGTTCGTACACATTCGAGTCAGCGCAAAATTTCTGTTCTTGGGGTAAATTACAATATCCCTCTACAGCAGGCCATCCATAATTTGCCGCTTTTGTGAGAATATTGACTTCGTCTTCTGTGTTTTCACCGTGTTCGGAACTATAAATTATACCATTTTTGCCAATACATAAACCTTGATGATTTCGGTGTCCCCATGACCAAACAGGGCTATTCGGAAAAGGATTGTCTTGAGGAAAAGTGCCGTCCAGATTTACTCTCAATGTTTTACCGGACCATGAAGCTATGTTTTGAGAGGGTTGAGGTAGAATTCTACCATCCCCGGCTGTAATCATGAGAGTGTTATCGGGCATATATTTAACGCGACAACCAGAATGAGTAGTTCCTGCGCCGATTCTTTCGATGATGGTGGTAGGATTTGTTAAAGTAGCATTGATTTGATTATACTTCAGTTTAATAATTCTTAAATAGATTTTACTGCTTTCTGTGTATGTATATGATACATAGACATCAGTTTCACCAATATCATTTGTGACAATATCAAAGCCATGCATACCGGATTCGGCAGACCTTGTAATGCCTGTTTGTTCATATAAAACAGATGATTCACCCGTGGTAGAATTTACTCGTATAATACGACCTTCGATACCTGTAGTCCAAATCCATCCATCAGGTCCCCAGCGCATCTCCCAAGGTACTTGAATATCGGTGATAACAGGACGAACAATAAGATCCGAAAGAGTTTTTTGGGAAAATCCTGTGTGGGGGATTGCGAAGTATATTAATACTAAAAGTGTCAATAAATTTTTCATATACTTGATGATATTTAATGAAGAAATGTTGCGTATTAAGAACTCTCGAAGTGAGAATTTGTCACAATTTTAGCGTGAAAATGGCTTTTCTTTGTATCGTTTTGCTTCCGCATGGCTTCCTTGTTTGTCTTCCCAGCTAAGTACCTTGTCATATTGTTTGATAGCAAGATTCCTTTTGCTTTGCATATCGTAAATTTTGCCGATTTGAAGATTAACTTGAATAGTAAATCCCGACACATCTTCATCGAGGAATCTGCCTGCTTCATCACATTTGTAGAAGTATCGTAGAGCCATATCAAAATCATTACGATTCATCAGAGCTTTACCAACATAATATAACCCTTCACGAGCTGTTTGTTGATCATATCCTTGCTTTTTTTCTATACATTTAATTACAACGTCGCGCCATGTAGCTTCGGCTTCACTGTTTAACCCTAATTGTATTTGACAACGACCAAGATATTTTTGAAAATAGGGATTATCGGGATAAGTGCTTGTTAATTCTTGTGCTAATTGATATGCGTATTGCGGTGTCTTTTCGAATTGATAGTAAATTTGCATTAAAATAACTTTTGCCTCTGTGCCGGCATATCGTGCATACTTAGATGCAGAATTTAATTGTAAAATTCCAAGTTTTTTATCACCACGAGGTAGAAAAGCGAGTATTGGTTGAATCAGAGGGTACTGTTCTGCAAATGTTGGAGCAAAATAATTATAGAGCCCCGTCCCAAGCAATATATCGTGATTGCTCGGGGCAAGTGTCTGACATTGTTGTAATAAAGTCATGGCTGTTTTACCATCGGAGGCAGCATTAAACCATGATTCTCGTTCTGAATAGAGTCGTGCACGGAATCCCAATGCACCAGCTTTGAAAAAAAGACCAGTTATTGAATTTTCGTCGTCTTCTAATAAGTTGTCGCATTTCTCTATACAAAGCTCAATTTTGTCAAGGAATTGTTCATCTAATGTCGTACTTTTTTTGTTTGTACGAATTCTCCACCATTCGACCATTGCATCTAAAAAGTATCCTGCGGGATTTGTTGGGTATTTATCAATAACCTGCTTAAAACATGCATGTGCTTTCTCGAATTGGATATTGTATATATGTGCGGATCCTGTTCTTACCAAAGAATCTGCTTCTGTGGTCATGACAATAAACTGCGCAACTGCTTGTTGTTGATATCCTATGATTATCCCACATGTAATTAATAAACAGCGTAAGAAATTCTTCTTCATTTGAGTTTTCATTTTTGTACAATGTAATGAGATAATAATTGTTGTTCTGCAAAGTAACGACGATAGAGATGAGCAATTGTATAGGGCGAAGGAGAATGAAATCGTATCACGATGATGATTAATAGCACTAAAAAAACAGTTGTGACGATACCGCCCTCAATCCCAAAATCACCTCCAAACAAGAGAGGATACTGTGCATTGACAATATTCCAATCAATAAGAAAAAGAGATGTATTATTATGGGTTATACCACTCACAGGAGAATTCAATACTGATTCTAATGTAAAATTCCATGTCAGATGAAACGATATAGGCATCCATAAGTTTTTAGTTGCAATATACATAGTACTTAGTAGAATACCCGCTAATACAACATTAGTGATAGCTAAAAAAGATATATGAGGATTAAGCAGATGAGCAATACCGAATACAAGTGATACAGATATACTAGCTGCTACACTTCCAAATCGTTCATACAAACTTTGAAAGACAATACCTCTGAACATTAACTCCTCAAAAACGGCAATAAACAGCATTGTAGTAAAAGCAAGGTAGAGCGAAGATATATCAATGATGCTTTGTATGTGTATTGTTGCACCTATAATAGCAGCCAGAACTATCGTGAAAATCTGAGGTATTACAGCATAGAGAGTTCCAATTATGATTTCAAAAAAGGTATCTTTTGAAAGTATAAATCCTACATTTACGAATTTTCCTCCTGCACGGCAACCTTCTATAAGAAAGCTCACACAGAGAAGAAACAGAACCAATATAGCTTCATGGGTAAGAAATGTCGCAGGATATGTAAATACGGCTGTGATATAATATCCAAAACACAGACTCAAAAAAAGTAGTAATCTATAATACCACCGTGCTAATATTTTTTGATATACTACCATTATGGTTAAATTAGAATTGAGAAACGAAGTAATAATCCAATCATAAATACACTCACTGCATCAAGGACATTGTTTGTTGCTAACCGAACAGTGCTTGCAAGAATTGAAAGCGTAAAAATATTTATTATATCAGAATTAAGAGCAATATCACTAAAAAAAAGTGCAGCTGTGAGAAGTGCAGAAGGGAAAAGTAAGCTAATCCATGCAGAAAAGTTTTTTCTTCTCATGAATGCTATAAAATACCCTACAAACCACATAATGATTAAGACAAGATACAAAATATGTAGGGGAGGTATAGCATGGAAAGGGTAATAGAGTATGAAGACTGTGGTGAGAAAACTTACTGTACAAAAGCGAATTGTAATTGAAGGAAGATTAGAAAAATATCCATCAGAAAACCCTATGGATTCTGTACTAATATTTAGTCCCCATAGTATTAGTACCGTTATTGCAAACAATGAAAAAACTATAGTTACATTGAAAAGAAGAATCAATGCTAATAAGCTGACACCAAGTATTGCATAGTGATGTTCGTGTTTAACAAGGTGGAGATACAAAAGATTTTTAGGAGAATCATGCATAGAAGAAAGGCGGACATTAATGTCCGCCATGATTAGTGATGGATTGAAGTCAAGATTGACTTTTTAATGTTTCTATATGAGCAAGTATATGATTCTTCATGGCTTCTTCAACTTCTTCATGTGCTGTGCCTTTTATCATAAACGAAAGCTGCGGACAATAAGAAGCATAGTTTGCTCCACCATCATAGCGGCGAATGAGTATGTCATAATCCAAAAGATTCGTACTATTTGCGTTTGTGTTATGTGTAGTTTCCATTATCTAAGAATGTGTTTGTGAGAATTTTTTTACAAAATTAATTGCTTTTGACGTTATTTTTGTCTTTTAGTTGTTGAATAAGTTGAAAAGTCATATGAGAAATGTTCTTACAATTACTTACATTTTTTTGATGGGTTGTACATTTAATGCCTCAGCCCAGTTGTTGTCATCCGACACAACACTCTATAGATTAGTTACATATATGGAAGGTTCATTCAGTAGTCAGAAACAATCAATCCGTGATACAAACTATTTTGATATTCGTTTACATATTAAGAGGATATGGAGAAAACGAGATGATGCGTATTGGCTTTATGTTGAGCAAGCCGTAGCGAAGTTTATAGAGAAACCATACCGCCAGAGAATCTATAAAGTCACTCGCTTATCTGCTGATACTTTGGTTAGTACTGTTTTTGAAATATATTCCCCGATTCGCTTTGCCGGAGCATGGAAAGATCAAGAGCCATTAGCTTCTTTAACACCTGACTCAATTGTAGAACGTAAAGGATGCAGTGTCTTTTTGGTGAAAGATAAGAATGGAGAGTTCACAGGGGGAACCAAACCTAATACTTGTTACAGCGATTTGCGTGGTGCGCGTTATGCAGTTTCGGAAGTAACAATCACAAGAAAAATGTTACTTTCTTGGGATCGGGGATTGGGTATGAAAGGGGAGCATGTTTGGGGTGCTGAGCATGGCGGCTATGAGTTTATTAAACTAGAAGATTAAGAAAGGATCTTTCTGTATGACGAAAAATAATTATCAACGTTGGGCTTTTTTAACAATCATTGCCGTCGTCTTTTTAATTGGTGTGGGAAGTTTGGTTCGTGCCTCCGGTGCCGGTTTGGGATGCCCCGATTGGCCCAAATGCTTTGGTACGTGGATTCCTCCAATGTCTGTGGATGAACTTCCACCCGAGTTTGAAAAATCACAGTTTAACCTCATCAAAACATGGACAGAATATCTAAATCGTTTGGTTGGAGTGCTCATCGGATTTTTTATTTTTGTGACTATGCTACTGTCTTTACAATATAGAAAAGAAAAACCCCTTGTTACGTGGTTCTCAATTGCCGGTTTTATCCTTGTGGCATTTCAAGGATGGTTGGGAAGTGTTGTCGTTGCCACAGAACTAACTGCTTGGGTTATTACAGCACACATGGTTGTTGCATTAATCATATTGCTTTTGCTTATGTTTGCTTATTATGCTTCTTTCCCGCATGTTCCAATGATCTATGTGCAAACAAAGGAAAGACAATTCCTTTTACCACTGGTTATTGCCTTGAGTATTATTACAACCCTTCAGGGTGTATTGGGAACACAAGTCCGAGAAGAAATAGATATTTTGACTAAATCATTTTCCGAATTACCGCGTGAATACTGGATAAATACAATTAGAGATAAAAATTTGATTCATGATATTCATCGCAGTTTTTCATGGTTACCATTAATACTCGCAGTAATTATTTGGTGGAAATCATTTCGTTCCGAAGTACATAAATTGTATTACTCATATTCTGTTGCTGTTATACTATTAATTGTAGTTCAAAGTGCAGCAGGTATAATTTTATCATACTATTCTATGCCTGCGACGATGCAAATTGTGCATCTGACAAATTTCTCTTTACTGTTTCTGGCAGAAATTCGCTTACTTCAATTAACCCTAAAAAAAATATAATTACCTAAATACAGTAAGAGCTTTATCTATAAGCGATTGGGTTTGTTCATCCGATGATGATTCAGCAATAATACGTGCTATCGGTTCAGTGTTTGATGTTCGTACATGCAACCATGAGTCTTCAAACTGACAGTATAATCCGTCATCTTCACGAAATTCTTTCGGTGAGAACAAAATCCTTAATTGTTGTTTTATTGAACTAAAATTTCCCGTAAACTCAACCTTAGTTTTTTTCATACTATAGGTAGGAATGGTTGCATTAATTTCTGATAATGACTTATTGATTTGAGTCATGAGTGATAAAATTAACGCTGTGCCCACCAAAGAATCTCTGCCATAATGAGATGCGGGAAGGATAACGCCACCACTGCCTTCACCACCAATAATTGCATCGGTTGATTGCATTAATCGAACTACATTGATTTCTCCGACAGCAGAGCGTACTATATTGGCATTGTGTTGTTTACATACAGTATTTACTGCCATTGTTGTTGATAAATTTACCACTACATTTTCTGGTTTATCATTTGGGGGATTCATTATAAGTGCTGCGAGAACACATAATGTTATTGTTCGTTCTTCTCCAATCGCTATGCCATTCTCATCAATCAGAACTAATCTGTCTGCATCAGGATCAACAGCAATGCCTAAATCTGCATTATGTTGAATCACTGCATTTTGTAATTCATATAAATGTTCCGGTAAAGGTTCCGGAATATGCGGGAATTTTCCTGTTGCATCACAGTATAATTCAATAACATTACATCCAAATTCTTTTAATAATGCAGGTATATATCGTGAACCGGAGGCATTGACTGCATCAACGACCACCGTTAATGATCTTTTTTTACAAATATCTATCGCCTTCGAAAAGAGAGGATTTTTAGTAATAGATTCAATGTGGTAAGTCATAACATTGTGCAAGGAAGTAACTGTTCCATGATGAGCAATTCCCGTATTATTATCGGGAGAATCTACGAATTTCCAAAATTTGGAATTTTGTTCTGCATCTAAAAACACACCATCGCCTCCAATGAATTTTAAGCCATTCCATTCTATAGGGTTATGTGAAGCACTTATAGAAATACCTCCGGCACAATCGGGGGTCTGTTCTGTCAATAATTGTACAGTAGGTGTTGGTGCAATACCAATATAGAGAACATCAAGACCGCATTCTGATAATGTTTGTGTGACTATTTCAGCTATCCATGTCCCTGATGGTCTGCCGTCAAATCCGACGACAACCGAACCTTGTGGTAAGTATTGGGCAAAGCCACGAATATACTGTTGAATAATATCTTTATTGAGCGAATCATTGACAGTTGCTCTTATTCCTGAAATTGATCGTATAAATGGCATAGTATAAAAAGGTAATCATTGAAATAATTCTTGAACTATTGCTTCATAAGTAGGGGACAATCGAACTGCCCAATCGAACATAATTTTTGCTTCATCAGGTGCATCCGCATCAAGTAAACATAAACCGGCACCAAAACAAGCATCCGCATTTTCCGGTCTTAACTCTAATGCTGATGAATATAATGTATGAGCAGATTCAACATCTCCTAAAGAGAATAAACTGCGTGCAGTTTCTGTGAGAATATCACTTAAATCAATACCCAGATAACTTTGGAAGCGTAAAGAACTCCAATTATCAAGTAAATATTGCACAGTCTCAAGTGATTCAACCCAACGCTCTGTTTGAGTATAAATTCTCGATTGAATAAAAATAGTATCGGGATGTTTATGAAATAATGAGCCGGATTTTTGTAAAAATTCTTCACATAATGCAATATCATTATCAATGAGTGACAATAATGCTAATCTGTGTAAAGCCAATAGGGCATATTGAAGTGGTAAACCACCTATAGTAAATGATGCCTGATATAATGCAACTGACTCATCAATATTGCCTTCGATAAATGCTTGCTCAGCTTGCCCAAAAGCAATAATCCCATCTTCAAATGGTGGATTTTGCTTTTCATACTCTGTTGCTAATGTTGAGTTATACAAGTAATCAATTCGCGATAATGTTTTAATGGTTGTTCCTCTCCATGTCCATTGAGTTCTAGCACGCATTGCTGCGCTTATACCTAAGTGTCGCATTATTTCAGGATGAGAAAATGCAAATTTCATACAGTCTGCAGTATCTTCGAGCGATGGTTCAAGCATAAATGCCGTGTCCGTTAACTCTTGATTTGCAATACTATTACCAATTGCAAGAGGAGTGGAATCAATGAGTAAACCAACAGTGTCATCAACAAAGTCGTCGGTTGCGCCACCCTTTGTGACAATAACTGGAAGACCATTTGCCATTGCTTCCAAAGCCGGTAAACAAAATCCCTCTCCGCGATATGGTGAGATAAACACATCACATGACCGATACAAATCAGCCATTTCTTCATCGCTATACATAGATTCCAAATAGATAATATCCGGGCTATCCGCTTTTTGTTGAATTTCTTCTATTATTTCTTTTGCTGTTTGACCTTTGTAAAATGAATCACCACCGAGATCTTTAATAATTAAAGTAACATTGTCGGCAGCAGTAAATGTTCTGAGATATGCCTGTAATAAAATATCAATACCTTTTCGGAATATTGTTCCACCAACAAATAAAAATCTGAATTCTTTTGCTTTACATTCTTTTTTTGAACCGAAAGGGGTATGAAGTTTAGGATCAATACCATTAGGTATGACTTGTACTTTATCGGCAGGAATTCCACTGTGAATAAAAGATTGGCGTGACCAAAGTGAAGGTGTCCATAGCTCATCCGCCTGTTGAAATATTTCGACAAAATCTTTTCTATGTGTTGTAAATTCCCATGGTTGCATAATTATCCATTTTGCTCCTTGAGGAATTTCTTTTTTTGGGGGCCATGTATGACGAATCCATAAATACGGTAATTTCTTTACATAATTATCAGATTCTTTTTTATATCGAATATCATGTTGTTGTAATTTTTGTAAACTTATATTATTCTCAGGAGAAAATGTGTCGTTTTCATAAGGAATAATTGTCAATTCAACAGAAGGAGTTTTGATTAATTCAGAACAAATTTGTCTATTGATGAGTGCTAATGAATGATAAACAAATTGTGATCCTTCCCAGACAATATTAATTTTTTTCGTGGTAATATTCTGTTCTGCCGGAGTTGGAGTGTCGTGGAGTACTTTAGGAGTCATTACTTTTTTTCGACAATGTACTGTCATATTCAGATTAATAAATCCACGATTCTGCGGCGTGTCCACTTCCTCAAATTGAACTACTTCTAACCCTGCATTGATAAGGTGCTTACGGATCGAATCCTCATCAAAACCAATGCAATGATAATCGCCCGGATTAGTCTGTCCACCAAAAATCATGTAAGAAGCAATATCAGCATCCCAGACTTTATCCATATATGCTTTGCATTGCAATCGTAGTGAAGGACAACGTATAACCAATTCTCCGCCCGGCTTGAGTACTCTTGCCCATTCTGCGATAATGGCATCGGTTTCTCTATGGGAAAAGTGCTCTAATACATCACTGGCGAGAATACCATCGGCACAGTTATCCGGTAACTCTAAGAATCGTATATCCATTGCAATGACACGTTCGTCGTCTGAGTAGAGGTCTATATTAAGAAATCCATCACGAACATCTTTACCACATCCTAAGTTAAGATACAGCGGTTGCGGTAATTGTTTGGGTAATGTTCCCTTGGCTTGTGAATTGGAGAAGCCACCACTGATGGGTGCTTGACGCATAACTCTGTTTAATGGTTCCATACTATCATTGCTTAATGGATAATTTTTCACGATTTTTGTACTTGGTTTCTACTATCATCACAGAATACATCTATGAAATTATCGAAAACTCGTCACATCCTTTTTTTATACTTACTCACAGCATCCGGACTGTGGACATTATCTTGCACAACACCTGCTGCACAAAAACCGTCACAATTGACTTTCTTTGCAAATTTACCACAATTTTCCGCTGTATCGGAAACGCAAATACCATACCCAATCATTTTGTTACATGGACTTGGTCAAAAGGCAGAAGTGTGGAATGATGCTAATGCCGTAAAATTTTATGCACAAGACTTAGGCATGGGCTTCGGTGGTGTAATTAAATTTTCTCAAGGAGAAGCTCAACTCTCAGGCGGAAATACTTCAAAGACATCAGATTTCTTTACAGTTTCCTTTTCAAGCCCTTATGATTCAATCGGGGGTTGGGCAAGAGAAATACGCAAGGCAATTGAAGTGGTTCGTACAAAAACAAAGGCAGATAAAGTTATACTTATTGGGTATAGCATGGGAGGAGTTGCAGCGCGATATCACCTTGTATTACAGCCTAATAATCATCATGTAAAACGTTTGATTACTATCGGTTCGCCCCATCAAGGTTCAGCATTTGCCAAAGCATATAACTGGAAGACATCAATTAATGCGGGTTTGGCAGATAATCCGAATTTTGTTAAGAAACTTGCCCTTGATGCAGCAAAAGGAACTTTAGAATCATTGGAAACAGGAGTACCGTTTGATGCACCGGCTGTTGGGGATTTACGTTTACCTCATGACGGTGGGAGATTTCTTTATGTCATCAATCGTATGCCCCATCCCGGTGATGTAGAATATGTAAGCGTCGTGGGACGAGTTGAATTTTTAGAAGGAGTGGCAAGTTTACGAGTTTCAACATTTTCAGAAATACTTAGACGAGGCTTAGAAGTACTTGGTCAAGGCGGTACTGCTCTATTGCGCGACGGCGATGGCGTTGTCAGTGCTCAAAGCCAGAATATATCAGAATTGCCCTGGTTTACGATGGATAGAAATAGACAAAAAATTGCGAGAACAATAACATTACAAACGGAACATTTACAACATCTGAAAAGTAGTAATGAAATACAGCGAGTCACATTAGAGGAGCAACCGGAATTAAAAGGAGCCGATTTTTATAAAATTAATGATAAAGGAGCGCTTATTATTGATTTTATAGACTATTTACCGGCATATAAAACATCAGTAAAAGTGACTGTTGAGAAAAAGGGAATTGTTGTATTCACAAAAGAAATTCCCAAAGAAAAAATATCTCTGGTGCGTAAAAAAGATGGTCGAGTTGTCCTACGTGCAATCCTCGAATATCCACAGAATGATGATTGGAATGAGGAATTGACATTCGATTATACTATTACAAATTCTTTTGGAAATAGCGTTAATTCTTCAAAGGTTTGGGAACCAAATATGTAGCAATAATTTATTTCTTGATGTTGTATTAATAATCACCCTTGCCACTCTTCATACAAATCGCGAAGTTCACATAGAATCATAGCGGTTGCACCCCATAGAGCCACACGTGGATGAATATCCCAATAAGGTGCTTTGAAGCGCATTCCGGAAGTGCCGTCGCGTACTCCTATCTTGATAGATTCATAGGATAGAGCATCAAGATGCACAGTGAAGATTTCTTCTACTTCCGTTGGTTGTGCATAAAATTGGGGGTGTTCTTCGCCGACAATAGCTATGATTGGATGGATAATACTGTTTGATGGAGGCACATAGATTGTGGTTAGATTTCCTATGACCTTCACATAATCCGAATGTAAATGAATTTCTTCTTCAGCTTCACGCAAAGCCGCTTGTACTATAGTTTCATTATTGTTCTTTCTTCCGCCGGGTAAGCTGATTTGACCTTTATGCGTAGTGAGGTTATCGCTTCTTAGGGTCAAGACAACTTCGATGCGATTATCATTATCAATAAGAGGGATAAGAACTGCGCTTTGTTTGGCATTTGCGGGCGCAGCTTCCGGCTTTACGCGAGCTTCTGTATTGACTAATTCCGAACTAAGTGGAAGCATTTTTCTATGTGCATTTGCTCCGGGCAAGGGTTCGCGAAGTCGTCTATCTAAAAAATCATGGAAAGTTGTTTGCATACAAAATGACGTAATTATTGTGAAACTTGGGTGCAAAAAGTGCAATAAATTATAGTAAATCAAGCGTGACTTCGCCAATACATCGTTTGAATGTTCGTAATTTTACAGTCAATACTCATTTTTAAATAATAATCCATGCAATTAGAAAAGAATTACAACCCGTCAACTGTAGAATCACATTGGTATGCCAATTGGCAATATCATAAATACTATGAGAGTGATATTGACACTACAAAAATACCATATTCGATATTGATGCCACCACCGAATGTTACAGGTATGTTGACAATGGGGCATGTGTTAAATAACACCATTCAAGATATTTACATACGATGGAACCGTTTGCGCGATAAAGATTCACAATGGTTTCCGGGCTTAGATCATGCGGGCATTGCCACACAAACAAAAGTAGAACAATTGCTTAAAGAACAAGGACTTTCGCGTCATGACCTTGGGCGCGATGCATTTGTGGATAAAGTGTGGGAATGGAAAGAAAAGTATGGTTCAATTATCTTGGAACAACTCCGTTCTCTCGGTGTTTCGGCGAATTGGTCAAAAACGCTGTTTACCATGGATGAACGTGCTTCACGGGCAGTAACTGAAGTGTTTATTCGTTTGTTTGAAGAAGGTTTGATTTATCGAGGCAAACGTATCATTAATTGGTCGCCGGTTGCACAATCTGCATTATCAGATGAGGAAGTGGTGTTCAAAGAGGTACAGGACACTCTTTATACTTTACGATATAGTCTGGAAAGCGGCGATGGTTTCCTTTGTGTAGCTACAGCCCGACCTGAAACAATTTTTGGTGATGTTGCAGTGGCTGTTAATCCGCAGGACGAACGTTATGCACATCTTATCGGTACAAAAGTTCAAGTGCCTCTTGCAGGGATGTGGATTCCGGTTATTGCAGATGATTATGCTGATCCGGCATTCGGTACAGGATGCGTTAAAATTACTCCGGCACATGATCCGAATGATTATGAAGTTGGATTACGCAATAATTTGCCTATGCCATGTACTATCAATCCTGATGCAACATTAAATGAATTAACTGGAGAGTTCCAAGGATTAGATCGCTTTGTTGCACGGAAAAAAATTGTTAAAAAGTTAGAAGAGCTTGATCGTATTGAAAAGACCGAATCATATACTCACAATGTTGGATTTAGTGAGCGTGGGGGCGAACCTGTTGAGCCATATTTAAGTGATCAATGGTTTGTGAAAATGGCACCTTTAGCCCAGCCGGCACTTGAAGCTGTACAAAACGGCTCAATAAAGTTCTATCCTGAACATTGGAGTAAAACATTTTCTCATTGGATGACTAATATTCGAGATTGGTGTATATCACGTCAGTTATGGTGGGGGCATCGAATACCTGTGTATTATCATGACGATGGCAGAATGGTTGCTGCGCATTCACTTCATGAGGCAGCAGAAAAATTGGGTATAACGGATGTATCGGAACTTAGGCATGATGCTGATGTATTGGATACATGGTTTTCTTCATGGCTGTGGCCCATGACAACGATGGATTGGCTTATTGAAGAAAAGGGCGGAGATCATACTGAAGCAATGTCACATTATCTTCCGACAAATCTTCTGGTAACAGGACCCGATATTATATTCTTCTGGGTTGCTCGGATGATAATGGCAACATTAAAATTCAAAGAGACTATACCATTTAAGGACGTATATTTTACGAGTATTATTCGTGATGGTAAAGGCAAAAAAATGTCCAAATCTTTAGGAAATTCGCCCGACCCCTTAGATGTTATAAAAAAATACGGTGCAGATGCTTTGCGGTTTACAGTAACATATCTTGCTCCACTTGGTACAGACATTCGTTTTGAAGTAACTGAAACACAAGATACTCCTCAAGTAGAATTAGGGCGAAATTTTGCCAACAAATTATGGAATGCCGGGCGATTTATTCAGATGAAAATGGAAGAATGTAGTCTTGATAATCCTCGTATGCCACGATCATCATATTCCTTAAGTGCTGCTGATGAATGGATTCAAGGAAGATTTGTAACAACACAGGAAAAAACGATTGAATACTTGGAAAATTATCGTTTAACGGAATATGCAAAAAATCTCTATGAATTTATTTGGAGAGACTTCTGTGATTGGTATGTCGAGATATTCAAAATACAATATAATGCACTTCAGAGCAATGAGCAAAAACAAGAATTAGTGTGTTTTGCACTGCAAATTTTTGAAGGAATGATTACATTGTTGCATCCCGTTATGCCTTTTATTACGGAAGAGTTGTGGCATGGATTATTTTCTTCACCTGACAATGATAGTTTAAGTGTACAGATTCTGAAACATCATGATTCATCTTTATTGACAAGTAATGTTGCAATGTTTTCTTCATTACAAGAAATAGTTGAAGAGATTCGCAGTATGCGTGCTAATGCTCACATTCCTCCATCCAAGAAAATTCCGGTCTTTATCCGTTTATCCGAAGATTTGTCCTCTGATTTTTTTGATGCACAATTAACAATTATTTCATCACTTGCTAAATGCGAAACCTTAGAATTTTTAACTAAAGATTCTGAAAATCCTCAGAAGTGTATTTCATCAGTAATTAAAGGTGTAGAAATCTTTATTCAAGCAGATGCTGCAATTGATGTACATAAAGAAATTGAGAAATTAGAAAAAGAAAAAGCGCGTCTTGCGGGACTTATTATTTCTATTGAGAAAAAATTATCGAATGAAGGGTTTATTGCTAAAGCACCGGAAAATGTGATTATTGCCGAAAAAGAGAAATTAGCATCCATCAAAGACAGTTTACAAAAAGTCGAGACAAATTTGTCAGCATTACAATAATTAACTTGTGAGAAACATTATGGAAAATGTCTATATTATAGATACGGTACGTACTCCTGTGGGGAAATATGGCGGTTCATTATCATCCATCAGACCGGACGATATGGCTTCCTATGTCATTGGAGCGATTATTGAGAGAAACCCCATTGAGGGGCATCACATTAATGATGTTATCGTAGGATGTGCGAATCAAGCAGGTGAAGATAATCGCAATATTGCACGAATGTCCTCTTTACTTGCCGGTTTACCGGAAACTGTTCCCGGCGTGACGGTGAATCGCCTTTGTGCTTCATCTTTGGAGGCAATTATTCAAGGAGCGCGAGCAATTAAAAGCGGTGAAGCCGACATGATTATTGCGGGCGGAGTAGAGTCCATGTCACGCGCTCCATATTCTATACCCAAAAATGTATCGGGTGCTGCTATGTTTGGTAATTTAACAGCGTATGATACGGCATTAGGTTGGCGTTATCCTAACAAGGAAATGGAAAAACTCTTTCCGCTTGAGACAATGGGAGAAACAGCAGAAAATGTCGCAGAACGATGGGGAATTACACGAGAAGAGCAAGATGCTTTCGCACTGGCATCTCATCAAAAAGCAGCCAAAGCGAAAGATTCAGGCATATTAGCGGAAGAAATTGTGAAAATGCCCATTATTGGTAAAAAAGGTGAGATTTCCTTTGTTGAACATGACGAAACAATACGTCCGGATACATCGTTAGAAAAGTTATCTACATTACCCCCGGCTTTTCGTAAGGGTGGAAGTGTTACGGCAGGTAATTCTTCATCTCTGAATGATGGTGCAGCCATGGTGCTGATGGCAAGCGAAAAAGCAGTCAAGCAGTTTAACTTACAGCCAATGGCACGCTATATTACATCATCAGCAGTGGGCGTTGACCCACGATATATGGGTATTGGACCTGTGTATGCTATACGTCGAATATTGGCAAATACCGGTATGACAATAGAAGATATAGGACTTGTAGAAATTAATGAAGCTTTTGCAGCACAAGCACTTGCATGTAAAAAAGAATTATCCATAGTTGATGAACAGTTAAATATACATGGAGGTGCAATAGCTATTGGACATCCACTAGGTATGAGTGGTGCGCGAATCAGCGGTGCATTACTTCGCAATTTACACCGTACTAATCATCGTTATGGGATAGCTGCACTTTGTATCGGAGTGGGGCAGGGCTTAGCTGTGTTGTATGAGAGAGTATGATATGGAGCAGAATGAAACAACATTGCCTGATGATGGATTGCAAAATACCGAAGCAATATATGACCAAATACAATCTGTGACGGATATTGTATCTGAACGATATAGATTGGATAGTCATATAGTAACAGTATGGCGTTTACATTTGTTATTATATTTTGTAGCTTACGCCGTTATTGCAATTATTTTACTATTTTTTACAAAGCCATATATTTATATCAGTTTCAGTATAATATTTTCCGTAGATTTACTTTTTCGTTTTGTCCGTACTCAATTTGTTTATGATAACTCTTCATTTGCATTTGGTAAAGAGGACATTCGTTTTCGGACAGGATATATTTTTCTACGTGAAGTATTGGTTCCATATCCACGAATTCAACATATAGATATTCATCAAGGTCCCATCGAACGATATTTTAATTTATCATCTTTAATCATTCATACAGCCGGACAGTCAGGAGATTCAATAAAAATTCCGGGGCTGCAAACAGAGTATGCGGAGCATTTACGAACATATCTAAAGTCGTTTATTAAATCAGAAGAAGAGGATACATGAACGAAGTACAAGGTCGTCGCCTCCATCCGATGACAATATTTTACTCGGCAGTACGCATTTTACCACAGTTAGCAATCGGATTTTTAGTAATGCGTAATTTCAAAGAAGGTTTGTTTGAGTTAATTATTTACTTTTTAGTAGCATTATTACTCTTACCATCATTACTCATTCATTACTTTAATTTTCGATTTTTTATATCCGGTGATGGTATAATTATTCACTCAGGTTTATTTTTTAAGAATAAGAGAAGTATTCCGATAGATAGGATTCAAAATGTTGATATTGTACAAAATGGATTGATGCGCGTATTTCGGATTGCTTCAGTCAAAATACAAACAGCAGGGGGTAAAGAGACTGAAGGTAAATTAGAATATGTCGGTATTAAGCAAGCTCATGCAATCCGACATGAGATTGAAGGATTGCAATCTGTTATTTCTTCAGATAAATTGCCTGTCAATGAAAAATTTGTTACACCTGAAGAAAATACACAATTTTTTGCCTTGAGTAATAATGATTTATTTCGTGGTGGACTTACTCGTTTATCACCGATTGTATTGTTTGCTTCAGGAATATTTGGACAATATAATTTCATTTTCCGTAAGTTGATTGAAACCAATAAAACAATTAACTCTGCTACGGAGTGGATAATTGATAATATATGGGTCTTTGTCGTCATATCATTGCTATTCGCATTGATTATCTCGTGGATAGGTGGTATTGTACTACATTGTGCTCGCTATTATGGCTTTAGAATTGTCCTCAAACGTCGTGCAGTTATTACCGATGCCGGACTTATCAGTAAACGTCATTCTATTATTCCTACAAGGAAAATGCAATCAATAGCCAGAAGGGCAAACCCGATTATGAGAATTATTGGATTAGAATATGTGGAAGTTCAAACAGCAGGTAGTGCAGAAAATGGTGCAAAAACGGCTGAGACATTATTTCCTGTCATGAGAAAACAAAAGACTATTGAATGTATCGAAACACTGTTTTCACTTCAATTTCCGGAGATCTATACTTCAATTTTTTCAAAAAAAGCATATTATTATTGCATTATCCGTGATTCGCTGCTTGGTGTTTTTCCTCTTATTATTATGGGTATTTTTCTTACACCATATTTTTATATTGCTGCAGCTTTATTGTTTATTATGATTCTTGCTATTGAAAAATTTCGATTATCAACAAAGGGGTTTACCTTAACAGACGGCTATATTTTTATTCGTACAGGTGTATGGACAATTACACAAATGGCTATACCATATTCTAAAATTCAGGTATTATCACATGAACAGTCTTTTATCGAACGTTGGGCGGGGTTCTCACATGTCACAGTTTCTACGGCAGGCAATTCATTCTCATTTCAAGGTACAATCCCGTTTTTGAATGCAGAGTTATCTCCAAATCTGGTTACGCTTTTATTACAGAATTACCGTATAAACAAAAAAAAGCGGCGATTAGCTTTAACAACTACTCACCGCTAATTAAAATACTCAACTCTTTACATTATTGGGGTATGGGTACATGCGCCATAAAATCCCGTGCAAAACGCGGATAATAATTCATTAATAATTCTTCTACTCTTTTCGGATCGGGTGAAGAAATCGTTAAACCCGCAAAATGTTTTTTCTTTTGTTTCCAACGTACTTCGGGATCATCGTATGGATCTAAACTTGGTTCTTCTTGTCGTGCCAAAGTAAATATCCCTCCACCGTATTCATTTCGCATTTTTGGCAATTTATATTTTGAACCTTTTTCGGCTAATTCGATTTTTGCCCATTCATGCCATAGACACAAGCCGGATGCATGATAAATAATATCAGGTATTCTTGCTCCGCCTACGCGAGCGCTTGCTTCTAGGAAATAAAATTCACCTGTTTCTTTGCTTTTTATATACTCATTGTGCATTGTACCACGTAAAAGCCCAAGTGATTTGGTTACATCTTGATTTATTTTTTGCAATGCTACTTCGTCCTCACTGCCTTTTTCAAGTTGACGGGATGTGAAAATACCGCCCGTTGTATTAATGTCTAACATCGAGGTCCCATATTTTGAGCAAGACGCATAGACTACTTTTCTTTCCGACACTAAACTGTCCACATGATATACATCACCGGGGATATATTTTTCAAGCAAAAAACTTGATTGTTTATCACCAAGTTCTTCAATTTTTTTCCATACCTCTTCTGCATGGAACATTTTTTGTACTTTAGCGGAGGAAGCACCCATACGTGGTTTTAATACCCAAGGAGCTTCAATAGTATTCATAAAGTCAGCAACTTGAGAATGATGAAGAATTCGGGTAAATGCCGGTACTTTAATACCATCTTCTTCAGTTTTCAAACGCATGGCTAATTTATCACGAAAATAACGTGATGTTGTTTCTCCCATACCGGGTATTCGAGTGTGTTCTCTTAATGATGCAGCAACTTCAATATCAAATTCTCCCAGACCCACAATGCGATCATAGACCGTTTTTCGTGAAAGATAGCAGACAACATTACGGACAACTTTTTCATCGAATAAATCGGGAACAGCAAAAATTTCATCAATTTGATCACGTGGCCATGCTTCTTTGAGATAGCGTTCTTCGGTTAATAAATGGACATTCCAACCAAGACGCTTTGCTTCTAACATGAATGGTCTGCCGAATAATGCACCGACAATACATAAAACAGTTGGTTTTGTATTCATAATTTTTATACCTTTTCTAAATTAAATAATATATAAATTTAAGCAGCTTTATTTGTACGTACATTATCAGAAAGCCATGACTTTATGGCATAAGCAAAATTAGAACGCCAATTGCCCCAAGTATGCCCTTGATGATATTCTTGGTATTCGACATGAGCACCCAAATTCTGTAATATACGCATCATCCTCAATGTTAATTGGCGTGCATCACAGATAGTACCTGTTTGAAGAATAAATTTTATTTTATTTGCATTACGTAATTCTTTAGCATTATAAATATCACCGTGATTCCACCAATAAGAAGGGGATTGGGGAATACAAACACCAAATATTTCCGGATAATGCAGAGCGATTTTTGTACAGACCAAGCCACCTAATGAAGCACCCGTAATTGCTGTGTTATACGGTTTATTACTTAGTGAACATTGTTGAGAAGCGAAAAAACTGCGTGCAAAAGGCATTACTTCTTCTGCAATGAAACGTGGATATGCATTACTTTCAGGATATTCAAACATTCGATCAATAGGAGGTACAAATACGGCAGCACATGGTTGTATGATATTCTGTGATATGAGATTATCAAGTACTGTATTAAAATGACCAATCGAAATTGCTTCACCACCATCTTGAATCAGCAGCAATGGGATGTCTGTTTTATGTTGATAATGAGGCGGAAGATAGCAGAATACGTCACGTTGTTGCTTCATGTGATTACTATACAATGAATGACGGCTTATCTGACCACGATGAACATCATCACTGATTGATTGATAGGACTCATCTTTGTAGCGCGGCATCCAAAATTCCGAGTTCATACCGAATCCCTCAATGGAAGTACGACGGTTTGCAGGGTCCAAAATCCAATTACCATTGATAATTGTTTTGTATTGAAGTCTGGCTGTGTCGGGAAACTCATGAATTGCATAAAAAAGATTTGTGTCCTGTATGCGTTCTAAGACAATAGCCGGTTGCCAAAAAGTCCAATCACCTGCTATAAGTACTTGATTAACATCGCCATAATGAAGAAAATATGCCTTGTTGTTTTGCACAATAGGTACTTGTTGTGTCAGAACGACATCATCCCATAAGATTTTCGCATCAATAGAGCGACGTTCCTTATCAGGCATTGTCATAAGTGACATTAATCTGTCAACATAATGTTGATTCATAACCCTTAAACCCCATGTAATACATAGTTGATAGTACAAAGATAATGATTATTCGGATTCACATTGATGCCTTTTGTCATTTGTTATCCATTATCTGAATGCCGGTAAGTCTCTAAATTCAAGTCTCATATCACGTAATTGGGTTGCATTATTCGTAAAAGTAAGGAAATAACCACGGTTAAAACCGGTTGGTGTCCAGCTTAAATTGATTGCCCAACAATGAACTAATTTACTGATAATGAATTGAGGAGCTAACAAAGATCTATTGAGTAAATCATAGTTAAGATTTGTACTAATTCTCCATGTTTTAGTGATATTGCATGATGCATTAACATTTGTTGTCAGTGTACGTGTAATACGACTTAGGAATGGCTCATCATAGCGTGCAGAAAATGAAAAATCTACACTCCAAGGAACAGCGAAACGAGTGTAGCCCGGGGACGAATCACCGTAAATATCAGATTGTGCTTCTTCAGTATTACGCGCAGTAAAACGTGAGCCCAAAGAAATTTCGCTGCTATCTTTTTGTGCTGTATCGGAAATAACAGCAAATTCGCCAGCCTTTAAACCCTGTGATGAAAAAGAAAAAGAAAAATTACCGGAAATACTTGTTAATCTTAATGCTGTACCACGCGATGAAGCTAGAAAACTATTAATTCTTCGAGGTGAATTGTTGATAACGATTTGATCATATAAGGTAAATGAAGCAGAACCATTAAAATTTATGAATGATAATGCAGGAGTGCGAAAATTAATATTTATGTCAGAAAATTGTAAAGAGTCAGCAAGAAAATCATAATTACCACTAATATCAAATCGTAAAAGTTCCAAATTTTTATCAGGAATTGTATCATGTGCTTGTGCAATTTTGGCTTCTATACTGTTAGTAAATGTATAATTGATTCTTTGTGAAGCCCTTGTAATACCAATACCACCATCTAATGCATATTTAGAATATATTACATTTCTTCTTGTACCATCTGATTGTACTGTTGTATCGGTATATGAACTAAAGTAAGAAGTTGAATTTTCATCAAAACCGGGTTGATATGATAGTGTGAGGGATGGTCGAAATGTATGTCGTAGTGCATTAATCCCCCACAAACGAGGCTTCATTATTCCATATAATGTTGTTGTTACATTAAGGTTAAAAGAGTAAAGAAATTCACGCAAAGGTGCAAGACTATACGTGGTATCTTCAACAAATGTATTTTGTTCATTGAAGCGGCGATTAATCGAACGAAAGAACCAGCGTTCTTGATAAGAAATAGATGGAGTGACGGAGAAAAAACCAAGTTTGGGTGAAATACTGATCGTTGGCGCATGGGATATAGTCATAAAAGTTTCACCTACTCTTAATGAGGTGTCACTTCTGTTCTCACCGGTAATGGGTGTAATAAGCCGTGTCAGACTACGTGAGTAGTTTGCATTAACGGAATATGTTATGCCAATATCATTAAGCCAGTGACTTGATTCAACAATCTTGTATTTCTGCAATAGCCCTTTCAATGGAAAAATTTGTGGAATTGAATAAGAAATATTGGGTGCGACTCTATTCTCACGTGTCAATAGATTTTGACTTGCTTGCATCGTAATTCCGAAATTAGAATTATTCTGGAAGCGATAAGAATATTGAGCATCAGAAAATAGTTGCTGCTGTAAACGATCCTGTAAACTAGTTGAAAAATTACGTATGAATGAAGTAGAAGTCAGATTAATATTCGCTGAGATATTTGAAACATCCGGAATAAGTGTCTGCGAATGTGTCGCACGCAATCCCCATTCTACCGTTCTGTCGGCATCAGGTGAACTTCTTCTTAATCCATAAGATAGTGTAATGTCACCATTTAATTTATCACGCAGATTATAACGGAAAAGATTGTTAAAGACCACACCGCCTTTAGTAAAAATTGTCATTGTTGTTTTATTGTCGAAGTAATCGCTGATTGCCCAGTAATATCCCATATTAGGAATAATCCAACCTTGGTTTACTTGATAGGATGGGGGAAGCTGTGGAACAAGAATACCGGAACGCCTTCCACGATTATTTTCAAAATATATACCAACAGGTAAAATAAAGACAGGTACATCTTCTACATATAAAATAACAGGATCAATGAATACTCTGTCATTTGCAATCACCTTCATTTCCGGTGAACCAAAGTAATAATGGGGATGAGGATCGTCACAGGCAGTATAACAGCCATTTTCAACAAATAATGTGGTCTCATCAACTTTTTTTATTTTCGACCCGAAATAAAAACCTTCACCGACTTTTGTTTCTCCTAAAGCAATAATGCCTTGTTTTGTTTTGAAGTTAAAAGCAATTTTTTCGCCTGAAAAGGTTTCTCCTTTGTCCTTGAATATTGGATTTCCATAAATTTTTCCAAATGAATCTTTATCTCCTGTAGCCATTATTGAGGCACTATCAAAACTTATTTCGATTACTTCTGACTGCAGATTTTGTTGTTGATAGTCCATTGTTGCTTCGCCTTTCAATCTGACTTTCTTTTTTGAAAGACGAAATACGACAGAATCTTTGGCAGTGTAGTGAACCGTGCTGTCAAGACCGCTTTTGCCTCGTCGGTTAATATTGAGACTGATAGAAGAATCTTGTTGTTTACCAAGATTAATGGTAGTATCACTTATCATATTGGACACACTATTATCTTTCGCTGCCAGAATAATGTGTAGCGACAAACACCAAAAAAACAAAGACACAAAAAACTTTTTCATCAAGGGACAAGAACATTAATTGAGTTGTTGCTTCTCAATTCCTTGTGGGATTTTGAAGATAAAAGGCTCTTTTAATATACTATTAATGATTATTTCTTTGTTCTCAACGGACATAGTGAATTGTGAAACGGGTGCCTGGACTTGTGCTTTTTTGGGAAATAATTGTGAGTCTATATTCATGGCATCGGTATAGGTTATATTCATTAATAATGTGCCATCTTTGTCTTTTCTTTGATATTGTTTGATAGTTGAATCTTGTATGTTGATAGCGATAAATTCTCTATTGCTATCAGGTCTGTCAAATCTCAATACTTCATTTCCTGATTTGGTAGTGCCTTCTGAAGAATATGCTGATGCCGGGAATGGTGATTCGCATCGTAATAAACAGATGAAATCATCAAAAGAGAGAGGTATATTTGTCACATTCGCCATGTTGGCTGCAGTAGCTGGTCCTTCAACCAGCCGTCCATTAAATAAATCCATGAACATAAACTTTGTTTTATTCATATATAGCTTAGCAACTGGAATTCCAAAAGCCATGATGTCCATAGCTAAAGAATCTCGGTCAGCAATACGGATGACAGCCGATGCAGACTGTTGAAAGTCATTCAGTTGAACATTCATGCTTGCTTTAACAATCATAGTGCGCACGAGGTCACGCCTTAACATCTTGCCTGAATGTGTAGGAGTATGCGTATGTACATCATCATTCACTATAGCTATTGCTGAACTCGCGCTGTCTTGGGCAGGTGTTTGCAATGGTAGAAGAATAATGAACATGATAGAAATGAGCAGTGTTTTCATATGATAGATTTTACAATATTGAGTAACAAAGTTTCGTTTTTGACAACAAAATTACGTCTGTGTTTAATGTAATGAGTTAAATTTTTGCTCATGACGATTAAAAAGCACATTACTTTGAAAGAATTGTATATTGGCAATGGAAGGGGAGTACATTGTCTGCTTAGATTTGCAATCTGAGTTCATTATTTATTTGAAAGGGACCTTATATGGTCTATGTTACACGAAAGTCTCATTTTTCAGCATCACATCGTTTGTATAATCCAACATTCAGCGATGAAAAAAATGATGCCATCTTTGATAAATGCAATAATCTGCATGGACATGGTCACAATTATGTTCTGGAAGTAACCGTAAAAGGACTACCTGACCCAAGTACAGGTTATGTCATTGACCTAAAACAATTACGTGATATTATTGAGTTAGAAATCATAGATAAAGTTGATCACAAACATCTTAACTATGATGTTCCTTTCCTTGAAGGAATTATCCCTACCGCGGAAAATATAGCTGTCATCTTTTGGTCTATTCTCGAAAAGTCAATTCCAATGGGTACATTACATAGTGTAAAACTCTATGAATCGGATAATAATTTTGTTGAGTATTTCGGTGAGCCTGTGAACATACCCAATTTTAAAGCAGAAGAGGTATTGTCATGAGACAGTCCAAATCATTGCTATTAAAGCCATTAGATGAAGAACCACTTCCACAAACAAAGCCGGAATTATGCACTGTTGCTGTTCATCATTTAGATCGTCGCAGATTATTTGATGCTAATGGTAATCAACCCCTTACTGAAGAAGAGCGCCAAGAGATGCAATTGAAACTTGAGCAAAAGTTTGGTGAAATTTTTGAAATTCTTCGGATTGACAGAAAAGATCCCAATAGTACAGAAACGCCTCGACGACTTGCTAAAATGTGGGTAAATGAACTCTTTATCGGAAGATACACACCACCACCACCGATTACAGTGTTCCCGAATCGTAAAGAGGTTGATGAACTTGTTATCAGCACGGGCATAAAGGTAATGAGTGTTTGCTCTCATCATTGGCAAACGATAAGTGGGACATGTTCAATAGGATATTTACCTGATAAATATGTCATAGGACTTTCAAAGTTAAACCGTATAGTCGAATGGTTTGCACGTCGCGGACAGATACAAGAGGAGTTAGGTGAGCAAATCGCTGATTTCCTTGAGGATTTGTTGAAGCCGAAAGCACTTGGGGTTATCATTAAGTCGAAGCATTACTGTATGATTGCTCGTGGAGTCAATGAATCTGAAGAAAAAGCACTTATGACCACATCTGTTATGAGGGGAGAGCTTCGATCTGATGCTTCATTACGACATGAATTTTTGCGACTCCTTGAATGATCTCTCATCTAGATTACGAGAAAAAATACTGGGTCAATAATACCCTCGTAGCAGGAGTTGATGAAGTCGGTAGGGGATGCTTGGCCGGACCTGTTGTTGCAGCAGCAATAGTATTACCCATTAACTATAGTAATAGTTCAGGAATTCATGATTCAAAACAAGTTACTGAAAAAAAAAGGATTGAACTATCCCATTTATTACACGGCGAAGCGTTGGGGCTGTCTGTCCAAACACTCGCAAATGACATCATTGATACAGTCAATATTCGTAACGCTACACTAATGTGTATGCAAAAAGCAGTTGATTCGCTTAAAGTTCCTATACATCACATTCTGGTTGATGGTAATCATTTTGTTCATGATACGTTGCCATATACAACTATTATCCAAGGTGATGCAACATGTCTTTCGATTGCAGCGGCATCAATTGTGGCAAAAGTATTTCGGGATAATTGGATGAAGAATGTTGCCCATGAACAGTACCCTCATTACGGTTTTGACCAAAACAAAGGTTATGGTACAAAGCAGCATTTGGCAGCATTACATAAGCATGGTCCATGTGAATTACACAGACAGACATTTTTACGTAAGTTCTTTGAACGTCAGCTGAGACTTTTTACAAATGATTGATTTGTGTTTTTACACACAAGAAGAGAAGGAGTTTTGAACAACAACTTCACTAAGTCATTAGATTATATTAGCTTTTGCAAATTGTGCATTTATGCTTGATTCACTTTTTGTGAAGCGAATAAAAAAAAATAGTAAAAACTCGATAGAATAATTTGTCAGAAAGCATAATAGCTTGTAATTTTGATAAGATTTGCAGCACAAAAAACAGTTTATCATTGATTAATATTTGCCGATGAACAGAAATTTTACGCCTCGCTTAGTACTTTTTCTTGCTTTTTTATCAGTGATTACATTCGCGGGATGTAACATTAAAGGTTTCTTTGTTGAGCCGGGAGACGATCCTGAATGGGTAGATCCGGATGCACAAAATGTCGCGAATGCAGATGCAGGGGGGGCCGTTGCAGCAGGGGGACCCGGAGCAGCTGTTTATACAAAAATTTGTGCCGGTTGTCATCAAGCCAATGGTAAAGGTGTTCCCGGTACATATCCTCCTTTAGCCGGATCAGAGCTCCTTATCGGAGATCCTGTTAAACCTACAAAAATAATCTTACATGGTTTTAAAGGAAAAATCGTTCGTAGTGGTACAACCTATGAAGGTCTAATGGCACCATGGAAAGATGCTCTTTCAGACCAAGAGATTGCGGATGTCTTGAATTATGTTCGTACTTCTTGGGGTAATACAGGATCGAACGATGTAACCGCTGATCAAGTGAAACAAGTTAGAGATGAAACTGCTACTCGTTCTACGGGTTGGACAGAGGCAGAACTTTAATTAAAATTAGATTTATCAATTGCTTATACAGCTTGAAAGGATAGTATTATGAAGGGTTGGTTTGAATGGGCATACAGAGATATGCTTTCGTTCTTCCCTGAAAATGTCAGCACATTCGGTGCTCAATTAGACGGATTGTTTACATTCGTATATTGGATATCTGTTCTGATTTTCATATTGACATATTTCTTGTTAATTGCATTCATTATCAAGTATAGAGCTCGACCGAACAAAAAATCTTACCACTTCCATGGTAGCAATATTGTTGAATTTACATGGACAATATTACCCACATTTTTATTTGTTGGGATAGGTTTGTTTTCAGAAGATGCATGGACAAAAACTAAGTATCAGATGAAAGTTCCTAAGCCTGATGTAGAGGTTGATGTTATAGCATATCAGTTTGGTTGGCAAATTCGCTATCCTGGACCAGATGGAATTTTTGGTAAAAAAGATCGTTTTCAAATGTCCAAAATGAACCTGTTTGGTATTGATTCAAACGATGTAAACGGCAAAGATGATATTATTATCGAAAATGCACAATTACACCTACCCATTAATAAAAACATAGTTGTCAATCTTTCGACGGCTGATGTACTTCACAGTTTTTTCTTGCCTAATTTCCGCGTCAAGCAAGATGCTTTACCCGGAAAGTGGATAAAAGTATGGTTTAATGGAACGAAAGCCGGTAAGTATGAAATTGCGTGTGCAGAATTGTGCGGAAGCAATCACTATGCAATGCGTGGCGAAATATTTATGTACGGACAACAGGACTATGATAAATGGTTAGATGGTAAAAACAAGAAGATGATTGAACTTCAGCAAAAACAAAAAGCAGCAGAACTAACTCTTTCAGATAGCACTACAACATCACAAGGTTCATAAAAACAGAAAATACGGTATCAATAAATTATTTATCATCAAGTATTTAACAAATTACTCATAAAAAGGAAGAAATAATGTCAGCATCATCTGCGGTAGCACATAACCACCACGATGCGGATAGTCATGGTCATGAGCATCATCATGGACATGACCATCATGAATTGTCCTTTATACAAAAGTATATCTTTTCGACAGATCATAAAGTGATTGCAAGACAATTCATGTTTTCTGCACTCTTCTTTTTGTTTATAGGTGGATTCTTTGCATTACTTATTCGTTGGCAACTGGCTTATCCAGGAAAAGCAATCCCGATTATCGGAAATTTGTTACCATCAACATGGGTAACAGATGGGATTATACAGGCGTCATTTTATACACAGTTATTGACAATGCACGGTTCTGTGATGATTTTTTTGGTTATCATCCCGTTAGCTGTAGGTATGTTCGGAAACTTTTGCATTCCTCTCATGCTTGGCACAGATGATATGGCATTACCAAAATTAAATATGTTTTCCTTCTGGCTTATGCCGCCTGCAGCCATGATAACAATGGGCGGTTTTTGGTTTCCTGATGGTATGGCTGCTGCCGGTTGGACAAGCTATCCACCATTAGCTGTCATCAATGGTCCCGGACAAACCTGTTGGCTCATTGGAGTCTTTCTCATTGGATTTTCATCTATTATGGGTGGTGTAAATTACATCACTACAATTTTGAATAAACGTACACCGGGTATGACATTGTTCAGAATGCCGCTTACTGTTTGGGCACTTTTCATTACAGCAATGCTTATTGTGCTTGGAACTCCAGTTTTGGCAGCTGCATTATCCATGCAATTTTTTGACCAATTCCTCGGTTCTAGTTTCTTTATACCTGATAATCTTGTCACGACGAAAAAATTTGTTGGTGGGGGACAAGCTGTATTGTTTCAGCATTTATTCTGGTTCTATTCTCACCCTGCTGTGTATATCATGATTCTAACGCCGATGGGTATTGTTTCTGATGTACTTGCAACATTTGCCCGCAAGCCGCTTTACGGCTATAAAGCGATGATTTTTGCTCTCATGGCTATTGCATTTCTTGGGTTTATTGTGTGGGGGCACCACATGTTTCAATCGGGAATGAATCCACTATTAGGTACAACGTTCATGTTATCAACCATCGTTATTGCAGTTCCATCAGCGATCAAGATATTTAATTGGCTTGGGACAATTTGGCGCGGTAATATCCACTTCACAGCAGCAAGTATGAATGCACTTGCATTTATAGCAACGTTTATTGTTGGTGGTTTGTCCGGTGTGTTTATGGCTTCTGCTCCAATTGATATTTATATACATGATACATATTTTATCGTCGCACACATTCATTATGTTCTCTTCGGAGGTGCTCTTTTTGGAATCTTTGCCGGAATCTATTATTGGTTTCCAAAGATGTTTGGAAAAATGCTCAATGAAAACTTGGGACGTAAGCACTTTTATTGGTCATTTATATTTTTTAATTTGACTTTCTTCCCAATGCACATCTTGGGTGTGGGAGGTCACATGCGTCGTATTTATGATCCATATATTTACGACTTTTTGAAACCATTTCAACCAATGAATGAGTTCATAACTATAGCTGCAGGATTGCTTGGTTTTTCACAGCTAATACTAGTAGTGAATATTCTTTGGACAATTAAGTTTGGAAAAAAAGCGCCGGATAATCCATGGAACGCAAATACATTAGAATGGTCAGCACCTACACCTCCTCCACATGGTAACTTCACAGAAGATATTCGTGTGTATAGAGGACCGTACGAATATTCAATGCCCGGGGCAAAAGAAGATTATGCGCCGCAAACAAAGCAAGATATTCCTTCTGAAGTTGAGGGGGAAATTGTTGACGAAAGTATGTTCAAAGCACATTAATACTTATAGACACTCAACGTGAGAACAACAAATACATCTGGTGAAATACTTATAGACAGTGAGTCAAGTACTATTGCGTCAAATACGGACAAAATACGTGCTTTGTATCACTTGACTAAACCCGGTATAACACGGATGGTGGTACTCACAACAACCGCAGGATATTTTCTTGCAATACCAAATTTTGTGACAATACAGTCATTAGGTGAGCAAATTTTGCATTTTTTGTTTACCGTTTTAGGAACAGTATTGACTTGTGCAGGCAGTTGTATGCTCAATAATTATATTGAGAAGGACTTTGACAAATTGATGAAACGCACGATAAATCGAGGTACAGTAACAGGAATTGTTCAGCTAAGAACAGTGCTTGTATTAGGAATTGTACTCTGTTTGTCTGGGATTATTGTTCTCAGTAATATCAATATACTGACAATGTGTCTTGCTATTGCAACGATAGTTTCGTATGTATTTCTTTATACACCCTTAAAGCGTGTAACGACACTTTCGCTTTTTATTGGTGCTATTCCCGGTGCTTTGCCTCCTTTGGGTGGATATACAGCAGTTACCAGTAGCATTGACGGAACAGCAATCGTTCTCTTCGGTATATTATTTCTTTGGCAATTACCCCACTTTCTTGCTTTGTCATGGATGTATAAACAAGATTATCAGCGAGGTGGGTTTAAGATGACAGCAGTTCAAGATGCAAACGGTACATCCGTTGCGACTCAGATGATAATCTATTGCTTGATGCTGTCACTTATAGCGCCAATGCTTACGATAACTCAAGCAACTGGGTATATTTATGGTGCTTCATCCTTTATTCTCGGATTGGTATTTCTTTATTTTTCAATCAAATTTTTCAATGATAGAACGCATGATAAAGCACGCAATGCACTATTGTCATCGTATGCTTACTTATCCGGCGTCATCATGGTTATGTTTTTAGACAAACAATAATTTTTAACGAATTTATTTATTCTATGTCAGGCTTATCATTATCACATGAACCGGTAACAGGAGTACCTCACGGTAAATTAGCTATGTGGGGCTTTCTTGCATCGGAAATAATGTTTTTCAGTGGTTTTTTCGGAGCATTCATCGTCTTACGTAACAGTAATTTGGATGTCTTCTCTGCCTCTGCGGCTGAACTCAATAAATGGCTTGCGCTTGTGAATACTGTAGTACTCATCGGAAGCTCATTAACCATGGCATTGTCTATATTACAGCTTCAAAAAGGTAATGTAAAGCTATTCCGTTTATTTATGGGGCTTACTATACTTTGTGGTTTAATATTTTTAGTGGTGAAGACAGTAGAATATAGTGGTAAGTTTCATCATGTTCTTGATGAACACGAGATTATGCACTTACGTAATGGTGTTCCTCCGAATCCTGACGCACTTTTACCTGGTATTAATCCGAGTACGAATGTATTTTTTGCATTCTATTTTCTCATGACCGGCTTCCATGCTATTCACGTTGTTGCCGGCTTAATTCCAATGGTATTTATGTTTTTTAAATCCTTCACGAAGGGTGGATATAATCATCCTGTTAAGGTAGAGGCATTAGGTCTTTACTGGCACTTCGTTGACTTGGTCTGGATTTTCTTGTTCCCGATTTTATATCTCATTTTTCCGGCACATTAACTAATCGAATAGGAGATACATTATGGCTTCAACTCATCATCATGATGATGCACATGACCATCAAAAAGATTATATCAAGGTCATTATGTGGTTACTCATTTTCACTTTTTTGACAGTTGTAGCTGCATTAGATTGGATACCTGCAAGTTGGGGAGACTATGGTAATAAATTACATATAGGCATTGGTTTGCTTATTGCCTTTATGAAAGCGGCGATGGTTGTTTATATCTTTATGCACATAAAATTCGATCATAAATTTATTAGATTATTTATTGGGATACCTCTCTTCTTATTTTCAGTTATGGTTTTTGCATTTACGGCACTTGAGAGTTTTTATTAATATCTAATTTATTTGTTGTGATACTTCGTTCTTTGACATTTTTGCAATTGTGTGTGTGCTTCTGTAGTATTTTCTTACTTGGATGTACTACAAAAGAGGAAGTTATGCTTTCTCGCTTAGAGCGTTTTAATCAGATCGGTAACTTTACTGCAGACATTAGTGATAAAACACTATTTACTTCACAAGACATGATAGGGAAGTACTGGGTTATTAATTTCTTTTTTGCATCTTGTGAAGAAGTGTGTCCTAAAGTAAATCATAATGTTACAAAATTAGCACGTAAATTTCAAGATAGAGACATGCAATTTGTTTCCATCACGGTAGATCCTATCAATGATAATGATTCAGTATTGTCAGTCTATAAACAAACTAGGTATTCAGGAAAAAATTGGGTATTGGCTCGAATGCCTTTAGACTCTCTTATAGTACTGAGTACAAAAAAAATTGGTGTTGGACATCTTTCGGAGCCATCATTGCATAGCACGCGTCTTGTTTTGGTTGACAAAGAAGGATTTGTTCGAGGATTTTATGATGGACTTGATCAAAATGCGGTTTATCAATTGGAACAACATTTAGATAGTTTATTACATTAATATATGATTATGGATTATACAATTCTACCAACAATAAATGCGACCCTCAACAGCATATCAGTCATTCTTCTCATTTTAGGCTTTCGAGAAATTAAAAAGAAGAATATCGCAATCCACAAAAAGATTATGATTGCTGCATTTGTGGTCTCAATTATTTTCCTTGGATGCTATTTACTCCATAAATATCTATTGTTTATTCATACAGGTTCGTATAACACAACATTTTCCGGTGAAGGTATATGGCGCTATGTTTATTTTGGGATACTTATCACCCATGTAATTTTAGCAGCATTCGTACCTGTATTAGCAATACTAACAATTCGACGGGGATTGCTTATGAATGTAGAAAAACATAGAACAATTGCAAAAATTACATATCCAATTTGGATGTATGTTTCGGTGACGGGTGTCATTGTTTATTTTATGCTGTATCATATTTTTGAGAAGGTCTAAAGTATGAAGAAATATTTAGGATATACGATTCTTATATGCATTATGACGATGCTGTTTGACATTACAGTAACAGCGTGTCCTAATTGTAAAGATTCATTTACTAATGGACCGGAAGCTGCAATTGGGGAAAGTTATTCGTGGAGCATATTGTTTATGCTTGGAATGTTTATGTCAGTTATCGGTGGTTTTAGTTTATTAGTGTGGACTAATATTCGAAAAACTAAGTTAAAAGTGTAATATTGAAACATCAATCTCAGGTTTATACAAATGTTTACAAAAGAATTTGATACAAGGGTAAAGACGACAGTCAAAATTATCCTTCCGGTCGCCGGAGTCGTTGCAGTACTGTTAATCTTAGGATTTCGGAATACAGTCACAGATGTTGGCTATCGCCCGCAGCAACCGGTCCCATTTTCACATAAGATACATGCGGGGCAGCTCGGCGTAAAATGTGTCTATTGCCATACATCAGTAGAAACATCCGCACATTCCCCGGTACCTTCAACAAGCACATGTATGAATTGTCATACACTCGTGAAAAGTGATAGTCCTAAGTTAAAACTTGTTCGAGAAAGTTATGAAACCGGTAAGCCGATAGAATGGCAACGTATTCATAAATTACCTGATTATGCGCATTTTAATCATAGCAGACATATCCGTGCTCAGATTGACTGTTCTTCATGTCATGGTAAAGTAGAAGAAATGGGCGTTGTTGCTCAGAACAAACCATTATCAATGGGATGGTGTATTGATTGCCATCGTAATCCTACAGAATTTATCATACCTGCACGCCCTATTTCGGGAATTTTTACAGGTGTTAAAGCCGGCAAGTATGATCCAAATGCCAAAGCAACATTAGCCCAAGTTAAAGCATTGACTGAACCTCAATTTGGTCAATGGGAAACAGAAATTCCAAAAAATGAAGTTCCTGGAATACCTGTTCCAAAACACCCGGGATATGGTCCAGAGAATTGTTCTTCGTGCCATCATTGATTTAGTACACAACCAAGATTATCAATATGAATAACTCTACAAAGAAAAAGTATTGGAAAAACAGTGAAGATTTCATCAAGGGTTCGATTACTCGCTCTTCAAACGAGTTCCAACCGGGTGATGAGTATGCGCCTTCTTTTGAAAATGGTGTTAGCCGACGTACATTCATGGCTTTAGTAAGCGCATCCATGGCTGTGGGTGCAGTAGCATGTCGTCGTCCTGATCATAAATTAGTACCGACTGTTCAGGCGGTTGAATACCTTACTCCGGGCATACCTTTACATTATACGACAGTATATCAGCGAAAAAATGCTGCTTATGGTTTATTAGTACGCAGTTCAGAAGGTAAACCGACAAAAATTGATGGTAATGACAAACATCCGACTTCTCGAGGTCGCAGTTCTGCAGAAATGCAAGCTGAATTACTTAGTTTGTATGATCCTGATAGAATTAGACGAGCCAGTGTAAATAATGGTGATTCTTCAACAGCAAATGCACTCCTTTCCATTGGAGAAAATATTGCACAAGAAATTACGGCAGGCAAACAAGTTCGATTTCTTATTGATGAGCACGCATCGGTAACTTTTTCAACACTCATTGCCGATATAGAATCGAAAATGTCAAGTGTAAAATTTGTTTCTGTTCCTTCATATGTTAATGATGGAGCAGCACTTGCTTACAATGCCGGCATAGGGGTAAATGGTGAATTAGTTCCTGATTTATCAAAAGCTCAAACAATCATCAGTATAGATGCAGACTTTTTGGGTATTGATAAAAATGCAGTATATCATACAATGAATTTCAGTGCAGGCAGAAAGCCAACGCATGAAAATCCAACAATGAATCAGTTGATCGCTGTGGAATCAATGCTTTCATTAACCGGTGCAGCAGCTGATAAGCGTTTTATGGCTTCTCCATCAGAATATGAAGCAATTCTTGCAGGAATTTATTCGAAACTTGCCCAACAATCTCCAGAGATATCGAATGCAACAGCTGCATTGAAACCGTCGAATAGCGAAGTTGTACAATATATTGTGACTGCACTTCAAAAAGCAGGGGACAAAGCAATTGTTCTTACAGGTGCTCATTTATCACCCACTGCTCATGCTCTTACTCTTGCAATTAACGCTGCTTTGGGCAATATTGGATTAGGTAAAATTTTATATCAAGGTAATGTATTACCAAATAGCGGTGAAAAAAAATCAGCTATCAATACATTGATTTCTGATATCAATGCAGGAAGCATCGGAGTTCTTATCTTTTGTGATATTAATCCGGAATATAACAGCAATCCAAATTTGAAATCTGCATTAGTCAAAGTTAAAAAGCGTTTTTATCTCGGTGTTAATCATAATGAGACAGCAGATATATGCTCGGTTACTGTGCCTACGGCACATTTCCTCGAATGTTGGGGCGATGCAATAACATTTGATGGCACGCATTCGATTCAGCAACCTATGATTGCACCACTAAATGATGGCTCTCTCTCATTACAAGACAGTATTATACAAATAGTCAACTATGTTCAATCCGGGACAATAACTGATGCAGACTATTACAGCTATCTGCGTAGAAATTTAGCAAATCTCATAACTTCTACTTCTGTGTGGGAAACTGCGCTTCGAGATGGAATTATTCCAACAATGAAACCGGTAGAATTACCCGACATTGCATTAAACGTTACGGCATTAGCAACTGTAATCACGTCCGGATATAGTAATCTCAAAGGAGCAAATTGCTATATAGTACCATCCAATACTTTGGGTGATGGTCAAATGGCTAATAATGGCTGGCTTAATGAACTACCGGACCCAATAACAAAAGTGACATGGGATAATGTAGTTTGTATTACTGACAAAAAAGCAAAAGAACTCGATGTTCAACAAGGTGATTTACTTAAAGTTTCAAGAAATGGTGTAGGTTCCGTAATGTTGCCTGCATATATTCAGCCGGGCTTGCAAGAAGGAATATCATCTATCTCTTTAGGTTGGGGCAGAACTTCAGGAGGAAAAGTTTTACTTGGTAATGGTGATAATGCCAGTCGCCTACTTTCAGCTGATGAGAGCTATGGTTATATACCTGTTACTATCGAAAAGGCAAATGGTTCTAAAAAATTAGCATTGACACAAACACATCATACAATTGATGATGATCGAGAAATAATTAATGAAGTTACTCTCACGGAATTTGCCAAGAATCATAAAACCGAGCATGGTGGGGGACATAGTGTTACACTACCTTTGTCCATAGTGTCCGATGTGAAATATAAAGGACATCGTTGGGGAATGACAATTGATTTATCTGCGTGTACCGGCTGTAATGCATGTACAATAGCTTGTCAAGCAGAAAACAATATTCCTGTCATTGGTCGCGAACAAGTTGCGAATGGTCGTATTATGACATGGATTCGCTTAGATCGTTATTACTCAAAACCACATCAAGATAAGGATGATGTTGAGGTCAACTATATGCCTATGCTTTGTCAGCACTGTGAAAATGCTCCTTGCGAGAATGTTTGCCCGGTTGCCGCAACAACACATAGTCCTGAAGGTTTGAATGAAATGACATATAATCGTTGTGTGGGTACAAAGTATTGTGCAAACAATTGCCCGTATAAAGTACGTCGTTTTAATTGGCTTAATTATCATAAAAATGAAAGACAGCCACTTGATTTGGTTTATAATCCGGATGTGACAATTCGTGCCAGAGGGGTTATTGAAAAATGCTCCTTCTGTGTACAGAGAATTAATCATGCTAAATATCACGCAAAAGATCAAGGACATTCGCGTGTAAAAGATGGCGATATGGTAACAGCATGTCAGCAAGCATGTCCTGCCGGTGCGATTTACTTTGGTGATATGAATGATACAAACAGCAATGTCATGAAAGTTCGTTCCACACGTGAAAATTATAAAGTGCTTGAGGAGATTAATGTTAGACCATCAATCGCTTATATGTACAAGGTTCGGAATCGTGAAGTTATTGCTTCGGCAAATAATCACGGTCATCATGGTTAAAACATTTGTTAAGATTTGAAATTTATTAGAATAAGAGGTTATAGCACATGAATTCTGCGGTATCTGCATCATTATCTGCCGATTCGACACAGTCGAAAGCACTCCATGATGCGTTTAATGATGAACCGTTGCGTGAACCATTGGTCTTAGGTAAACCAACATTGCATGACGTAACGCGTAAGGTATTAGACATTATTGAAAGCAAACCCAACATCAAATTCTTAGCTGCTTTGTCAGTAACATTGATGATGGCTCTTTGGGGAGGTGTCTGTATTGCCTATACAATAGCCGAAGGGGTAGGTGTATGGGGTTTAAATAGTCCTGTCTTTTGGGGCTGGGACATCACAAATTTCGTATTTTGGATTGGTATTGGTCACGCCGGTACGCTTATTTCAGCAATTTTGTTTTTATTTCGTCAAAAATGGAGAACTGCAATTAATCGTTCAGCGGAAGCTATGACGATTTTTGCTGTAGTCTGCGCATTAACCTTCGTATTAATGCATACTGGTCGTCAATGGCTCTTTCATTGGTTATTGCCTTACCCGAACCAAATGAATATGTGGGTAAATTTCCGCTCGCCACTTATGTGGGACGTATTTGCTGTAAACACATACGGAACCGTATCATTGTTATTCTGGTTTACAGGTTTAGTACCTGATTTTGCCACTGCTCGTAACTTTGTCAAAAGTAAGATTGCATCGAAAATATATTCAATTTTCTCATTGGGCTGGACGGGATCAGCACGTCACTGGCATACATATGAAATGGCATACATGATATTCGCCGGTATTTCTACTCCTCTTGTATTGTCGGTTCACACGGTCGTCTCCTTCGACTTTGCTACATCTGTTATTCCGGGCTGGCATACTACCATTTTTCCTCCATACTTCGTTGCAGGAGCAATTTTTTCAGGTTTTGCAATGGTTATGACTCTCTTGATTATTGCAAGAGAGATTTTAGGGTTGAAGGATTACATTACCTTGAAACACCTTGATAATATGAATAAAATTATCTTAGCAACAGGTATGATGGTGGGTTATGCTTATGCTATGGAGTTTTTCATTGCTTGGTATAGTGGAAACACGTATGAACGTTTTGTATTCATCAACAGAGCAACAGGTGATTATGCTTGGTCTTATTGGATAATGATTTCTTGTAATGTTATCTCTCCACAAGTGTATTGGTTCAAAAAATTACGTCGTAATGTACCTTTAATGTTTATAATCTCAATATTTGTAAATATTGGAATGTGGTTCGAACGATTTACAATTATTTCGACTTCATTGCACCACGATTATTTACCATCAAGTTGGGGATATTATTCTCCAACATGGGTAGAGATTTCAATATTTATTGGTTCATTTGGTATATTCTTAACACTTTTCTTGCTTTTTGCGAAATTCGTTCCAATGTTAGCAATAGCTGAAATTAAGAGTGTATTGCCGGGATCACAGCCAAAACATCATCATCATGACGAACAACATTAATAGGGAAGAGGTAAATAAATGAACAATCAAGCAGTTATGGGAAATTTTACCGATGTTAATGTGTTAATGCATGCAGCGGAGAAAATTCGAGATGCAGGTTATACAGATTTTGACATTTTTACCCCTTATCCCGTGCACGGTTTAGACAAAGTTATGGGTGTAAAAAGGACAATTCTTCCTTATATCTCATTTGGTGCCGGTGCTACCGGTTTAATGACAGCAATTGGACTCATGTACTGGACAGGTGCAGTAGATTACAAATTATCTATAGGTGGGAAACCTTTTTTCTCAGCGTTTTTTGGCTTGCCAATTATGTTTGAGTTAACAATCTTGCTCACTGCATTAGCGACTTTTGGCGGTCTCTGGTATCTATGCGGTCTACCACGTTGGTATAATGAATATCAACATGATGAAGGATTCCGCCGTGCTCAAGACGATATTTTTGTCGTGAGTATCTTTTCAACGGACAAACGATTCTCTTTAGATACAGCAAAACATCTTCTCACAGAACTTCATGCAAGTGATGTTCGTGTTGTTGATGCTCAAGTCTAATTACTATTATTAATCAAATTGATTTGGGTATATGGAAAACGAAAAAACACATAAAAAGAACATCCCATTTTTCAAAATAATTCTTGGCGTTGCCCTCCTAGGGTTCATTGTCTTGGTGATAACGGGTAAGAAAACATGGTATTCCGAAGATGCACCAATTGAAATACTGAGTGACATGGACAATCAATTCAAGGCTAAGCCCCAAGTTGGTTCAACATTTTTTGCTAATCGGGCAGCTGACCAAACTGTAATTCCAAACACAGTGCCTAGAGATGGTGTTGCTTATCCTCTTGAAAAACCTGATTTTGAAAGAGCTGATTCGGTTATCGGTGCAAATCCTTTACAGCCAACAGACTTCGTATTAGCTCGTGGTCAGAATCGCTTTGAGGCTCTTTGTGCACCTTGCCACAATAATGATGGTAAAGGTAATGGAACAGTCGTAGAAAAAGGATTTCAAAATCCGCCAAGTTTACTTGATGAACATGCCGTGGGATTAAGTGATGCTCATCTGTTTCATATCATCAGCGTCGGACAAAATATTATGCCCGGTTATGGTGATAAATTAAACATGAATGACAGATGGACTGTTGTTCATTATATACGTAGTTTGCAAGCAAAAAGATAAAAGAAGGAGAGAACTATAATGCAATCATTAAATTTAGAAGGTTCACCTGTTGCAGGAAAATTACAAACACTCGCATTTGCTATGATGGGCATAGGTGTTGCTCTGACTGCAATGGCTGTTGTTATGGGCGGGATGCAACATTTTTATGCAGTCTGGACTTTGGGGTTTTCCTATGTTTTGGGTATAACAATAACAATGATGTTTTTCTCCGGTTTACAATTTTTGGTAAGAGCAGGGTGGAGTACATCAGTTCGCCGTATTTCTGAACTCTATTCCGGTTATGTTCCCATCATTATTCTTGGATTTATACCTGTCATTCTTGGTTTATTTTCCGGTGAATTGTTTCCATGGTCGAATCCGGAAACATGGTCTGCGAATGGTCTTAAATTAGCAGAACACCAAATACACGTAGTTCATACAAAACATGCATTCCTTAATAATACATTCTTCTTAGCTCGTATTGGTTTATATGTTTGTGTTTGGGTGCTATTTTATCTGTATATCATCAAAGGTTCTATAGCTCAAGATAATTCAACAGATTACTCCACAACCAAACGGAATTACAAAATAGCGGCTCCATTTTTGATTTTCTATGCATTGACAATTACATTTGCTGGCTTTGATTTACTTATGTCTTTGTCGCCAACATGGTTCAGTACAATGTTTGGTGTTTATTATTTTGCAGGTAACTGGGTATCAGCTTTGTCAATGATAGCAATTGTTGTTGTTATGTTACACAAAGCCGGACATCTCAAAGGTTTCGTAACAGTTGAACATTTTCACGATATTGGTAAGTTAATGTTTGCTTTTACTGTGTTTTGGGCATACATCGCATTCTGTCAGTATATGTTGATATGGTATAGCAATATTCCTGAAGAAACTGAATTCTTTATCCACAGAACACATGGCGGATGGGAAATCTTGGCATGGACTTCATTAGTTCTTCACTTTGTCGTTCCGTTCTTTGTTTTGATTCGTCAGGATTTCAAAAGAAAGGGAAATGTACTTGTGATTGCAGGTATAATCATACTAATAGCAAACTTTTTAGATTTGTGTTGGGTAGTATTACCGGTATTCAATCCTCATTTTTCAATGAATGGATCTGAGTTCGGACCTGCATTGTTATTGTTTGGTGGATTGTTGTTTACCTTTGTAGCTCAGGCACGTAAGACAAATATTGTTGCTGTTAATGATCCGTATCTACAAGAATCTATTGAACTTGTATCATAAATTGATATATATTCAAAGGTAAGATAATTTGCATTATGTAAAGTTGAGGAGATATAGTCTCCTCTCTTTGTTTCATTCACACTATGTTTTTTAACTATGAACTCGAATAACTATATAGCAATTGTACTTATGGCTATTGTTGCAATTGCAAGTCGTTTGTTACCACATCCACCGAATATGACTGCCGTGATGGCGGTGGCGCTTTTTGCAGGTGCTCGTATTACAAATACCAAACTTGCCATGGCACTCCCGCTTTTGATAATGATTCTGAGTGACATTTTCCTTGGGTTTCATTCTTCACAACTTGTTGTGTATGTATGTATCCTTGCGGTATCGGTACTCGGTTTGTCTTTACGAAATTCTACATCTTTCACGAAGCCATTAGCTATGAGTTTCATTGGCTCATTATTCTTTTTCTTGGTAACAAACTTTGCAGTATGGCTCGGTGGTGCAATGTATCCAATGACATTAGAAGGTTTATTCTTGTGTTATGCTGCTGCATTGCCATTCTATACAACTGATAGTTTTCAGTTTGTTAATTCTTCTCAATTAGTTTTCGGCAGTTTCTTTGCGAATGGCGTTATTGGAGACCTATTCTTTACAGGTGTTTTATTTGGTCTGTATGAACTAAGCAAAAAATTCTCTACAAAAGCGGTTACCTCTGTGCAATAAGTTGCTTCTTTTTAATGAGTTCACAAGCCGTTGCATAATGTCATGCAGCGGCTTTTTTTTTCTCACTCCCCTACTCATCTTTGTTTATTTTTAGCAGGGTAGTGCTACGATAGATTATACATTATGCACAAAGTTATCTCATACATAACAATACTCGTTTTATTGCTGAGCTTTGGTTTTCTTAATGAAACTAAAGCTATAATAGATTCAACTGTAATTAATGCGCGGATTGCAAGTGATGGAACAGCGCAATTTGGCAATGTTCAAAGAGTACTTTTGCGGAACACCTTTAGTTCCTCGGTACGTAATGAAATGTATGACGTTGAACTACAAGCACTCTATGTTTATGGAGAACAGGCAAAGTTAGTAACAGAAAATGACCTGTTGTGCAATATCAATATGGGGATTGATACATACGAAAATTCCTCAGTCTTACTTTTTGGAACTTATGAATCAAGCCGTCTAAGACGAATACATCATCGATACCAAATTGGTGTAGGTCCTAAATATGTTTTTTCGAATACCATAAGTTCGCATTGGACAGGCAGTGTTGTTTGTTTACTTGATAGAACGACGTTTGAATCGAGTGAAGAGTTAAGCAGTAACCGCATTTCATTGAGAATCAAAGGTCGTCAATCAATTATTGAGAAAAAGTTAATCTTAAGTACAGAGATGTTTTATCAACCATCATTATCTGATTTTTCTAATGATTTTCGCTGGAGAAGTAATACAAGATTTGAAATTCCTGTCTCTCAAAGTATAGCCATAACATCTTCCTTTGCATATAGTTATGAAAGCATTACTCGTCTTGGGCGCTTATCCGGCGATACTGCTCTCACTTTTGGCTTCATGGTGCAATTATTGTAACATTTACTGCGACCTTGACACACCACTCACTTTAAATATGCGATAGTTTTTTAGGAATTGATCAGAGATAAACCCTGTACCATCAATAGTTTCCGTCGGTGTTCTGATATGAACTTTATCTTGAGTAAACAACTGTTGTTTGTCATGATCCCACATCAAGTTAGGAGTTGCTAACGATGTCTGTGTACTATCAGAAACTACATACACATGACCCGATGCGAACATATTTCTCGTTCTGTCATCTATACGTGCGCTATCAGAAGTCAGAACTGCTAATTGCTTAGACATAGCATTATTAAATACAACCTTCACATTGGTGTCTAATAATGTTTCTTTTCTTTGTTCGAATACGCGTGCTCTCTTTGCTGAAAGCATTGCTTTGACTCTTGAAGAATCCATAAATGTCACACGAATATTCCAACTTGTGTGGTCAGGTAATTCTTCTTGAACAGTCCTTTTTTTTACCGTTGTATTGACATGCTGCTCACACGATGATAATACAGCAATTGTAAACCAACAAACTATAACTTGTTTGAAAAACATAACTTAACGATTCAACCATTGAGTAAACATTTCTTGTTGCGTCACCGTAATATTAGGTAGTTGTTGTAAGTTATTGTAAATGCGTATTTTGGGTGCGATTTCAACTGAATAATTAATCCCATCACACATGGCATCTATCTTTACTGTCTCAGCTTGGGAATGATGTTTTCGTATCAATTCAAAACACTGAGTCACCGATGTCACAATTTCTCCATTCACTTGCTTAATTATATCATCAATACCGAATCCTGCCAAAGCTGCTGGACTATCATCTTCCACAAAAGTTATCACTACGCCCTGGTTATTATCTTTGAAAGACATGCCAAGCCATATATCGTTTTCTAATGCAGTACCATAGATTTTGACACTCATATCGCTCAGTTCATTCCATTGTAAACCAATTGTATTCAGATAGGTATTATAAGGAAGTTCATCTGTACCATTGAGCCATGAGAGTAACACATCGGAACAATCTAAACCGGTAGAGGATTTTATAGCTTCTAAAAACTGTTCTTCTGTGATTCCATTTTCAGGATTGGATTTATACATTCGCCAGAGCTCACGCATAACATCATCGGTGCTTTTTTGCCCTTCAGTCTTGCTAAAGATATGTAAATCAAGCAGTAAAAATATTACTCCACCTTTTAAATAATACGATGGGAATCTATTATTTGCATCAGGACTCATCGAATATAACTTAATCCAAGCTAGATAACTGCTGTCTTTCACTGACATAACAAATCGCCCCTGTACATTGTCTAACATACGGAGATTTGATGATAGACCTATACTTAGAAATTCTTCTTGTGTTATCAAACCTGCTCTATATAAAAGAACATCATCATAATACGATGTAGCACCTTCAGCAAGCCAAAGCATCGAAGAATAGTTCTCTTCATGATAATTGAAAGGTCCATACTCAATCGGTCTTATGCGCTTGATGTTCCAAGTATGGAAGAATTCATGACTTAATAAACCAAGTACGGATTGGTAATATGTAATATCAGAAAACATTTGCGGATCGGCTGCGCTGACATTACAACGTAAATGTTCTAATCCACCTCTTTGACCATCTGCAACCAATAACATAAAGGTATAGCGATCATACGGCAATTCACCCCAAAATTTATGTTGAGATTCTACGATTTTTTTAATATCATCTGTAAGGCGATTAATATCACAATCATAATGCGAAATAATTGCAACTTCATGAATTTTATCATGATGAATAAATATCGTCTTTTTATGATTGCCAATTTCTATTGGTGAATCAGCTAGTATGTGATATGATAAAGCACCACATATTATTGGATTATTGTCCTCTAAGTTTGGCTTTACAGGCGATAACGATGTCGTGAGATTTTTCCATTGCGATTGGTCATGATAGAAATATACGTGATGAATTTCTTCTTCACGATTTTCAACAAACATTAAGCATGCAGCAGGTACTAAAAACGCATGATGTCTATTGATATGCGAAGTCCTAACACCAAGATCGTTTGCAAAATAAACATATTCGATGATGACAGAATTAGTTGATGTTGTATTGATTTCAAGAGTGTTTTTGGTTAACCATTTCATAGGAAGTTTATTACCGGCAAGATCTTTGCATATAACATTACCTTGATGCTGATTCATATCACGAACCTTGTAACTGCCGGGTATCCAAACGGGCATGCTTACCTTCAGAAAAGCTTCGTGACATTTATCTATTTCCATGATAATGCGGACTAAATGTTGAGAAGCTCTTTCAAAATGAAGATGATAACGAATATCCGCAATTGTATCCAAAAGCTGCGCATCTGTTTGTTCTATTGTAAACTTTTTCATAATTTATCTTTGACCAAAATAGGTTGTGTCGGAAAATTTTTGTTCAAAAAGGATTGTTTCTTTATTCTGTTCTTGGACTGATGAATACTTCTCCCCTACGATACTTTTATAGCGTTCTTGGCTAAGCTGTAAATCAGCATCAATTTTGTCAATTTCTTTCTGAAGCTCAAGTCTGTGGAAAGAAATCCATATTTCATCATTAAGTTGTTTTTCTAAAGTAAATGGCTCTTGTGAAAGAATTTTTTGAAGTTTTTTTCTTTCATATACTAACTTAGATTCAAGATTACGTTTCTGTTGTTCAAGGGCTTCCAGTGATAATTCTACATCACTAATATTATGATTTTGTTCTTCTTTTCCAATGATTACTTCATAAAGAGATTGCAGAATTCTTATATCTTTATTTTTATAAGCATTCTGTGTACTCTCCCACATTTTTTTTGTATAGTCTGTTTCTGTATTATAATCAGGATGAAGTTTTTTTGCTAAAATCCTATAAAGCTTAGGAATTTCAGTGTCTGACACCTTGCTGTCTTGAGTGTGTGGATTGTGGTTTGCAAATATATCGTTCATGCGTTCATTCAGACGTTCATATTCTTTATCAACTAAATAATTGATAGATTTAATCACTTCTTGTGTCAATTTTTCGCCACGATTAATCTTTATCATTAACAATTCAACTCTTCTCTGTAAAATGGACAAATCAAGAGATTTTTTTTGTATAGTAATCTCATGCTCACGGAAAAGGGAATCATAGTTCGCGAGTAATTCTTTTTTTTTGACTTGGGTTAAATGAAACCATTCTTCCAAACAATCACGAAGTTCTTTACGAAGATGTTCTATGTCTTGAATAAGATTGTGCCTATATTCATGCGGATAAATACCTACGTCACTCATGTAATTTCTCCCAACATATCATTCTTTGTTGTTCTCGCAACAATCATTTCCAATATGGCACAAAGTATGGCAAACGCAAGACAAGCTTTCCATAATTCAGAACCTGTTCGCGCCATTGCTACATTTTTTGCAATATTAGAGGTTTCATTGATAATAGCAAATGATGCCTCGGGGTCACAATATTTTTTGAGTGTTGTTTCAAGAGATTCAGCTTCCATAAATGTAAGGCGACCTTCATGAGATGGTGAGTTAATTGCAAACCCCAACACAGGAACACCATCTGTCATGACTGAGTATGCGCCGGGAAGTTTACCAACACCAAAGGGAATAACTGCGCCTGAGGGATATTGCACAGAAGAATAATTTTGCGCCATTCCGTTAGGATCTGTGATAGTAAACGTACCACCCATTGAGAATTTTTTTGGTAATCTCAGAAGGATATTTTCATCAACAATATATGTTTGTCCTTTTATATCTGTTTGGGATAAATACTGAACACTTCTAATGATAAAAGCAGGAAAAATTGGTAATTGTATCAAATTACTCCATTCTAATGTCGGAGGTACACCACAATAGAGTATTTTACCTTTGCCTACTTTTTTTTCTGCAATAATAGAACCTTCTGTGATAGATAGGATGGGTACTCCTCCATTAATAATGCGGGATTTTTGAATTGTTTGTTCTCCCAAAGAAAGAACCGCTTTATCTTTTGTTGTTTTCACAATACCACTGAAAAGTGGGTGCTTGTGGTCAAATAATGTAACATTTAAAGCTTGATTTTTTTGTGCTGTAACATCAACAACTCCATCAAATCCTAAAGATTGTAATTGAGCAGATATCTGTTGCTGCGTACTTTTAGTATCAGTAAAATATAAGACACCGCCACCTTCTTCTAAAAATTGTCTTAATCTTGCTTCTGTTGTTCTATCACTAATATAGTCAGTAACAATAACGGTTTGAAGATTATCCCAATCAATTGCAACGGATGCTGTTGGTGAGAAAAATTGGGGAAATCTTTGTAATGAACGTGTTGCTTTCTCACCGGTTAGCAAAGCTATATCCGTAAATCCGGCATTTTGTTGCGTACCGATAATAGCAACAGTTGGAGGTGATGGTACATTAATAGAAAAAAATCTTTTATTATCTGTCACAAATATATCATTTTCAAGTTCAATGAACCCTTGTATTATTCCATCATTATTGGGAACCGCAGAAAATGTAATAGCTCGTTTTTCCTTTTTTGCCAAATCAATTGATTTTTGTGCAACTCTTCTTTTATTAAAATGACAACTAACTACGACTCCTTGAATGTCTTTATCCGAATCATTGCGTATCAAAGCTTCTACCTCAACCGGCGTATCTTTATGTACGAAGTTGGTAAGTATTCTGACCGAATCAACAGAAATATTTTCACCGATATTTTCAGAAGTATTTCCTAACGGTAAAGCAAATATACCTATCCCCTTTTGGAAATTTAGCAATGAATCAGAACTTTCTTCAATAATATTAATTTGGGCATCAGTCAATATATATACCTCTTTGACTAGATTATGTGATTGATGCAATATTGTAGATGCATGAGAGAGCGCACTTCGTAATGGGAAGCGATTAGGAATTGGTTGAATTTTATCAATTTCTTGCTTTACAAGAGCAAAATTTGTTGATACAGGTGCCGGAATATTATCCATAATGGTATTGGCAGTAATAATCGAAACCTCATCGCCTTCACGAAATGCATCTATTATGGATAAAGATATATTCTTTGCTCTGTTAAGCCGATTACCTTTCCCATCAGAGATATTCATACTTGCAGAATTATCAATAATAATGACAGCACTTGTTTTAGCATGCGTTCCTAATACCGGAAGCGATGTTTGAATTGTAGGTCGTGAAAAAGCAAGTACAATAAACGTTATTATCAATGTTCGCAGTATGAGCAATAAAATTTTCTTGATTTTAAATTTCCTAATGCTTGTTTTTTGCAATTCTTTAAGAAATCGGAGTGAACTAAATTCTAATGGCTTCGATTTCCGTATAGAAAACAAATGCAATAATAATGGCACTGATGATGCTATTAAACCAAGAAGAACAAGTGGATTAAGAAAGGTCATGTTTTGATAAAGTTAAATACTCAATAATTAAAATAAACCCATGACTTTTTCAATGACTTTATCATGAACTTTTGAATGGAAAATACTAGGGACAAGCTCACCGGGGCGTGCCAAATCCGCTATTGCCTGTGCTGCCGCAATTTTCATCTGACTCGATATTTCCTTAGCTTTGACAGAGAGAGCTGCTTTAAACAATCCCGGAAATGCCAAAGCATTATTCACACTCTGCCCATCGGCAGCATAAGCAGCACCTGCATCTAAGGCATCATCGGGCAAGATTTCCGGCACAGGGTTAGACAATGATAGGATTATTTGTCCTTTTTTGACCATTGATTTAGTAATCAGACCAACAACCCCCGTGGTGGCAATAATCACATTAGCTTGATCCATTATTGAGTCAATAGTTCCTTCCTTACCACCATATTCTATCAATCTCTGTCGCGCATCTTCGCTCGGATCAAAACCAATGACGGAAAAGCCATAATCAATCAGTAATTTAGCAATACCAAAACCGGCAGCTCCAAGTCCTAATTGACCAAAAATCAGTCGAGAGTTTTCTTCCTGTCCGGTAGAACGTAATGCGGATATAACGGCAGCCAAAAGAACTGTTGCTGTACCATGTTGGTCATCGTGCATTACCGGCTGCCCTAAGCGACGAATTAACTCCGATTCAATGTAAAAACAATCAGGTGTGCGAATATCTTCCAAATGTATGCCACCAAATGTCGGTGCTATTTTTTCAACTATGTCAACAAATTCTTTAGGATCTTTAGTATTTATTAAAATAGGTGTTGCACTGATACCAACAAATTGATCATACAGTACTGATTTTCCTTCCATAACAGGCATGGCTGCGCGAGGACCAATATCTCCAAGTCCTAAAACTCGCGTTCCATTCGTAAATATACCAACGCTATTACTGATATTCGTATAAATCAATGCTGATTCGGGTTCCTCTTGAATCTTTTTGCATACTCGAGCAACACCGGGCGTATAAATATATCGTAAATCTTCCGGTTTATCTAGATTTTTCACTCTTGATGTACGAATTTTTCCGCCCTTATGTCTCTCAAAAACTATATCCCGAATTTCAACGATTTCTACTTTTGTTCTTTCCAATAATGCTCTTTTGATTTTTTCTAAATGTTCATTATCAAAAACAGAAACAGTTATTTCACGGAAAGAACTTTCTTTACCGATAAACAATGTCTTTATATCGCCAACTAATGCACCTTCGGCACCGAGTACAGAAAGTAAAAAACCGAGTGAACCGGGTCTATGAGGGCTTTTCACTAAAAATATATAATCTTGGTCAGGGAATCTTGGTCTGATAGTCATATGTAAATCCTTATTATTTAATTGCTTCCATTATAGCGTCTAAACGCGGAGTTATAATTATTTCTGTTCGTCTGTTTGCTGCACGTGCCTCATTATTATCACCTGTTATTGCGGGAAAATACTCACTTCTGCCGGCAGCAATGATTCTCTTTGAATCTACGCCACCAAGTGTGGTTAAAAATCGCGCAACTTCTGTAGAGCGCAAAACACTCAAATCCCAATTATCTGAAAAACGCTGATTTACTCGCACTTGTTGATTGTCTGTATGACCTTCAATTGTAATTGTTATATCATCTTGAGTATTTAATACACCCGCAATGAATAATAATGCTTCTTGTCCTTTTTTATCAATATCTGTACTCCCTGATTTGAAAAGTAATTTATTTGATAATGATACATATACTTTTCCATCTTTGATATTGACTTCCAAACCATTATTATTCAGTCCTATAAGTGCTTTTTGTATTTTATCTCGTAACGTTATCATAATTGAGTCACGTTCTTTTATCTTTTTTTCCAATAATTTTACTTTTTTTTCACGCAACATTAAATCTTTACGCACTTCTTCCAATTGTGCATTCAAATTCGCATTATCTTCCAAAGAATTTGTAGATAATTGCTGATAACGATTCATAAGTTCTGCATGTTCGCCTTGTAATTTCTCAAGGTCAGAGCGAGTTTGAATAAGAGTTGATTCTTTTTCATTGTTTTGCTGTGTCAAACGTGTGTGTTTTATCATAAAGTCATTGACAACAACTTTGAGAGAATCACGACTTTTTATTGCAGCATCATAATGCTCTTGGGCTATGCCGCATCCACATAAGCTACAAATGGCAAATGATGCTACGATTTTCCAGATATTACTTAGTGTGCTCTTCGACACGATCACTTTGACCATCCTTGTTAAAATGAATATCTCTTTGACGAGAGAACAAGCGAATTAGTAAACGATCCTTCTTCGGTTTGTCTTCTCTGCGTTTAAAACCGGGCAATGCATACTCTTTTTCTTTATCAGCGATAACTATTTCAGGATATACATCTCCGACAACGGCTCCTAACCAATGTATGATTTCCGGTTTATTGTTCTCAACTTCAATACGAATACTGTCTGCACTGTTTCGAGCCGCTCCATCTGGTTGATTATCCGTTTCCATATAGTATAAACTTTTTGCATCTCCTCGACTGAATATTGTACGAACACTATCATCTTCTACATTGACTCTGATATAGTGACCGCTGAGTTGATTGATACGCGATGTATAGAGCGTATCGTCACGCGATGACGAAAAAGCATTACCAAATGCTTGGATTTGATGGAGATGCTTATTTTTCATCGAAACAATGATTGAGTCCGCTACTATTTGCGTAGAATCGTTCCATACTACCGGAGATTTATACAATGAAATTCTTTCGTTTAGATTGTCAAAAATTGCCAATTGAGATTTCATCCTTAACTCTCCACGTATCATTTCCACGCTGTCATGTGCAATATATGTGTCTTTATATTGGCGAAACGCTTCTAATTTTTCTGCAACGACCATAGAACTGTCGTATCGTAGTATTGGTATAGCTAGAAGCGAATCTTTTGTTCGGTACATTAAAGAATCTCTATTTGCTGTTACTATTGTATCTACTTTCAATAAAAATGGCTTACCTTTGATTAATGAATAGTGTTGTGCCGGATAATGAAACGCTGAATCACCAGCAAGTAAGACATTTGACTGCTTACCTTTAACAATCACTTTTCCTTGTGCAAAACTATTTCTGGTACGTCGCTCATATTGTATTGTATCAGCGGTTATCGTGACCGTATCGTCTTCTAATCGTACATTGCTATAAAATTCTGCAATGTAGTTTTTCATAGAATAAATACCTTGATCTGCTGTGAGAACAGTTGTACGGTCCACTATTTTTACACCCTGAGTGCCAAATGCAAGTTTCAAATTTCCATTATAATCAGCTCGAGGACCTGTCATTGTTACCGTCCCTTGAACGATTTTCACATTACCGATTAAGACAGCCCTGTTTTCAGTCAAATATTGTATGGCATTATCACACCAAACATAGACATTGCCTTGTCTAAGATGTACATTTCCAACGAGTTCACGCTCAACACCTGATAAAGTCTCGCGTCCAATAAGACTGTCGGCATAATGCAAGAGTATCGGCTCTGCTGTTTGGGAAATCGCTGAAATATGAGATTGTGAATAAGCATATACTGCAAGAAACAGCATGCCAAAGAACTTAATCAATTTCATAAACATCTTTCAAGATTGAGTAGGTCTGGATATGCGCTTCTACCGTAATTTCTATCGGCTTGGCATATCCCCCTCCCTGTCCTAATGAAACAGGGATTCCTCTTTGCTTTGATTCACTCATAACAAATCTGTCTCGTTGAGCTAAACCGCTCAATGACATTGATAATCTGCCAAAAGCATCTTCTTTGAGCATATCAGAACCATGCTGATATAGAATTATATCCGGTTCAAAAGCCAGAATATGTTTAAAATTGTCATATAAAAGCGATAAAACCATTTCATCATCTGCATTATCAGGTAAATCAATATCAAGAGTGGAAGGTACTTTAATAAATGGATAATTGTTTGCGCCATGCATAGAAAATACAAAAACATTATCCAACGCTGCTAACATTGCCGCATTGCCATTGCCTTGATGAACGTCCAAATCAACAATTGCAACTCGTTTTACTTTTCTTTGCGATAGTAAATTCATAATGACCACAGCAAAATCATTAAATACGCAAAACCCCTCACCACTGTCGTAAAATGCATGATGTGTACCGCCCGCAAGATTACCGGAAATACCTGTTTCTAATGCTTCATCAGCAGCACATAATGCCCCCCCGACAGTTGCCAAAGAACGTAATGGTAAAGCTTCTGTTTGTGGGAAACCAATTTTTCTCACCATTTTAGGATCTAAGCGACACTCAAGGACAGCATCTACATAAGCAGAGTCATGAGCTAACTTTACTGTTGAAACATCTGCCAATGGGCATTCAAATAGTTCATCATGACGTAATACACCTCGATTCAACAAACCATCCTTTATCAAGCGATATTTGCTGATTGGAAATTTATGACCATCAGGTAAAGGAATGGTGTATCTATCCGAATAAAATACTTTCATCGTTCTTCCATCACCACAAACCGTTCAATCATATCCTCATCCATACCCTGCAAAAAACGACTTGGTTCACCTAAGACCATACCACTTTCACGATCAAAAACATCAATAGGATATGTTATTACCAATTCATCTTTTGCTCGTGTGACAGCTACATAAAATAGGCGTCGTTCTTCTTCAAGTGATTCTATTGATTCAACAGAACGTGTAGATGGGAAACGTCCGTCCAATGCCCAAATTATAAAAACTGTTTTCCATTCTAACCCTTTTGCTGAATGAATGGTGGATAAAGTAACAAACTCATTTTCATTATTTTCCTTTTCCACATTGACACTTTCCGTTGGACCTTCCAATGTCATATCTGATAAAAAGGATACTAATGATGTATATGTCGAGGCAATACCAATAATTGTATCAATATCTTTGATACGTTTCGGATAATCATCATATTTTTTCTGCAACAAAGGACGATACAGTAATGATACTTTTGTGACTATATCCACGACTGATGCTTTTTCGATGTTCAATTGATGTAGTAAAGAACAAAGATTAATCACTGCATCAAACCCACGTATGGGAGTATTTACTCTTGGAGATACCCAATAAATATCTTCCGGATTTTTTTGTATTTCTTCGATAATTGAAGAAGCACTTTTCGGACCGACCCCTTCCAACAATAAAAGTATTCGATACCAAGAAATTATATCATGAGGATTATGTAAAATTTTTATGATAGCTAAAATATCTTTTAAATGAGCAGTTTCAGAAAAACGTAATCCACCATATTTTTTGAATGGTATATTCGCCTTTTGCAACTCAATTTCAAGATCAAAAGACATAAATCCTGAACGAAACAAAATAGCAATATCTTCTAAAGCTACCCCTTCTTCTCTTTGCTGCAAGAGTAATTGAGTAATAAATACAGATTGTTGTCTTTCATTTTTAGTGGCAACAACAAAGGGTTTTTGTCCATTTTTACCACTTTTTAATATATTGTGATATGATTTTACGGATTGTTTCAGACTGTGATTAGAGATTTCTAATATTTCATTAGTTGAACGATAATTATTTGAAATTGCAATAACGGCGGTATGTTGATATTCTTTTGCAAAGTCAAATATATTATCTGCATGTGCGCCACGAAATGAATATATACTTTGCGCATCATCACCGACAACCATAATATTTTGGTGTGAATCTGCTAACTTTTTTACTAAGTGATGCTGCAACTTATTCGTATCTTGATACTCATCAACCATTATATATCGAATACTTTTCTGTACAACTTCCCTTCCCTTCTCCGATTGCTCTAATAACCGAAGAACATATACCAACAGATCATCATAATCTAATACATTTGAGCTTTGTTTGAATGCAACATATTCACGGAGTACAGCATGAATTTGTTCTGTATGCTCTATAAATTGACTGTATTTTTGAGCAATGGTATCCTCTACGGACATATAGCAATTTATGGACATTGAATATATTGCCAAGAGCGTGTTTTTTAAAGGAAATCTTTTTTTTGTTTTATCAATATGTAAACGAGAACGAATTAAATTAATAGCGTCTTCTGCATCTGTTTGGTCTAAAATTGTATAATGAGGATCTAATCCTATAAAAACCCCATAACGACGTAAGATATTGTGAGCAAATGAATGGAAAGTTCCCCCCTGTACTTTTTCACATCGTCCATCTAATAACAGAGAAGCTCTCCTCATCATTTCATTTGCCGCTTTTCGAGTAAAAGTGAGCAGAACTATCGTCTCCGGCGGCACACCCGATTCAACTAAACGAGCTAAACGATACGTTAATATTCGTGTTTTTCCGGTACCCGCACCTGCGATTACTAATGCCGGTCCATCACGATGCATAACAGCTTTAAATTGTTCTGCATTTAACTCATTTTCATACGCAATAGAATATTGCGATTGTAAATCATGTGCCTTTTTGAGAATTAGTGTCTTCACTCTATGCAATGATGCTTTTTTTAATACGACAATGTTTGTGAAATTTGCTGAATTAATGTCTCAACAGTAGGTACAACTACATCCATCTGTCGTAAATTATACGGTATCGGAATATCCGGTGTAGCAACTCTTGTAATAGGTGCGTCTAGATAAGAAAATGCTTCTTTTGTAATAGTTGCAGCTATTTCAGCTCCGAAGCCATTTGTTATGGTGTCTTCATGGGCAATTAAACAACGATTTGTTTTTTTGACTGAGTTGAGTACAGTTTCTTTATCCCATGGTGCTACGGTCCTTAAATCAATTATTTCAACAGAATTATCAAATCCTTTGGCAGCGTCAAGTACTCGATAGACCATTTCTCCCCATGTTACTACTGTAATTCTATCGCCTTTTTTTACTGTGTTTGCCAAACCAAATGGTATCTGATGAGAATAGCTCGGAAAATTTCCTCGACTTACAGATGTGTCTAAAATATTGCGATGTTCTAAGAAAAATGTAGGATCATTGCCTCGCAAAGCAGTCCTCATTAATCCGACAGCATCTGATATATTCGATGGTATAGCAATACGCCAGCCAATTGTATGGGTAAAAATAGCTTCACCGGATACACTATGCCATGGGTCTCCTGTCCTTTTACTGTGACCAATCGGTATTCTAACAATAATGGGTGCTGCAAACTGATTATTTGTTCGCCAACGTATAGTACCACAATCATTTATTTGTTCCATAGCAGGATCAAGGTATTTTCTGAACTGAATTTCAGCTACCGGCACCAAACCGGCATACGCCATACCGACAGCACGACCGATGATACCTTCTTCGGAAAGCGATGTATCAAAAACACGTTCATTTCCGAATTGACTTTGAAGCCCAACAGTAGCACCATGTACACCCCCCTTAACGCCGACATCCTCCCCAAATACCAGCAAACGATTATTTTGTTGTAACTCATGAGCCAAAGTGGCATTCACTCCTGCAATAAGGTTCATTCTCTTTCCGACCACTTCATCGTCAATTCCGGAAGCAATAGTAACCCTTTCAGCCGCCATTCCTCCAACTAACTGAGGTTCACCTTCTTCAGAAAATGCATACTTACGAATTGTTTCTACTTCCGGTTCCGGTTGTGATAATGCTTTTGCCAATTCCTGTCTGACGGTATTTTCGACTTCTGCTTCCAATTCAGTCCAAGCATTTTTAGAAAGAATCTTTTTGGAAAACATGTATTCTTGCAAACGGTTTAAAGGATCCCGTTCTTGATCTGCAGTCAAAGTTTCCTGTGATTTATATGACTGATTATCTGCCCCTGAGTGACCACATATACGAGGAACCGTTAATCGTAATAATACCGGAGAAAGTCTTGCTCGGGTGTGTTGTACAGCTCTCTTAATGAGTGCATCTGCTGTTTCCGGATCAGTGCCATCACCGTCCAATACGAGAAGATTGTTAAAACTTGCAAGATTCGCAGCAATGTTTGCGCCCGGCGTTTGAAATTCTCCGGGAACAGAAATACCATAGTTATTATCTTCGATAAAAAATATCATCGGATAGTTTTTTGTGGTAGCTATTGTGAGAGCTGCCCAAAATCCATTTGTTGCACAAGAGGCATCTCCTCCTAAAGCTACAGCGACGGCTTTATGCCAATCTTTTTCTTGCATGACCGATGAACGATACACAATTGCCTGTGCCCAACCCACTGCAGGTGTAAATTGTGCGCCAACATCACCGCTTGCAGGCAGTACCGTAGGTCCGTTTCTGGGTACTAAATTATGTACTACGCCTATGTCTCTTCCCCCATTGCGACTACCTTGTTTTGCCAAAGGTCCGGCAAATCCCTCTTCGATCGTCATACCCGCCGCTAATACAAAGGGACGAGAGCGATAGTAAACCGTTGCTGCATCATGAGCGTGGTTAAGATATTGAGCTAAAATAATTTGTCCTAATTCATGTCCTCGTGCAGAAAACTGATATAAGACCTTTCCTTTCGGTGCTAATTCATTCTCTTCTATCGAATCCATGAGTCTTGAGGTCATTAATACCTTTGCAACATGTATCCACTCTGCTTTGGTCATCTCTTTTCCATAATTTTGTAAACAAAGTTCAAATTTACGAAACGAAAAAAGGACTTTCATTCTATTTCGTTTATCTTTTTAATGAAAATTCAATTTTTTTTCACTTTTCAACAAAAATAATGTACGAAACACTCAAATCAGCTGACCCCGAACTCTATGCCAGCATCGAAGGGGAGATTCACAGACAACAACACAAATTGGAGCTTATTGCCAGTGAGAACTATGTGAGTAAGGCGGTGCTTGAAACCCAAGGTTCACTGTTCACAAACAAGTATGCTGAGGGCTATCCCGGCAAAAGATACTATGGTGGATGCGAATGGGTTGATATAGCAGAGAATTTAGCAATCAACAGATTAAGACAACTTTTTGATGTCGAATATGCCAATGTTCAGCCCCATAGTGGTTCAGGAGCGAATATGGCAGTGTATTTTACCTTTTTAAAGCATGGTGATACCGTTCTTGGAATGGATCTTTCTCATGGCGGACATCTCACACATGGATCACCTGTCAACTTCAGCGGCAAATTCTATAACTTTGTATCGTATGGTGTTGATCCACAAACAGGATTGATTGATTACAATAAAGTAGAAGAGCAAGCTCTAACACATCGTCCTAAGATGATAACAGTTGGTGCCTCTGCGTACTCGCGTACTATTGACTATGCTGCATTCCGCACAATTGCTGATAAAATTGGAGCATTTCTGATGGCAGATATTGCTCACCCTGCGGGTTTACTTGCTAAAGGAAAATTACCTAGCCCCATACCCCACTGTCATATTGTTACAAGTACAACACACAAAACATTACGAGGTCCGCGTGGTGGCATCATTATGATGGGGAAGGATTTTGAGAATCCATGGGGACATGTGGCACCAAAATCAGGACGTACTAAAATGGTCAGTGAACTTCTGGACTCTATGGTTATGCCGGGTATCCAAGGAGGTCCGCTTATGCATGTCATTGCAGCGAAAGCCGTAGCGTTCGGCGAAGCATTAACCGAATCATTTTCCGTCTATACAGATAAAGTTATTCTTAATGCTTCTGCTCTTGCAGGCTCATTGGTTAATCTCGGTTACAACATTGTGAGCAATGGCACAGATAATCATCTTATGCTTATTGATTTGCGTAATAGAAATCTTACCGGAAAACAGGCTGAAACAGCATTAGATAAGTCAGGCATCACATGTAATAAGAATGCAGTACCATTTGATACGCAATCTGCTTTAGTAACTTCCGGTATTCGACTAGGAACAGCAGCAATTACATCTCGCGGAATGGGAGTGAATCAAATGCAGATTATTGCACAGCTTATTGATAAAGTACTCTCAAATCATGGTAATGAAGATGTGTATGCAGCGGTGAAACAAGATGTTGCTGAACTCTGCACCCCATTTTCAACCTATCCGGTACTGTAAAGATTGACTATTTTTTATCTTTCTCATCATTTTCTGATGCTGAACGCTGAATAAATTCAGCTTTAATAATAACTTGCGTGGACTCTGTTACTTTAAAACAATCAGATATACGTTTACCTATAATCCACACAATTTCAGAACCCGCGCAGAGAACAAGAACTTTTTTCCGTTCAAAAGCGCGGGTTTTAGTATTTGTAAGAAAATCACTCACTGTCGTATGTCCTTTCATTCCTATCGGTTGAAATTTATCTCCATCTCGCCATGAGCGCACCTGTAATAATTTAGGTAATAAATCCGCATCGAAATATTCTACAAATGGATTATTCGACCATTCCTTAGGTTTTTTGTGTAAGACTGAAAGACGTAATATCCATTCTTGTTCAATGAGTTCACCATTTAATGTTATGGTGTTGTAGTAATCAAAATGTTTTTTTCGCTTAGAAAGAATAATCGAATCCCTCTCTCGTATCGCGACAATTTGTCCATTAACATCAACACATGTATTTGTCTCTGCAGTAACAAGTTGCGTAATACGTTTAATTGTAGAAAGAGACTGATTTTGCTGGTTCAATTTTTGTACAAGAATTGACTGAAAAATCTCACCTTTTACAAACTCGGACTGTGTAGATAAACCTATCAATGAAACAGAATAAGCACCTGTTTCGATTTGATGAACGTATCTTGGTAAAAACACTGATAGTATATTTTCCATCACTTCATCAACACCTTGCATTAATAAGGATGTTCTATTAATTGTCTCGACAACACTTATACCAAACAATTCTCTTAATTGTGGCAATAATTTCAACCGTATTTTATTTCGTGTAAATAACAATGACGAATTAGAAGAATCCTCGCGCCAAAAAAGTCCTCTGGCTTGAGCATAACTGATAATTTCATCCTTTCGCAATGAAATCATGGGACGAATAACATTTACTTTTTTCGACAATGGTCTTTCAATAGGTATTCCTGTTAAGCCGGTAATTCCTGAACCACGGAATAAATTCATGAGAAATGTTTCAGCTGCATCATCGGCAGTGTGTGCTGTCACCACATATTCGGCACCACAAGAACGCGCCTGTTTATCAAGGGCATTGTAGCGTAAAATTCGCGCGGCAGTTTCTATGCTTATTTTATTTTTTTTGGAATACTCTTCTACATGTACATGAGCTGCATGGATTCGCAATCCGCAGCGTTTTGCAAAACCTTTTACTGATCGCTCATCATCATCTGATTCCTTACCACGCAATTTGTGATTTATATGACATAATTGTACATCATAATGAAGACGATGAGCAATGGCACAAAAAATGTCAGCCATTACTATTGAATCAACACCACCACTTACCGCCAACAATAATGAGCTACCGGGTGAAATACATAATTCAACAGATAAAAAATGCTCGACTTTGGCAATCATACTTTCTGCAATATCATTATATAAGCCAACTTTTAATGGAAGTGGAATTTTATGTCTTATACTTTGCCTTTTCTTCGTTAGTTCTGCTTTCGGTAACGGTATAATATTATAGGGTTTAGAGTGTTGTTGTTTCCTTTCATTTGATGACACAGGTAGTTCCGTGGCTGCATCAACAATAATGTCCACTGTATGATCTATCGTTGTTTCTTCTATTATGGACGGCTGTTTATCAAGTTGTTGTTTTTTATGTTTTGAGGTTTGTATATCTTTTTGAGTTTTATTATCCCTTTTATTTTTTGGTTGTTCCTTTTGCTCTTTTTCATTCAATTCATTAGAAGGTTTAACTTCAGTAACTTCATCAAGAAACGGTTTAATTTCATGTTTTTTATCGGATTTTTTTGAGAATTTATTGTTTTGTTTTGTTAAAACATTATCAATTTTGTCTTCATTTATCTGCTGCGGCACTTCCTTCACAATCGAATCTATATTAGAAGGTTCTTTTGGTAGCAGATTTTTCGCCTGTTTTTTCAATGGTAATTGTAAAACAATCTTTTTTCTCTCGGGGTTTTCTAATGGTGCAACAGCATGCTTTCCACCTCTCAAAAGTAATTTATTTTCATTTTTATGAACAAATTTTGTATTCCCTACTTTTACGACAGCTTCTTTTTGTGGATATTTATTGTTACTAGGTAAATGACCTGTTTCATTATTAACCGATGCTGCATCACTTTGAGTATCATCGCGACGAAGTTTAGTATCTTTTTTATTTCTTTTTTTCTTTTTCCTTTTTTGCTCACCATTATCGCCCCTTTCTGTTAAGTTACGATTTGATATAGCGGGATTTTCTCCTGCAATCGGTTGCCTGTTTTCCTCTGTTTTAGTCGTTTCCTGTTTTTCGATTATTATTTTCTTAGGGCTTGCCACAACAGGTTTATGTCTAGAATTTTCATCCTTACTTTTTATTTCTCTTGGATTTAGCTCTTTGTGATCATGAATCGTATCATTCAAAGATGGTTTTAACTCATAATCCTGAGATTTTTTTTCAATATTGTTCGATATCACAGACTCTGTACTTTTTCTGGCTTTTGACCTCGAAGAATGTTTTTTGTCTATTCTTTTTTCTGAGCGGTTATCTTTATCAATTATTTGAATTGATTTTTGCGTTTCTTCTGAGTTTGCAACAGTGTTTTGAGTTTGCTTTTTTGATACAGTAGTCGTAAGTGTATTGTTACGGCGTTTACTTTTTTTTCCGGCTACATTGTTTTCAGTATTATTATTACTGCTATTTTGTTGTTGTTTTTGCTTGGTATTTAATTCTTCAGTGCTTTCACGTGCAATGTTGTTTTGTGATGCTGTGGTAACAGCTTTTGTGCTTTTTTGTGATTGACGTGAAGTTTTTATATCGTTACCAATATCTGATTTTTCAGAAATATCAGTTTTTCTTTCCTGTGTTTTTTTCGCAGCAGGTGATGTTTTTTTACCCTTTTTCTGAGTGTTTTGCTTATTGTCTTGCAATGTATTCACAGGTATAGGTACAGTGGTATCATGTAATTGTGTAGCATTAGCTTTAGATTTTTGTGTCTTTTTTGAAGTCGGAACTTGACTTAAAGTATTCTCTTGATTAGGAAGACTACTCTTATTGCCGGATAAACTCTCATCCTGAATTTCTTTTTTATTTTGTACTTTTTTTGCCATATATTAAAAACAATAGATCAAAATTCTTCTGAAACAGATTCTGCTCTGTTCAAATAATTATATAAATATGTATTTAACAAATCCTCAGCAGCAGAAAGTGCATCGGTTTGTTGTAATTGTTGCTTAACGGACGTTGCATTCCACATGCCCCGTAAATAACCCGCATAAAATTTTCTGAACTCTATGACTGCTCTCCTTTCATTGCCTTTATCACGTACACATTCGCGAAGATGCTCAATGCATACATTGACCCGTTCTTCGGCAGAAGGTTCGGGGGCATCAAAGCCATGCTCAATTCTATATTTGGAGCGCCGAAATATAAATGGATTGCCTATAGCGGCACGTCCAATCATAACTGCATTGCATCCGGTCATCATGAAAGCTTTCTCAACATCTTCTGGTGTTTCTACATCACCGTTTAAAATTACAGGTATGCTCACCGCTTCACGTATTTTGGGTATCCATGACCAATCGGCATCCCCACCATGCCCCATATCACGGGTACGACAATGTACTGTCAACGCTGCTGCACCGGCATCTTCAAGACGCTTGGCAACTTCCAGAATAATGATATTATCTTTAGACCAACCGAGCCGCGTCTTTACAGTCACAGGTAAGGCAACCTCATCCACAAGCGCTTTAGTCATTTTTGCCATTTGCGGTGGGTCTTTGAGTAAAGCTGCTCCTGCATTGCGCACAACAACATTCTTCACCCAGCAACCACAGTTAATGTCAATAAAATCAGGTGCAGACTCTTCTGCTTTTCTTGCTGCATGGCGCATGGTTTCAATATCACCTCCAAAGATTTGAATAGAAACGGGATGCTCCTCATCCGATAAGGTAAGTTTTTGCATCGAACGCTTTGCATCGCGGATTAATCCTTCGGAGGATATGAATTCCGTGTAAACTATATCTGCTCCAAGTCGTTTACATATAACGCGAAATGGCAAGTCTGTGACATCCTCCATCGGTGCAAGCAGCACGCCATTCTGAACACTGACTTTACCAATTTGTAAGTGATGATTCATGAATAATCTATGAAAAGAAAGCAAAAATACGAAGGTTAAACACTTTTTATCCGATTTCTAAGATATTTAGATTGATTGTACAGTTTACTTGCTCGCTTATTCATCATCAGCATAACACAATAAATGTTCAATTTGCACTCTTTTTTATTGTTATGTGGCAATAATATAGTAGTTTGGGTATAGTAAACACATCATTCATAATGAGGAGAAACTATATGAATCGGCGTTCCTTCTTAACAATGCGCTCTACAAATGACATTGACTCACCTTTTAAACGAGCAATGACTTCCCAACCAATTATTTCTCTAGCAGGATTAGATGAACATACAGCACCTCTTTCGCGTAAGTCTGCGGAACATCTATTACGACGCACAGGCTTTCAATACACACATGAAACTGTGAATGCACTTATTGGCAAAAGTGCACGTGAAGTAGTAGAAACAATGCTTAACCCTACTACAAAGGAAATGCCCCAACATCCTGCATGGGCAACGACTGCTCCCGTTAATGATCAAGCTTTAAACCGTAATCGAATACTTGAAATTCGTCGAATGTGGTTTAATCAAATGTTGCTTGGTACAAATCAACTGCAAGAAAAGATGACATTCTTTTGGCATAATTTATTAACGTCAGAAGAAGATAAAGTGTATTATGCCCAGTTTATGTACTGGCAAAATGATATTTTCAGAAGAACACCGAATAAAGTAACGAATCCTTGGAAACCGTCAGAAAACAATGATCGTTCATCTTTCGGCAATATAAAAACCCTTATTAAAGCAATTGTACGTGACCCCGCAATGTTAATTTATTTAGATAATGGTGTTAGTGTTGTAGGTAATCCGAATGAAAATTTTGCACGCGAACTGCTGGAATTGTATGCTTTAGGAATTGGTAATTACACTGAGAAAGATGTTGTAGAATCTGCTCGAGCCTTAACAGGATGGTCAATCACCGGGTTGTTCTCAGAGTGGAAATCCTCTCGTTGGGATTCGCAGGAAAAGGAATTTCTTTCAGAAAAAGGTAATTTCAATAGTGATGATATTGTAGATATAATATTTAAACAACCTGCTTGTTCTCTATTCTTTGCAAAACGTCTTTATCAATTTTTTGTTTATTTTGAACCTGATCAAACTATTCTTCAAGAAATTGCACAATTATTAGTCAAAGAGAATTATGAATTAAAGCCCATACTTCTAAGACTTTTAACTTCACAACATTTCTTTGATGAAAAATTTTATGGCGCAATGATTAAATCTCCTCTTGATTTAGTAATCGGAACAGCACGTTTATTGAATATTTCAGGTATAAAGACCGATTATGGCTTAACTGCAATGACAGCATTAAATTTAGATTTACTTAATCCTCCCGATGTAGAAGGTTTTAAAATGCATCATAATTGGATTACTACAACCACATTACCTACACGACAAAAATTTACCAATGGTATTCTTGACGGAAAAACATACGATGGACAAAATGCTCCTGAACTTAGGGTTGATGTTATGAAATTTATGAATAATTTCCCCGATGCGATTACCGCCGAAGAAGTGCTAAAAACAGTTGCCTTATATATGATACCTTTTGAACTATCCGAAGAAATTGTAAATGGTTGGATAGATGATATATTTGGTGGATATGATTGGACTATTACATCACCGAATGCGAATGCAGAAGTAAAAATACGTTTGCTTCTTCGCAATATTATGCAACTACCCGAATTTCAATTAATGTAATAAAAGGTGAAAATATGAAACGTAGAACATTTTTACAAACAAGCGCAGCATCAACATTAACTATTGCCACTTTACCTGCTTTATTTGGTAATGTATCTGTCGAAGCATTAGCTAATTCACCTGAATTACATGCAGCTTCAACTCTTGCAGAAAACAATGATCGAGTAATTGTACTTATTCAATTAAACGGTGGAAATGATGGTTTGAATACAATTATACCAATCGAAGATCCTCTGTATTATGATGCACGTAAAAATATTGCAATAAAAAAGAATGAAGCAATTTTACTTGATAATTCCATTGGATTACACCCTGCTCTTAATGGCATGAAACAATTATATGATAATGGACAAATGTCTATAGTTCATAGTGTGACATATCCTAATCCAAATCGTTCACATTTTCGCGGAACGGATATATGGATGACAGCAACGGACGAAGATGTCTTCAAAAGCACAGGATGGGTGGGTCGCTATTTGGAAGGTATAATCCCTACAGATTTTCCCAATTCTATGCCGGAACATCCTCTTGCTGTGCAAATCGGTACATCATTATCACTTACTTTTCAAAGCGGTAAGGGAGCGGCGGGTATTACTTTCCGTTCACCGGAAGAATTTTACAATCTTGTTCGTGATTCCCAAGGCGGTGATTCAGGAAATGGGGATTATCCGGACACTCCCGCAGGTAAAGAATTGGCATTTATTAATTCAATTCAAAGAACGGCACAAACATATTCCGGTATAATTAAAAAAGCCGGTGATACAGGAGAAAAAGAATATACGTCAAAAAGTAAAGTTCCCTACCCTGAAACTGATTTAGCTCGACGCTTAAAAATTGTTGCCCAACTTATTGCAGGCGGCTTAAAAACACGCTTTTATTTAGTGTCTATCGGGGGATTTGATACCCATATTCAACAAGGTGGAGCAACAGGATTTCATGCTCAGTTATTATCGGAATTATCGGGTGCCGTTACCGCCTTTATGGCTGATATTGATAAATTAGGTCATGGAGAAAGGGTTGCAGGATTGACATTTTCGGAATTCGGTCGTCGTGTACGAGAAAATGGAAGCACAGGCACAGACCATGGCGCTGCAGCACCGCTTTTTGTCTTCGGTAAAACTGTTAAAGGAGGGCAAATGTTTGGGTCTATTCCATCATTAAAACCGGAAGATTTAGACTCACGCGGTGATATAACCATGCAATTCGATTATCGTCAAGTATATGCAGCTGCATTGTTACAATGGTTTGGTACCGACGCAAGTACCGTTCAATCTATTCTTTTAAATAAAGATTTTACCGCATTACCATTATTTTCCTCTCCCTCGTCAGTCTATGATACAATACCATCAGGCACATCAGGGTTTTATATCTCTGAATGTTCACCCAATATAACATCTACTACTACATCGTTTACCTGTACGGTACCAAGTGCAATGCAGGTTCGTCTTACTCTCTGTGATATTAAAGGTAATGTATTAATGTCTTTATTCCAAGGTGAGTTACAAGCGGGTAAACATCGTTTTGATATTGATTGTCACAAAGTGAATCAAGGAAACTATTTTGTGCGGTTCGATGCTAAAAATTATACAGATGTAAAAAAACTTACTATTATTCGATAATCAAATATTATATTACTATTATGGACTGCTTGAACAAAGGCAGTCCATTTTTGTTATTATGCCAATAATTGTAGATAAAGAAAAAAAGAAAAAATACTTAATATCTGTTGCTGCAGATGTGTTTACCAAAAAAGGATTTCATGCAACTAAAATGTCGGAAATTGCCGAAGCTGCCGCAGTGGCAAAGGGAACACTTTACGAATATTTTGCAACAAAAGAAGATTTATTTCTATCAATTTACGATGAATGGATAACGGAATATGAGGTAACTATCGTACAACGCTTCAACAATGCAGAAGATGCATTAGAACGTACAGATGCGATTCGTACTTCTGCCGTTGATTTTTATTCTTCACATAGAAATCACGCTCCTCTAATACTTGAATTTTGGGCTCATGCCTTACGCTCAGATGACAAACGTTTCCTTGAAAAAATACAATCATTACAATATCTGTTAACAACAAAAGGAAAAAACATAACAGAAGAAATGGTTCATTCTGGTTTTTTTCATCCTGTTGATTCCCAATCGTTTACATTACTTGAATCTGGTATTTCTGATGGTATATTTCTTTCATGGGTTTTAAATGGCGGAATATTTTCCTTAGAAAAAGCATACGAATTTAGACAATCACTAATTGGTATTGGCTTGCTCACCGAAGACGCGCGTTCTCTTCTCGGAAATAAATTAAATCAAAAATTATCTGAAGGTTTTCTAAAGGATGAAAATTCTTGAAACATCACGCTTAGTATTGCGTGAATTTACGGTAGAAGATGCTGCTTTTCTTGTATCACTTATGAATTCTTCTACGTGGATGGAGTTTATCGGTAACACTGCTGTACATACTATTGACCATGCTGAACAATATATAGTAAAAGGTCTCCAACATAGTTACACAACGCACGGCTTTGGCTTATGGTTAGTTGAAAATAAACTTTCTAAAGAACCAATAGGAATGTGTGGGTTATTGCACAGAGAATCTCTGGAATATATTGATATTGGTTTTGCTATATTACCACAGTTTCAAGGTTATGGTTTTGCTTTTGAGATTGCGGCATCAACAATGATTTTCGCGAAACACATTCTCGGGATTGAGACAATTGCAGCAATTACAAAGAGTAACAATATTCGTAGTAAAGCTCTCTTAGAAAAACTTGGGCTATCCTATCAGAAAAATATTAGATTAAAACCGGATGGTGAAGAGTTACAATTATACCTCTGATTAATGCTACCATAATGAAACAGAGCTTAATATCAGAGGTATGTGATTTGCCTGCAATGTTATTTGGAATACTATCTTTCCATTTATCTCACACCACTACACTACTAAGAAGTTCCCCTATTGTATTATCAATGTTCTTTACTCAACTCTTCCCATTGTAAATATAATGAATCCAACATTGATTTTTCATCAGAATGTCGTTGCTGTAATTCCTTAGTTTTTGTGGGTTGTGAATATATTTCAGGTAAAGATAATTGTTGCTCTAATTCGACAATTGTTTTTTCAACAGTCTCTATTGATTTTTCAATTTCGCTGAGCTTTTTTATATTCTGTTTTTTGTCTTTGACTTGCGGCGATTTTTGTTCAGATTGAACAGTTTTAGGTTTAGTTGAAGACTGCTGAACAACCGTTTTTCGTTCTAATTCACGCAAAGATTCAATATCACGTTGCCGGATAAATTCCTGAACATCTCCAACAAATTCACGTAATATTCCCCCACGAAATTCGACAACTTTTTGTGTGAGTCCCGTTAAAAACTCTCTATCATGTGAAACAACAATTAATGCACCCTCATATTGCGAAAGTGCATCTTTGAGGGCATCTTTCGAACGCATATCAAGGTGATTTGTTGGCTCATCAAGAATAAGTAAATTTACAGGTTCGAGCATCAATTTTGCTAATGCAAGACGACTTTTTTCTCCCCCACTTAATACTTTTACTTTTTTTTCAACGCTATCACCACTGAATAAAAAAGCACCGAGTAAACTGCGAATTTTTGTACGCATTTCACCCGTTGCAGCCCGATCTATAATTTCGAAAACCGTCGCATTGCCATCCAAAGACTCGGCTTGATGTTGGGCATAATATCCAATTTGAACATTATGACCGATTTTGACTTCGCCGGATGTTTGCTCTTCTGTTTGTGCAAGAATTTTTGCTAATGTCGTTTTACCTTCACCATTTTTTCCGACAAAAGCGACTCTTTCTCCACGCTCTAAAGCAAAATTAATATTTGCAAAAATCCGTTTGTCATTATATGATTTTTCTAAATTATGGGTCTCGACCACTGTTTGACCTGAGCGCGGAACAGGTGGAAATCGTAAGCGAATAGCAGATACATCATCCTCTTCCAACTCAATCCTCTCAATTTTATCTAATTGTTTGATACGACTTTGTACACGTGTTGCAAGATTTGCTTTCGATCTGAATCGTTCGATAAATTGTTCCTGTTTTTTGATTTCTTTTTGTTGATTATCGTATGCTGACTTTTGTAATGCCATTCGTTCTTCTCGCATGACAGTATAACGTGAATAAGAAGCAGGATAATCTTCCAGTGCTGCATTACGAATTTCTATGGTTCTATTTGTAACGGCATCTAAAAATGCACGGTCATGCGACACAAGAATAACACACCCATCATACTCGGCAAGGAATTTTTCTAACCAACGAATTGACTCAATATCAAGGTGATTGGTCGGCTCATCCAATAATATACAATTGGGTTTTTTCAGTAATAGCTTTGCTAATTCAATACGCATCTGCCATCCACCGGAAAATTGCGATGCCGGTTTTTCCATCTCATGTTCCAGAAACCCCAAACCTTGTAAAATCTTCTGAGCTTCAGCCTCGATGGTCATACCTCCTTCATTAATAAATCGATCATTCAGTTCGGTCATTTCTTCTAACAATGCAGAATACGCATCAGATTCATAATCAGTACGAATTGTTAATTCATGAGATATTTCCGCAATTCTATGCTCCATTGTCAGTACTTCCGAAAATGCAGCAAGCGCTTCTTCATGCACTGATTTCGTAAAATTTGAGGCGATATCTTGTGGTAAATAACCAATAGTATATAAATTAGGCGTCACAACGTGCCCCTTCTCCGCTACAACTTCTCCTGCCAAAATTTTTAATAATGTTGATTTTCCGGCTCCGTTTTTTCCAACTAAACCTATTCTATCGCGAGCACTTACGGCTAATGAAATATTATCAAATAAATACTCACCCGTAAAATGAACTGACAATCCTGTTATTGCTATCATGTTATTTTAGTTTTTTTCCTAATTATTATTATTCTTCTATGATTACTTCAACTGTCCTATTGTAGAAACGACCTTCGGGTAAATTATTATCAAAAAGGGGACGACTTTCCCCTACACCTTTTATTGTCACATTCGGCGATCCAATTTCACGAGCTACGGAACGTGCTCTATTTAATGATAATGTTTGATTATAGGCAGCATCTCCGGTTCTATCAGTATAACCTGTGATAGTAAGCCGCGAGGATGATGTTACTTCCGGAATTAGTTGCTGCAAATAGCGTTTATTTTCTTCATTTAATTCATATTTATCAACATCAAACATTATGACATTGAATGTTTTTACTCCAACCGATGAGTCCTTACCTAATTCTAATACTTTGTAATCAACTGGTATTGAACCCGTAGTCACATCAACTTTATCACCTGATTCTGATTCAACAAAAGCATTCACTGCAATAGATTTTTGAGTACGCAGAAATTGTAGAACTGTAGCATTATCTATATCCCAAGAAAATTGTCGCGTCACAGGTGTACCATAATTATCATAAATTACATACTTTGAATTATCTTTCCCTTTTGCATTGAATCCCCATCGTCCAACCACTGTGGGTAAACCACCTGTTAATTCAATATCCATGCGATTATATGTAATAACCCGTGCGGTATCATATACAATAATTGGTGCTAATAATGAGGGATTCGACGATACAAATTCTAAGCGACTATTTTCTTGACGACCTTCTTCCGATTCAATATTTGAAAATTTAGATGGTAAATTACGTGTTTCTGATGTAATACGCGATTCATTAATTGACCAGACTTCGCTGAGGTATTTTTTAACAGAATTAACCCTTGCTTGTGACAATGAAATATTTCCTTTTTCATCACCAATATCTGAATTTGTACCGATTACTTTAATTGTAAATGTAGGATTTTTTTTCATTCTACTGCCAATAACATTCAATGTCTGATAGTAAACAGCTAAACCTTCTGAATCCTGTAATTCTTTCTCTGAAAATTTTTCTGATTCATTCTTACTAAGTTGAACATATCTTGGGGGAATTTGAGATGATTTTTGATCAAAGAAAATCATAGGAAGCATTGGTACTACTTGTTTAGACAACAACTCACGAACTATGAGCTTTTGCTCAAGTGCAGGTGTATTGTCATTGGTATAAATTGTAGCAGATACCTCAGCAGGAGCAGGTTTGGTGTTTTCAGCAATAACAGGCTCTATTACTTGTTCTGTTTTTTTCTCTTCAGGAATAGCAACCGGTTTTACTGTTTCAAAAGGTGAATATTTTATTGCTACTCCAATTCTGAAATAATGATTATGCCACGATAGATTTGATACTAATGGCGTAAAACCATAAGAGAACAAAGCTTCGGGAACAAGTTTTAGTGTTTGCTGAGTATTGAGTGACAAATCATAAGTTAGTCCTAATGTCATTCCTGCATTTAATGATGCCTTGTCAGGTATTTCACCGGAAAATTCATTCTGAATGGTTTTTCCATTCTTGAAAGTACCATTATTGGATATTATTTTTTCAGACTGTGCAAAGGTGCCTGTAGATAAGATACCCAAACGAATGCCTCCCATAACTCCTAATCTATTAAGCACTTTATATTGCAATAATCCATCAACAGATAAGGAAGAAAAATTAGATGCCAAAACATGGTTAAACTCTGCTTGACCTATTGTCTGGTCGGCTAATCTGATTGGATTATATTCTTTTGAAGTCAATTCAGCATTATACGAAGAAAAATTTGGTCTTATGGCGAGTGTAACATCTGCAAACAATGGTAACTCAAGCAAAGCACCTATTGCCATACCTGATCCACTGCCATTTTCATATTGAGGACAACAAGAAGGCACTCCCGGTAACCCTTGAAAATTAGCTGTATGTTGATTAAAATTTACGCCACCGAATAATCCAATCCAAATTGTTGATTTATTATCAGTTTGCTGGCTATAGCTATAGTTAAATGCTAAAATACAAAGAGCAGTTCCAAATAAAACTTTTTTCATTAATCCACCACCGTAATTCTTGTTGAATGACTGCGTGTTGCAGTTCGAATATGTAATAAGTAGGTACCCGATGCTATGTTTACAGGAAAATCTAATTTATATTCACCCGGATATAGATTTTGTGTAAACAATGTTGCCGATTTATTGCCGAAAAGATCAAAAATATATATTTCTGTAATACCATTTTCACTAACTGAAAAATTAACATGTAACATATTAACCAATGGATTTGGATTTACTGATTTAATCAGAGTCGGAGGCGTAGTTATGAAAAATCTTTGCTCATCGGTACAGGTATTATCAATAGTAATTGTTCCATCAATAACTGCAAAGGATATAGGCAGATTTCCCAAACTAATATTTTTGAGTTTCACTGCGGTTATTGTTGTATCACCAAGTAAAGCCAACATTGGAATATTGACTATTGTAGGATTTTGAATTTGAATATTTTGTGTAAATACATGTTCACATTCTTCACCGACAACAACACATTTTTTTTCACGGTCAACAATAAGATTTTTGTCGTACCGTAAAAGGCCACTTATTGTTTGATTAGTACCAATGATAGATTGTGGAATATTATTTACCGTAAGTGGATAATCGAATAACTCACCGGGGACAACTTTAGAATTCCCCAAAGTTACTGTTGATTTTAGTGGCGAATCTCCAATAGAAACAATTGCAATCGCATTTTGCGTACAAGAACCGTTTCCATAATCAAACTCAACAATCATTGTATCCGATACTATTGTTGCATTTGCCTGCAAAGTCACATCAATTGAAATGGAACCATTTGCGGGTATTTCGATCGGGAAATTATTTCCGCCTGCCGGCTTCGTTGTCACTTGTGGCGATTTTCCTTGTACAGATTTTATCGTCCATGGAAAATTATTTGAATTCGTAATTACTAACGATTGTGTTTGCGGCGATGTTGAAGTTTGAGAGAATAGAACTATACCGCCATCAGCAAGCGTAAGTTGTGGTTGTTGTGCTGTCAAATTTATTGCTATAGTATCAATTACATCACAAGGTTCAAGCGTTATAATAGCTTTTGTACTAAAGGTCTTATTTTCAGCAATATTTCCATTAAATTTCGCTTTAAATACAGCCGGTATATCTTTTTCTAATGTAGTTCCCACAATAATATCTGTTGTAAAATCATTACCAATATATTGAATGTTTTTTATTCTGCCAACTGTTGTTCCACCCGATTTGTTCACAATTTCAATATCTTTTGTTATATCTGCGGTTGCAATACAGTTTGGCACAACTCCAAAGTCAATACTTTTAGATACCGTAAACAAAACACCTGCTTTATTTCCTGAAATCGAAAGTGGATTATTTACTGTACATGGTTCAGAGATAATAAATATATTTTCAGAGAAAGCGCCATCCCCTAGCGGAGTTATTTTAACTCTTATATTTTGTACTTCATCTTTATCAAGAGTCAATGGTAAATCATTGCTTTGTAGCAATATAGTAGAAGAAGAAAATTGGGTAATTGTTATAGGTGTATCAGAAGAATTACGTATTGTGAGAGTTGTATCTTTAGATTGCACACATCCAACAATTGTACCCAAATTCATTGTCGTAGAGTATGCAATGGTCGGATTGATAATTCTTGTTGTAAGAGTTATTTTGAGTGAATCATTACAGTTTTCGGATGAGAATGGAATTGTAAGTACATTGTTATAATCTCCGGCAACTGCCGTGTTTATACGAACTTTTACTTCTTGAACGCTATTAGGACCAATATTGACAGTGCCTTTGGGAGAAATTAATTCAAACGGTTGTTGAATCGTTGCTTTATCAAATAAATATGTTATTGATTTATCAGCGGTAGTATTTCTAATAACAAGAGTCGTATCCTTCTGTATATCACAGACTTTTCTATTCAAAAAAGTAATTGAGGAGGGGTCAGAAGTAGTAAGTAATGCGTCTTTTGAACCTGATAATTTAATTGGAAACAATAAGCTGCAAATATCTGTTTTAAGTGATATTTCACCCGAATTATTACCTTGTTTTGTAGGTATAAATCTGAATTTAATCCATTTTTTTTCTCCGGCATTTATATTGATTGGCAGTTGATCTGCAAAAGCAAAATCACCTGTCACAGATTCAACAGTAGTAAAAGCAATTGTCTCTTTTTCATTATTGGTAATTTCGACAGAATCAAGTTTTGAGGATATACAACTTGATAATACGCCAAAATCAAGTACCGGTTTTGATGCAGTTAGTGTAACTCCTTCGCGCACAGTCAATGTTATTGTTTTTTTCAGAGTACAATTATTCGAATCTGTAATAGTAACTGTATAGGGATAAATACCCGGAGTTGATTTTTTGACAATAGGTTCAGCAACAAAACGACTGCTTAAATCGGTTGCCGGTTCCCATAATATTTTTAATGTACCTTTCCCGCCTTTTATCCCTGATTTAATCGTATAGTCTTGATTGGCACAAATTGTAACCGCAGAAGGTAATGAGGAAAGAATTTCGGGATTCACTGTCACAAACACGGAATCAAGAGTAACACAATTTTTACTGTCTGTGACGGTAACTGTGTACATCTGTGATTGAGTAGGCGTAGCAATAGGACTGTCACTGCTTGGATTATCTAATCCATTTTCAGGTGTCCATTTATATGTAAATGGCGGCGTACCGTTTGTCGCTTTACGACCGATAACTTTACCTACACCGGCACAAATTACTTTATCTTCCCCAGCATCAATAATCGGTTTGGGGTTCACAGTTATTCTTATTTCATCTTTACTTACACAAGGTCTGTCTGCACCAATATCCGTGACAGTGACACGATAAACAGTATTAACTTTTGGTGTAACGGTGGGCTGCGCAGCATTGGGATCCGAAATATTCACTTTGGGTTCCCATGAATATGAATAATTGCCCGAACCTCCTGTTGCTACAACGCCTATTTGTAGTGATTCGCCTTCGCAGATAATAATTTCATTTCCTAGCTCAACTTTCGGTGCAGGTAAAACAGTCACGGTAACTTCAGACACTACAGGGCAACAAGCACCATCATAAGCAGTGCATATATATTTCGAGGTTGCTGTGGGTTTGACAAAAGGTCTTGGATCGGCAGGATTGAGAATACTCCCACCTGTGAGTGGATTTTCTACTACCCATTCATACGTCACCCGATCTTTAGTATTAGAAGCTAATTGACCGATTTGGACCTCTTCCCCTTCACATATTGTCTTATTGACTGCCTCACCTGTTATATCAAAAGTTATAGTACACGGCTCACTCAATGAAATACAAAATTTTGTCGCAATAGCATCTCCACCCGGCGCATTCACTTCCGTGTCAAAAGCGTCTTTTAACGGATAGTCAGTTGATGCAGATTTACCGCCTATATAGGTATTACCACGCACATCAACCGCAATCGCATGGAAAAAGTCTGCCCCATTACCACCAAAGTATGTCCCATAGTCCGCCAAACCTTGTGAGGTTAAACGAACCAAAGCTCCATCAACACCCTGTATCGGCATTGGTTGATACGCAGTTGAACTATTTAAGAATGTACCGAGTGAGGTCGAATTCGTTGAAAATGCGACATAAGCCCTTAGGGTTGCATCCACCGCAATATCGCCGGGAATTTCTGTCTCTGAACCACCGCAATAGGTTGAATACCCTAAAGAAGCACCACCGCTATTAAGTTTAAAAATTGCAATATCAATATCACTTCCCATCATCCCCTGTACAGGAGTACGCATAGGAAAATTAGCACTCATGGTACCGCACACGCAATAGACATTACCGCCGACATCAATATCAATTTTAGAGTTAGTTTCATTAGAACTGCCTCCTATTACCGCTGACCATGCGAGCGATTGACCATTTGCATTAAATTTGGTGATGCCAATATCAGCCGCTTGACCATCAGGGTCTGGACTTCCTAATGCACCGGCTGTTACCGGATAGCCCGTACCAAGAGTAGTCACTGACACAATCGGCTGTGATGTTCCTTTATCAAGTTTAATATCTTCGCCTATATCTACGGTTCCGGCAGAACCGAGATAACTCGCCCAAATCTGAGTACCATTTTCTGCATATTTTCCAACAAGAGCATCATCAATTTCAGCATCAGGTCCACCCGGTATAGGTGGAGGCACTAAAGGATTAGTTCTTTTATAGACATTATTGGGCGAAGTGGGGAAATTTGTTCCGGCACTCCCCACAACATACACATTGCTATTTGCATCGGCAACGATGGCACGCAACGTTTCACTGCTACTTGGTCCTCCAACATATTTACCCATTTCCGGTGCGCTACCGGCATTATTAAGTCTTAAGATGAAACCGTCTTGTGTTCCTTGCAATGATCCGCCAAGATTTCCCGGATTCGGAAAATTCGTCGAACGCGTTGAACCACAAATCCATGGTCTATCTTTCGAATCAACGACCACTCCGAATCCTTCTTCTGTATTATCGCCGCCAATAAATGTAGTATAAACCGGCACACCGCTCAATTTACTAAATTTTGCGAGAAATGCATCTTGACCTTTGATTGTTCTTACTCCCGGGCGAATGGGAAAATCGGGTGAACTTGTCGTACCAACATAATAAGCATCTTCCTTTTGTCTGAAATTGACATCTACGGCGACATCATTCACCACTTCACCATCACCTGATCCACCGAGAAACGTTGAATATATAATCGGATCAATTATTAAGGGTGCATTTGGATCCTTTCTTTTTACCTCGAATTGAATCGTATTGCCTGATTGAACGAAAGAACATGGTACAATTTCTTCTTTACCATTGAGAATCTGATATGCTTTTAGACCTGCATGATGATATTCTCCATGAACTGTTTGTATCGAAAGAACATTGTCTGCTTTATTAACCGTCCATGAAGTTGCACCTTTGAGAGTAAAACGTATTTGTGAAGGATTGGCTTTTGGTGCAACGATAAAGTCATAGCGTATGGAACCACCTTCACGATAGAAACGAGCATCTATGCCATTATAGACATTTTTGATGCGGACTTCTTTATAGATATGAACATCTTTTTGCCATTTTTTCGGGTCATTGCCGAGTATATAGTTTTGAACCCCGGGCATCGCATATAACTTTTCCACATGTGCGGGATTGAAAGTACTATTCACCATATCCATGTGTACTGCATGAACCTTACGTTCAATAGTGATGCTTTTTTTCTTGAGTGAAAACTCTGCCTGCTTATTAGTAAGCAAAGCGGTAGTTTGCGTAAATGAAAATGCAATACCGGATTTGGTAATCCACGCATCGCCATCATTAGTATGGGTCAAGAACAGTGCATTTTTATGCCATTGTCCCTTGTTTTCGATGAAACCACTTCGTGGATTTATCTCCTGAGCTGAAAGAAAACTCATCGAAGACAAGAACAAAGTAAGAATCAAAACCGAGTACAAATTTTTCATATCAATCCGCGCTTGTTAATGGGTGAAGTCAGATACTTACTGCAAAGATGCCTTTTTTTCTCGTTTGTAACAAAAAAAGATGGCAAATTTTTCTCTTCAACAGTTTTTTTTGTTAAAATATTACAATTTGTTAATATCAGTTTCAAAAAAAGTGCTATTTTTACGTATCTGTTAAAGTTAAACTTTATTCACAATTTCTATAAGGTGTTCTATGAAGCAAATTGCTTCTTATTTTGTTTCCGCCGCGGCGGCAGCATCAATGTTACTCAGTGCTAATGCACAGACAGGTAAAAAAGTCGTTCTCATGGAGCAATACACCGGTGCTTGGTGCGGTTGGTGTGTTGATGGTTCCGTGGTCATGAAAGCTATGGAAGAAAAGTATGGCGACAGGTTTATCGGTGTTAAAATTCACCAAGGCGATGCTATGGAAGACAAAACATTAACTTCAGCACTTTCTGCTCAGGTGATTCCATATTATCCTGCCGGTGGTGTTGACAGAGCGTATATGGCAGATTTATCAACAGCTACACAAAGTACCAAAATTGGTATTGGCAGAGATAAATGGGAGGAAGCGGTTGAAAGAAGACTCCAAATTGATCCGGCTGTAGAAGTTGGCTTTAAAAGTGTCGATTACGATTTTGCTACAGGCAATTCCACGATCAATGTCACCGCAAAGTTCTTGAAAGATGTAACCGGTGATGTACGCTTTAATCTTTATGTAATCGAAGACAGCGTGTCCGGCACAGGTCCACAGTATGATCAGAAAAACTTCCTTAGCGGTAATGCTAATTTTGTAGGTAATCCATATTATTCGCTTCCGGCAACTATTATCGGATATCAACATAGAGAAGTAGTACGTAAAGTATTAGGTGGCGCAGCCGGCACAGCCAGCTCCATCACTTCTACAAAAAAAGGTGATGTTGCGGAGTATGCATATACATTCAAAGTTCCGGCAAACTATAAACCATATCATGTCAAATATGTTGTTGTTGCTCAACTTTCCGACGCAGACTTAACTAAAGGTGAAATTCTTAATGCAGCAGAAGCACCGCTTTCCAATATGCCTGTATATTCTGCTCCAATCGCAATGAGTAAAGTCAGTTCAACAGTCACTACAGGTGAAAATACAACTTCTGCCGGTACACTTAGTAACTCTAGCGATAAAGCCATTGAAGTAAAATTAGAAATTACGAATACTACTTCAATTCCATCAGATTGGAATGTTTCACTTAAAGAATCGGTTGTTACTGTACCTGCGAAAGGTACTGCAAATATTGAATTGATAGTTAAAGCTGACAATGTTGCTGCTTGTCTTCCCATTCTCATCAAATCAACTCCGCAAAATATTACAGACGGTTTCTCCCGTCCAAGCTCAACTTCATTCTGGGTAATGAGCGATAATGCGCGTTATGCTGTATTTGCAGGAACAAGTTCAGATTTTCTTCTCAACTCTACGTACAAGGCAATGAATACTAATGATAACCTCATGAACAAATCTGTTGCAATTCCATTGAATGTAGAAATCATGAAAAATTTACCAATGGATAAATTGGAAATGGGCGTTTTCAACTTGGAAGGCTTTGCTTTAGATGAAGCTGATGTTGAAGGTACACCAATGGATATTATTGGTAACTTAATCAATAATAAAAAACATGTACTTGTAACCGGCTTAGCTGCTATGTCTGCTACCTATGGCTCTGAAGATAAATACTCTACAGATGCAGCTCGTGATTTTTATGAAAAAGAGCTCGGCATAACACTCAATGAACTGACACAAAGATATTCAGGTAATACTCTTACATCTTTCATCTTAACAGGTATTGATGGTGACCCTGTTGGTGATATGTTCTATGCAAAATGTAACACATCAACAACAAACAGTACTTATTCTCTTTTCACAGAAAGTATGTTGTTAAGACCAAACAGTACTTCAGTTGCTTCACTATACTTTGATGAAGAAAAAAGCAATATTGCAGCAGTGCGTAATGAAAAAGATGGTCGTAGAATTGTGTATATGGGCTTTAGTCCTTTAGCAATTGCTTCTGCAACATTAAGAGAAGACCTTTTGTCACTTGCTTATAACTACTTACTACTTGGTTCAACAACAAGTGCTGAAGAATTAGACAATGCTATCTCTACTTCATTTGCTACACCTAATCCAAGCACAGGCAATTCCGTTACTCTTTCTTTCGAATCAACAACAGAGACTTCAACAAACTTTACTATCGTAAATGCTCTTGGTCAACTTGTTAATTCTTTTGAAAAAAATGTTCAAAACGGAGCAAATTCAGTCAATGTTAGCACAAGCTCATTGTCAAATGGTGCTTATACAGCGGTTGCAACAATCAATGGTCGTACCGTAAGAATTCCATTCGTCGTTGCGAAATAAGATATACAAACTTACTTCAGTAAAAAAGGTCATGATGTTTTCATGACCTTTTTTTATGTTGTATTGCTGACTTTTGATAATTTTGCCCATTATTCTAAGGTTATGCTAAAACATCTGACTATTTCAAACTTTACACTTATAGAATCTGTTGAACTCTCATTTTCATCAGGTCTTACAATCATCACCGGCGAGACCGGTGCCGGTAAGTCCATTATTGTAGATGCACTTATGCTCATTCTTGGCGAGCGTGCTTCTTCCGATTTGGTACGTTCCGGCAGTGCAAAAGCCATTGTTGAAGGCAGATTCGATATAGTCGCCAATCCGGATATTAATGAGCTCTTGCTCAGTAAAGAATACGATGTACATCCTGACGAAGTCATTATTCGTCGCGAGATTACTTCCAAAGGTCAATCACGCTCTTTTGTCAATGATTCCCCTGCTCCCTATTCTTTAGTCAAATCGCTGGGTGAATTGCTTGTTGATTTCCACGGTCAACATGAACACCAATCTCTTTTCCGTGTAGAAGAACATTTACGCCTTTTAGACAGCATAGGGGGGATTAGTGAACTAACAAAAACATATACCACAACATATAATGACCTCATCGCTCTCATTGAAAAACGTTCGAGTTATATTAACAATGAACAAGAATTGCGCTCACTCCGTGAATATAAAAAATTTCAATTACAAGAACTAACAGCCATAAACCCAAAGAAAAACGAATTTGAGGAACTGCATCAAGAATTACTGCGTATAGAAAACCACGAAAAAATATATTCCCATTGTCATGATATTTATCAACTTTTTTATGAAGACCATAAAAATGTGGGTGATTCGATTGCCAGAACTATTTCAATGCTCGAAGATTTAGTACAATATGATACTTCATTTTCGGGATATATCACCGAATGTAAAAGTGCTTTGGTTTCCTTAGAAGAAACAGCCTTATTTGCACAGCGTTACAGTTCTCACATTGATTTTGATGCAGAAAGAATTACGACTGTACGAGAACGAATATCTCAATTAAATCGCCTCAAAAAGAAGTATGGTTCTGTTGATGCTGCGTATGAATTGATGGAATCTTTATCATCAGAATTACAACAAAGTGATGATTTTACTGCACTTATTCACAATGTAGAGCAAGAAATAGACACACTGATAAAAGAACTTTCTGACATTGCAGAAACTCTCAAGAAAAAACGCGAAAAGATTTCGAAACATGTCACGAAAGAAATTGTCGCTTTACTAGAATCTCTTAGTATCTCTTCTCCTGTTTTCGAAGCACGTTTAGAGCAAAAGCCCTGTGAATTCAGTTATGATAAACCATGCTTACTGTTACAAAACAAGTATTATGAAGCCCATCCAAACGGTGCGGATAAATGTGAGTTTTATATTTCGACAAACAAAGGAGAACAACTTAAACCATTGTCAAAGACAGCATCCGGTGGTGAAATATCACGGGTATTGCTTGCATTAAAATCCATCTTGGCAAAAAATGACCGACTGCCAATGCTCGTCTTCGATGAAATTGATACTGGTATAAGCGGCAGGATAGCGCAAAAAGTAGGCAAAGTGATAAAAGAACTTGCAGAATATCATCAGGTTATCGCAATCACGCATTTACCGCAAGTTGCTGCTTTTGCAGAAACCCATATAGTCGTAGAAAAAAAGACAACGAAAACAAGAACCGTTATTTCTGCTCATGTTCTTGATGCTGAAAATCATATACAAGAAGTCGCGAAGTTATTAAGTGGTGAGAACATATCAGAAGCAACAATTGAAAGTGCAAGACAATTAGTACAATCATAGACATGGAAAAAAAAGAATATTCATATACGTCAATTTCGAAATCCGATTTAGAGAACATCCTCCATAATCGCATAGGAATTATTGATTTGCAAAAAATATTTTCGGCGTATGATATGGCTGAATCTGTTCATGAATACCAATTCAGGAATGATGGTAGTCCATATTTTTATCATACCACACGTACAGCAAAAATAATGATTGAAATTGCCGGAATAGTGGATACCGATGTTTTATGTGCCTGCTTGTTACACGATGTATTGGAGGATTCACCTGTCTTAACTAAGGAAGTATTAGAATATAATTTTGGCGCATATACAGCATATTTAGTCGAAATACTAACCAAAGATTTATCTGCGCAGAAAGAGCAATTGTCAAAAATTGAAGAAGAATATGTACGTAAACTTGCTGAATCCCCTATTGATGCACTTCTCATTAAGCTTGCCGCACGGTTAGATAATTTTCGTTGTTTGCAATTTAATTTAAAAAGAAATCCGTTCCATTATATTCAAGCAACGGAATGTCATTACTTTCCATTAGCCGAACAATCGAACAATAATGCTGCAAAAAAATTACTTCATGAACTAAAAGTAGAAAGAAATAAATTTTTAGGATGAGTAATACCCATCACACATGGTCAATGATTGATTGTCTTGCATTAACCTATTTGCCGACAATTTCTGCTATACATTGTTTATCTATTGTCGAGCAGTTTTCATCATTTCAAGAAGCACTCAACAATCATAATAAACATCCATTTTTAACAAAAATAGGTGATGGTAATATTTTTTGGAAAAATATCAGCCAAGAATGTTATGATAAAGCTAATCAACAACTTGAATTATGTGAAAAGAACAATGTTGATTGTATTCTTTATAATGATGATGCTTACCCTGAGTCACTGCGTAATGCCCCCTATCCCCCATTTTTACTTTTTTGCAAAGGTAATATTCATTCCATAAATGCACAAACGATTGTTGCAATTGTAGGTACACGTCGCTGCACTGATTATGGCAAACAAGCAACAGAATTTTTTACTGAAGAACTTGTCAAATATAATATTGCTATTGCAAGTGGTTTAGCAAATGGTATAGATACCTATGCACATTCATATACCATAAAAAACAATGGGATTACCTATGCTGTGATTGCTTCCGGCATAGATAAAATATCAACGAATACCGCCAAATATAATGCCGATAAAATAATTGACAGCGGCGGGGCTGTGTTTAGTGAATATAAATGTGGAGTAGGTGCATTAACAGCATACTTTCCGCAAAGAAATAGAATTGTCAGTGGAATATCCGACGCTGTGCTTGTTATCGAAAGTGCAATAAAAGGCGGCGCACTTATCACAGCACAATTTGCATTTGATCAAAACAGACCTCTTTTTGCAGTACCGGGCAATATTTTTTATGATAAAAATTCCGGAACAAATGCCCTCATAAAAAGAAATATGGCAGCAATAGCAACCCATCCTCACGATATATTATCCGAATTACGCATTCCCATACAAAAACAAGCAACTGTTGTTCACAACCTTAGTGATAATGAAGAAAAATTACTCAAGGAGTTATCAAATGGACCTGTGACTATTGATGATTTATCTGTCACTTTGTCCATTCCATCAAGCGAATTACTCTCCACATTATTAATGATGGAATTTAAGGGATTTATTCGCCAATTACCGGGGAAACAATTTATGAGTTTATCAACTACATTCTCATAACGGAGTTTTAATATGAATATAACTTCGTCTCGTAAACAAGATCATGTTGACTTATGTGTCAATAAGAATGTTCAATTTCAAACCAAAACGACCGGTTTTGATAAATATACCTTTATTCACAATGCATTACCGGAAATTAATTTCGCGGATATATGCATAGAAACACAATTTTTAGAAACGACTATTCAAATGCCTCTCATGATTTCTTCCATGACAGGTGGATACAAAGATGCGGAAAAAATCAATGCCGAATTAGCTCAAATATGTCAAAAAATACAAATTCCGATGGGGGTAGGTTCACAAAGACAAGCATTAGAACAAGATACATATCGCTCTTCATTTTCCATTGTAAGACAATATGCTCCTACTATTCCGATTACTGCAAATATAGGTGCTTCAGAAATACGTAATATTTCGTCAACAACAAAAATTCGACGTATCATTGATATGATTGAAGCTAATGCACTTACCATTCATGTCAATCCATTACAAGAACTTATGCAACCCGAAGGTACTACAGATTTTTCAGGTGTACTTAATGGTATTTCATTTTTGGTAAAAAATGCAGGAATTCCGATCATAATCAAAGAAGTCGGTGCCGGTATCAGCCGAGATGTGGCACAACGTTTACTTGATTGCGGTGTACGGATTATAGATGTTGCCGGCGCAGGAGGTACCAGCTGGTCAGGTGTGGAAATATTACGTAAAAAACATACAAGTGAAAGCGCATTTTTCTGGGATTGGGGGATACCGACAGCCGAATGTTTAGAAATGATATATCCATTAAAACAACATACAAATTTTACTTTAATATCTTCCGGTGGTATAAATTCAGCAATTGACATTGCTATTTCACTTGCTATCGGTGCTGATATATGTGCTTCGGCTAGACCTATGATTACTATTTTGAAACAACAAGGACAATATGCACTCGAAGAAACATTACTGGATTGGCAGGAAATACTCAAAAAAATAATGTTTTTGGTCGGTGCAAATAATATTCGATCTTTACAGAACACAACCCATATAAAAAAAAATAATTGACATTCTGAATTTTTACCCATGCAAAATACACATACGACATTATACTCAATTGAGGAACTCCAATCGCATATTGAAAAGACATTATATGCAATAATACCTCAAAACTCGACAGAAACACTTTATAAACCTGTCCAATATGTCGTAGATGGAGGCGGAAAACGTATTCGTCCATTGCTGACAATGCTAAGTTGTGGTTTGTTTGGTACTTCCCCACTAGATGCTGTTCATATTGGTGCGGCAATTGAAATGCTCCATAACTTTACTCTTGTTCACGATGATATAATGGATAAATCACCATTGCGACGCGGCAGACAAACAGTACATATTCATTGGGATGAAGCAACCGCGATTTTATCAGGTGATGCGATTATTGGATTGGCATATAGATTATTATTGAAAACCTCATCTGCTCATCCCCGCTTACATTCTATTATCAAAGAATTTAGTGATGGCTTAATTTATGTTTGTGAAGGTCAAGCATTAGATATTGAATATTCAAAATCAACGCAATTATCAATACAAGATTATTTGCAGATGATTGAGTTGAAGACAGCAAGACTCTTAGAAATGGCTGTTGTTTGTGGTGCGCAGGTCGCCGAAGCATCAAGTAATGACATTGAAACAATGCGGCTTTTTGCCAGAAAAATCGGTATTGCATTTCAATTACAGGACGATTTATTAGACCTTACGGCAGAACAAGCAGAATTTGGAAAAAGTATTGGACAAGATATTGTGGAAGGTAAGAAAACATTTATGATGTTGCGACTTCGCGATAAACTTTCACCGCAATTACCTGTACTTCTTCAACAATTCTTCGATGAACATGGTTTGCCCATCGTCCATTTACAAGACATAATGCTACTCTTACATGAGCATAATATACTTGAAGAAACACAAGCACAAATTCTTGAACTTACAGAGGAGGCATTAGGATATTTGAATATCTTACCAAACAATGATTACTCTCAAATTTTGCGACAACTGACTCAACAGCTATTGATACGCAAGAAATAGAGGAATAGATTACGTATTTTTGTAACAATCGACAACAATAATTTAAGGAGTGTATGAAAAATGAGTAAAGAAAAGAAAATCGTTCACTACCCATCTTATCTTCAGTTAGATAAAATACTTACGGCACAACTTCGCGAAAGTGAACTACAAAATGCTCCGGCACATGATGAAATGCTTTTTATCATTACGCATCAAACATTTGAGCTATGGTTCAAACAAGTTATGGTAGAATTGGAAACAATTATTGACTTTTTTAATCAAGAGTATGTCCGTGAAACCGATGTAGCTCTATCATTGAAACGACTTGAACGTGTGAATAAAATATTTGATTTGATTACACAGCAATTTGCAATAATCGAAACCATGACAGCACTCGATTTTATGGATTTCCGTGATATGTTGCATCCGGCTTCCGGCTTTCAATCTGCTCAATTCCGAGTTCTTGAAACACGACTCGGCTTGCCCGATGGGCGTAGAATCAATAAAAATTTTATTGAGAGTTTGACCACATTAGAACAAAGTCATCTTAAAGATTGTATGACTAAACCAACATTATTTGATGTTGTGCAAAAATGGCTTGAAAAAATGCCATTTATGGAAGAAGGTGATTTTCAATTCTGGGAAGCATATAAAAACGTTGTGATGTCAGTCTTTAACAAAGACAAAGAAGATATTATACACATCGCAATTGCTACAGACGAAGAAAAAAACACACGATTAGCAGAAATTGAAATTGCCCAAAAACAATTTGAAGCATTTTTTGATGAAAATGAATATAAAGAATTACTGTCGAGCGGAAAGCGTCGTTTTTCACAAAATGCTACTCTATCATCCTTGTTTATTTATTTATATCGCGATTATCCATTATTACAAATACCTTTTCAATTTTTACAAAACATTGTAACATTAGAGCAAAATGTACTTCTGTGGCGTTATAGACATGGACTTATGGCAAATAGAATGATTGGTGCACGTATAGGAACAGGCGGTTCTTCAGGTGTGGGATATTTAGTACACACAGCTATGAAACAAAAAATATTCGATGATTTAGTCAATATTGCGGGTATGCTGATTCCTCGATCTTCCATTCCACCTTTACCGGCTACATTAGCAAATAAATTAGGCTTTGTATATTCAGAAAAATGATACAAAATTTACAGAATATAATCGTAGATTCTTTATTAGAGCTTATTGCACCAAAACATTGTTGTTTATGTAGTGACAAGCTCTACAATGAAGTTGACAGAAAAAACTCTTATTGTCAATCTTGTATTGAAAATTTACCGGAAGCACCAAATTCTGATTTTGTACGAGAACGTCTTTTGCAGTCCATCACAGCCGATGATATTGCAATCAGTGAAATAATTGGTTTAACAGTTTATAGTCATGAATTACCAATACACAATGCTATTTTTGATTTCAAATATCATGGGATATCAAAAACTGCCTACACCTTAGGGGGGTTATTAGGAAATAAAATTACTGAGTACTCTCTGCACTCTGATTTTATTATACCTGTTCCTATTCATCCGGCAAAGAAACGTGAACGTGGCTATAACCAAGCAGAAGAAATAGCTAAAGGTATATGCTCTGTCGTAAACATTCCTCTTATTCCATTTGCTTTAAAAAGAACATTTTATACGGCATCGCAAACAACGACGACCTCTTCGGCGGCTCGATGGGAAAATGTTGCAAATATTTTTAATGTTGATGGCACTAAGTCTTTATATCATGATAAAAATGTCTTATTGGTTGATGATGTGTTTACAACAGGAGCAACCACAAATAATTGTGCGTCATTATTGTTACAACATGGCGCAAAAAGAGTAGATGTTGCAGTTATTGGAATAACGGAGAAACAATGAAAAATATATTATTTATACTTTTATTTACATTTGCAATAACGGTAGTTAATGCACAACCACCGGGTGTGAGATTCGATTATGTCTATCCATATAAAAATGGTATCCCAAAAAGCAGATTTAAGGAGCGACGTGATAATATTCTCTCGACATTTTCTACAAAATCGCTTATCCTTTCTTTTTCAGCTGATATTCGAAACAGACAAAATGATGTGGACTATGAGTATAGGCAAAATAGTAATTTTTGGTATCTGACCGGAATGCCCGATCCCGGCGCAGCCTTACTCCTCATCCCGGGCGGCACTCTATATAAAGGTAAAAAAGTACATGAAATTCTTTTCGTCACACCTCGTTCGCCTGATCGTGAAGTCTGGGTTGGTACGCGCTTGGGTTTGAACGAAGCCGATTCAATTCTTGGATTTAGCACATCAGAGGATATTTCTTTGCTTCAAACAGTCTTGAAATCAATGCTTTCCGGCAAAGATACTTTATGGTTTACCGGTTTACCGACTATTTCATTTTTACCGCCAATCTTAGATAAGAAAATTTTTGCCGAGTCAGAGATAAAATCATATCTCCACAAAGATTATCCGGACTTATGGATAAAAAACTCACTCCCCCATCTCAATACAATGCGTGAGATAAAAGATGATGATGAAATTCGTCTAATGAAAAAAGCAATAGATATCAGCATTGAAGGACATAAAGCAGTGATGCAACAAGCAAAACCCGGCATGAATGAATATGAAATTGAAGCAATTATGGAATATACATTTAAGCGGCTCGGTGCTGAAGATGTCGGATATCCTTCTATTGTCGGATCAGAATATAATGCATGTATTTTACACTATATTTCAAATCGTAAACAGACCTCGAGCAATGATTTAATTCTTGCTGATTGTGGAGCGGAATATCAAAATTATACAGCAGATATTACAAGAACATTTCCTGTAAACGGTAAATTTACAAAAGAACAAGCACAAATTTATGCTATAGTATTAGATGCTCAAAATGCCGGTATCAAAGCATGTAAAAAAGGTAATGAATTTAGAGCACCTCACAATGCAGCTATGGAAATTATTACCAAAGGGTTATTAGAACTCGGTATTATTACAACGGCATCACAGGCACGATGGTATTTTATGCACGGTACTTCACATTATTTAGGTTTAGATGTGCATGATGCAGGAACATTTAAGGCATTACAAAAAAATTCAGTTATTACTGTAGAACCCGGTATCTATATTCCCAAAGACAGTCCATGCGATAAACGTTGGTGGAATATCGGCATCCGCATAGAAGATGATATATTAATTACTGATGGTGATCCAATTAATTTATCGGAAGCATTACCAAGAACAATTTCTGAAATTGAAGAACTTATGAAAAACTGATTTATGACTTTACCATTAGAAGTTTTAGAAGAATTGCGTGAACGCTTTAGGAAAGAAAACCCACATCTTGATTTACCACCGGCAAAAGCATTAACTATAGAAGAAATTGCGCAAAAGCGTGCTCAAATTCTTAAAGAAGAAGAGTTTCGTTTAAAGAAGGAAAGAATACAGGAAACGGCTCAGAAAAAAACGAACGTTTTTGTACGAGCTTTACAAAAATATATTGACCAAGATATAAAAAAACGATGAAAACGATAGATTTTACGAAATATCCAATGCCGAGAATGAGGCATCATGTGAATCCGACATTATATTTACCGTATGAAAGTCATCATAAAAGACCGTATTGGTATCCACCTCTAATAGAAGAACATACATGGAGTGACCATTTTGCAAACAGTAATCCCCCAACAGTATTAGATATTGGATGCGGACGTGGCGGATTATTATTACAGTATGCACTTGAACACCCGGAAATCAATATTTTAGGCTTAGAATTACGAAAACAAGCTGTTGAGTGGATTAATACAGTCATTAAAGGCGAAGCTATCCCCAATGCGGCAGCTTTTTGGTATAGTGTTGTCAATAATGTACCCTTCATTCAAGATCATTCCATTGATACTGTATTCTATTTTTTTCCCGACCCTTGGCATAAGAAAAGGCATCATAAAAGGAGATTATTTTCAGTAGAGTTTCTTAATGAATTAAATCGAATTATGAAACCTGAAGCATGTCTCTATTTAATGACGGACGTAGAAACTGTGGATGAATATCAGCAGGAATCAATAAAACAACATAATATTTTTACCTTTCGTTATTGTAATAATGATGATGAATGGAATTTGCCAAAAACAGATCAAGAAAAATTTTCCATTAGAAAAGGTATTCCCTATCGTCGTCTGATTGTGACAAAAAAGAAGTAATACTATCGGAGATTTGTATGACAATGCAAAATATTACTACGGAATCATTACTATATGCATATTCACATGGTTATTTTCCTATGTGGAATCAGTATGATAACACGATGGAATGGCATAATCCTAATCCGCGAGCAATCTTTATGCTTAATTCGATTAAAGTATCTAAATCTTTGCGTCAATCATTACGCAGAAATAGTTTTTTCTACACAGTAGATAGCGCATTTTCTGAGGTAATTCACGCCTGTGCCGAAAGACCTGATTGTTGGATTAATGAAGAAATAATCGAACAATATTCATTATTGCACGAAATGGGTCATGCACATTCCTTTGAAGTATGGAATAATGACACATTAGTTGGTGGATTATATGGCGTAGCGGTCGGAGGTGCGTTTTGCGGCGAATCTATGTTCTCAAAACAAACAGATGCCTCAAAATGTGCTTTTATATATTCTTGTATTTTCTTGTCATTATGTCATTTTCATTTTATTGATTCCCAGTATTTAAATCATCATACTCAAAGTCTTGGAGCATTTGACATAGAAAGAGAACAATATTTTACATTATTGGAACAAGCAAAATCGGCTGGAAAACTTTTTCAAAAAGATATTGCAATGTGCATATCCCATCCTTTGGATTATATACCATTGATAACAGGTGACATACAATGAAATTACACATTTTTATCATAGTCTTGGTGTTCGCTTTCTCATCTTGTGCGATAATGCAAAATGATAAATCTCTTGAAATCAAATGTGATCCTCCGCCATTGCCAAAATGTGAGCCGAAAATTTGGTCCGGAATTCCCTTTGATACCACGGAAAAAGTAAATCAAACATTTTTACGAATTCGAAAAATTCGAGGAGCCGATTCGGATAGTAATGAATGGAAAATACTAATGAATAATAATGGCTCCGGTATCATGACTATTGGAAATTCATTAGTGGAATCAGAACAATCCATAGAGTTGTCCGGCACATTTCTTACAGTTGAACAAAGCACACCGTTTCCTCGCACAATTGTAAGGGAACAACATCACTCTGCGGGACTTAGTGCTGCTATTTCTTCATCTCCGATACACTCTCGATCAGATCCCGCCGGAACATCAACAATATATATGTCATCATTTGTCAAAATAGGTTTTTCCGATACAGATTGGAGTTCACATCCTACAACTACACCCGATAAACGTTATCTTTTTTTTGCCTCAAACCGTGATGGCGGCTTTGGTGGTACGGATATTTGGTTTTCACGAATATCAAATGATACTATTTTTACTCCGATAAATTGTGGTCCATCAATTAATACACCATGTGATGAAATTTGTCCATTTATCAGTGAAGATGGAACCATGTTACTATTTTCTTCAGCAGGGCATGAAACATTAGGTGGTTATGACATTATGATTTCAGAACTTACAACAAAAAACCTATCGGAAAATAGTTTTTTAAAAGCAAAGAATTTTGGCGCACCTTTGAATACACCATTTGACGAAATATTTCCAACATCCTTCTCTCAACCCAAAACACTCCTATTTTATTCATCGAATCAGCCTAAAACAGGAACCACGTCACAAAACAACTTTGACATGTATGTATTGAGAGAATTTCAAACGAATAGTGATATATTTCCGGTAAAATCAAAAGAAATTCCTTTTGAAATTGAGATAAATGGGACTGTACGAACTGCTAATAATCTTCCGGTACAAGATGCAGATGTGACTGCAAAAAACACTATCACCCAAGAAACAATTTCGCAGACTAAAAGTGATAAAGAAGGTAAATACTCGATAAAAATACCATCTGATAAAAAAGTTGAGTTAATGGCGCAAAAGGATAATACATTGTATTACCACGAACAGTTTATTACTAAGCTTGAAGATAAATATCACTCTCGTACAATGGATATTACTTTACCGAATACCATTGCTCTACGTATTAATTTTCCTAATGATATTGCGAATGAACCTTATACTTTTATTCTTGATTCAAATGGAGTTGAAACACAAACACCATGGCAATCTGAGTTAGATATTGTTGCAGATAATATTAAAATGTATAGCACAAAAGTAAAAAGGATTGAATTGGTAGGTCATACAGACGATGTCGCGTCTGACGCATATAACAAAGCATTAGCTTTGCGACGAGTTAAATTTATTGAAGGTGAATTGATAAAACGTGGTGTAAAGAAAAATATACTTACGATAAAAAGCGAAGGGAAACAACAGCCTCTTAAGCCAAGGAATGGAGAAGATATAGAAATATATCGGAAACGATTACGCAGAGTAGAACTAACTAAAATCATAGAGTAAATAAAAAAAACCCGACTGAATAATATACAATCGGGTTTCACAAATAGAACATAAATTATTTTTTGGGCTTCGTTGCTTTTTTAGCCGCCTTTCTCGCTTTGTCAAGAACATGAAGCCGATGAAGTGATAAACACTGCTCTAAAGTCATCATAGTCGGATTTGTTGTTGTCGGTATTTTTACTTCATCTTTACCAACAAGAACATAAGGTCCTTTGGGACCATTGCATATCTTGACATTTGGATTGAGAGGAAAATGTCTGATAATATTAATTGATTCAACTTTTTCTTCTTTTTTCTTTGATTTTATCGGTTCTTTAGCATCTTGTTCAATTTGCAATGCAATAATTTTTTCAGCACTTACAGTGTGTATGTCAATTTCTTTAGGAAGACGTACATTTTTCTTTCCAACCATTGCATAAACGCCAAAACGTCCATTAATGATTTTAACACTTGGATATTTATCAAATTCACGAATGATTGATTTAGGATCAATTTCATCTTGCTTTTTATCTTTTGATTTTTTTTCTACAACTTCTTTACCTTGCTCACGCATCAGTTCAAAGCATCGCTGTAATGTGATAGCTTCCGGTTGTTCATCACGTGGAATTCTTACTGAAATGGAACCTATTGCAATATAGGGACCATAACGCCCTTTTTTTATTTTTACATCAGGGTTTTCGGGAAATTCTTTTATCAGTGCCTGTTGTTCCCTTTCTCTTTTAGATTCAATTAATTCAATTGCGCGTTCAAGCCCAATTGTCATAACATCGTCATTATCATAGAGATTAAAAAATTTACCTTTATGCTTAACATAAGGACCAAATTTACCCTGAGCAGCCGTCACATCTTCATTTTCAAATTGTCCTATTAAACGAGGTAACTTAAATAAATCTAATGCGGCTTCAATATCAATTGTTTCGATGGAAAAACCGGTTGGAATACTTGCGAATCGCACAGATTCCGAATTATTATCGCCAATTTGAATCATAGGACCGTAACGTCCAATTTTTGCATATATAGTATTGCCTGATGCAGGATCTGTGCCCACAACTCTATCAGCGGTTTTTCTGACTGCTGTTAGTGCGGTTTCTTCAATAGTTGAATGGAATGGATTGTAAAAATCACCAAGCATTGTACGCCATTCAACTTTACCTTCCGCAATTTGGTCAAATTGTTCTTCGACAGTGGCAGTAAAATTATAATCCATAATCTGCCCGAAATTTTCAATGAGAAAATCTGTCACAACAATACCAATATCTGTTGGAAAGAGTTTTGATTTTTCGGCACCGAATTTTTCTTTTTTTTGTGATGATGAGACAGTATCAGCTTGAAGCGTAATCACATTAATTGTTCGTTCCTGAGGATCTCTGTCCTCTTTGAGCACATAATCTCTTTTTTGTATTGTAGAAATTGTAGGAGCATAGGTTGATGGTCGTCCTATACCAAGTTCCTCCATTTTTTTAACTAAAGTGGCTTCCGTGTAACGAGCGGGCGGCTTTGCATATCGTTCGGTTGCCGTCATCACTTCTAAAGTAGCATTATCGCCGATTGCCATTGCAGGTAACATCTTTTCATCTTCGGCTGACTCTTTTTCCTCATCTGTTGATTCGAGATAAAGTTTCAAGAATCCATCGAATTTAAGTACTTCCCCTGTGGCAATCAAATTATCAGGTTGTGTGGAAATTGCAATCGTGGCAGTAGTTTTTTCGAGTTGTGCATCACTCATTTGTGAAGCTAATGTACGCTTCCAAATCAATTCATACAACTTTTGAGCTTGCCTGTCGCCATCTATGCTGCGCTTTGCAAAATCCGTGGGTCTGATAGCTTCGTGAGCTTCTTGAGCCGAACTGCTTTTCGTTGTGTATTGTTGTGGTTTACTATATCGTTCACCGAATGCTGCGACAATTTGTTGTTGAGCCATTTCAATTGCTTGTTGCGAAAGATTCACGGAGTCAGTACGCATATAGGTTATATGCCCTGCCTCGTATAATTTTTGAGCAATTTGCATGGTAGAAGCAATGGAATACCCTAACTTTCGTGATGCCTCTTGCTGCAAAGTACTTGTAGTAAATGGGGCAGAAGGTGACTTTTTACCCGGCTTTGTTTCCACATTCACAATAGTATAATTTGCTCCAATGCAGCCCTGCACAAAACGCATTGCTTCATCAATTGATGAATAACGAATTGGTAACTCGGCGGTAAATCCTTTGGATGGCTCACCATTAACTAGCATTTGCGCCTGAATCCTGAATGTGGATGAAGATTCGAATGCACGAATTTCTTTTTCTCTTTCGACAATAAGACGAACGGCAACGGATTGTACTCGGCCGGCAGACAAAGATGGTTTGATTTTCTTCCAGAGCAACGGTGATAACTCAAATCCGACTAATCTGTCTAATAATCGCCGTGCTTGTTGTGCATTCACTAGGTCAATGTTAATATCACGCGGATTCTGGATTGCTTCATTGATGGCTTTTTTTGTAATCTCATGATATACAATACGCTTAACCGGCTTGTTATGAAGTTCGAGAGCTTCATATAAATGCCATGCAATAGCTTCACCTTCACGGTCTTCGTCAGTTGCTAACCAGACCATTTCGGAAGAATTTGCTAATCGTTTCAATTCATTGATGAGCTTATCTTTACCTTCGGTTATCTCATAATACGGTTCAAAGCCACGTTGAACATCTATCGCTTTATCATCTTTCGGAAGATCGCGTATATGTCCCATTGATGCACGCACGGTAAAATCGGAGCCAAGATATTGCTCAATAGTCTTTGCTTTTGCCGGAGATTCGACAATAACAAAATTTTTACTCATAATATATCCTTTGAAAAATAGTTCATTGTTGTATTCACAGCCATTGTTAAGAACGATTGTGTTGGCAGCGTCCCGGATCCGGGCAAGCTGCAAAAATTTGTAGCGAATGTTTAACGGGTTTGAAGCCAAACATATCACAAATACGCCTTTGGACTTCAACAAGTGATTCTTCTTGAAACTCGACGATATATCCACATTCGACACAAATCAAATGATCATGATCCGGCAAGCGTTCGGCAAGTTCAAAATGGGCACTTTCTCCCTGGAAACGATGCTTCACAAGAATTGCACATCGTGTTAATAAATCAAGAGTTGAATAAACGGTCGCTCGTGAAACACTATCGCCTTTTGTGTTCATATACACATATAGTTCATCTGCACTGATATGTTTATCCAATTCTGCAATACGCTCCAAAACTTTATAGCGCTCTTGTGTATTGCGATAATTTTTACGCTTCAAGAAGTCAGTAAATTGTTTCTTTAGTTCAACTAAATCTACAGGTTTTTCACTTGCCATTATGATGCTTCAATTTACAGTAAAAAGTTAAATTAAGATGCGAATATACTAAACTTTTGAAACGGAGTTTATCATTGACAACATTGAAAAAACAAATCAAAAGCATACTTTCGAGGCAAGCCCTTTAGGGCTTTTTCCAAAACATCACAGACAAGGATACGTCAAATCTTTCGGCATTGCGTAGTTTTGCGGCTCATTTTAACATACACACTAACTTGAGAAAGAAAACAGATGAGAAATTGGAATGTGGAAGATGCAATCGAAATGTACAACATTCGCGGATGGGGCATCAACTACTTTGCCGTCAATAAAAAAGGTAACATGGTTGCACAACCACGTAAGGACAAAGGACCAGCGATTGATTTGAAAGAACTTATTGATGAGTTGATACTACGGGATGTTGCTATGCCGGTCTTATTACGATTTCCCGATATTCTCGATGACAGAATCGAGAAAATTGCAGGGTGCTTTGAAACCGCCGCGCAAGAATATGGCTATAATGGAAAGTACTTCAATGTCTATCCAATCAAAGTAAATCAACAAAGACCTGTTGTCGAAGAAATTGTACGTTATGGAAAAAAGTTTCCTATTGGACTCGAAGCCGGCTCAAAGCCCGAATTGCACGTTGTACTCGCCATGATGGACAATCCGAATGCAATCGTTGTATGCAATGGTTACAAAGATGAAGAGTTTATCGAACTTGCTTTGCTCGCTCAGAAGATGGGCAAAAAGATTTATATCGTAGTAGAAAAACTCAATGAATTGCGCATAATCAAATCAGTTGCAGAGCGAGTAAACGTAAAACCGAATATTGGAATCAGAATAAAGTTATCAGCATCAGGAAGTGGTAAATGGGAAGAATCGGGCGGTGATCAAAGCAAGTTTGGGTTGAACGCTTCTGAGTTATTGGAAGCATTGGATTATGCAGGAGCAAACGGTTTACAAGACAGCATAAAACTTATCCATTTTCATTTAGGAAGCCAAATAACCAATATTCGAAAAATTAAATCAGGTTTAAAGGAAGTTGCTCAATTTTATGTGCAATTACGAAAAATGAATTTTAATATTGAATTTGTGGATATTGGCGGTGGACTTGGTGTAGATTATGACGGAACACGTTCCCCTAATAATAACAGCATAAATTATTCGATTCAAGAATATGCAAATGATGCACTTTATACGCTCAAAGATGCTTCCGACAAAAACAATCTACCTCATCCTAATATTATCACGGAATCGGGGCGTGCATTAACGGCTCATCATTCTGTTCTTATTTTTGATGTTCTTGAGACAACATCAATGCCAACGTGGAACATGTCAAAAGATTCTGTTTCTGAAGATGATCATGAAACTGTCCGAGAACTATTTGCTGTTTTGGAAAAACTAAGCAGCAGAACAATGCACGAATCATGGCATGATGCTATTCAAATACGAGAAGAAGCCCTTGATTTATTTTCATTAGGTTTACTTGATTTAAAAACACGTGCTCTTGTTGAACGATTATTTTGGGCTATTGCAACCCAGGTACATAAAATGAGTCAAGAGGTTAAACATTCGAGTTATGAATTGCAGAAATTACCGCAAATGTTGGCTGACAAATATTTTTGTAATTTTTCACTTTTTCAATCCTTACCTGATAATTGGGCAATTGATCAACTCTTCCCTATCGTACCATTGCATCGGTTAAATGAAAGACCTACGCGTCAAGCAACTCTGCAAGACATTACATGCGATTCCGATGGAAAAATTGATAAATTTATTGGACATCGTGATTTTGAACCTTATCTACCAATTCATGATATTCAGCCGAATGAGCCGTATTATTTAGGTGTTTTTCTCGTTGGTGCATATCAAGAAATTCTTGGGGATTTACATAATTTATTTGGTGACACCAATGCTGTTCATGTTGTTGTAAATGACAAAGGTTATGAAATTCAACAATTGATAGAAGGCGAAACAGTTGCCGATGTACTTGATTATGTACAATATGATGCAAAAAAATTAGTTCGTACAATGGAAAGCTGGGTAAGTAATTCAGTTAAAGAAGGACGCTTATCGGTATTAGAGGGTAAAGAATTTTTAAATATTTATCGCTCCGGTTTATATGGATATACATATTGGGAAAGTTAAACAATACAAGAGACATTAAGGATTAATTCATGAATATAGCTGTTTTATTAGGCGGTATATCAACAGAAAGAAATGTTTCCATTGCAAGTGGAAAAGCAGTTGGACAAGCATTAAGTGAGCGTGGACATACTATTAGTTTTATAGACCCTTCTTTAGGTCATAACTGTATAATTCAAGCAAATGACTTGATATCTGTCGCAAATGAAACTGTGGCGCAGGAGTATCTTAACTTGTCACCGCGTGTTTTATTGGAATGTGTTCAATCCCCTGCATTTGATACAATTGATATTGCATTTTCATTATTGCACGGGAAATATGGTGAAGATGGAATAATGCAGGCTCTGCTTGAAGCGCGAGGTGTGCGCTATGCAGGCAGCAAAGTTATGGCAAGCGCATTAGCTATGGATAAAGTACGCACGAAATTAATATTATCAGCAGCCGGAGTACAATCACCGGAATGGTCTGTATTATATCCGCAACAATTCAATGATTATGAAAGAATTGAACATATCATGAATGATCTTGGCGGTACAATAGTTATAAAACCTAATACAAATGGTTCATCTGTCGGTCTATCTATAGTAGATAATGATATTGATCATGCAATAAAAGCCGTTCAATTTGCATCGAAGTATGATTCCACTATTCTGGTCGAACGTTATATTGCAGGAAGAGAAGTTACTGTAGCGATTCTTGGTGATCAAGCATTTCCTGTCATTGAAATTGTACCTGAAAATGGTTGGTACGATTATCAAAATAAATATACAAAAGGAAATACACAATATTTTTGTCCTGCCGATTTAACAAATGATGAAAGAGATTTTCTTCAGAACTTAGCAGTGACTGCTCATAGAATTGTTGGTTGCACTGCATATAGTAGAATTGATTTCCGACTTGATGAAGACGGCGTTCCATGGTGTTTAGAAGTAAATACAATACCCGGTTTTACTGAAACAAGTTTAGTACCTATGGCAGCACAGTCCGTCGGTATTTCGTATGGCGAGCTTTGTGAAAAAATTATTGCATTATCATAAAATAAAGATTATGAAAAGATTACAATTATGTGGATTGGGCAATGGTTTGGTAGATGTCCAATTTCAAGTGAGCGAAAGTGAATTTGAGCATTTCGGAATAAAAAAAGGAACTATGACATTAGTTACCGCTGAGGAGCAAGAACAATATTTTCGACGATTACAAGGTTTAGCTCCTCACAGAAGCAGTGGCGGATCGGCTGCGAACTCTATTATTGCTTTTGCAGGATTCGGTGGAAGAGCCTCGTTTAAAACTGTCCTTGGTAATGATGTGTGGGGCAATTTCTATGCACAAGAATTCAACAACCTTGATATAGAGTTGATATCTGATATTATCCCGAACAAGATGACCGGAACATGTTTAATATTAATAACGCCGGATGCGGAAAGAACTCAATTAACATGTCTTGGAATAAATGAGGATTTCGGTACAGAGCATATAAATGAACAAACAGTTGCTGATTCGGAATGGCTCTATATAGAAGGCTATAAATTCAGTGAGCCCAAAGGTACACATGCAATTCAAGAAGCAATTTCGTTTGCAAAAAAACATAATACAAAAATTGCTGTTACTTTTTCTGATACTTTCGTAGTCAATGTCTTTCGGGAACAATTAACAGAAGCTGTTGCAGCAGCAGATTTGATTTTTTGTAATGAAACGGAAGGATGTAGCTTTACAAAAACAGATAATCCCCATGCTGCATTTCAACGATTATGCGAAATTGTACCAAATGTTGCTTATACTCGAGGAGCCGAAGGTTCATTGATACGCTATGACAATCAAACAGTAGCAATTTCAACATTTGACACACATGCCATTGATACTACAGGTGCCGGTGATATGTATGCAGCGGGGTTTCTTTATGGTATTACTCATAATTATTCTCCACAAATTGCAGGTCATTTAGGTTCCTATGCAGCATCAAAAATCGTATCACAATTTGGTGCACGCTATAATGGCAATTATTCAGAGATATTACAATTTATTAAAGATAAATATTCATAATCATAAATGATACAGCTATTATATTCTCGCATCATTTCTTATACACATTATGCACTCATATTCATTTTGTTTATGAGTGCATCTATGACCTCTAATGCTCAATCAGGTATGACTTTTGATGAATTTTCTTTAAAATTATCAGCGTACTTTGATGTTGAGTTAATAAATGACATCCAAAAAGAATTACCGCAAGGTGCACAATATCGCATCTGGAGTTGGGATGCAGGTGATTTTTCAGGCGATGGCGTTCCTGATGTTGCATTTGCGGTTAAAGTCTTAGGTGAAAAACGAAAGATTTGTCGAGTATATCTTTTTACAGACACAGATGGGTTTTTAGTAAAAGTTGGTGAATACAATTATAACTTTATTGACTTACCATTAGAAGTTGGTTTAGTAATTAGAAACAATTGCTGTTACGTTACAGAAAAACAAAAGCAGTTTCATTGGATTATCCGTGGTTACAGATATGATAACGGCATTGTGTCAGTAATAGATGAGTTCACAACACAAAAATTACCAAGCGTCACATTAGAAGAATACACTAATTATTCAACACTTGAATCATATCAAAAAACAATACTTACACGAACCGGTGAAACTAAATATTTAAAAAAATTCTTTACTATTCCCTGCTATCCGCGTGGAAAACAAATTTATCGTGGCTATACATCGCAGGCAGAATGTTCAACGGTTGATTACTGTCAAAGTGGCTCATTCTATTGGGAAAGTGTTGCTGATTGTTCATTCAAAGTACGTTCGGTATATGATAATCAGTATTTATACATGACTGTTAATGTTATAGACGACAATGTTATTTCCGGACGATGTGACACATGTACAGCCGATATGGTGCATTTTTGGTTCAATGGTCAAATGCGCCCCACAACTCCGGATACTTCAGATGCAGAAGCAAAAACACCCAAACGAAAAAAAGGTCGAAAAACTGAATATATTTCTCCTGATTCATCGTTGGTAACAATATCACTTCGTTTAGGTGATTTTGCAGAAGAAAGAGCAAAATATGTAGTCCAAACAGCAAAATCATTAGACGTAGTCACTCGTGAATTACTCAATACTATTAAAGTTTCAGCAAATCCACGCACACGTGGCTATGTTGTAAAAGCACGCTTTCCTCTTGCTCTTTTTGGTATTGCAGCACTTCCGGGTGATTTGCAACAAACTTTATCTTTGAACTGTACAGTTATGGTAAGAGATTCGGATAATGAATTTAGGCCTGAGGAGGAAACAATTCTTTCAACATCGCCTGTCGAATTATTTGAGAGAGACTCGTACAGTACATTATTGTTAATTCCTAGAAATGAATGGTTCGGTAAAACGACAAATATTCTTGCAGAACAACTTATACGATCATTACAGGAAGCCGGCTTTTAATGGAGAATCAACAGATATTTATAAGTTATTCACACGGTGTTCACGTTGAAGTTTATCCTGAGTTTTTGGGTATAAGCACAAACGATAATCAATACAATGTATTCTCCTATCGAATCACAATCACGAATGAAAGTACTTCGACAGTCACATTAACGCACAGATTCTGGAAAATTATTGATGCAAATGGTCATGAAGAAACTATATTTGGGGAAGGTGTTGTCGGCTATACCCCACGCTTAGAACCTTCTATGACATTTACATACAGCAGTATGTGTCCATTAAGGACTTTGTGGGGTACAATGGAAGGATATTTTGTAATGAAAAAGGATGATCAAACGACTGTAGATGTCAATATAGAAAGATTTTTTCTTATTCACCCTTCACTTTTAACAAAAAATAATGAAAATTTGGGAACAAAATAGCATAAAGTACGGTATATGTATATTTGGAGTTTATGAATGAAATTTAGCTCACTATTAATAATGTTAAGTATTATTTGTGGAATAATACTCGCTTCTTCTTCTCCCTTGCAAAGTCAGGAAGATAGTGACTCATTACGTTGGACACAAAGAACAGAATATGCATTATCGTGTGTTGAAGCTCTCAAATCAAAAAATTATGTTCAGGCTTCCAAACGATTCGATTCTGAAATGCGCAAAGAAATAAGTTTAACAATGTTAGAAAATTTCTGGAAACAATTTCTGGCAAAAGCCGGCGGCGAGATTTATGAAGTTGACAATATAATTCGTGATGAACATAATACATATTATTGGGTATATCCTTCTTACAAAGGTAAAAAAGACCGATGGCAGTTCAGAATTGGTTTTGACGATGATGATTCAATTGCAGCATTTCATATAGACCGTTATATTCCACCTCCGCAGAAAAATAGCTGGAAATTACCAAATTATGTAGCAGCGGATTCTGTTACGGAACGCCAATTTGTTATCAACAAAGGTAAAGATTATGAAACCACAGCTTATTTGACAATTCCCACATGGAAAACTAAAGCTCCCTGTTTGATTTTTGTACACGATGCAGGTCCTTGGGATAAAGATGCTTCACGTTATTCAAACAAACCATTTTTCGACTTAGCATGGGGTTTGGCAACACATGGGATTGCAAGTGTACGTATTGATAAAAGGACCTATGTACATTACAAAAAAATAGCAGAAAAGAAAGAAGCAATTTCTGCAAAATTTGACACAGAGGAGGATATATACGAAATTATTCATCAACTATTAACGCGTAAAGATATTGATTCCGAACATCTCTTTCTAATTGGTCAAGGTGTTGGTGCTAATATTTGTCCAAGGATAATACAAAATTCTAATGTTATCAAAGGTGCTGTGCTTCTTGCGCCTTATGGACGACCATTAGAAGATGCTCTAATGGAAGAGATTGAGTATGTTATGAAACTTGACACGCTATCAAAATATGAAAACAAGAAAAAGGCAATTGAAAAGCTAAAGCAACAAGTTAAAAACGTAAAGTCACCGACACTAACATTATTATCACGAACAGAAGATTTACCTCTTGAGACACCCGCTTCATATTGGTTGGATCTAAAAAATTATGATTGTTTTTCTATATTGAAAAAAACTAATGTACCTGCGCTGATACTCCGAGGTGAACGTGATTATAGAACAAGCCAAATAGACTTTGATCTATGGAAAAAACAATTATATCATTCCATGTCACACCAAGAGCGATATACATTTATTAGCTATCCACTTTTAAACAACATATTTATGATAGGCGAAGAAAAATCGACTCCCTTAGAGTACCATGAGCCAAAAAATGTTAGTAAACAGGTTGTGGATGATATAAGTAAATGGGTTTGGAATATTGTGAAAGGAAAATAGTGAAAAGTGGTCTCAATGGTGACGTTTTACGTACATCTCCCAATTCATTATTATCTACTATTTTTGGGGATACATTTATCTTGATGGTGTCGGGATTTAATGCCGGTGCATATAATATGCAACTTGATGTCGAGCTTGTACATAAATTACAAGAGAAGGCTATACAACCGGTTTTTCGACTTTATGGATGGCAACCTTGGTGTGTTTCAGTCGGGTATCATCAAAATCATGATCATATTTCGTCTTCGGAATGTTCGAAGAAAGGTATCGAATTGGTAAGACGACCAACAGGAGGAAGAGCGGTATTACATGCAAATGAAGTAACTTACTCAATCATTACCTATTGTGATAATCAGCAAGAGTTTTACAAAAATATTCATACATTATTGTTGGGAGCATTACAGAAATACTCTTCGGATATTACCTTTGAGAAAAATCATCATGATTTTAGGGAATTTCGACGTATCAATCCCGAAATGAGCAAAATGTGTTTTACAAGTTCTGCTCGTTATGAGTTGAAATATCAAGGGAAAAAGATTGTTGGCAGTGCGCAAAGAATGTATAAAAATATTTTGTTGCAACATGGCTCTATTTTGCTTGATCGAAGTCATGAAAAAATTATTACACTTATGAATAATGTAGTGGAAGACAATAAATCTACTTTACTTACTAGATTACGAAATACATCAACAAATTTAGAGGAAGTGACAAGTAGCACTGTTTCTTGGGACGACTGTGCAGAACAAATTTCTTCACATGTTTATTCTTTACTGCCATGACAAATTCAGATCAAGACATATCTTTAGTCAAAGCCGAAAATATCGAAAAAACGTATGGCAAAAAAGCAGTAGTACGAGGTGTGTCGTATGAACTGAGACAAGGAGAAGTTGTAGGATTGTTAGGACCGAATGGTGCAGGGAAAACGACATCGTTTTATATGATAGTCGGCGTAGTAAAACCTTCTCGCGGTAAAGTACTTTTTGATGGAAAAGATATTACCGGTTACGCTATGTATAAACGTGCAAGGATGGGGATTTCGTATTTACCGCAAGAACCTTCTATCTTTCGTAAAATGACAGTTGAAAATAATATAATGGCAATACTTCAACTACAGTCTTACACTCGCACCCAAAGAAAAGAAAAATTAGAACAATTACTTGAAGATTTTCGCATTACTCATATTCGCAAAAGTATGGGATATATGTTATCGGGAGGTGAAAGACGGCGCTGTGAAATTGCAAGAGCATTAGCCTCAAATCCGAAATTTATTCTCTTAGATGAACCCTTCGCAGGGATTGACCCAATAACGGTTGAGGAAATAATGCATCTTGTTCTGGGATTAAAGCAACGCGGATTAGGTATTTTAATAACAGACCACAATGTTCATGAAACACTATCCATTACAGATCGAGCATATATATTGATTGACGGAAATGTATTTGCTTCGGGGACTGCTAAAGAATTAGCTGAAAATGTCGAGGTTCGCAACAGGTATTTGGGTGAAACATTTTCATTGGAACGCTATGAATAACTTGCCAAATGATTGCAGTATTTCTGTAAAAAAAATACATTTTTCATATAATGAACAAAAAGAAATTTTTTCGGATCTATCCTTTTCAATTCATTCGGGCGATGTCTTCGGACTTTATGGAAATAATGGGTCAGGTAAATCAACTCTTTTAAAAATTATAAGTGGTATTTTATATCCTACAGATGGCAGTATTGACATCACAGTACACAATCAACTTGTAACTCGTGATTCCTTACACCGGTTTTGTGGTTACTCTGCTCCATATATTGCATTATATGATGAATTCAGTTTATTTGAGTTATGTAGGTACATAACCGCAATCAGAGGTATTACTTTCTCGTCGGATACGTATAATACTATGCTGACAGCAGCACAATTGAAAAATTATGAACATCAACAAGTAAAATATTACTCTTCTGGAATGCAACAAAGGGCTAAATTAATATTGGCAATTCTACATGAACCATCGGTACTTTTTTTAGATGAACCGACCTCAAATTTAGATGAATTAGGTATTGATTTTGTACGTACGATAGTTGAACATATTAAAAATCGGAATGGGATTGTCTGCATTGCAACCAATGAACTTCGAGAAAAACAATGGTGCAACAGAAATCTTGATCTTACAAATACACATAATTAGCATTATTGGTCATGAACAAAAAAAAAACTTGGATAATTCTATTGTTTCTTGTTATAACATTGGGAACAAATAGTTGTGAAAAATTTCAATCTTCTCATGGAGAAGAATTTCAAACTCCTCGCCCACACCCCCCTATATTCAAAGATTTTTCTTTGCTGAATTTACCGAATGAACTTGAATTTTGTGGTGAAAAAATATCATTATCCAACCCCGAACTTCGAGAACGTGCCGAACGAGAGTTTCTGTTAAATATACAACAGCCCGGTCAATTACAATTGTATTTCAAAAGAGCCGGTAAATATTTTTCTCTCTTTGAAACAGCTCTTCGTGAAGAGAATATGCCTGACGATTTAAAGTATTTACCTGTTGCTGAAAGCGCATTATATATGGCACGCTCAGGTAAAGATGCGGTAGGATTATGGCAGTTTATGCCGGAAACAGCGCGATCATTCGGATTACAGGTTGATGAATTTGTTGACGAAAGAAGACATCCGCAAAAAAGTACTTACGCAGCATTAACATACTTACGTGGAGGTTATCGCAGATTTCATAGTTGGTTAATGGCAGCAGCAGGCTACAACATGGGTTATACTGGTTTAGAAAATGATTGTTCATTTCAAAACACCGAAAAATTTGATGAACTATATCTAAACGAAGAAACATCGCGATATGTATTCAGAATTGCCGTGATTAAATATATTTTTGACCATAAAGAACAATTTGGTTTTCAATCCGCTTCATATCCATCTATTCAAACCGAGAATCTTGTCAATGTTCACGATGAAATTCCCAACCTTAGCCAATGGGCAAAACAACACTCAACAACATACAAAAACATTAAGTTACTCAATCCTTGGATACTAAAGCGAAGTTTGCCAAAGCCCAAGCATTCTCACTACGCAATAGCAATTGATTAAATCAGACGTACATAACTTTTTGGAAAAAGTCAATTGCTTTTCGCATTCTTTTCATTATTTTCGTCATTGCTAAAGTCATTTCCTATACTTTTAATGTAACGGAGAGTTATGTCATTATTAGATACCATTGGCGGTGCACAAGAATTTGCAACACTTCCACCAGTTGCCGGGAAGGTATTGTCATTACTTGAAAACGCAAATGCTGATGTGCGTGAAATTACGAGTGTGTTAGAAACTGACCCCGCGCTTACACTCAAGATATTACAAATGGCGAACTCCCCCCTTTACGCAATACGTTCAAATGTAACATCTTTGCAACAAGCAGTATTGGCTTTAGGGCTTAATAGGGTAGCAAACATAGTCTTAAGTGTCTCTATTTTCTCTAAATTTATATTGCTTTCTCGATCCAAAAGTGCTGAACATATGAAAAGGTTTTGGTATCATTCATCGTGTACGGGGATGGTTGCAAAAAATCTTGCCATCAAGATTAAGCGTAACTTCAAAGAAGTGGAATTTATCGGGGGATTACTTCATGACATCGGCAAAATGGCAATGATTCAATTTGATCCCGAAAATTATGAAAAAGTTGTACAAATTATTACTGAAGAACATATCACCGATATTGATGCAGAACTCCGAGTTTTTGGAGTAGATCATTGTGTCGTCGGTGAACTTATTGCACGCTTGTGGAAACTCCCTAAAGAGTTACAGCAAATAGCCGGTCATCATAATGATGCTTCTGCATTGACTGAGAACAGAGAGGTTGTTGCTCTTGTCAGAGTTGCTGATATATTATGTGAAATGTGGGGAGCAAGTATTGATGAAGGAATTCTCAGTGTTGATTTATCAGAAGAAAAGTCATGGCAAATTCTATGCGAATTTTCTCCTCCTTTACGAGATTTGGACTTGGAACTTTTCACTTTTGAATTGGAAACTGAGTTTAGACAAGCAGCTTCATTCCTAAATATGGTTGCTTCAGATGCTTCAACAAAATAAATCATCCAACAGGTTTTTGTTTAATCTTTAATCCATTATGATTCCCATTCTTCTTGAAATACCTATTCCATTTCTAGGCTTAACAATTCCAATCTATAGTTTTGGGGTGATGGTCGCCTTAGCATATTTAACCGCTAATTATCTCCTTAGCTATGGCTTACGGCGACGCTTGATTCCTCATTCTGACGTTCATGCATCGAATATCACTCTATTGGCATTACTAGGCGGAATAGGCGGTGCAAAACTCTTTCATATACTTGAAAATTTCAATGAATTTCTTACCGACCCCAAGGGCACACTACTCAGTGGTGCGGGATTAACTTTTCTTGGTGGATTCATATTAGCAACTGCTCTCATTTACATCTACATTCGTTCAAAAAAACTTTCCTTTCTTGCTATTGCTGATTCAGCTTCTCTATCTTTAACTGCCGGCTATGGGATTGGTAGAATAGGTTGCCAGCTTTCAGGCGATGGTGATTATGGCATCCCCACAGATGTTCCTTGGGCTATGTCATATTCAAAAGGTATAGTATCAACTCTCTCAGCACGTAATGCAGATTTAGTTCAACAATTCAAGACTATTTTTCCCGATAAACCAATACCTGAAGACATTTTGGTGCATCCGGCACCCATATACGAAACACTCTCAATGCTGCTCGTTTTTGTCATACTTTGGCAAATACAAAAGAGATTACCTCAATCGGGTTTTGTATTCGGCATATACTTGATTCTTATGGGTATTGAAAGGCTAAGTGTAGAATTTATTCGGCTTAATCCACTGTATTTGGGGTTATCACAAGCACAATGGATTTCTCTACTGCTCATCGTCGTCGGATTATTTATTGCTAAAACTAAATACCAAACAACGCCAACCGCAGCACGCTGAACAATAAAAAAGTGACCTTTCACGAATCTAAAAAAATTGTCAGTTCCGCTTTTTACACTATTTTTGCGACTCAAATTACATAATGGTTCCGTCGCCTAGTGGCTGGGCAGAGCTCTGCAAAAGCTCCTACAGCGGTTCGAATCCGCTCGGAACCTCCACCGCTTTTTAACATCAATCTTTTAATTTCAACGCAATATGGGTACTACAGCCGATTTACGTCCAGGTGCGGTTATCAAGTATAACAATGAACTATGCACTGTTATTGAATCTGAACACCGAACACCTGGTAATCTTCGAGCTTTTTATCAAGTGACGATGCGAAATCTCAAAAATGGTAAACTCCTTGAAAATCGCTTCCGTTCAGGCGAAACAATTGAATTTGTTCGCGTCGAAAAGAAAAACTACCAATACTTATACAGAGATGGCGATATGTTTGTCTTCATGGACAATGAAACATACGATCAATTCCCTATTAATGCCGAACTCGTGGGCAATCAAGCAAGACTCATGAAAGAAGGACAAGAAGCAGCCATTGCTTTCAATGAATCTATCGCGCTCTCGGTTGAATTGCCACCTAATGTTATTCTAAGAGTTACTCAAACAGAACCCGGGGTTCGTGGCGATACCGCAACCAATGTCTCAAAACCCGCTACACTTGAAACCGGAGCGGAAGTCAAAGTTCCCATCTTTGTCAATGAAGGTGATTTACTTAAAATTGATACGCGTACAGGCGATTATGTCGAGCGCGTTAAAGAATAATTACGTAATGTATTGAACATAAAAGCGTGTTTCTTTTTTTTGCACAGAAGCACGCTTTTTCTTTTTTAACGACATACTTGGAGATTACACTATGGAAATCGAATATCTCAAACAATTAATGCAACTCTTCGACCAAAGTTCTGCTACTGAGTTGTCTATTGAAGAAGAAGGTACAAAAGTACACATCTCTCGGCAGCCGGCTCAACAAACTGTTCACATGGTCGCTGCTCCTGCAGCTCCGGTGCATGCACCTCAACCCGTACAACAGCAACAACAGCCACCTATCGCTCACACACCAAATGCAGAGGTTATTCCTCCCGCGCCGGCGGCGAATTTGCATATTATACACTCACCAATCGTCGGTACTTTCTACAGAGCTTCTGCGCCTGAAGCACCACCTTTCGTCAAAGTCGGCGATAAGGTCAATGTCGGCTCTCCCCTCTGCATCGTCGAAGCAATGAAACTCATGAACGAAATCGAATCAGATGTCGCGGGAACCGTCGTCCGTTGTCTGGTGGACAATGCTAAACCCGTCGAATACAATCAACCGCTCTTTGAAATTCAAATCGGTTAAACTTTCACTTTGTCTTATTCTACTATGATAAAAAAAGTACTCATTGCCAACAGAAGTGAAATCGCTTTACGCATCATTCGCGCTTGTCATGAACTCGGGATTAAAACTGTCGCAGTCTATTCTACTGCAGACGTTTCTTCTCTTCATGTCAAATATGCCGATGAAGCTGTGTGCATTGGTCCGCCGCTCGGCAAAGACAGCTACCTCAATAAAAACGCAATATTCTCCGCAGCACATATCACAGGGGCGGATGCTATTCACCCCGGATACGGTTTTTTAGCCGAAAATGACGGTTTTGCCGAAATGTGCAATGAATTGGGGCTTATCTTTATTGGTCCAAAACCCGATTCTATCGTCAAAATGGGCAATAAATCCATAGCTAAAGAAACTATGCGTGCCGCCGGAGTCCCCGTCGTACCCGGTAGCGGGGGCATTGTCGAAACTATTGATGATGCAAAACGCGTTGCCGATGAAGTCGGCTATCCGGTCATGATCAAAGCGGTCGCAGGGGGCGGTGGTAAAGGTATGAGATATGTCCATACTCCCGCAGATCTCGAAAAGAACTTCACTATGGCTCGCACAGAAGCTGGTGCCGCCTTCGGAAATCCCGATGTCTATATTGAAAAATTTATCGAAGAGCCACGGCATGTCGAAATACAAGTTTTTGGCGATAAATACGGAAACGTCATTCATCTCAATGAAAGAGAATGCTCCATTCAAAGAAGACATCAAAAACTGATAGAAGAATCGCCCTCGCCTATCATGACACCAAAACTCAGAAAAGCTATGGGAGAAGCTTCAGTTCTCGGATCAAAAGCCGTGAACTATGAAGGTGCCGGCACTATCGAATTCCTTGTGGACAAACATCGTAACTTCTACTTCATGGAAATGAACACGCGCATCCAGGTAGAGCATCCCGTTACCGAACAATCTCTCGGGGTGGACTTATTAAAGGAACAAATACTCGTCGCTGCCGGAGAAAAACTCTCTATCAAAGGATCAAACCCCGAATTTCACGCCATTGAATGTCGCATCAATGCCGAAGACCCCGAAAAAGACTTCCGTCCTTCACCGGGTGTCATTCAATCGCTCCATTTCCCCGGAGGGCATGGCATTCGAGTGGACTCGCACATATACCAAGGATACGCTATTCCTCCATACTATGACTCTCTCATCGCCAAACTCATCACTACAGCTAAAACACGCGACGAAGCCATCGCAAAAATGAGACGAGGACTTGATGAAATTGTCATCGAAGGTATCAAAACAACCATTCCTTTCCATAGAAAGATGATGGACAATAAAGACTTCATCTCTGGAAATTTTGACACGAAATACCTCGACAATAACGATTGGCGAGCTTAATCTACAATCAACTTTTATTCTATATACAGGAGAACAACAATGAATTTTCCCGAAGAACTCAAGTACACAACCGACCATGAATGGATTAGAATCGAAGGAAATGTCGGAACCGTCGGCGTAACCGAGCATGCACAAAGCGAGCTTGGCGATGTCGTTTACATTGATTACAATGGAGCTACCGCTGTCAATCAAGGCGATGCCTTCGGCACTATCGAAGCCGTCAAAACCGTTGCTGAACTCTACTCACCTGTCTCAGGAACAATCATCGAAACTAATGACACTATCAATGATGCTCCCGAATCAGTCAACAATGATCCTTATGGCGCAGGATGGCTCATGAAAATCGAATTGTCCGATCCGGCACAGCTCGATGCACTCATGGATGCCGCCGCTTATCGCGCGCTCGTCGGTCACTAAAACATCAAAAAATACTCTTCTTTCAAAGACCTATTCCCTTGCGGGGCAGGTCTTTTTTTATGCAAAATTTACCAATACAATCGTCTGATTTACACAATTTCTCACTATATTGACAATAACTCTTGTTTCATTTACTTACTCTTTTACTATGTGGACTACTACTCTTTACCTACTGACCACGACTCTTCTGCTTTGGACTTACGCGCCTAAGCTCAATGCACAACCCGAACCACCACAAAGAGGCGACCGCTATCTGCCCGGGGAAGCGTATCGTGGAAAATGTATAGCACCACCAGGTGCATGGTACTGCAATATGCTCATAACTCCCGGTAAAGTATCAAATTGCATTGAAAATAAACATCCCAATTATGGATATGTTACTCCGGCAACTTCTGATCCCAATTCTTCAGAAATGAGATTTGGGCATAGAATACCTGCATTGCATAAATGTCCGGAACTTACCGTCTTGTACATTGAATTTGTGCCTTCTGAACAGGATAAATGGCGCTATCCATGCTCAGCTGCTATCCCCTCTGAAAATGGTGGTTGTTGTATCAACAGTATTCTTATATATCCACTCGATACCATGTCAATGACATATCCTATTTCTACAAATAACATCAATAGACTTACATATGAATCTTCATTTAATTGGTATAAAACATTTCAAGCGAAAGAATTTAATTTCCAAATCGCTCTCAATAAAGATTTCATCCCACAAACAAAAAATGATCAATCACTCAATGCCGCTCTTGTCATGGATACAGTTATCGCCGATAACCAAATCACCATTCCCTTACTAAAAACACTCACCAAAAACACTATATATTACTGGCGGGTCAGAGCAAAAAAGAATAATCAATGGCAAGAATGGTCCGCTTATACACAATTTTTCACCGAAGATTTCCCGACGTCCTCCGTACTTGAACAAACAACAACCGTCATAAAACCCACTATAGCAAACAATACACTTACCATCAATGACATCGCTCAGGCAATACACAAAGAAAAACTTACCGTCACCATCACTTCATTGCATGGCGTACAACATCAAATAACAACAAATGATATACAATTCACAACAGATGATATCATCATAAACATACAACATCTGCCAATTGGATGGTATGCCGTCCAACTAAATGACGGGCTGCATAGCTATACTACTTCTCTCATCAAACGATAAATCACAATCATAGTATTGACCTGTTCCCTTGCGGGGCAGGTCTTTTTTTATGCAAAATTTACCAATACAATCGTCTGATTTACACAATTTCTCACTATATTGACAATAACTCTTGTTTCATTTACTTACTCTTTTACTATGTGGACTACTACTCTTTACCTACTGACCACGACTCTTCTGCTTTGGACTTACGCGCCTAAGCTCCATGCACAACCCGAACCACCACAACGCGGCGACCGCTATCTGCCCGGAGAACTCTTTCATGGAAAATGCACATCTTCCCCCACGGCAAGATACTGCCGTATGGAACTGACTCCCTTCGGTAATGAATGTACCGGACAAATGCCCGGAGGTGGAGGCGTTAATGCTATAAATGGCGATACTAATGCTACTATATATAGCTTTGTTGCTACCGTACCCGCCTTTCACAAATGTCCGAATATAACTTCTGCCCAAATTGCTTTCAAAAGCTATGGCATGAACTATCCTTGTATGGCGATGATCTTCGGCGACAATGGTCCATATTCCTTTCTTCCTATGTACCCACTCGACACCATGTCCATGACATATCCCATCTCAACCCATAGTGTCATTGACCTCTCTTGGAACTTTATTTTTGGTTGGTATAAAACATTTCAAGCGCAAGAATTTAATTTCCAAATCGCACTCAATAAAGATTTCATCCCACAAACAAAAAATGATCAATCACTTAATGCCGCTCTTGTCATGGATACAGTTATCAAAGATAATTTTATGACCATTCCCCTGCTAAAAACACTCACCAAAAACACTATATATTACTGGCGGGTCAGAGCAAAAAAGAATAATCAATGGCAAGAATGGTCCGCTTATACACAATTTTTCACCGAAGATTTCCCGACGTCCTCCGTACTTGAACAAACAACAACCGTCATAAAACCCACTATAGCAAACAATACACTTACCATCAATGACATCGCTCAGGCAATACACAAAGAAAAACTTACCGTCACCATCACTTCATTGCATGGCGTACAACATCAAATAACAACAAATGATATACAATTCACAACAGATGATATCATCATAAACATACAACATCTGCCAATTGGATGGTATGCCGTCCAACTAAATGACGGGCTGCATAGCTATACTACTTCTCTCATCAAACGATAAATCACAATTCTGCCTCAAAACATCTCCCCCAATGTGAGGGAGACCGAGAGGGGGCAAAAAAACACCCGGCAACAAAAAAAAATCCCCACCGAAAAACGGCAGGGATACCAAGCGGAGCGTCATGAGACAAATAACAAGCGATTTACCACAACCTATCTGTTATTTACCCTCCCACTTGATTTCCATCAATCTCCAAAACATCACTATAACCCGAAAAGACACCGCCATAACCCGCACGAACTCTGTAAAACCAAGTACCGCTTTGCAAAGTCAATGGCATAGAACCCGTATTTTGATTCCAAATCTCTGTCCACTCCTGCTGATTAGTGGATTCCTCCACATAATAACCATTTGCCCAATCAACAAGCGACCAAGAAAGCTCACCGCTGCCATAAGACAAATTCGAAGGCGTTGTCAAACTAATCACCTTCTGCGTAAACGACGGATCGCTCAACCCTGCATCATTATGGGCTTGCACTCGAACCGCAATACCACCCGTTTGAGGCAAAGGAACAGGCACTTGCGTTGATTCGCCCGAATATATCTGATCCCAAACACTCAAAGACGGCTCCACACATATCGCCACACGATAACTTGTTGCCGTCGGCGACGGAAACCATGACACTATCGAATTCACGATCATTAAATTCTCCACAGCAGGCGGCGGAGTCTGCGGCACATTGCCCTCATCATAAATCACATAATCCGCATACTTCGACTCATTCACCTTTTCCCAGACCAACTTACCATATTTGCAATACCCTACCATCTTATTATAGAGCGCATTCAAAGCATCAGTCCGCGTTACCGTCCCTTCCGTCCGCACACGCACCTTTTCCGTCACATCGTCCATCAATACCAGCAACTCATCGCGCAAAGTACCTATATTGTCAATCATAGCCTGCGTCAAGCCCTCGCTGGAAAGTTCCGCAAGACGTTCCGTCAGCACCACTATCGAATTTTGACATGTTTCCTTCAATGCTTCGGCATTCTTTCGCGCCAAATCATTGCAACGCATTACCTTGATAAGCGATGTACGCACACCGTACTTATTCTCTACTCTCGCAACCATACCACCAAGCATAGTCCGAATCTCCGCTGCTTTCGCATCACGTGCAGCAATGGCTTCTGTCCAATACCATTGCAATATATCATCATTCGGAAGAGCGTCGGCATCGTCAATTTGCGTATTGAAAGCCGTAATCTCTTCCATTGTCACCCCATAGGGCATTAATTCCGTCAAATCTCGCTCTAAAGCAGACTTCACGCTCCGCGCTTTAGCAATCATTTGCTCGGCGGACATAGAAAAAGTAAATGTTGGCATAGGATTACTCCGTATGAAAAATAAAAATAGAATTAAATGGAGAGCTTTATGCGATATATACACACAACCATGCTATATATACCACATCATTATAATGAGAGCACTATTCTTATGAAATATTTATTATCAAAAGCGAAACCTCGAACTGCTCTTAACTATGATTAACCATAACAATTATTCCACTAAGTTCATAAAATACCTTACAAAATTACATAAACTCTTTGCAATACTACATCAAACTATTACTAACAGTGTCAATGCCCTTATATACCCCCATAAAAGGAAAAACCACAAAAACAATATTCATACCAAGAGCATCACATAGCCCATAAAATAGCTCTCGAACCTTATAAACGCACTCCGCAAGCCCTTTGAGGAAGTCCGCAAGCCCTTTGAGGAAGTCCGTAAGACTTTTGAGGGAGTCCGTAAGCCCTTTGAGGAAGTCCGTAAGACTTTTGAGGGAGTCCGTAAAGCTTTTGAGGGAGTCTGTAAAGCT
>ERZ761602.150-NODE-150-length-168637-cov-27.989240_pt1 | contig 168637 bp, 120 predicted proteins | sample MGYA00512165_ERZ761602 | MGnify/ENA primary metagenome ERZ761602 (study PRJEB28899, sample SAMN02445085) | bioreactor sludge metagenome | biome: EBPR sludge; isolation source: Thorneside wastewater treatment plant | place: Australia: Brisbane, Thorneside... | reverse complement strand
GTGTTGATTAGCCGCGGTGCAGGTTCCTCACCTGAATATGTTGATACATTGAACAACTTTGTGATGAACAATTCCACGTTCAATACTTCAACATTGAATAATACGACCTTAAATAACACTACGACGGTCAATGGTCCTACAACCTTCAACAATACTGTATTGCACAATGATAAAGTGACCTTTGGTGATACAGCGGAGTTCAATACAACCGTAATCTTCAATCAATTACCGCAATTACCTTTACCGAAAGGCAATATCTGGGTAGGAGACAGCTTAGGTTATGCTGACAGTGTAGCACCGGGTGCGAATGGTTCCGTTCTCCGTATCGTCAGTGGTATCCCTACATGGCAATCAGGAACAGGTTTATACTCTTTCCATAATGGTATAAGTTTAAGCAGTGATTCTGTTACATTAGGTGGCAACTTTATTAAAAATACGACACTCGGTTTAGGAACATATAACTTAACAATTGGAAATGCAGGTCAAACAGGTACAACAAGTTTCGAGACAGGTATTAATTTGGGTGATAGTACAAATACTTCTGTACCGCTAAGAACACGCGGAAATGATGGTAATGCAGATCAAATTCTTATAGGAATGGGGGCAGGTAATTCACCACGCTGGGTTGATACACTATCGAATAAATATCTCAGCAACTTTACTTTAACAGGTGCAAATACAACGATAAACAGTACTTCAGTAACATTTAATAACGGTACAACAACCACATTTAACGGTAACACAATTTTCAATTCACAATTGACGGTAAACAATAATGCAACATTTAATAATACAGTCAATTTTGACTCAACAGTAACATTTGCACAAATACCGATATTCCCATTGAAAAAAGGTCAGATTATTTATGGTGATACAACCGATATGGCTGACACTTTGGCGCCGGGTGCAAATAACACAGTATTAAAAATTCAAGCCGGTTTACCAACATGGGTTCCGAGCACAGGTCTCTATCAATTTGCAAATGGTGTAAGTTTATCAAATGATACTGTCATGTTTGGTGGAACACCATTAATCAAAAACACAACATTAAGTGTTGCAAATTATAATCTTACGATAGGCGCAGCAGGCAATGTCGGTAATGTGATTTTCGGTACAGGATTAAATTTAGGGTCTGCAACCGATACAAATGCAGCTCTGAATACTCGTGGATCTGATGGTAGTTTTGGTGATGTGATGATTAGCCGCGGTGCAAATAATTCACCTCTGTGGACAAATACTCTTGCTAATCTTACAATTAACAATTCAACAGTTAATACCTCAACAATTAATAACACTACAGCATCAAATACTACTTTAACAGGAAATACAACGGTTAATGGTCCTACTGTGTTTAATTCTACTGTCAATACAACAGATAAAGTGACCTTTGGCGATACGGCACAATTTAATTCTGTCGCTATCTTCAATCAGTTGCCTCAGTTACCATTACAACAAAATGCTATTCTCGTTGGAAATGCCTTGAATATTGCAGCACAGTACAATTCAACAAATCAACCCGGCTATGTTCTTGCTCAAGATAATACCGGAAAGCCGATTTGGAGAAGTCTTGACACATTAACCGAGGACTGGAAAGTTGGCGGTAATGCAAATCCGACAAGTACTGTATTTGGTAATACCAACCCAACAGGAGGTATAAAAGTTGTTGCCGGCAATCAAGACCGTATTAATATCAGTGGTACATCAGCCAATGTTACTCTTCCGGGTAATGGATTAACTCCAACAAGTTTAACTTTCAACAATACAGCAAATACTTTCGGTACGACAATAAGTTCAACTCCGGGTCAAGCAGCCAATATCAATTATACCTTACCGCCGACACAGGGTAATGCAAATGCAATCTTGCAAAATGATGGTGCCGGTAACTTGACATGGAATAACCCATCGCCGGGAGCAACATTCGTTTCTGTCTATAAAGGTAAAGTCATTTTGACACCGGATGCAAAAACAGTGACAATTTCCGGTTCTATGCCGGCATTGAATCAGAACTCAGTTATTACGATTGGTTTTGAAACATCGGGTACACCTTGCACCATCACAGCGTATGTGAGCCAAATTACAGATGGAACGTCTTTTGTGGTGCAATTTAGCGGTGCAGTACCGAATGGTGCAAAATTGAGCTATATCGTTATACCTTAATATATTACATAAATTGAACAAAAAATTACTATATAAGAGTGAGAAAACTATGAAGTTCCGATTTCTCCCAATCGTGATTCTTCTCATGTGCGGAATCGTTACCGAATCATTCGGTCAAGCGCGTGATCATAAGGTGCAACGCCTCGTGTTGGACAATGACGGAAGTCCTGAAAGCACAATCCGTTTCCAAACACCGGTGCCGAATTTTACCAGCTATACTTTGACGTGGCCCATTGATGATGGTGTCAATAATGAAGTATTGGTAACCGACGGTAGTGGCGCATTGTCTTGGAAGAATATAAACCTTCTTGCGAACAATTGGCTGGTTGGTGGTAATGGCAACATTACGAATCCAAATACAGAGTATATAGGTACCAATACAAATGTTGATTTCGCCATGCGGGCTAATTCCGTTGAGCGTTTACGTTTATTGGCATCCGGTGGTGCTTTAATCCCGGCTGCCGGTGGTCTATCGCAACAACTGCAATTCCAAACACCCAATGGTGCCTTTGTTTCTTCATTCCAATCGGTCAATCAATCAGCAAATATTAATTATTTGTTGCCACCGACACTACCAACGAATAATGGTTATTTGACAACAACAAATTCAGGAACATTAACTTGGAATAATATACCGACGGGAGAATCGGTATTGACAGGCAATGGTGTTGCAACTCGTGTTGCATTTTGGAATGGTACAGTTGGTAGTCCCTCAACAAGTTTGACCTCAAGTGCTAATTTATTCTGGGATAATGTCAATAGCCGTCTCGGTATTAATGTACCGACACCTTCGCAGACACTCACCATTGATGGCAATCTTTATTTATCAGGTACCGGTAATCAATTACATTTCAAAGGAACCGGAACGGGAGTAACAACATTCCAAGCAGGAGCACAAGGCGCTGCAAATATCTCTTATACATTACCAGTGACAATCGGTGGTGCTAATAATATTTTAGTAAATGATGGTGCAGGTGCACTATCATGGCAACCGGTTACTAATTTAACGAATGCGTGGTTGTTGGGTGGTAATACTATTACCAATTCAGCAAACGAATATATAGGAACTAAAAATGCACAGGATTTTGTTGTACGTTCAACCGATATTGAGCGTTTACGCTTGTTAGCGGGTGGTGGTTTACGTTTATTAAGTAATGCCGGAACTGCGCAACAGCTACAATTTCAAAATCCTGCCGGCACATTCACATCAACATTCCGTGCCGGTGCGCAATTGGCAAATATTGACTATGTTCTTCCGATTTCTCAAGGTGGAGCAAATTCTATTTTGTTAAATGATGGTTCCGGTAATTTGAGTTGGACAACAAGTTACGAACAACCATTGACATTTAATAATGGGTTAACACGAACAACAAATACTGTACAATTAGGTGGAACCTTAATTCAGCCGACAACAATAGCTTTAGCCGGAAATTCTTTTACTTTGAGCGGTTCCGGTAATGTGACGATTTCTCAGTTTGCAACAGCAGGTATCGTAAAGAATAGTGCAGCAGGTGTCTTATCTACAGGTCAAGTAAATTTAGCTTCAAGCACAGAAGTGACAGGCATCTTACCGATAGCTAATGGTGGAACAAACAGCAGCACGATAGGTGGGGCAGGAACCGTCGCATTTTCCAATGGCACAAGTTTGAATTATACAGCCGTAGGAACAGGTGGTCAAGTATTGGTGTCAAATGGTACGGGAACACCAACATGGCAAAATCCAAGTGGTTTAGTATTAGCTAATAATGGCTTGACCAAATCAGGTGATACTGTTCAGATCGGTGGCACTTTTATCAAGAATACATCGGTAGGAATGAATAGCCGTACATTGACATACAATGGCGCAGGTAATATCACAGTTGACGGAACTGTAATCTTAGCACCCAATGGTACAGGTGTAGTGCAAGCAAATCGTTTTGTAGGCAGTGGTTCATTAACCAATGCAGTAGATTTAACGACAGCTGAAGTAAACGGCATCTTACCGATAGCTAATGGTGGAACAAACAGCAGCACGATAGGTGGAGCGGGAACCGTCGCATTTTCTAATGGCACAAGTTTGAATTATACAGCCGTAGGAACAGGTGGTCAAGTATTGGTATCGAATGGTACGGGAACACCAACATGGCAAAATCCAAGTGGTTTAGTATTAGCCAATAATGGCTTGACCAAATCAGGTGATACTGTTCAGATCGGTGGCACTTTTATCAAGAATACATCGGTAGGAATGAATAGCCGTACATTGACATACAATGGCGCAGGTAATATCACAGTTGACGGAACTGTAATCTTAGCACCCAATGGTACAGGTGTAGTGCAAGCAAATCGTTTTGTAGGCAGTGGTTCATTAACCAATGCAGTAGATTTAACGACAGCTGAAGTAAACGGCATCTTACCAATCGCTAATGGTGGAACAAACAGCAGCACGATAGGTGGGGCAGGAACCGTCGCATTTTCCAATGGCACAAGTTTGAATTATACAGCCGTAGGTACAAATGGTCAAGTATTGATATCTAATGGTACCGGTACTCCAACATGGCAGAACCTAAGTAATTTAACGCCTGTTAATAATGGCTTGACAAAATCGGGCGATACTGTTCAGATCGGTGGCACTTTTATCAAGAATACATCGGTAGGCATGAATAGCCGTACATTGACGTACAATGGCGCAGGCAATATCACGGTTGACGGGACAGTAATCTTAGCACCGAATGGTACAGGTGTAGTGCAAGCAAATCGTTTTGTAGGCAGTGGTTCATTGACCAATGCCGTAGATTTAACGACAGCGGAAGTAAACGGTATCTTACCAATCGCGAATGGCGGTACAAACAGCAGTACAATAGGTGGTGCGGGAACCGTAGCATTTTCTAATGGCACAAGTTTGAATTATACAGCTGTGGGCACAACTGGTCAAGTATTATTATCGAATGGCACAGGCACACCGACATGGGGTTCACCGACAGCAGCAATTATTGGTGCTAACGGTATTACTAAAGCAGGCGATACAATCAAACTTGGTGGATCTCTTAATCAGAACACTAATATACCTTTCGGAACACGTAGTTTAACTTTATCGAATAGCGGTGATGCCGGAAATGTGATCATAGGTAAATTCACTTCAGCCGGGATTGTTAAAAATAATGCATCGGGAGTATTATCCACCGGTCAAGTAAACTTAGCGTCAACATCGGAAGTTACCGGTACTCTCGGAATTACAAATGGAGGTACAGGATTAACCACAGCCGGTTCTAATGGTTCAATGCTTTTGAGTAATGGAACAAATTGGACAATATTGGGACCCGGCACCAATAATCAAATATTGACGATTAATGCCGGAGTACCAACATGGCAAAATGCTCCAAATGCCATTACATCTCTTAATGGTTTAACAAATTCAACGCAAACATTTGCAACAGGTACTACAGGAACAGATTTTACCATTAATAGTGCAGGATCCACTCATACATTCAATTTACCGGATGCTTCAACATCTGCACGTGGTGTTGTGACTACCGGTATTCAAACTTTTGCAGGAGCAAAAACATTTACAGCAGATGTTTTGCATGCAAATCAAACAGATGCACGCTTCGGCGATGCGGATAATTCAAATTATGTGGGTTTCCAAGCACCAAATGCGGTGGGTAGCAATGTCATTTGGACATTACCAAACGCAGATGGAACAACAGGACAAGTACTTTCAACAAATGGTAGCGGAACTTTACAATGGTCAACAGTTGCAATTAATGTCCCTGCAAATAATGGTTTAAGTAAATCCGGCGATACCGTACAATTAGGCGGTACCCTAAATAAAAGCACAACAGTCAATCTTAATACACATAACCTCACTTTAAGTTCACCGGGCAATGCCGGGAATGTCATCATCGGAAAATTTACTACCGCTGGTATTGTAAAGAATAGTGCAGCAGGTGTATTATCAACAGGACAAGTTAATTTGGCATCTTCTTCTGAAGTTACCGGTACTCTCGGAATTACAAATGGAGGTACAGGATTAACATCAGCCGGTGCTAATGGTACAATGCTCGTAAGTAATGGAACAAACTGGACTCTTTTAGCACCCGGTTCAAATAATCAAGTATTAACAATTACCGGCGGAGTTCCTGCATGGGGCGCGGGTGCAGACTGGTCATTGACGGGTAATGCAGGTACAAATCCGACGACGAACTTTTTAGGAACATTAGATAATCAAGCTCTTTCTATTCGCGTAAATAACATTGAAAAAATACAAGTGACTACCGGTGCAAACGGAACACTTATCTCAAATACACCGACATCTGCGCAGGCATCACGTGCAGTAGTGAATACAACAAATTTTAGAACAAACAATGTTCAAGCTCAAGATGGAACAAGAACAGCTTGGAATAGTTTAGTGTTAGGTACGGGTGGTTCAGCGGGTACAATAACATCAGAATTTAATCAAGTTGATGCACAAACATCCGGTAGTTTCAATGAGGTTTTGGGTAGCCAATCAAGATTACTTACAGGAACAAACAGCCCTAATATCTCAACATGGACAGGATTTCTTGCTGATGGAACAGGCAGCACAGGTACAATCGGCAATTATTATGGTTTTAGATTCAATCCGTCGAATACAGGTGGTACTTTTGGTAATGTGTATGGATTAAGTATAGCATCACCAACGATGTCATTTGGGAACTTTACAGGTGTAGAAGTAAATGCAATTGCCCCGGGAGCGGGAAGCCGACGTGCTTTCTTTTATAATGGCGCAACTCCTGTAGTGGTAACTGCATCCGGTCAACTTGGTGTTGGTACCGGTACACCCAATACATCATCACTTTTAGAGGTAACGGGTACGGCAGGGACAGCGAATGTGCGTCTGGGGTCACTCAGTTCTAATGCTGTGGCGACATCATGGTCTCCTTCCGGTACAGATGGTATCATCACTGCTGATAATAATGGCGATCTTCTTAAACGTCGTGCAGATTCCGTTGTACTTAGTATTGCACGTCCGTTTATTCGTTCCAATGCTTGGAATTTAGTAGGTAATTCAGGAATTAACCCCGCAAATAATTTCCTTGGAACGACAACAGCAGCTGATATGAGAATTCGCACAAATAATATTGAGCGCATTAATATCTTATCAGGTGGTAATGTACGATTGGAAAGCAATGCCGGAACAGCACAGCAATTACAATTTGAAAATCCTGCAGGAACATTTTCAACGAATATCATTGCCGGTGCTCAAGGTGCTGACATCACTTACACATTGCCGACAACACAAGGTGTTGCTAATACTGTGCTTACAAATAACGGTTCCGGTGCTATGTCTTGGCAAAGTGTTGCTGCATTAGCCAATGCTTGGTCACTTATCGGAAATTCAGGCACTAACCCGACGAATAATTTCTTGGGAACAACAGATGCTCAAGACTTACGCATTCGCACAAATAATATTGAGCGTCTGAATATTTTATCCGGTGGTAATGTACGCTTAGAAAGTAATGCCGGAACAGCACAACAATTGCAGTTAGAAAATCCTGCCGGCACATTCTCAACAAATTTTGTTGCAGGTGCTCAGGGAGCAAATATTACATATACTCTTCCTACGACTTTACCCGGTACAAATGGTGTCTTAACTTCCAACAGTACTGGTACGCAATTATGGTCAACAGTAGATTTGTCGGGTGGTAATCAACTATTAACAGGTCAAGGCGTGGCAACACGTGTCGCATTCTGGGGTTCAACAAATACCCTTACATCAAGTGCAAATTTATTCTGGGACAATACCAATAATCGTCTCGGCGTGGGTTCGCCTACTCCTTCACAAGAACTTGATGTCAACGGTGATATTCTTATACGTTCCTCCAATGGTCAATTGCAGTTTACAGGTAACTCCACAGGTTTAACAACAATCAATGCCGGCTCACAAGGAGCGACCAATATTAACTATACACTACCGACAGCCGCTCCAACAGGCACAGTTTCCGCTCTCATCAGCAATGGTTCAGGTCAATGGAGCTGGCTTTCAGCTGATAATCCGAGTGGACAAGATGGTTTTTGGAGTTTGCGCGGTAATGCCGGAACAAGCACTGCAAATAATTTTATCGGCACTACGGATAATGTTGATTTGAGAATTCGTACAAATAATACTGAGCGTATTCGTGTTGAATCAGGTGGGGATGTTGGTATAGGTAATATTGATGCACAAGAGATATTACATATCCATGACGGAGCAAACGCAACATATTTGAAAATCACAAATACGAATAGTGGAAGCGGAAGCAGTGATGGTTTTAATATTGGTATTTCTACATCAAGCGTAGGAGAATTACGCTTGCGTGAGAATCAAAATATGGCTTTCTTTACTAATAATAATCAAAGGATGGTTATTGAAAATGGTGGAGATGTCGGTATTGGTACTACAAATGCCGCAGAACGATTCCACGTTGATGGAGGAAATTCACGATTTGTTGGTGGTTCCACATTAGCACAAACGTATTATATGGATTTACGCAATCAAAATAATGAAGGTTTACAATTGCGTTTCTTTGAACCTGATGCTTCGGGAACAAATTACACAGCCATGTATGCAGATATTCAGACAAATAATTACTTGTGGAAATTACCAAGTAATACAGTGCCCAATGCGAATGATTTTCTTAAAATTGCAAGTGTTGACAATTTAGGTGGTGGCAATTATCGTTTAAATTTATCATGGGATCCAACAAGCGGTGGTGGCGGTGGTTATATACCGAATAATGCATATCGCTCAGGAGCGGGTGTTGCTACAAGAATTGCATGGTGGAGCGATGATTCAACACTTTCTTCAAGTTCCAATCTTTTCTGGGATAATGCAAATAATGTATTACGTGTTGGTACCAGTTCAACAACATATACTTCTACAGATCTTGGTGCTGAAATTCAAGGTCATTTAATTATCACTAACGGTATTGGTACGCCGCGTGAAACACGGTGGGCAGAAAGAAACTTTAATCCTGCTTCAGCGGGTACAAGTCATTATATTGCTTTATCAACACGTACTGACCAAGATTTATCAGCCAGTGTTAATTATTATTGGCCAAGCTCTGCACCGTCAACAAATAATATGGTATTGACAACAAATACAAGCGGTCAATGGAGCTGGAACGATGGTAATAATTTATTCTGGCGTGTTGGCGGTAATACCGGTGCCGGTGGAAACTATATTGGTACAGTAGATAATCAGCCATTTCCGTTCCGCGTAAACAATGTTGAAGGTATGAGATTAGTACCCAATGTTGCCGGACCGCGATTAGGTATAGGGCTAACGAATCCATCCGAGCGTTTTGAGCTTCGTGATGGTAATTTCCTCATCTCGAACAGCGGTACTGCAGGACAAATTCGTTTCCAAGAGCCCGGTGTTGGAACAAATTATACGGCATTCCAAGCCGGCGCACAAAGTAGTGATATTACTTATACTTTACCAACAGCATTACCCGGTACAAATGGTATTTTGACATCCAATAATTCGGGAACACTATCTTGGTCAACAGTTGATTTATCGGGCGGTAATCAAGTGATTTCAGGCCAAGGTGTTGCCACACGGATTGCTTTCTGGACAGCGACGAATACACTTGGCTCCGATGCAGAATTGTATTGGGATAATTCGAATAAGCGCGTTGGTATCGGTACAACAACTCCGGGACAAGAGCTTGATGTTGATGGTGATATTAGAATCAGTGGTGCAAATGACCAGTTAGAATTTCGTGGTAATTCAACAGGATATTCCACAATTCGAGCGGGCAATCAAGGAACAACAACGATTAACTATATTCTCCCAACGGCATTGCCAACAGCAAATCAAGTACTTACTGCCAGCTCTGTCGCAGGGTCTGACATTACTTTAGGTTGGGGTAATGGCTTGAATTGGACATTAACGGGTAATGCAAGCACAAATCCGAGTACTAATTTCTTGGGTACAACGGATGCACAAGATTTCAGAATCAGAACAAATAATACGCAGAGAATATCAGTACTTTCGGGCGGAGGTGTTTCATTATTAGCAGCAGGCGGCACAACACAAACACTTCAGTTCTCAGATGGTGATAACTCTAATTTTATAGGGTTGAGAGCGCCAACAAATGTTTCCTCAAATGTCACATGGACATTACCATCGGCTGACGGTACTGCAAATCAAGTGCTGATTACTAATGGTTCCGGTACTTTGAGTTGGAGCAATGTCACCGCAATTACATCCCTTAATGGTTTAACCGGCTCAACACAAACATTTGCAACAGGCACAACAGGTTCTGATTTTAATATAGCGAGTTCAGGTACAACGCATACATTTAACTTACCTGATGCTTCGACAACTGCACGCGGTGTTATTACAACCGGTGCTCAAACATTAGCCGGAGATAAGACATTTAATGGAAATGTTCGTGTAGCAAATCAATCAGACATACGCTTTGGCGATGCCGATAATTCTAACTTTGTTGCATTCCAAGCACCTGCAAATATTATAAGTAATGTGACATGGACATTGCCTGCCACAGATGGTAGTGCAAACCAAGTATTACGCACGGATGGAGCAGGTAATTTGAGCTGGACTAATGCTTCCGGCGGAGGACTTATTGTGAGCGATTCTGCATGGTCATTGAATGGTAATAGTGTCACAGCGGGTAAATTCCTTGGAACAAAAAATGCCTTTGATTTACCGATACGTACCAATAATATTGAACGATTAACACTGTTTTCAACAGGTAATATGCGCTTGGAAAGTAATGGCGGCACAGCCCAGCAGTTCCAATTTGAAAATCCCGCCGGTAATTTTATTTCAACATTCCAAGCAGGCGCACAAACAGCGAATATTAATTACACATTGCCAATAGCAGCTCCGGCAAATAATCAAGTATTAATTTCAACAGCCGCAGGTTCAATGAGCTGGGCAAATATTACAGCCATTGCGGGCTATAAAAAAGTATCGGATTCTGCTTGGGCTTTACTTGGTAATGCAGGAACAAACCCGACAATCAATTACATTGGAACATCGGATAATCAACCTTTGGTGGTTCGTACGAATGCAGTTGAACGTATGCGAGTCTTTACTTCGGGCAATGTAGGTATTGGTTCCCCAACGGACGATGCAAGTGCATTGTTAAATCTTACATCAACGACGAAAGGTGTTCTTTTCCCACGAATGACACAAGCACAACGTTTAGCAATTGGTTCTCCAACGGATGGTCTTCTTGTCTATCAATCTGATAATACACCGGGATCACCGCAAGGGTTTTACGGTAGAATATTTGGTCAGTGGGTTGCCCTTCCCGGGTGGTCACTTACCGGTAATGCCGGCACTGACCCTACGAATAATTACTTAGGAACAAACGATGCTAAAGATTTAAGTTTGCGTACGAATAGCACTCCGCGTTTATTACTCAAAGAAGGAACAATGAATCTTCAATTGATTCATACAAATGCGAACATGGGTCGTCTTGAGCTAAAACAAAGTAGTACAACAGGTTATAGAATCGGTACTTTGTTTGGTACTGCAAATGTTGACTCTTTAACGCTCGGTGTTAATGGCGGAACGGGTATTTCTATAAATGCAACTAATCGTGTAGGTATCGGTACTTTAACCCCGAATGAGCGTTTGGAAGTTAGTGGAAATGTTCGTTTCAGTAATGCACTTATGCCTAATGGAACAGCCGGTACAACGGGTCAAGTTCTGTTGTCACAAGGAGCAGGAGTTGCACCAATTTGGTCAAGTACATTCTCCGGTGTAGCGATTGATTATTGGAATCGTGGTTCAGGAACATTGTCCTTAGTTGGACTTGGTTCCGGTAATACAGCCGCTGCTCAATATGCGATATCCGCAGGGCGTGATAATACTATCAGTTCTTTGGGCGAATATTCCACAATTATCGGTGGTATAAGCAATAATATTCAAGAAAACAGAGCATTTATTGGAGCAGGAGAATTGAATACCGTTACAGCAGGGTTTGGTGCGATTATCGGTGGTATCAGTAATACTGTTACCGGTGTTTACTCATTTGTTGGTAATGGTAACAGCAATGATGCACAATCTTCTTATTCGGGTATTGTTACGGGACAAGATAATGCGACAAATGCATCACACTCATTTATTGGTGCCGGTCAAAATAATATTGTAAGTGGTGCTTGGTCAGTCATACCCGGCGGCTTTAATAATAATGTACAAAGCGGTGGAACGTATGGTGTTATCAGCGGTGGTCAAAACAATGCCGTTAATAGTACGAATACCGTCGTAGCAGGTGGTGGAAATAATACGATTGGAACTAATTCTAATTATTCAGCAATTGTAGGTGGTAGAGAAAATCAAATCGGTAATGTCAGTGCCGCAGAATATTCAATGGCATTCGGCTACGGAGCCGTAGTCAATCAAAACAGTGCCGTTGTGTTCAATCACCCTTCTGCTGCTCAACAAACTCAGGTTGGTATTCGCACAAACTCACCGTCACGAGCTCTTGATGTTGCGGGCGATGTACGTTTGGGCGCTAATGGTACAACAATTTCTAATGTTATCAAGGCAACTGTCAATGCAAATATAGGTTCAGTACCTGCAAATGGTTCTATTACTTTCGATTTTACGGTTACTAATGCTGCTGTCGGAAGTACTGTTTCGATTTCGCCGGCAGATGATTTAGGTAATGGCTTAATAATTGCCACAGCAAGAGTTTCTGCAGCTAATACTGTGCAGATTCGTTTACAAAATGTTACAGGTGGTGCAATTGATCCGAATCAAATGGACTATTTTATAACAGTTATTCAATAATGACATAGTGATTAATCGAATGAAATACGGGCAATTTTTCATAGTAGCTATTGTACTAACCTTTTTGATGGTTTCAAAAGGGTCAGCGCAGCTTTTTGTGAATAATGGCGCTCAAATTAATGTAACCACAGGTTGTCAGTTTGTTATTGGTGGTGAAGCTCAGAATATCGGACCCGGTATATGGACTATGAATGGTAATGCCTTTGTTCATATCTTTGGTAATTTTAGAGTATTAAGCGGTATTGTTACATTTGAAAATTCTTCCACAGGAATAGTAACTCAAAATCTGTTTGTTGATAAAAGCGGGACACTCTATCGTAACGGAAATGGCTTATTTGCTGTTACACGTCGTGTGTATAATTCAGGGTTGATAGATAATAGTGGATTATTTGAGGTCGGAGTAAAAAATTAATATGAAATATTTCTTTTTTCATAGTACTTTGATTTTTACACTTTGTCTCAATTGTGTATTTGTCTATGGACAAGATTTCGTAAATGATAGTGTCGGTGTAATAAAAAACAAGGGAATTATCCGATTCTTGGCTGACACAGGAAGATTTGCCAATGGACAGCGTGATATTAATAAGATTGATAATAGCAATGGTATTGTAGAGTTTCTCGGTCGAAATAATCGCTTTACTAATCTTGATTTGACACCAAGTAATCAATTAAACAGCCAAGCAAGTACGGCATTAGGAGTACGCTGCGATTTTCGGCTTAATGGACTAACACGTTATGCTTCTGCTGCTGATACTCAACGAATTCACAACCGATATTATTCTAATTTACAATTAGATAATGTCGCATTCAAAGTAATGCCTGATAGTGTGTTTATTGGAACAAGTTACACAGTAGTACCTAATACAGGTAGTAGAAAATATAATGGATTTTTCTATTATGATGGTATTTTGAATCAGAGTATTTTTCCGGAAAATGGCTCTACACCCTTATTAAACCGTTATTTCAATTTGGGATTATTAGTAAGTTGCGCCGATCAATCGAGCACAAAGACTGTTGATTCCGGTAAAACTATTCGTATAGATGGAATAGTTAAATCAACTCAATTTGCTCCTTTAGATATACGCTCTTCATTTTTGGGCTTGGGCAATATAGGCAATGATTCTTCCGAATTTTTAGGTTCCGTTACTATACGCAGTAATGGTATTTTTAAGATGGGTGAAAAGCCCGCAGTATTTTACAATACAATTACGGCAGATCGCGGTTCAATTCAAGCATTGCAATTCGCCGGTCACATGAGAATTGCCCCAAGTGGCTTAATGCAATTAGCAAGCACACAAGGTAAATTGGAAATGGCTTCTGATACTAAGCTGTTTATTGAAGGCGATTTTCGTAATCAGGGTAATGGATCCAATTTTGTTGTGAACGATAATTCTTTGCAGTATTATCGCGGTGGTGCCGATCAAGAAATCGAGTTTACGACAAATCAGAATCCCTATGGTAATTTGACAACCCTCAATGCGAAAACCGCACGTGATAACTTCTTTGTGGGTGGTAATTTGCTTGTGCAAGACGGCAATATCACTATGAATACAGATACTTTGACTATGATATCTTCTGCAAAAACTGTTGTATATAAAAACGGTTTGGAAGAAGTTATTGGTAAATTTAGGCATCTTGATGTGCAAGCCAGTCAATCGAGTTTAGTCTTTAATAATGCTCAAACTACGGCGCGATTTATTTCCGAAGCACAAACACGCCCACGTTCTGTGACAATGGAAGTTCGTCCGGCTGTAAATCCCGAGCAATATGAAGATACGACAGATGCCAATAGAAAGATTATTCTTAACTATGCCGGCGGTGGATCTACGTGGGAAGCAGTGATTCGTGCAGGGTATCGGAAAGATGAAGTTACATTAGTAGGTGCGGAGAATGAACTTGAATTTTATGAAACAGATGTTTTAAATGCAAAAAATATTAATACTACTATTGTAAATCCTTCAAATGTTTATACAAGAAATTTAGCACAAAATTCTTCATTAGGGTGGGTGGAATTACCCGGTATTCGCCCTTCAACAGTGTCCGGAGTTCCTAACTCAGTGACTTTTGAATCCGGCAAAACATTATTGCTTCGTTATCTTCCCGCATCAATTAACCCACAATTCTTCATGACCGCGAAGGTATTCTTAGAGGGTGCGTGGAGAGAAGGGGAGGGAATGGATAATGCATTAACCCAGCTTGATTTGACACCAACGGTTGCGCCCGATATGTATCCTTATCAGCTCGATCCTTTGCGTACAACTCGTGTTGTTACTGCGGTTCCGGATTCCATTGTTGACTGGGTCACGGTAGAATTACGCTCAGAGCTAACAGGCGGCACAACTTTTGCACGAGTGTGCTTATTGCGCAAAGACGGTATTTTGACAGATGTCGATGGGGTAAGCCCTGTTTTATTGCCAATTAATAAAAAAGATGATTATTATGTTGTCGTGCATCATAGGAACCACCTTGCTGTTATGACACAAGAAAAGGTAAAATTTGAATCAAAACAATCCGGACTTATTGATTTAACAAGTCCTTCCATAGTTCTTGGCGGTGCAAATGCTTTGAAAACTATTGACGGTAACAATAATTCAAACTACATTTATGGTATGATTGCCGGCGATTATAATGGTGACGGAATTATTGATGCGAGTGACTACACTACAATTTGGAACAATCGAGATATAGAAGGATACTTTAACGAAGATACCGATTTACAAGGAATTGTCACTACACGCGATTTTAATGTGTCGTGGAATAATCGAGATAAAAAAACAGCAGTGCCTAAAAAACCATGATGAAGAAAAGTGTAGGACATAGAACATTATTGAGACTAGCATCAATTATTTTTTTGATGCTTGTTGTGTTTGTATTCAAGGTTGAGCTTAAAGCACAAGATCCGACCTTGGCTACTATTGTGATTAAAGATTTTGCCATTTTGAATACAGACTCTTTAAAATTTACTATGGGCTTGGCTCGAAACGGCAGCTCATGGCAACGTTGGGCAAATGCTACATTTCAGTTTAATGTTAAAGGTGTTCTAGCAGAGAACCTTTCAATTACAACAGTGCCCGGCTCTTCACAATTAAACCCTTCGCTCTACACCGTTACTCCGCGTGTTGTACAGCCTTCATTATTGCCCAATAGTTCTATAACAAAAAATCGTATCAGTATCACTGTAAAAGGTCCCGAAAAATTTGAAGATGCTGTGATTGTCAGTGAAGATACAAATCAAGCCGTGATTATTGGCACATTTATCATTACAGCAAAAAACGGAACCCAATTCGCAAGTAATACTTCTCTTGAATATCTTAATGATGTCGAATATTATCAGGCACTTGCCTATAAAATTCAAAATGACCAATTGCCATTTCATGTTGCAGATAATAACATTGAAATAAATGCAAATTTGATGAAATTTATTGGTACAGATCCATCCGTTGTGCCTGAAACACGATTAAATTGTAAGGCTTCATTTGCCGAATATATTGGTAATATGGTGACGAAAGTGACATGGAAAACAACCTCCGAATACCTGAATGCCGGCTTTGTCGTTTTTCGTGGTAAAACGGGCTTAGGGGGTGGTCAAGTAAGTTTCGATTCCATTGTCGGTACGTACATAAATCGCTCAGAGTTAGTAGGGAAGGGGCAATCTTCCAAAGAGCAAACTTACACATTTATTGATACAGTCAATGAAAGAGGGGCAGCATATTGTTACAAAGTTGTCAGCATGAAAGATGCCTCCACAATCAATGTTGATAAAGATGGCAAAGAAATTGCGTGTGCATTGTGTACATATGTTCCATTTGCTGTCATTGTTGCGGCGACACCGACAGAAAATCCATTTCAGACACAAACGACAATCAATTATCGTTTGGATGATGATGTGATTCTTACAGCAAAAGTATATGATGTTTCGGGACAGTTAGTAGAAACGTTGATTGATTCAAAATATACAACTCGTGGAGAGCATTCGGTTGATTGGATTGCTTCACAGTATGCGGTTCAGGGTATGTATAATGTTATTTTGATAGCGTATCCGGTCAATGATCCAACGATAGAATTATCGCGTGCGGTCGTAAAGTTGGAGCTAATGCGCTAATAATTAGGTATTATCTGTATTTTTGTCAGATATTTTCACAAAATTTTGTGATGGAATTGGGTTAAAGATACTATGATTCAAGTATTTAATCAAAATAGTACACGTTTTTTCATGATGCTTGCGGCATTATGTGCGGTCGTGTGCTTGCTCCCAAATTCTCTCTTTGCTCAAAGGAAATATTTTTCAAAAGTGGATGATTTTCAAGAAGTCACCGTACTCTCCACTCGAGACACTTTGGTGCGTTTACGCAAACCGGGTGATATGTGGTTCGGCTTACAGGGTGGCGGACTTGGTAATCTTGCCTTTGGTACATTAGGTATTAACCCTCTTGGTACTGTGTCTGCATCAAATCGAATTAATGTCACAAGTGGAAATGGAGAAGGCTATTATTTGGGTTTTGTTGCTGAATGGCAAAGACCCGAGAAATCGTTTGGTGCTGCTCTACGTATTAACCTCTTAGACCGTAGAGTTGTTAATGCTATCGGAAATGCGAATGCCGGTACAATTACGAGTGGAAATGATACTCTCTTAGCCGGATATAGATATGAATCATATACAGCTCGTTTGGTAAATGATTATATATCTGTTGCACCGGAAATACGTTATACACTCCCCGGAACAGGTATTCATTTCTTAGGTGGTGTTGATTTAGATTTCTTATTGTCTGCATCTTCAGAGACTGCAGGTAATAGAAAAGATGTTGCTGATATTTCCCATTTCCAAAAAGATCCAACGTACAAACCAAATAGTTTCCGCTTTGGTGCCCATACAGGGGTCGGCGTTGATATTTATTCTGCGAATTTTGGAGGTCTTGCACGGTTCAAACTGTCACCGTATGTGACAGTCAATTTCGGTACTCCGGTTTCAACAAGCAATGAATCCTCGTGGAATACAATGTTCCTCAGAGCCGGTTTCTCTGCCAAATTCTCATTTGATAAAACGTTTGATACAATTCACTCCTATGATCCGCTTTATGTACCACCTCCCGTATTTGTAGCTACTGTGCAATGGGATAGAGGTATATCTTCACCGGCAGTACGACCGGTCACCCGTCTTGAAGTTGCGGGTTTAGAGTATAGCCCAGCTGAAGCACCGGGAGTTATTGAGGAACCTCAATCCCCAGTCGTTGTGGAAGCCAATATTGATACAGAGCAAGATGCAAATGCCGATATTAGTGTGGAAAGTAAAGTTTCCGACGTTTCAAAAGAAGTGTCTGCTCAAATTTCACCTTCACAACCCAAATTACCACAAGTTGTTGTAAATAAAGAGCGTATATTCACATACTCTACATTTTCATCTGTTATACCCAATCAAGCTGCACAACAATATTTAGATGCAGTAGCTGAATACTTGAAAGCCAATCCGGGAGCTACCGTACGTATTTCCGGACATTCTGATAATAGTGGTACAGCGGCTGAACAACAGCGTTTTTCCAATGAGAGAGCTGATTTCGCTGTGCAATATCTCTTAAAAAAAGGTATTACGAAAAGGAGATTGTTCCCTTCCGGTCTTGCGGCTCGTCGCTCTATAGCTGATAACAGAACACCTTTGGGACGCCAAAAAAATAGACGTCTTGAAATTGTTGTTGTACCGTAAGATTCTCTTAATTTCCTGCCAAAACTGAATCACTTTCTAAAGTTTAGTGTATTTTTGAAGTGATTTGACAATAAATGCTTTTCAACTTTTCTATTGTTATTTGACTATTGGAGTTCTATATGGAGTATTTACCAAATACTATGTGTGTTATTGAAGATAATTTGTCTATTCGTAAACTTTATGTGATACTTATCAAAAAAGCAGGTTTTGATGTAATAGAATTCGAAGAAGGGATACCTGCTTTGGACTGGCTCTCGCATCATAGCCCTAAACTCATCGTGTGTGATGATAAGTTACCTGATACAAGTGGTCTTGAAATTATTCCCAAAATTCGCGCTTATTCTCATGGTAAAAAATTACCTGTTATAGCAGTTACCGGCTTTGCACAAGATGGTGATAAAGAGCGATATCTGGCAGCAGGTTTTAATGGCTATCTCTCTAAACCGATAACTACATCTTCTTTTGTTGATCAAATCATCGAGATAGCAAGCACTGTGCAGTAACAGTAATATAATATCCACATTTATTGACTTCGGAGTTCTTCATTATGAATATGACATACGATTCTGCTATTACAGCATCCGTACAACAAAAAAAGCATTCCATATTCCAATTGTCAAAGACCTTTCCTGCCTTAATTGTACTCTTGATTGGTATTGCAATCAGTTTCTTTGTTTGGCGTTTCCTTGGTAATCAAATACAAAGTGATAATCATGTTGCATTCGATAAAGCAACAACTTCTCTTGTCAACAGATTGGAATCAGGTGTTAAGGAGAATGAACAAATTCTAACTTCCATCAATGGACTTTACGCAAATTCAGTGCAAGTGGTGCGTGATATGTTTGAGCTTTATGGTTCGATACCTACTCGTTCAAATAATGCTTTGTTAAGTGTTTGTTATGTACCATATGTTACACAACAAAGTAAAGAAGATTTTATCTATTATGCAAAGTCAGAGCGGTATTATGATTATGCAATTAAGCCGGACGGTAATAGAGCAATATACTATCCAATCGAGTATATTGTGCCTCTTGAGCAAAATATGCATAGAAGTGGTTTCGATATTGCAACCAATGATGTGGCTATGTTGGCAATAACACAAGCCAAAAAGAATAATGGTGCTATAGTCGCTTCTGATTTTTATGAGGTAAGACCTGACACTCTCGGCTTTTTGATGATGTTTGCAGTTCATAAAGAAATTAAGGATGAATTGGCTGCACAACTTCAAGGAAGTGTTATTGATGGTATTGTTATGTTGGAACTGAATGCAAAAATGTTTTTTGAACGATGCATTGGAAATGCAACGCCTGGTGATTCAAATATTGTCTATTCGATAACTCAAGAAAATTCAAAGTCTCCTGTATTCGCATCAAGTAATTTCACATTATCCGGTACATATTCACCTTTACTTGTTGACCAAAGAAAAGTTAAAATTGCTGATAAGGAATTGACAGTCAATTTTGCCACTGTTCCTAATTTCGGTGGAACATTTCAAGCATATATACCCCTTATGGCACTCATAGGAGGTATTATTACCAGTTTTGTTGCCGCTGCATTCTTATTATCGGTATTAACAAGTCGTGCCAGAGCAGAAGATCTTGCTGAACGTATGACACGCTCACAAAGACGTATTGTGGATGCATCTCAAGATATTATTGCTGTTATTGGACTTGATGGTAAATGGAAATCCCTCAGTCCTGCCGTCCAAGCCATACTTGGGTATTCGCAAGAAGAATTACTGGCAACAGACTTTGGAAATCTATTGACTAATGACGCTTATGCCCAACAATATAATGGTATTGTAACCTCAGCTAAAGACGAAGTGGGTACCAGCTTTGAAGGACAAATGAAAAATAAAAAAGGTGATATTTTGTGGATGAGTTGGAATTTGACTGTTTCTAGGACTGATGGTTTGATTTATGCTATTGGACGTGATATTACTTTACAAAAAATGGCTGAAGATCAAATAAAAATGAAAAATCGTCAAGTACAACTTGCTGAGCAATCCGCTTTAGAAGTGAGTGAATTTAAGTCACAATTTATGCGTGAGTTAAGCCATGGACTACGTAATAATCTTACAGGTACTTTAGGGTTTTTGCAACTTGTGACGGATAAAGTCTATGAGACTGAGGATGAAATGCAATCCTATATTGCTAATGCTGAAAATAGTTCTGAACAGCTTTATGTCATGGTAACCGATATTGATGAAATTACGGAATCTGTCGGTAGCGATGTCGCTTCACAAAAACATCATTTCCAAGCTGATAAACTACTGCTTAGTCTCAAAGAAAATGCAAGAATGCTCAAAGATAAAAAATTATCAATAGTTCAAGGGGAAGATTCCTCTCCGGCAACGATATATGGTAAAGAGCAATTGGTCACAAATGCAATTAATGAGTTGATTATTGCATTAACAGGAGCAATGAATGAAGGTACGGTAACAATGAATATCAGACCTAACGCCTATGAAAAAGTTGTTGAAGTTGAATTGATGGTTACGCCTAATGATACAGTTGCTGCAATGATTGAATTATATAAGAAGAATACAAATAATCTTGTTGATATTATTCCTAAAGATCAGCATGAAATAATATTCCATCTTGGTTTGGCACGCTCGATGGTACGTCGCTGTGACGGAACTTTGCTTGTTGAATCTTTGGGTAAAGGTGAACCAAATATCTGTCAAATAACCTTCCCTTTGGGAAAAAATACAAAAAAATAAGCATATAGATTTTATATGTCACATTTATTTATCTTTTTTTTGTTGAGGTATTTATGAATGAGTACAATAACTCATTAGAAAGTCCTGAATCAATAGGTTTGCTTGCTGCATTAGCCGGCGTTAATTTACTTATTGTGATTGTTATCCTAGTATTGGTTTTGGGAGGTTTGTGGAAAATCTTTACAAAAGCAGGCAAGCCGGGATGGGCTGCAATAATCCCGATTTATAATTATATTGTACTGACGGAAATAATTGGTAAACCAATTTGGTGGGCAATCATGATGCTTATTCCTTGTGTTAATATTGTTTTTATGTTTTTAGTTTATATTGAATTAGCAAAATGTTTCGGTAAAGATACTCTTTATGGTATTTTGCTTGTAGTTTTAAGCCCTATTATGATACCGGTCTTGGGATTTAGCGATGCACAATACACGCCGCCATCACAACAATCAATTTAAGTAATTAAAAATTAATAAGATATGCACATCGAATCTCAGTTCGGTGTGCATTTTTTTTCAATAAATTATAGATGGTAAAACTGAAATAATGAAAAGAATAATACCTTTGATTGTTGTAATAATAACAACATTCACACTCTCAGCTTTTTATCAGAAATCACAAGAGAAAAGGATTGATATCGGAAAATATTCTGTATTATTCCCATCTTCCTTTTCTGAGCCACGAAAAGACACGACTTTTTTTGAGACAAATTATGGTAAGGCGCGATTTATTGCGACGGTTGCCCAACATAAAAAAGCTGCATGCATGGCAGGTGTGCAAGAATATAGTGATGCTGCTTTTATTGGAGTTAATGAAGGTGATGTCTTAGATTCACTTCAACAACAAATTATACGAAACATGAGCGGGAGAGTATATAGACAATTCAAAGTTAAAAAGAATGGAAAATTAACCCGTACTACGTACTTCTCTGCTTTTGCACAAGATAGCAGCACTACATTCTGGCGCTTTGAATTAATTATGGATACACCAAATGTGTATCAAATTGCTTATACTTCAACTGATAAAACTAAGGTGACTTCAAAAGAAGCCCAAACATTCTTTAAGTCGTTTAATAGAAAAAAGTAAACTAAACTTGTGATACTTCATGAGGAAAATATTAATAATGCGATAAAAGTACTCCACTTACCCGGTGTACGATTATTGCTTTGTGCTTCAGTTTTTATACCACTTGCTTATTATCTTAATATTAATCAAACAACATTATTGATAATAGTGACATGTGGGCTGTCAGGCGGTATAGCTGTTGCCCGAATTTTTGGTTTTGTTCCTGCATTTGTTATACTATCCGCAATTATCGGAATCTATATTGGAACAAATGCCAGATTACACCACATAATTATACCTGAAAAAAAAATCTTGCCTATAAAAGCTTCATTTTTCGGTGAGATTGAATCCATTATAAAAAAAGATTCTAATTCCTTACGATTAGTCTGTTGGGGAGAATGTGATGCAGAGCCATTACCACCGCTCTCAAAGATACGCATTATTGCTTCATTAAAAAATCACAATAACAGATTGCAAAGTTTTACACCGGGTTCAATAATTCGCTTGCATGGATTAGCCAAATTTCCACAAAAACCAAGTTTACCTAATGATTTCGATGAGGAAACGTATTGTCGGGGACTTGATGTGCAGATAATTATGAGTTCTTCTGAAAATAATGCCTATATTGTAGAAAAACACGATGATTGGAGAAAAAAAATATTTATAGTATCACAACAAGTGATTGATCGAATAAATGCAACATTTTCTACAGAAACCGCAGGACTTATGGCGGCATTGCTTATAGGTGATAAAAGTAGATTATCGTTAGAAACGAAGACTAATTACTCTCTTGCAGGTGCGTCTCATGTTTTGGCTGTGAGTGGTTTACATATTGGCATTATTGCAGTAATGATATTGATACCATTGGGTTTTGTCCGTAACAAAATAATTAAACTCATCCTGTTTATTCTAACGGTGACCGCTTTCACTATTGTTACCGGTTTGCAACCATCTGCACTACGAGCATCCGTGATGGCAATACTTGTTATGTCTGCATTTACTTTCCAAAGAAAGCCTCAATTACTGAATATTGTTTGTATTACAGCTATTTTTATTCTACTATATGATGCATCCCTTCTCTTTTCGGTGGGTTTCCAATTATCGTTTTTCGCAGTTCTCGGCATAGCAATTTTTTATCAGGCAATTCTGAATAAAATACTTTCGATATTCCCTAAGATTTCTCACGTTTTTCTTGTAAAATTTATTGCAGAATCAATCGCGGTTTCTATATCAGCAACAACACTCGTTTCACCATTCGTTGCATGGTATTTTGATGTGTTTTCGCTTATTGGGGTATTTGTAAATATTATAGCAGTACCTTTAACAAGTGCTGCGATGATATTTGGTTTTATTGCAATTATCATATCATATATCAGCGTTTCATTTGCAGATTTTTATGCAGTTGTGGCATCAACATTAATTCAAATTTCTGATACATTTACGCAATATGTTGCGGTATGGAAGTATTCTGCAATACAGGGAGAAGAGTCATTAATTTTTTCCTTGATTTCCGCTTTTGTGCTATTATATCTGATTTTTTCTCAAAATAGGAGAATATTTATATTTCGTTTAACAAGCAGTACAATAATGATTGTCGGTATAATCATTCTTTCTGCAAACAATCAGCAGAAAAAAATGTGGCAAATCATTCCTCGTAACGATTTGGTTATGACTATCTTGCCAATAAATACCACAATGAAATTTATTCTATTAGAAGATAGAAAACCTCATCAGAATCCACGTAATGACAATGCTTTGATTGACTATTTAGCGAAAAATAATAGCAGTCTTATTATTGGTAAGCGCGGAAATTGTGCCGAATGGATTACCGTAAAGGTTGCAGAACAAAGAAATGTACGAATTTTTCCGGTACCGGATTCTTTATATAATCATATACAAGATATTGTTGGTACAACAAAATTATATTCTGTCGTTGAAAGTAAAAAAGGTGAATTATGATATGCCAAATTCAGATTAACAATAAAAATGTACGATTCGACACAGATGTATATCATCATATTTCATTAGGTTTAAGTAATGGACAAGACAATCCCGATTGTTTTTATTTACCTGAACCTGTGTTTACACCCTTTCGAGCTGGAAATTTTGTAGGTTCAACTCAAGAAGGTGGAAATTGCAATTGTTATACTCTCACAATATCACCTCACGGTAATGGAACACATACTGAATGTATAGGTCATATTGTTGGCGGTTTTACCATACATCAATGTTTGAAAACCATCATTAGTTCGGCAACATTAATTTCAATTACACCCACTTTAATATCTCATAATGACTATGTCATTACAAAAGAAACTTTAGTCTCAAAAATACAAGACACAGATTGTAAATCGTTAATAATTCGAACGTTGCCAAATTCGGATGAGAAAAAGAACAGGTCATATAGTGGAAAAAATCCTCCGTATTTTACTGCTGATGCTCTGGAAATTTGTGTCGAAAAAAATATTGAGCATTTACTCGTTGATCTTCCATCAGTAGATCGTGAAGAGGACGGAGGAGCTCTTTCTGCGCATAAAGCATTTTGGCATTTTCCGCATGCTCCGCGAAATTTTGCAACAATCACGGAATTAATTTATGTCCCTGATAATATTCCTGACGGCGATTATATACTTATGCACAATATAGCACCCTTAGAATCTGATGCAAGTCCTTCGCGACCTATTATTTTCCCCATTATGAAATGACGATATACTAATATGCTGACTACTACACCAATATTGAGCGCGACGCCCGAAAATATTGAAGAATGTGCAATTATATTGAAAAATGGAGGTGTCGTTGCATTTCCTACTGAGACTGTCTATGGTTTAGGGGCTTGTTTTTCTAATGAGTCAGCAGTAAAAAAAGTATTTCTTGCAAAAGGAAGACCGGCCGATAATCCCTTAATTGTCCATATCTGTTCCTTAGACCAAGTCCCGATGTTGGCACAAGATATACCACACGATGCGCAAATATTAATGGAAAAATATTTTCCGGGTCCCTTAACATTATTATTGCCAAAAAGTAACAATGTACCGGAATTAGTTACAGCGGGACAAGCATCAATTGCGCTACGTATGCCGAATCATGCAATTGCATTACAAATAATTCAGAAGACAGGAATTCCGCTTGTTGCGCCCTCGGCAAACACTTCTGGAAGACCAAGTCCAACAGCTGCCCAGCACGTATATGATGATTTGTCCGGAAAAATTGATGCAATTATTGATGGCGGAGTATGTAAGGTTGGAATAGAATCAACAGTTTTAGGATGGATTGATACCATACCTACTATATTCAGACCCGGTATTATTACGAAGGAGGAAATTGAAGATGTACTACATAAAAAGGTACAAAGTACACACCTCAATAAGAATGAAATTCCTCTGTCACCCGGAATGAAGTACCGCCATTATGCGCCTAATATTCCCATAGTATTATCGTCATCTTTTAATGAAGCACAGAAGTGGCTGCAACATTTTCATCATAATGTCTGCATTATTACGGATAATGATGAAGCAATATCGGAAGAAAAATATTACATTAAAAAATTAGAACATAGTTCATTATATGCAAATTTTAGAGATGCTGAGATGCGAGGATATGAAGGAATAATTATCATTCTTACGCAACCCGATAGTGTCCATCCGGCAGTATTAAATCGAATTAACAAAGCTGTTTCACTTTAATGTCAGTACTATGTTACCAGAAGAAGTATTTCCACCCGTGACGATGAAATTATCACAATTATCAGATCATATTGCCGATTTTATCATATCCATAGAACATAAAAAAACTGAAACGCGCGGAACATATCAGCGTGCTTTACGAGAGTTTATGTATTTTTTTAGTACCGACAGGAAGTTTCAGTTCAGAGTTAAGGATGTAGAGCGATATAAACTTCATTTAATGAAAAAAAATCTTAAGCCCGTTTCAATAAGTACTTATCTGACTTCATTACGCAGATTTTGTCAATATTTAACGGAAAACGGAATTATAGAAAGAAATCCGGCAAAAAAGGTACAAGGTTCAGCCCGACCACAGCGTCATTCGCGTCATTTCCTAACACTTGATGAAATTAAAATACTTTTAGATTCAATAGATATATCCAATCAAACGGGGCTACGCGATAAAGCACTTATTCTTACTATGTTAGGATGCGCATGTTCTGAAGTTGAATTAAGCACTGCTTCAATAGAAGATTTTACAAAAGATAAACATAAATGGAAATTACGTGTGCAAGGCAAAGGTAAGTCAGTAAAAAGTGAAATTGTTGATGTGCCCCCGCAAACTGCCGAAGCCATACATAATTATGTGGAGAGCAGAGGAGAACTTCAACCGCATCAACCCCTTTTTGCAAGTAACAGTAATCGCACAAAACATAAAAACATGAGTGTAAGAGGTATCAGAGAAGCAATTTCCTTACGGCTTGAGGCAAGTAATGTTAAACAGGGGAGGGATTTACGGCTGACTCCATTTTCACTTCGCCATACTGCCGGAATTCTTATGGCAGAATCTGGATTTAGTGTTGAGCAAGTGATGGAACGGATGCGTATTGAATGGCGACCAACAGCATTATTATATTTTAAACAAGCAGGATTATTACATAGCGAAACAAAACCCGATTCAAAAGAATATGTCGGTGAGTCCGATACTGTGGAAAATTTATAGTATTTATGAACCAAAAATTTTCTTTATCTCTGCCACTCTTCGACGTGCAACAGGCAATTGTGTGCTGTCGTCGAGTTTGACGCAATAACTGCCGGAAAACCAGGGTATTAATTCACGAATAGCATCTATTTTTACAAGATGAGATCGGTGAACACGTATAAAATCATGCGGGGATAATCTTTGTTCTAAAACATCAACCGTATAATCTGTCTTAAATTTCCCTTCATGAATATACACAAATACATTTTTGTCTTCTGCTTCAATTCTGCGAATTTCATTCACTGCAACAACGCGTAAATTGCCATTGGAATGTACGGTAATTCTGGATAAAATACTTGTAGAATGTTCTTGAATTAATGCTTCAATTTTTTCTGACTGTTGTGCCGTTCCATAATTTATAATCCGCTGAAGTGTTTTATAGAGACGCTCTTTGCTTACCGGTTTTGTAAGATAATCCAGAGCATGAACATCAAAAGCACGCAGAGCATATTCATCATAGGCGGTGACAAATATTATCTGAGGTCTTGGTGTTGAGATTAATTCAACAATCTCAAAACCATTAAGCCCGGGCATTTGAATGTCTATAAAGATAATATCAGGTTTTTCTGCATAAATTAAAGGAATTGCCTGTGTCCCATTTTCGGCTTCTCCAATAATCTCAAGAGAAAAATCTTCAAATTCAGAGGCACATCGCTGCAATAATGTACGAAATCGAGCACGAGCCAAATGCTCATCATCTATGATTATACATGTTAATTTTTTCACTGTTAAACCTTTAATGAGAAAATAAAGAATTGTGGGTATGGTGAAATGTTGTATGCGGCAATTCTTTAAGAAAAGGGATGATAATGACTACTGCATGTTGTTCTATATGTATATTACTTTGATGAGTAAATAATAATCGTAATCGGTCGCGTACATTCATGAGCCCTGTACCTTTTGAAAAGTATGATTCAAACAGTGAAGGATTAAATCCGGGTCCGGAATCTTCAATTCTTATAGTGAGAATATTATTATGTTCTGAACATTGTACAGTAATAGAAAATGTACCTTCAACTACATTTGCGCCATGCTTAATACAGTTTTCCACTAATGGTTGCAGCAATAAACTTGGTACTTTTGCTTGACGCACATAATCAGGGATATGTACTTGAGTTATTAATCGAGAGCCGAAGCGTGCTTTTTCTATAGATAAATATAATTCGACGGAATGTATTTCATCATCTAAAGTTACTAATGGGGTTTTTGAAGCACGAAGACTATAGCGAAATAAATCAGCTAATGATTCAGTGACTTGCTCGGCATCGTCCGGATTAATTCTAATAAGCGCTGCAATAGAGTTCAGAGTATTAAAAAGAAAATGAGGATTAATTTGTGCACGAAGTGCGGAAAGTTCCGATACAGTAGCCATGTGCTGTGCAATTTGCGCCTGCTTATAAAAATAGCGTATGTAATATGCGGTATTTGCAATAAATGATAAGAAAAATGATGTACCTAAAGCTATGGTCGTTACTCCTTGATTCATCACACATTCACCATAGATAAAATATTCAATTCTTTGAGCACAATAAAATGCAACAACAACTGAAAATGATTGTATAAGAATATGGCTTAAAGCCGCTGTTTTTGAGTTTAAAGGGATTTTTCTTTGAATATATTCACCACTTGCTGTTTGTAACAATATTATGCATGTTGTATAGATAAAGCATATAAATAACTGGTTATATACAGAAAATGTAGTTTCTACATTAAAATAGAGTTTGATTCCCAGTATAAGACCAAAGGCAATAATACTGAACAAAACAATCATCCCAAAAGCATAGAACCATTGTTTTAGTGTACGAGGAAAAATTAAAACTGTATGTTGCATACTCTTCATTGTTTGCTTATGTATGTGATTATGAACATTTCAAATATACATGGTTTTGCCCGAATAGCAGATACGTAGTATGACGATACTCCGTAGCATTTACTTGTGCAATACTACGGAGTATGATTGATGACTTAGAATGTGTAGCGGAACATTGGTACCGGGAAGAAGCCTTGCTGATACTCTGTTACGATACTATTGGTTCTTCGATTATATGATTGTTGGAAAATATTTTCATTATTAGTGATATTTTGGAACTCAATGGCAAATTCCATAGTACTGCTACCGAAGTTTTGACGATATGCAATTTTCAAATCTGTTCTGAAGTATGCAGATTGTCTCTCAGAAAATGCACGAGAATTATCATAAACGGCAGAACCTGCAAGTCTGGATTTCTCAAAGTCTAAGGGTGTCAAGTAGCGTCCGCCGGTTGTAGAAAGCCTTAAGCTTATGGATAACACATCGTCACCGATTGCAAACTCTTTACCTGCGAGCATATTGGCAACATATCCCATATTAAAAGCTGTGTTCCTTTCAATGCCATCAAATCCTTTATATTTCGAGTCAAATAAAGAGCCGGTTGCCAACACATAAAATCCATCATTAAAAAATCTTTCAACGGTAAGTTCTGCTCCAAGATTTTTAGCCGTTCCTTCATTTATTAAATTGGGTTGATCATTTGGGGCAAATGAGTTTCCGGCATTAATGAGTGAGAATGTTGGGTTTTCCCTGCTGATTGGAATATCAAATAATGATTGATAATACATTTCTGCTTTAAGTCTCCAATTTTCTGCAAAATTCCAATCATAACCCAAAACAAAATGATGACTTTTTGTGAATCCCATAGTACTGTTTGTTCGCAATATTCCATTCGGGCTTGGGGTTTCGTAAAAATAGTCATAAATGTTTTGTGTCTGGCTATGAAGTCCGTATCCTAATGATAATGTTTGTCCATTGCCAAAAGAATATTGAACACTTGCTCTTGGTTCAATAATAAAGGCATCTCCCAAGGTATAATGCTGTGTATGTGCTCCGACAATAGTTGTAAAATCATCCGTAAGGCGATGTTTCCATTGTATATATCCTTGACTCAATGTAGAACCGTCATTAATATTTACTCTTTGTGTTTCTATGCCGTTCGGATAATCTTTATTTGATAAATTAAAGAGCAATCTGTCCACAGTAAATCCTGCCGATAGAGAATTACGATTATCAAATTTGTGGCGAAGTTGTCCTATGGCTGATAATTTTGTCGTTGTAAATTCGGCTTGTCCATCAATATATTCTTTACGTGTTTTGACATCAATCGAATCACCACGGAAATTTTCATTTGTGCCGGATGCCCCGAGAGTAAATTTCATAAATGTTTGCGGTGAAATATTGGTTTCATAGGATATACCCGCTATACCTGTTTGATAATCTACACGCACATTTTGATTTTCATCACCATAAAGATTTTTTTGTGTTGTGTCAATATCATTGCCAAGAAAAGCAATATCACTGCGTCCGGCAATAGAAAAAACATTAATAGCAGAAGATTCATTCAGAGGAAAATGAAATTTTAGATTAACATCTTGATAATTAGGAATAGCTCCACCTGTTCCAAAGTCAATACCCAATTCTTTGAATACTCCTAAAGTAGAATAGCGATAATTCACAATATATGATGCCCCGGATTCTTGCGATAAAGGTCCTTCGGCACCAAGTTCAAATCCATTAAATCCGACTTGACCAATAAATTCATGTTTTTCGGTATTGCCATTACGCATACGTAAATCAAACACACCCGCAAAAGCATTACCATATTGAGAATTAAATGCTCCCGAGAAAAAATCCGATTTTCCCAGATTATTATTGTTCAAAATGCTGACAGGACCTCCCGTGCTGTTGAGTGAACCGAAGTGATTTGGATTTGGTATATTTAATCCTTCTAATTGCCATAACATACCTGCAGGCGAATTACCTCTGACAACGATATCATTGCGAGAATCATTCGCACCAACAACGCCCGCAAAATTTTGTACCATGCGCGACGGATCGCCCAGTGCGCCCGCATATTTTTTTGTATCTTCAATATTAAATGCTCGGGCACTTACTGCTGCATATTCATTGATGGTGTTTATTTTTTGTGCTCCTCGGTCAAATGTTACCACCACTTCTTCTGTGGTGTTAATTTTTTCAACTAATGCTATGTCCAAAATAGTTTCTTTCCCTGCCGTGACTAATATTTCCCGCAATGTCTGTTCTTGATAACCGATTGCCTTGACAATAATTGTTTGGCGACCAAGTGGCACATTTTTTAATCTGAAATTGCCATTTTTATCCGATACAGACCCAATTTTTTTTGTACTGTCCACAATCATTTGGACAGTAATTCCGCTGAGTGCTGCATTCGATTCAGCATCACGAATTGTGCCTCGTACCGTTTGTGTTGATTTCGTTTTATTTGTGATGGCATCGCCGGTTTGAGCTTGACCGACAAATGTTGTATAAAGAAAAAATGTACAAAGTACTGCAAATCGTATCATTGTATTACCATAAAATTGTGAATAAAAATGTTTTCGACGGCAAAAATCGGAATCAGTGCTTGCGTAAGAAAGTAAATACCGTTGGGATGTTGATTTTTGCGGATGAACGGTATGATTTTCCCGACAAACGGTGTATTGTTCTCATGGTTCTTAGCGTTTAGTAAACGGTTAGTAAGCATCCGTAAGTTTGCAACTGAAAATCAAACATTACTTTCTTTCATAATTTTTAGGAGTTTTCAATATGAAAAACCAACAATCATTCTCACATCTCATTTCTTCATCGTTCACTATGGGTATGTTTGCTCTCGGCATCATCGGATTTGCTGTTGGATGTCGTGAAGTTCAAACAAATCAACCTGTTGAAACAACAGAGCAGTATGAAGAAGCCATGGAAGTCAATTGCGCAGATCATGCTACTCACGGCAAATCTCCAGCCATTCTTGCCGACACGTATGCAAATTTTGCTGCATTAGCTGCTAGTGAAGCATCATCGGCATATAGTAAACAATGGAGGACTACAAGTTCAACTACGATTATCTGTACGCCGCATGGTGGAGGAATTGAGGCAGGTACGACGGAAATATGCGATTCTGTCGCCGGCAATGATTATGATTTCTATAGTTTCACCGGACTTAAAACGCCGAACAGCGGTAATGCGACTTTACACATCACATCCGTAAATTTTGATGAACCAAAAGGCGATGAGTTAATCAAAGCAGCATCCAAAGCACTTGTGCTTCATGGTAAAGCCGATAATAACAATGAGATTGTGTATGTTGGTGGACGTGACGCAGCACTCCGCACGAAAGTTAAATCCGAATTAGAAGCAGAAGGTTTTACCGCCATCATTGATACAACATCAAGTATTTCCGGGCAAGCAAAAGCGAATTTTACGAACCGTACAACATCAGAAAAAGGTTGTCAATTAGAAATTACAACAAAATTGCGCCAGAAACTTATGTCGAATTTGTTTAATGGTCCGACAAATCGTATGAATAGTCGTACAATACATTTTACAAAATTTGTTCGTGCTTTACGTAAAGCAGTGCAATAATGGAGAGAAAAAAAGCCGGCAAAACAATCGTCTTGTCGGCTTTTTATCATAACTTAAGTTTGTGGAGATTATTCCCAATCATCAATTTCTACTGTTGCTAATACAGACTCTAAATCATTTAAAATGATTTCCTTTGGAGCAGAAGCCAATGGAGGTAAATCAAATTCGGATTTTTCACCGGTAATAAAAACACGAATACGTGCTATGCTACCATTATCAAAGACAATTTTGATGGGAACACTCATCTTAAAATCAGGAGAAACTTCTTTTTGTATAATACGAACCCTCACCTTAAATTTATCGTCCGGTTGTTTTTCTGTTTTGTATGCAAAATGATATACCGGAATTTGTGTACCATGCACCCATTGATCAAAAAACCATGAAACATCTTGATTGACATTTTTTTCAACAATTTTTTGGAAATCAGCTATGGTTGCAGATTTACCTTGATACGTGGTGAAAAAATCTTTCATAATTGTTTTAAAACCATCTTCGTTCATGGTATTCAGATTGAGCAATATATTGCGTAACATGTGTAATGTCCATGCACCTTTTTCATAAATTACTGTATGATAGTCTTCTCGAGTAAGGGACGTGCTTGCCACACGATGACCCAAAGAAATGGGGCATAAATCCACACCATCGCTTTTTCTTTGTTTTTTTGCATTGATAATTCTTTCACGAGATTTTTTCAATATTTCAAAGAATTTTTGATTATCACCAAGCATCATTTGTAAGTACATTAGAGAAGCATATTCAGTAAATCCCTCACTCAACCAGCGATCTCGGTATGTTTTGTAATCCAAACCGATACCCCACCATTGATGTCCTGTTTCATGGGCATTAAATGATTGCCATGCTCCTGAATTATTAGAAGATTCAAATGTAAGCCACGAAAGATGCAGCATACCCGGGAATGCTTCGCCGTGAGTGTAAGGTATTTCGGTTGCATTCAATGATTGTAAAGGGAGTGGACCGAATAATTTTGTGTAAAACTCATACGCTTGAGCAATGTCCGTAAGAACATTTTTTTTATTATTACTGTTGATATAATGTAAAGTAATTGGGGGAACATCTTTACGGTCAGACACTGCTGTGCTGAATGGTCCTATATTAAATGACGCATTACGTATGGGGTAATCGACTGTCCAACGACTAATAATCTCGCCATCTTTCTTTTCTTCAGATACCTTATTACCTATGCTAATCAGTTTGTAATTGTCCGGAACAGCGAATGTAATGTCAAAAAGTGATTTTTGCTTATATCCATAAGTAGGATACCATTGGATGGAGGTTTCTATAATTGTATAATCATAGATTCTTTTAATAATTTTACCACCATATTTGACGGTAAGTGTTTTGTTTTGACCTTTTCTAGATGCTCCAATATGTATCCAAATTTTATTTGATTCATCAGGTTGAAAAAATTCGAGAGAATTCCCTTTTTCATCTTTGATACTTTCTATCGTCAAATCTTCATATAAATTAAAGCTTGCCCATTTCATTTCATCTGAATTTACGATAATCCCTAATTGTGAGGTCACAGCCATTTTTAAGCCATTATCTATTTTTATATCAAGGGTGTTATGTGTAACTGTTAATTCTTCTTCAGGATTGTGTGCAGGGTTTATGGAAGGACAAAGATTAACAAAATTATATTCAAAATTATCGGTAGTGGTTTTAGAAATATAGAATGAAATCGGTTCGGGCTCCGTTGGGCAGAACTCATATAATACTGTTTTTAGTCTTTCACCATAAGCCATACAATGGAATGAACTGTTTCTTCGAGCATCAAGCAAAGAATGAGACCAAATGATTTCTCGATGTTCGAAGTACGTACTGAATAAATCTTTAAATTTATGAGGGAATTTTATTTTTTCTGTTGAGGTTAGTTTTTGGGGAGGAAATTTCTTCACAATGTTTTCATACAGAGAGTCATTAAAAAAGAGTACCATATCGGTAAATTCATCGTAAAAACTTTTTTGTCCCTCATTGTATTGTGCCAATCTGTCGGTTTCAACTTTAGTCGTGGGCATATAACGCAAACTTGCTATACCTGTAAAATAAGCAATATGGGTACGATCATTCCATGGTTCTGCAAAAGAAATTGTGCCTGAACTGAGAACTATAGTAAGTCCTTCCCGTGTTATGGTATATCCTTCAACTGTACTTATTGCTTTGTTATTGATTGTTAAATCATCAAAGTACTTTTCAATGGACATATAGGTAGGGGATCGGCAGCTATAATCGAAGCTGCTGAGCATAAGAGTATGAGTACGCCGACAGACAAGGAGCGAAAGATGTAACTCATGAGGTTTTGACCTAAAAGTGATTAAAACAAGGTGCAAAGATATTAAGAAATCATGTTTTAGAGTAATTTGTTGCTAAAAAGACAAGCGACATCGAAAAAATGTCGTATTTTGGTCAAAACTTCGTAATGAAGAGTACGTATGTGTGTTTTCATTTATTCAATGTAATGGAGTATCTATGAAAGTGTTGATTCTATGGTGCTGTGCAATAGTAGCAGCGCCATTCTTCCTCTTTGCACAAGAGGATGTCTTACGACCCAATGGTCGAACTCAAACGTCCGTTGGTGCGCAATCCGGAGTTGCATCAGCTCCCGCTTCTTCGGGGCATTCGGGTGTTTTTGCTCTTGGACTTGAAGCCGGTCTCGGGGTGAATTTCTTTAGTCAGAATTTGCCTAATGTACTAAATGGTAATGCTGAACAATTTAGAAATGTTCTTGGCTCAGGAAATGGACTCGGTGGCTATATCGCGGGAATACTTGATTATGGTATATCGGATAATATTGGTTTACAGCTTCGTTTAGGATACCAATCAGGAAGTTTTTCCAATAAAGGCGATATTGATAGTATCTTGGGTTTTCATACAGCCACACAACAGTTAGTCAGTACAAAACAGAATTGGGATTGGAAAGTGACAAATGTTTCGTATTTCACCACAGAGTTGAATGTACGTATTAATGCAACTCCTGAATTGTCATTCACTTTTGGTCCTATATTACAAGTATTAGTAGGACAAACTCCCGTAAATTCAATTACTCAGACAATTATTTCACCCGATTTTATGTATTTTGTACAAGGAACAGATTTGGTGAAAACAGTGACGAATTCAGGAGAATTTTCGGGATTTACCAAAACTCGTTTGGGTCTTGATATTGCGGCATCATATAAATTTAATCTTTCACATTCTTGGGCATTAGTTCCTCGTTTAGGTTTTCAATATATGATAACAAAAATGGCGGATGGTGAAACTGCTCAAGGTGTTGGTGGTAATGAAATTATTCTTGCACAAGACCGCGCATTGAATACTTTACAATTTGGTGTCGGATTATTGTATTATTTTCATTAAGGAGAAATAAAAACATGAGAACATTTATATTATTTTTGCTGTGTGTTTTTAGCTTTTTCTCTTTTGAAGCACAGGGACAAGTCAAGCATAATGCAGCGGTTCAATTAACCCGTACATCATTTAATACTTCTTCGGATGATTATCCGAATGCCATGACAAAATCGGGTGGCAGATTATATGTGACATCTGAGCGTTCGGGTAAACAAAAAATATATTTTGTGGATGGCAATGGCGCAGAATGGTCTTCGATGAAAGAAATTGATGGTGCAATTAATAATGCCCAACATTCCGGTTCCGCAACATTGACTGCGGATGGTCAATATGTCATTTTTGCGGCATATTCACATGAAGTCGAGGGTTCAGGTCGTACAGATTTATACAGTGCCAGAAAAGAAGGCGGTGAATGGCGTGATGTTCAAAATTTGGGACCGATTGTTAATTCTAATACGTGGGATGCTGCGCCAAGTTTAACCCAAGATGGTACGGTTCTTTATTTTTCAAGTGATCGAACAGGAGGTAAAGGCGGTACTGATATTTATCTGACGAAAAGAACCCGTGAAGGGTGGACAAAGCCGCAAAATATGAATGAAATTAATACAGCTTCGGATGAAACAACGCCATATATTGCTGCTGATGGGAAAACCTTTTATTTTGCAAGCAATCGCAGCGGCGGTGCCGGAGGATTTGATATTTATGTTTCTCGTAAGTCTGGCGATTCGTTTTCCTCGCCCACAAATATAGGTACGCCTATTAATTCAGAATTTGATGATATTGCATATATTGCAAAGATTAATACAGATCATGCATATTTTGCAAGTACACGCAGCGGCGGTGCCGGTGGATTGGATGTCTATTTTGCTGTGCCTAATCCGGAAATGCCATCACCGGTAACAATCGTGCGCGGTATCGTCTCCGATAAAGTGACCAGTAAACCATTGGGTGCAGATATTGTGATTACTGATTTAAAAACCCGTAAGCAAGTTGCTACTTTGCGAAGTGATGATATTACCGGCGAGTATTATGTGACTATTCCGGGCGATCGTGATTATTCGATTACGGCACGTAAGCCCGATTATTTGTTTTATTCGGAGCGTATGACCGTACCTGCCGTAAGCAAAGGCGCTGAGGTGACTAAAGATATTGCACTGTCGCCATATTCACAAGGGGAAACACGGCTTTTGGTGTTTTTTGATTTTGATAAATCGGAATTAAAAGAAGAATCCTATCCTGATTTAGATAATGCGATACAATTTTTACAGGAAAAATCTGATGTAAAAATTAGAATTGAAGGTTATACTGATAATGTCGGCGATAAAAACTACAATGTAAAATTATCTACCGACCGTGCCAATGCTGTGAGTAAATATTTGGCAAATAATGGAATAGATAAAAGCCGCATTACAACCAAAGGCTTCGGTGAAGAAAACCCCGTAGCACCAAATACATCCGATGATAACCGTGCACGTAATCGCCGAGTGGAAATGAAGGTAGTGCAATAATATTGATCGTACTTATTCAAAAAAAAATCCCGCTTTGTGCGGGATTTTTTTTATTCTTCGCTGTCATCATCTTTTTTTGATTTTTTTTCGTCTTTGGGTTTATCAACAGTGGGTGGAAATCCGTTAAATTGTCGCCATAATTCAAAGCCAAGGGTTACGGTATTCAATTGCATCCATCCTAATGAACGAGTACCCGGACGCAAGAATTTCGATTCTGGCCACGGTTCATCATTGGGATCGGGTCTGATAACAACACGAAATTTACCGCTTGATTTTTCATCATCCACAGCATCAATAACCGAAATAATGCCGCCGAAAGTACCTACGGAAACCGAGGGCCATCCTGAAATTTGAAATCCCGGGAAACCATCAAATTGCAGTCGTACATTGCGCCCGACCGATAATAATGGCGCATCATTACCGGAAATCATTAACTCCACAGCTAAACTATTGGCTTCGGGAACAATAATGGCAATTTCTTCACCTTGTTTTAGCGTTTCGCCACTGCCTAATTTTAATAAACGTACTACTTTCCCATTCACAGGAGAACGTACAATGGCTGCATCACGTCGCGCGAGAACAGTGTTTAATTCTGAAGTACCTTTTGCAATCGAATTTTCCAATGAGGCAATAGTTTCCAAAGCTTTTGTTTCATCAGACATCACTTTAAGAATTTTTGATGAACCTTCGCTTTCTTTATTGGTAACATTTGATTTTTCTTCTTGTTCATTACGGCGTGCTGCTTCAGCATCGGTTTGAGCTTTCGTTAACGATACTTCGCTTCGCTGTAAATCTAAACGGTCACGTTCATAGTCACGTTGTGAGCGTAATCCTTTTTCAAATAATTGTTTTCTGTCTTCAAATCGAGTTTTGGCAATATCATAATCTAATTCGGCTTGTTTTACCGTTGCTTCTGCGGCAATACGCTTTTGAATAGATTGTTGGAGTTTTTGTTTTGAAGCCATTACTCCTGCTTCCCGTGCTTTTGTTTCTGCGTCAACCTGTTGGCGAAAAACGTCAACTTGGGTTTCTATTTGTTTTTTTCTTTCTTTTAATGCTTCTAATTGTTTGGATTGATTTTCAATGAGATTAAAATCCAAAAATTTACTGTCAATATCTTCTAATATGGCAATAGTGTCGCCGGCTTGGACATATTGACCTTCAGTGACAAACCATTTCATCAAACGACCTTTAATTTGTGCTTGTACAGTTTGCGGTCGCTGATTAGGAATAAGAGCAGTCACTTGTCCATCGCCATTTACTGTTTGTACCCAAGGTATTCCGACAAGAACAAAAATGAGAGATAATAAAGTAAACATTAAAAAAAGTGCGAACACTCGAATGCTGCGAGAAGTACGAACAGCAGTAAGTGAATAACTTAAACCATGGTCAGGAATTGACTCAGGAATAAGTGGTTTTAAGAATTCCTTTATTTTCATTGTATTTGTCCTTTTTGCAGATTGTAATCTAAAAATGAGGATAAATCAGGAAATAATTGCGAACATTCGCTTGATTTGTCACGCGCAAGCTCGACAGGGGAACCTTGTTCGACAATTGCTCCATCTCGTAAGACATACATTACTTCGGTTGCTGCGACAATTTCCGGGTCATGTGTTATTGCGATAATTGTCCAAGGATTATTTTTATGAAATATTTTTTGCATTAATTCTATTTTTAAGTTTTCTTCAATACCTGTAAAAGGTTCATCAAGAATAAGCAAACGCGGATTGTGAACAATAGCTCTTGCTATCATTAATCGTCGTATTTCTCCTGTGGAAAGATTTTTCCCATAACTTATCAGATGCGTTTGTAAACCTTGCGGCAAACGCAAAAAAGTCTCGTCTAAATGAGTTAGACGAATGGCATTCATCACATCTTGAGGGCTGACCCATGATCTGCCCATAACTATATTTTCATAGACTGTGCCTTCGATAATTTCATCATTTGGCAATACAAGTCCAATATTGCGTCGCAATGATGATAAATCCAAAATTCGTGTATCATGATCATTTAAAAGTACAGTGCCTGTTTTCGGTTCAATAACAGCAATGAGCAAGTGTGCTAAAGTTGATTTTCCCGCGCCCGATTTCCCGACAAGCGAAGCTCTTGCACCTGATGGTATAAATAATGTTAAATTATGAAGCACAGGTAATGCATCATAAGAGTATGACACAGATTTTGTTTCAATGGCTATACCGCTTTTACCATGAGGGAATAATGTGCCGCCAACACGTTCCAATGGTATATCGGTGACATGTCCGACTTTATCGAGAGCCGTTAATGTATCATAGACTACTTCTAATTGGCGGAATAATTTTTCAAGAGCAGCAATCAGTGAAACTATGACTATTTCTGTTGCAACAAGTTGACCAAGAGTAATCTGTCTTTCAATAACTAAAATACCACCAATTGCCAATACGCCGGTGTTAATAACTGAACGGAGTATGGCGAAACCGGATATTTGACGGACTAATACATGAAAATGGGAACGACGATGTTTTAAGTATTGATGCAATAAAGAATCAATTTTACGGAATATAAATTCTGTTGTTCCGGTTAATTTGAAGCTGAGCATTGTGCGTCCAATATCTTCAAGGAAACCGGCTACGTCATATTTTTTCTTAGATTCATTGATGCTCGTTTTTAATGCACCACGCCCAAGAAAATAAAGCATAATTCCTGAAAATACAAGTAATATTATGCCTAATGTGAGGAGTATCTGGCTGACGAATGCCAATAATGCTAAACCCGCAACACCGATAATTAATGCGCCAAGACCATCAATGAGAATTTTTGATACTGATTTTTGTAATGTCAAAACATCAAAGAAACGATTCAGTAATTCAGGAACATTTTCATGTTCCATTGCTTCATAATCAGCTTTGGGTAATTTATAGGAAATTTCAAATGCAGTGTTTACAAAAAGTCTCTGCTGAATTACTTCCACAACATACATCTGTACAATACCGAGAACGCCAGAAAAAAGAAGTCCAAAAAATATTAAGCCCGATAAAACCAATAGCGGTAATGTATAAATACCTGCTGAAATTGTAGAAACAATTGCATTTACAGATAATGGTGTAACAAGAGATATTAAACCGATAATGACACTGTATGCTACAACTATCCATATATCTTTTTGCTCAATGCGTATATAGCGGATTGCACGTTCGACGGGTGTAAGATGATGATGATCTGCTTCATGATCTTTGTGATGGAGCTGTTCTTTATGATATACATCTGCAATAAACCCGATACCACCTTCTGCTACAATAACGGGTAAACCATGATTCGGTAAAATTGTACGTACATGGTGGGCTGTGGCAAGTGTGGAAGCTAATTCGGGATGTTCAAGTAAATGGCAGGCAAGCTGTTTTCTGCCTTGCACTTCTAAAGCAACAACTTCCAAGTATTCTGCGACGAGCAAGAGTGTTTCACTGCCATATTCCTGCAAACATTTTTCTATCTGTTTTGGTTCAACGCCTGCTTGAACCAATAAAATACGTGATTTTTCTATCTCATGGTCAAGAGCAATCTCATATGCTTTTTTTTCTGTTTGGTCCAATATCTGTTCATCAATCTCTATTTCTTCTTGGGTTGAGAGAATTGTACATCGCAGGGTAGAACCTTTTTTAGACATAATGGCAATTTGTCGCCATTCATCACGCCAATAAATTGAGGTAATCGCCGGTATGATATATACGGAGTGTTTGGTAAAGAAATCATGTACTGCAATATGACGCAAATGGGCGGCGATTCCCACTTGCGAACAAAGATGTAACAATACTCCAGACTCTTTCCAATGAAGAACATCGGGTTGTAAATCTTGTGCATTGAGTATTGACTCAATAATTGTATGTGGCAATGTGACTGACGGCTTTTTCAATAAAATCTCTAAAGCCGTTGTATATTCTTTTACGATTAGTTCATTCATAATAGTCTGAAAAATTTTAACTTATAGCGATTTTTCTCACTGCGTGACATGAATGTTACTTTACAAGTCAGTTGCCTACAACGTAGGGTGCTTGATTGCATTGTATAAAGAAGTACAGGTATTCTCATAACTCTATTGTAATTTTTTGTGTGAAAGTTATAATACAATAGCATCAATTCTCTATTTTTGAGGCGGAAAATTTGATATATATCATTGTGTAATCGGTTTTGTATTGTTTGAATAATCAATAGTTAAGAATATGAGAACTGTATGCTTCTTTCTCTTTGTACTGTGGAGTGGTTTTGCTATGAAAGCCACCGTGTTAGAAATTGGTGTCGGTAAGCAGTTTGCTCGATTGCAGCAAGCCGCCTCGCAGGCAAAGCCCGGCGATACTCTCTTGATACGTGAAGGAGTATATCCGGGTGGGGATTATATTGAAAAGTTGCAAGGTACAGAGCAAAATTATATTGTCATTCGCGCCGCACAAGGTGAACAAGTAATATTTCGCGGTGGCTCACAAGCCTTTCATCTTACCGATCCGGCATATCTGAAAATTGAAGGTCTGATATTCGAGCAACAAACGAGTAATGGAGTGAATATTGATGATGGCGGTTCGTATGATACTCCTGCGCATCATATTGTTATCAGCAATTGTGAATGGCGTTCCATGAATGCCACAGGCAATAATGATGAACTAAAAATGTCCGGCGTGGACTCTTTTACCATCACTCGATGCCGTTTTGTTAATGGCTCACCGGGTGGTTCGCTCATTGATATGGTCGGTTGTCATTATGGTATATTTTCCGATAATTATTTCGAAAATGGCGGTTCTAATTGCATACAAGCAAAAGGGGGAACAGCACATATTCTCATTACACGTAATCGTTTTATCAATGGTGGTGAAAGAGCCGTTAATATCGGTGGCTCGACAGGTTTACAATTTTTTCGTCCTTTAGAAACAAAATATGAAGCAGCATTTATTCGCGTGGTATCGAATATATTTATCGGATCAAATGCTCCAATTGCATTCGTGGGGGCAGTGCAATGTGAAGTTGCCAATAATACAATACATCGTCCGGTTCGCTGGGCTGTAAGAATTTTACAGGAAACAGTAGGAAATGGATTTTTACCATGCGGTAATAATTCTTTTCATGATAATATAATTGTCTTTTCTTCTGCGCAACCTGCATTTAATATAGGTGGTAATACCGCTCCGGAGACATTTAGTTATGGCTGGAATTTATGGTATAATCCCGATAATGTATCGTGGGCGGGTCCTAATATTCCGGCTGATGATAAAGACCCGGCGCGTATTATTGCAGATCCTTTATTTATTGATACAATGAATTTTATTCCAAGTTCTCTTTCTCCTGCCATTGGTTCCGGCTCTCCTGAGATTGCAGATTATTCGGATTTTAATGGTCGCCAATTTTCGACTATTGCTGCTATGGGAAGAAATCGTGCGCGTGGTGCGGTGGAATTATACTCAACACAATCATTGTCCGACAATTCTTTGCAATCGTCTATACTTTATCCAAATCCGACTTCCGGCGAAGTCTTTTGTGCTTTATCTCATGGAATAATTATGCCCTATGTGACATTAACTCATAGCGTAAATGGTAATTCTTTTTTGTTACCTGTTTTATGGAGAGAAAATGGAATTTCGTTTCATTGTATGTCAATTCCTGCCGGCACATATTTTGTGCAATCGGGTCAAAATGTACTTGGTAAAATCGTTTTGATACGGTAATGTATAATTAATAAAACTTAAATATAACTCCTAAATCAATTGCAGGAACAAACTCTTGTCTTGTACCCACTTCATAGCTCATTCCCAAACCTGCATTTATACCAAGACCAAAGGATTGACTTATATCCCAAGCCCAATCCCCGCCGATGAGCAAAGATGGACCGAAGAGAGTTTCAATAGTAGAATACATAGAACTTATTCCTATTATTGATCGTTGATTGTATCCCAATGTTCCGAATTGCGCATTGAGATAAACATCCTTGAAAACATAGTATTTAACACCGGCTGCAACAATAAAATCTATTTTCGGAAATAAACCAATTCCGGCATGAAAACCAAATCTATCTTCTTTTGCCGTATTAAATTGAAATCTGATTCCGGGTAATCCATAGCTATTACCTACCCCTGCACCTACGAGAAATGATGCTTTATCGTTGTATTCAGGTTGTTCTTTTACGGCTTCATCTTTTGAAGAAAAAACCTCTCGTTTTCCATTCTCATAAAGAATAACCACAACTTGACTTATAGGAAGTACCCTTGTCGGACCTGACATAAAATCAAAATCTTTATATCGTATTTCTGTGCTCGAAATTTCAAGAACTTTTGACGGTATCTCTTTCCCATCTCGTTTAATGATAATATCTTGGGCATGAAGCTCATTATAGCTCACGATAAGGGCAAGTATGACAAGTAATCGGTACATCATTATTCCTATTGAGTGATAAATAAACAATACAGTGTTAAGCATCATCGTAGAATATGCTACACTAATTTATATGTTTCAAAGATAAGAAAAAATGACTAACATACAATACACTTATGGTGATATGATAATTTTTATTTTTGATGTTGCAAAACACATATTTAGAAAAATATTACAAAATATTGTACTCAGATTTTCTTTGCAATGGCAAATAATTCTATGCCGGTAAGAAATTGATACCAAGGAGAAAGATATTCTTTTGCGGTTAATGATGTTCCCGTATAGCGAGTAAAGGTACTTTGAGCAATACGTGTTGATCGCATGGTTATGAATGAATTGGGTCTTTGGGAACGTACAAAATATGGATGAAAGCCTGCTTTTGTAAGTAAAAAGTTTAAAGATGTACGAGAAAAATGAAAATTATGATTTTGTGGTTGAAACCAAACCCAATGCTGTTGCAAGAGCCGTGACCATACACACCCAAAATCGGGTACACGAATTGCAATTATACCCTCATCGGTTAAATGACTATGTATTTCCTGCAATGTTGACAAAGGGTTCGTGGTATGTTCAAGCGAATGCCACATTACGACAATATCCGGACGAAGAGAACTTTCTTGTAGAGAGGAAAATACTGGAATATTTATAGCATTGGTATATTTTTGAGCATGATTGGATGGTTCAATACCAAATACTGTATAACCGTAACGCCGTGCTTCATCAAGAAAATATCCACGATCACATCCAATATCGGCTATGACTGCAGGCGGCGATTTCCGCTTTTTTATATCGTGAATCAGTGACAATTGTTCCGGTAAGCGTGACCAACGTCGTATTTCTGTTGTTGTTAATTCTTTATTTGATTGATCCAATAATTCATATTCATCAGCATAATATTGTAATAATTCATGCTCATCCGGTATCGTTGCCAATTGGACAGTATCGCATTGTGAGCATCGTAACAGCGGAATATTACCTCTTTGGAAAGAGAATAGGGAAGCTGAATCACATATACGACAATGCTGCATGATCGAAGGTGAAAATATAATTATGAAATATTGTTGTATAAATATGATGAAAACATAATGCAGAAATACTTACATAATTGCTTCATTGTGATGATCGTCTTCTTTGCGTTTTTCTCGCATATCGCTCACTTTGACCGACCAGATATAAGCCACAAAAAACATTGCTACCACATTTGCTCCTATAATGACAATGTCATCGCGAAAAATACCGTAAATGAGCCATAAAATTACTCCAACGAGCATTAAAGAAAGTGTTGCTATTGACAATTGTTCGACTTCGCGAGTGCGCCATACACGTAATGCCTGTGGCAAAAAGGAAAATGTTGTGCAACATGCGGCAACAATACCAAGAATAAAATAAAAGTTGTCCATAGAATCTTATGCCTGTTGTTCGCTCATCCACTGGGTCAGATTAGCCGGAAAATTGGTGACCAAAGCTTTCACACCCATTTTATATGCCTTGTCGAATTGATCTTTACGATTGATAGTATAAACGCCGATATACAAATTATGCTTGTGGGCATCATCCACTCGTTTTTGGGTCAATTCATGAATGGAACAGACAAAGCCCTCACAGCCCGTTTCGCGGGAAAGCTCGGAAGGCATACGTTTGTCACCCGGAACATTGATAGCTGCGGTATGTAATTGCGGATAGCGTTCTTTGAGTTCGCGCAAAGTACGATGATGAAAAGAGCTGAACAAAGTGTGGGTTTCCATTTTTGCCGCAAAGACTGTTTCCATAACTTTTTCCAAACGTAAGCGAAAATCACTTTCTTTTGGTGGCTTGATTTCAATATTGACAAATGATTTGTCGCGCAGAAAGTCCAATGCCTCGGCTAAGGTCGGAATGCGTTCATTGATGAATTGATCGGAGAACCATGAGCCGGCATCTAATTTTTGAAGGTCTGCGAGCGATTGCGTCCGCACTTGCCCCTGCCCATTCGTTGTTCTACCCAATACATCATCGTGAAATACGATAACATCATTGCTTGCTGTTAGCTGCACATCAAGCTCTATCATGCGTGCTCCATCGGCTATAGCATTTCGAAAAGAAGCCATAGTATTCTCCGGTGCAGTGCCCGAAGAACCGCGATGCGCAACAACAAATCGTTGTGTTTCTGATACAAAAGAACGTAATAAATCCATAGTGTTTTTCTTGATTATTTGGCAAAACTACAAATGATACAGTTTCCTACCTTGTTCCAGACCTTTATTTTTGCCGATATGAAATCTCATCACTGAGTAAACACTATTGCCTGACAACATAGCCAAGCAGTAGTAATAACATGAAATATATAGAGTTTATGAAAAAAGTTCTTGTGATTGCTTACTATTTTCCTCCTTCCGGCGGTCCCGGCGTACAAAGGGTGCTGAAGCATGTCCAGTATCTTCAAGAGTTTGGATGGAAGCCGATTGTTCTTACTGTTGCCAATGGTGATTTCCCCGCTCGCGATGAATCCCTCTTGCAAAAAATTCCTCAAGACATTCGCGTCGAAAGAACCCACATTTATGAACCGTATGACCTGTACAGAAAGTTCACCGGTAAAGATAAATCTGTTGCCTTGGATGTCAATAATATCAAAAAAGAAGGGCAAAGCCGCAGCCTCACCGAGAGCATTGCCGAGTTCATACGCTCAACGATTTTTATCCCTGATGCCCGCATTGGATGGATGTTCACAGCCGTCAAAGCTGCACATCACATCATCAAAGAAGAGGGGATTGATATGCTCTATAGCTCCTCACCTCCTTATACATGTTCGCTCATTGCTCGTGCTGTGAAGCGTTCCACAGGATTGCCGTGGGTGGCAGGATTCCGCGATCCGTGGACAGATTTTTTGACCACGCCCAAACGTTGGTTCTTGCCCAAAATGATTGATAAAGCACTTGAAAAATCTGTGTTCACAGAAGCCGACGCTATTGAATCGGCATGGCAGGGCATTACCGACGATGCTCTGAGGAAATATCCCTCTTTGAAACCCGCAAAATTCTATCATGTGCCCAATGGATTCGATTCGGCTGATTTCCCAACCCCTGTGGCACATGAGAATGAAGTCTGCACCATTACCTATACGGGCTCAATGTACGGCAGACGCAATCCCGCAACATTATTTCAAGCAATAGAACAGCTTATTCGTGACGGGCAAATACAAGCCGAGCGGTTTCGTCTTCGGTTCATAGGGCGTATGGGAGCTGAAGTTATGGAGATGATTGAAAAAACAAGTTTTCGTGACTCAATAGACATTGTGCCCTATGTACCCCATCGGGAAAGTATTCGTGCTTTGCAGCAAGCTGATGTGACTTTACTTATTGTGGACGAAGCAAAAGAAAGTGCGGAAATTGTCCCCGGCAAAGTCTTTGAATATATTGGTGTCAATAAACCAATTTTGGCTTTAGCACCTCGCGAAGGGGCTGCTGCGCAACATATTCTTGACTCAAAAAGCGGATGGGTAGTTAATCAACAAGATATTCAACACATTGCAAAAATATTGTTACATATTGTTACTTCTTTTGAACAAAAAACATTACAACACAGTCCCGACACGGACATCATCCGCACATTTGAAAGAAAAGAAGCAGCGCATTCTTTAGCAAAAATATTTACTTCATTATCATAAAGTATGGAAAATATAATTTTATATGCAATTATCGGACTGACGATATTTATCTCGATGCGAGGATTTTCCGATCTCAATTTTTTTGAACGTTTTTTATTCAGCACTTTTGCCATTAAAAGACAAAAAGAATTCATACGATTTATATCATCAGGATTTCTCCATGCCGATTGGTTCCATCTCGGGATGAATATGTTCGTGCTGTATTCTTTCGGCTCCAATGTTATCATCGCCGGATGGGATAAATTTCTCGTACTTTATACGGCAAGTTTAGTGGGTGGTAATGTACTTTCTTATATCGTCAATGCCTCACGTTCCGAAGATTACAAAGCCATAGGAGCTTCCGGCGCAGTCAGCGGCATCGTCTTTGCAAGTATTGCAATAAATCCGCAATCGGAAATTATGTTCTTGCTTTTGCCCGTACCAATACCCGCATGGATTTATGGTATTGCTTATATTGCATATTCTATTTTCGGAATGTCAAAAAAATATGATAATATTGGGCATGAAGCGCATTTGGGTGGCGCTATCACAGGATTACTCTTAACGCTCGCATATTATCCCATGCTCTTTGTCTTAGAACCGCTCATCATCGGATTATTACTCGGCGTAGCCGTACTTGTTTTATTGGGCATTATCTTTCAACCGCAATTATTCGGCATGGCACCGCGCTACACACTCACCCGAGCCGAAGAATATTCCCTTGTCAATGAATGGAATTATCTGGCAGATAAAGCAAATCGTCTTGGTGAACATGCACTTTCTGAAAGAGAAAAATTACGCATGAAAGAAATTGATAAAAAATTAAAAAAACCTTTTTTCTAATATATTTTTTCACGAGGAATAATGGAATTTCAACAATTAATCGAAAAACACGCCGCAACATTAACCGAAGCAATCGAAGCCAATGCCACACGCACCTTCTATGCACATTGGCCCGAACCGCCAAGCGGAAAAATCTATGGCGAAACAGCAAACGATGACGGATTAGCTCAATTCAAAAACCGACTCAATAAACCCTTCGATGGATTATTGCAGCAGGGAAGTGATGGTACAGTAGGCGAAGAGCAATCTCCCTATGGTTTTCCTTTGGGAATTACCTATCCCACGTGGTCGGCAGACACCTTAGCAGCCAATGCAAACCAAGCGCAAAAACAATGGTCACGCCTTTCTCCGGCTGATCGCGCTGCCGTATGCATAGAACTGCTCGAACGCGCCGCCGCTCACTTCTTTGAAATCGGCTATGCAACCATGCACACCACCGGACAAGGTTTTGTCATGGCATTCCAAGCATCAGGACCCCATGCCTTCGACCGTGCTTTAGAAGCCGTCGCCATGGGATATGCCGCAACAACATATTTCGATTATTCCCAAACATGGACTAAGCCAATGGGCAAAATCTCCGTCACTTTGGAAAAACGATTCCATGCCGTACCCAAAGGACCAAATTGCACCATCGGTTGCTCCACATTCCCAATATGGAATTCATTTCCGGGGATGTTTGCAAGCTTAATCACAGGCAATGTCACAATAGCCAAAGCCCATCCGCAAGTAATATACCCCATAGCACTCTGCGTGGCAAGTTTCCAACAAACACTCCAAGATTTGGGCTTAGACCCCCACATCATACAATTAGCAACCGACACAATCACACAACCAATAACATTCGACATAGCAAAGCATCCCGCAATCAAATTGCTCGATTTTACCGGCAGTCCATCCGTCGGAGCTGAAATCGAAGCAATAGCACGCACGGACGGCAAACCCGTCTTCACCGAAAAAGCAGGAGTCAACACCGTCATCATAGACAGCGTCGAAAACCTTGATGCCGTACTCGACAACATCGCGTTCAGCATAGCGCTCTACAGCGGACAAATGTGCACAGCACCGCAAAACATCTTTATCGCCAAAGAGGGAGTGCGCCAAGGCGAAGAAATCATACCTTACGAACAAGTGGTGCAGCGTTTTGTCGAAAAAATTGATGCCATGGCAAACAATGAAAAAATGGGACCCGGAACTTTTGGAGCAATTCAAAGCGAAGCAACCGTGCGACGTTTACAAAGAGCTGCCGAACTCGAATGTACAATTCTTCGTAATGCAGAACCATGCAAACAACCCGGATTCGACAATGCACGTTCTTACAGCCCATTCATAGCCGAAGTGCCAATGGTGCGCCCGGACATCTACGAAAGCGAATGGTTCGGACCCATCACCTTCATCATCCCCGTCCAATCATTCGAGCAAGCATTAGAGCAAGTCTATAAATCCGTCAAAATCAATGGTGCGCTCACAACCGCAGTTTACACCACCGATGAAGGCAGAATGGCAGCAGCCGAAGAATCAATCATCATGGCGGGTGCGCCAGTTGCATTCAACTTCACAGGTCCGATATGGGTCAATCAAAGTGCAGCATTTTCCGATTTCCACGGCGCAGGAGCTAATCCCGCGGGCAACTGTTCCTTTGCCGATTTATCCTTTGTCACCAACCGTTTCAATGTCATCGGCACAAGAATAAAACTCTAAAATCAACGACAATCAACCGTCAACAAACAAAAAGGGGCAGACAATCATCCGCCCCTTTTTTTTATAGTATATTTCTTGAATAAAAAATATTAATCCCGATATTCTATGCCATAACGATGCAATACAGTATTTGCCTGACTTTGGGTAATAATCATATAATGGTCAATCAAAAATAATTTTGCTATTCCGGCAAATGTATTACGAAATTTATCATTCATAGTAGAAACGTACGGCACTTGATTATTCGATACTTTCATAATATGAATAAATTCAAAACGCGGATTACCTTGTTGCAAAGGATTAATTGTACTTTGAAGATTTTTCATATAATCATAGCCATCAAACAAAGAAAGCATCATCAATAAACTATCAGCAGATTTTTTTTGTAATTCAGCTGTATAATCTTTTGAAGTAATATCACCGGGTCTCATGCCGCTTAGAAAATTCTTTAACTCTATAAAGACCATCGTATGCGATTCTCTCTGATAATACACAATATCAACGGCTTTTACATGATGCGTATTAATTGCCTTATATTCTCTTGTTTTATCCAATGGAATAAAATCTTCGGTCGGAAAACGTAAGACTATACCACTTTCTTTATAATCGTACATACGCCTTCTTTAATATTATTCTGAATACATCACTTGTAATTCATCATCAAACATTGATAATGACTCATTCACAATATCATTATCGGGCAATATGCCGTCTTTCATCGAAGAAAATGTCGCCACTACACTGTCATTCTCGTCCCTTTCCATATTCCATGTCACGACATCCGTTTTGTCGCGTTTGGCACACACTGCAAATTGTTTCAACACAAAATAATTATGCGTAGAAATAAATATCTGCACACCCTGTCGGCTTAATTCCATTAACATATTCACCAAAGCACGAATAGCCGAAGGATGCAAATTATTTTCCGGCTCATCAATAAACAATATAGTCCCTTTGCGTAAACGACCATTGCGAATAAGTGTGTCAAGTACGCCGATTTTCTTAATACCCTCCGCCGTCTGACGTATATCATGCTTTATACCTTTGCGACGAAAAACAAAAAAATCTTTCGCCTCCGTTGTTTGTACAATCTCACCTTGTAATAATGCAGATAAATCATCCGTAATTGAAAGAAAAGAAGAATCTATACCTTCTAACCTTGTCGGAATTTTCAACATGTTGATTAAATCAAGATAGGTATCATCAAAACCTTTGCCGAAAAATTGTTCGCGCATTATCTGTATATCATTAAATGCAGTCAATACTTCCTTCGCCGGAATAAATATACTGTTCAATGTATTCTTCGGTACATAATGAACATTACTTTCTATGTGCAAATTAGTTGATGAGTTAAAAACATCATGAAAAACAATGCTCTGTCTATATTTATTCTGTTTTATATCTTCCACCTCTAATGTGATTGAACACTTGTCAGTATTGTTATTAATAAGGGAATAAATTTTGTTGTCATTAGGTGAAAAAACAGAAATAATTTTATTTCTTATTGTTTGTGTTAAGGTTTCTGTATCTTCTTTTTCATTTTGAATGCTATAAATTTCTAATGATTTGACAACCGAATATAATAATTTAAGAACAGCAGTCTTGCACGTATCATTTTTTCCTATAAGAATTGTTATGGGGCTTATTTCCTTATTTTCTAAGGAAGATATTGCCATAAAATTGGTAATATTTACAGAATGTATCATACGATTATTACGAAAGAAAATTCATAAACTATGGACAGATAAAAAGACCGATGCCCCATAGACGAGAACACCATGCACAATTTACACATTCTTTTGCATACAATGTCCGATTATTGCACTATAGAACGTTTCCTACCCATTCACATTGCCTGAGCCGCCATTCAATTCCACGACAGGCGTATAACCCGAATACACGCCACCATAACCCGAGCGCAAACGATAATACCATGTGCCGGGCTGCAATTCCAAAGGCATTGACGATGTGTTTTGATTCCAAATTTCTGTCCAATCCGTGCCGTTTTGCGATTGCTCCACGAAGTAACCATTCGCCCAATCCACTTGATTCCACACTAATTGATTATCCGCAAACATGAAACCCGTCGGGATATTCACCGAAGCAACATTATACACCTCGGCACTTGGCTCGCTCGTTCCGGCAAGATTATGCGCTGTGACGCGGAAACGTCTGCCGCCAATAAAGATATGCGGCACTATCGCCATCGTGTCATTGCCCTCATCAATCACCGACCAATCATCGCCCGACGGGGTCAAAGATTGATACAATTTATAGCTGGTGGCAGTGGGGGATGGCGCCCATGAAATCACATCATTTTGGAAATTCACATTTTGCGGTGTTTGGGGTGCGGTATGGGGCGTGTCGGCATTGTCATAGATGATATAATCCTGATATTTCGCATAATTGGTATTGCCGAACGCTGCCTTGCCCAAAGAGCAATATGTTGCCACAAATCCATATAATTCATTGCCTTTTTCGATTCTAAGACGTGTGCCGGTCAATCGGTCGGACACCGCAGACCCTATATTGTGCATAGCCGTTTCAAAGCTGTCACATTCGGCAATAAAAGCATCAATTTGGGCTTGCGTTTGACCAAAAGCGGCAAGTTCCGTGAGGTATTTTTCCGCCGTAGCGGCAATGGAACGACACCGCGAAAGGTAGGTAGCATCCGACGTAGTATTCACACGGGTGAAATTAAATTCCTTATAAATGGGGCTGTTTTCGCCGAAAGTATTGACGGCTCTGACACGAATTTTGCCGAGCATATCTTCCAAAACAGCCCGCTTATTATTTTTATCCAAGACCTTTTGGGAAACGATTGCCACATAGACATAATCGGGTGTAATAACTTCAAAAGCATTTTGCAGATCAACCAAAGCCGTGATTTTGGCAGCGGTCATGCCGAACTCTGCCAAATCAGTCAAATCACGAGTCAAAAACCCTGCAAGATTGGTAGTAAATTGCGCTAAATCGGGGTCGGACATATTATAAGTCCTGTTAATCATGTTTTCCATAGCAGTACGATACGTAATATGTATAAAAAGAGTTAATATCTATGTAATCAAAGTCAATTTGTATGCAACCAAAGTTAATGTATATGTAATAAAAGTCAATTTGTATGCAATCAAAGTTAATGTATATATAACAAAAGTCAATTTGTGTATAGAAAGAGTCATAATCTGTATAACATAATGCACAAATTTAATAACTAAATAGATTATATACAAGTCAAAAGCCGTGATTTAAGCAAAAATAGCTGTGATTTAAGCAAAAAAAGCCGTGTTTTATGTAAAAAGAGGGTAAAAATGAGTAAAAAGAGCTTTTGTTGATGATTTTTACTCTTTTGATGGTGTTGCATACGCTTTTGATGGTGTTACATACACTCTTTCTGGTGCTGCGTACTCTTTTGATGGTGTTGCGTACTCTTTTGATGGTGCTGCATACTCTTTTGATGGTGCTGCATACTCTTTTGATGGTGCTGCGTACGCTCTTTCTGGTGTTGCGTATGGTATTGTTGGACGTGGTTTTTTGTTTTTTAGCCCCCTCTTTGTCTCCCCCAAAATGGGGGAGAAGTTTTTTTGGACGTGAATGGTTTTTTGTTGGATATGGTTTTTGTTTTTTAGCCCCCTCTTTGTCTCCCCCAAGATGTGGGAGAAGCTTTTTTGGACGTGAATGGTTTTTGGTTGGATGTGGTTTTTGTTTTTTAGTCCCCTCTGTGTCTCCCCCAAGATGTGGGAGAAGCTTTTTTGGACGTGAGTGGTTTTTGGTTGGATGCGGATATGGCGTAGTTATAGAAACCTATAAGATTTTTGAAACCTTATAGGTTTTGGTTGATTGGCGTTTGGTTTTGGTTGATTGAGAATTGTGTTTGGTGGTGTTATTGTACGGGTAGTGGGCGGACGATGGTTATTCCGATGTGTGATGGGACGGTTTTGAGGTATGCTGATATGGTGGTGTCGAGTATGACTTTTTTTTGTTTTTGTGAGGCGTGCAGGAAGCGTGCTTTGCCTTTTTTGTCTTTGTAGATGATGCCTGTGTGGGCATAGTCTAATCCTTCTTTGTTGGTGGCGATGGCTATGATGTCGCCGGTCATTAATTTGTTTTCGATTTTTTTGACTTCTTTTTTGGGTATATAGTAATGTGTGTGTTGGTTGATGTTTTGTTCTATTTGGCGTATGGTGTCTATTTCTTGTTGATTGTTTTGTAGGGGTGGGTAGTATTGGGGGTGTTTGGACATAAATGAGACGGAAAGGGGGAATATAATTCCTCCTAAGTCTTTTGTTATGTTGGTAATGGTTTTTTTGGATTCATTATCCATAATCCATTCGGCGGTGTAATGTAAGCGCGATGTATAGCCACGCAAAAGTCCACCTCGGTATCGTGTCATGGTTACTTCGTTGATTAAATCATTCATGGTTTTTTTGCCTTGTCGGGTTATGCGAGCCAAACAAAGAATATTTTCAAAGAATGTGACGCAGTCTAAGCCGGTGAGGTCTATGCGGCATTGTTCGGGTGTTCCTTCGAGTGTTCCTCCGACATAAGCTGTGCCCAATAATAATAGTCCTAATTCACCCATTATGAAACCGATGGGGCGTGATTGATAATTTTCTGATGTGATTTTTGCAAGTAATTGATCAAGAATGTATCGCGATGTTGCTTCTTTGTCTGTGTTTTGCATGATGCTGTGCAAGAGCTTGCGATCAACGGCATTTGCAAGGGGAGACATGACGGCACTAACAGCCATAAGCCCTAATACTTGTAGAATATCACGCCTTTTCATTGGTTTTTTTTGTTTTGTTTGTGTTTTTTTGTTTTTTATTGTTGAGAGTTGTTTTCAGCAAGTCGTATGCCAAGCTCTTGTAACTGACGATTATCCACAGCGGTAGGCGCGCCATCCATGAGTGATAATCCGCTGGATGTTTTTGGGAATGCAATAACATCTCGAATATTGTCGGTACCGGCAAGCAACATGACTAATCTATCGAAGCCAAAGGCAATGCCACCATGCGGGGGCGCACCGTATTGTAAAGCATCAAGCAGAAATCCGAATTTGACTTGCGCATCTTCGGGTGTGAAGCCCAAGAGGTCGAACATTGTTTTTTGCACGGAGTTTTGATGTATTCTGACGCTTCCTCCGGCAGCTTCGTATCCATTGATGACGAGGTCATGTGCTATGGCGCGTGCTTTTTCGGGTGAGGTAGATAGATAATGCAGGTCTTCATTTTTTGGTGCTGTGAATGGATGGTGACGGGCAACCCAACGGTTTTCTTCTTCGGAAAATTCGAGTAATGGGAAATCAATTACCCAATGGAATGAGAAATTGTTTTTTATTTGTTCGAGAATTCCCGTGACTCTTGCAATTTCAGTACGCACAGCACCCAGAATAGTGTAGCAGCGTTCAAATTCAGCCGCAGCAATGAGCAATAAATCGCCTTGTTCGGCGCCACTTAGTTGGATGATGTCTTTGATTTCTTGCTCTGTAAGAAATTTAGCTATGGGGGATTGTATGCCGTCAGGATTGATTTTTATCCATGCTAAACCTTTTGCGCCATATTTTTTGGCGTGTTCGGTGATGTCGTCAATTTGTTTTCGAGAGAAGGATGCGCAGTTTTTTGCATTTATGAGAGCAATGGCGCCATTTGGCAATGCGGCAGCGTCCTTGAATACTGAAAATTCACTGTTTCGCACATTTTCTGTGATAGTAGTTATTTCCATTGAGTATCGTAAGTCCGGCTTATCGCTGCCATAGCGTGTGATTGCATCATGCCATGACATTCTTGGCAATGGTAATTGTACGTCTATATTTTTGATTTCTTTCCATACACGTGATATAAATGTTTCAGCCATGGCAATAATTTCTTCTTGTTCCACAAAAGACATTTCGACATCAATTTGTGTAAATTCGGGCTGGCGGTCAGCTCTTAGGTCTTCGTCTCTGAAACACTTGGTAATTTGCATATAGCGGTCATAGCCGGAAACCATCAGAATCTGTTTGTATAGCTGAGGAGATTGTGGCAATGCATAAAATTTGCCTTTGTGAATGCGGCTCGGTACTAAATAATCACGTGCACCCTCGGGAGTAGATTTGGTGAGCACGGGGGTTTCAAATTCAATGAAATTATTTTCAGCAAAATAGCTATGGGTGATTTGATAGAGTTGATTACGAATAATGAAGTTTTTTTGAAGGGATGGTCTGCGCAAGTCAAGATAACGATATCGGAGACGTAATTCTTCGTTGACATTTGCATTATCATGAATATGAAAAACCGGCAGTTCCGCTTTGTTGAGGATGTGAATTTCGGAGGCTACAACTTCTATCATACCTGTTGGTATTTGTGTGTTTGGACTTTCTCTTTTACGTACAATTCCCCTTACAGCAACAACAAATTCGCTGCCCAGCGAGCGAGCGATATCTGCTAAATCGGCTTGCGATTCAGGCATGACGATAATTTGTACGACACCGTAGCGATCGCGAACGGTGAAGAAAATGACGCCTCCTTTATCTCGTATGTCATCAACCCATCCATTGAGTTGTACGGTAGTTTGTATGTGTTGTTCGCGTAGTTCACCGCATGTATGTGTTCTTTTGAGGAATGACATTTCGCTTGCCTTTGTTGTTAATTGAAAATGTGTAATAAAGATATTTTGTGAAGAAGAAGTAAAAAAAAACCGCTCTGTCGAATACACGACGAGCGGCTTTTTAGTGCTTGCCGATTATTCAATCCATGATTTTTCGTAAAAATGCAGGACGTTCTGATGCCGGTGGTGTAGCAATGACTGTTGTTTCGCGAATGAGAGAGACCGGTTGAACGGTTTGTTGTTCACGGCTGACATTTGCGATGGGTATAGAGCCATTATTACGTCGTGTTGCAGCCGGCGCATCGTATTGGCGGAGTCTGTCGAGTCCACTTGGTTTTGCGTCGGGGAATGCACGTTGTTGCGGCGTTGTTGCTGCGACGGTTTGTCGTGCAAAATCAGCTTGTACTACATTAGGTGGCGTTGATTGTTGTTGTTGTTGAGTGACTGTGGGTTGAATCGGCGCCGGTGTGGCAGCTATTGGTTGCTGTATGGTTACTTGTGGAGTTACGGCAGCCGAGAATTGAGCTGTTGGCTGATTTGACGGCGGCGTTTGCATCACTTCTTGTACAGGAGTGTGGAAAGTAGGCTGCGGCATTTGTGGAATACTTGCTGTTGTTGCTCTCTGAGAGATAGTGTTGTGTTTGAATCCTGTTGCAACAACTGTGACCATGAGTTTATCGCCCATGTCGGGATTGAAGCTGACGCCATGAATCAAGTTGACATCGCTACCTGCTGCACCTTCAATGACTTGGACGGCTTCGCTTACATCGTACATAGTGACATCTTCACCGGCACTGATATTGATGAGCAGTCCTTGTGCTCCTTTGATGGAGATACCTTCGAGCAGAGGAGAGTTGAGTGCATTTGTTGCCGCTTCGAGGGCACGATTTTCGCCTGAAGCAATACCGATACCCATGAGAGCATCGCCTGTATCTTTCATGATGGCACGCACATCGGCAAAATCCACGTTGATATATCCATAACCGCTGATGATGTCGGAAATACCGCGAGTTGCATTATAGAGAACATCGTCCACCATTTGGAAGGCGACTTTAAAAGGTGTTTTGTTGTCAATGATTGATAAGAGTCTTTGGTTTGGTATGACAATAAGAGCGTCCACATTGCTGCGCAAGGCATCAATGCCTCCGTCGGCTGAACGGGAGCGTACTTTTGCTTCCCATTCGAAGGGACGTGTGATAATACCCACGACGAGAGCCCCTAATTCGCGTCCAATTTTGGCAACTAATGGGGAAGCACCGGTGCCTGTTCCACCGCCCATACCGGCAGTAACAAAGACCATGTCGCTGCCCATAAGAGCTGTTCTGATTTCGTCGGCAGTTTCTTCTGCAAAACGACGAGCAACTTCAGGATTGCCTCCTGCACCCAAACCAGGTCCGATTTGGATTTTTGTGCCTGCATTATTGTGCGCTAATGCTTGAGCATCGGTATTGATAGAGATAAAATCTACGCCAATAAGGTTACGGCTAATCATGCTATTGACTGCGTTACCGCCGCCGCCGCCTACTCCAACAACCCGAATTTTTGCTCCTTGTGCATCCTCGGTATCCATTAATATCACGGAACCTCCTCTAATAAAAAGTAATGATTAGTATTCAATTGTTATGAATAAATATTGATTGGTTTTTTTGCGTAATTGTTGTAAAACTACAATTCATTGAAAAAACGTTTGACAGAACTGACAATACGTGAAGTGATTCGTGTATCTTGTTGAATCTCTTTGTCTTGACTTGTGTCATCGTTTTCGTTTTGGATAGGTGTTTGTTGGTATCCGGCAGCACTTCTGTACCGCACACCATGCAAAACCAAGCCAACCGAAGTTGCGAATATCGGATTTTCTACTTCACGAGCAAAACCTCCGTGTGCAATTTCTGTAGGAATACCGATTTTTACAGGCATTCCAAATACGTCTTGTGCCAGTTCGGCAGCACCCCTTAGCAAACTGCATCCACCTGTAAGAACGATGCCGGCTGATAGTCTATTAGCATAGCCTGAGTTCTTAATTTCAGCATAAGCAAACTCAAAAATTTCTTCCAGCCGAGGTTGGATAATCTCTGCAAGTAAACCTTTGGTGATTTCCATAGGATTACGACCGCTGACACCGGGGATTTGTATAACCTCGTCATTGAGAATATTGGTCTGAATAGCATGACCATAATCACGTTTAATTTTTTCCGCTTGAGAATGCAGTATGCCCAATACTTTAGCGATATCGTCCGTGACATGCTGACCTCCGATACCGAAGACAGCAGAATAACGGATAATATTCTCACAGAAGACGGCTATATCGGTTGTACCTGCTCCAATATCAATAACAGCTACGCCAATTTCTTTTTCATCGGCATCCAAGACAGAGTTGCTGCTTGCCAGCGGTTCGAGGACTATATCTCTCATGCGTAAGCCGGCACGTTCCACACAACGTTGAATATTTTGAATCGCAGTTACTAATGCCGTGACTACATGCACATTCGCTTCCATTCGAACACCGCTCATACCTATCGGGTCTGTAATGCCGTCTTGTCCGTCAATGACATACTCTTGCGGTATCACATGTAAAATTCTTCTATCGGAAGAAATATTAATTTTTCTGCTTTCATCAATCAATCGCTCCACATCACGTGCGGAAATCTCTTTGGTCGGACTTGGGATGGTGATAATATTGCGCGTTGCAAATGACTGTATATGGTCACCGGCTATTCCCACAACAACATCCACTACCTTTACACCGGATTGTTGTTCTGCCCGCTCGACAGCTTGGCGTATTGATTCAACAGTTTTGTCTATATTGGTCACAACACCGCGGCGTAAACCTTTGCTTTCGGCAATCCCTATTCCCAAGATGTTCAAATATTGTAAATCAGTATCGGGCGCTGCAATGATGCACACAACTTTTGAAGTGCCTATATCAAGGCCCACAATTGCTTTGTCTAAAGAAATATCATTCATAGTTTCAACCATTTTATTTCACAACAACCATTTGCTCCCAACGCAAATCAATCGTTTTATTGACTAAATGCTTTTTTTCTGAAAACTGTATTGCCTCGGCAATAGAATGTCCGATGGCATCTTTACGATTCTCTTTCCACTTTCCCACAATTATACGACACGGCGAATTCGACAATAACAATGAAATCGTTCCCTTATTGTATATGATTTCGGAAATATCCTCTACAAAGTTTTTTTCTGTACTTGAAGCACTCAAAGCGTCCGTGACTGCCATGATATCGGAAAAAGCGACCGAATCTACAAGCGAATCTTGAAGTATCCCTCTTACCAGCGGCAAATCATAATATGCGGCAAAGCGTGTGTAATCAAGTAGTTCACGATGACGATTGACATAGAATAACCGGTTATTATCATTTACCAATAAGTATTCCGGTACTTTTTCGCGTATTGTTACTGTAATAGTGCTTATATCAGAAAACACAGCTTCCGCAGAGGCTATGTAATAATTACTGTATAAAGTATCTTGCAGAGCTGCTAAATTTTCGGAACCCATCTTCAGCGCATCTGCTTTCGACAAAGAGATTTCTTGCAAAATCTGATCCGCCGTAAGCACATACAATCCTTCAAAAGTGACGTTCTTAGCTATCTTCGAACTTTTCCAATGTGATGAAAGCAAAAACACAACAATCACTAACGATATAATCGCAGCGAGTATAGCACCAACGGAAAAAGATGTTTTCATAACCGCTGATACCTCGTAGGTCTTAGTCTATCAAATTGATATGTCACCATGATGTCTTACATCACCTTTGGTAACTGTGAGGAAAATTAGGAGCAAAACAGCTATGCTGCAACTACTTTGCACGGCAAAACTAAGGGTATTTTACTAAATGTCAATGCTGTATGGTAATGTTTTTTCAAAATCTTGGATAAAATCATTACTATTGTTGCCTTGATGTGTCAATTCAAGCTGTTTTCTCTTGAATCTAAACTACTCATTCAATCACAATTTGTTTGATTTTAACACAGTATTCTTCGTTCACTCTCAATGATTTTGTAGTTTTGCAGCAGTTTTGTTCACTTATGTTACATAATGAGGTACACTATGGCTAGTCTTCTCGGAAAAATTGCGAAGAAATTGTTTGAAACCGAGTATAACTTCAAAAAAAATGGATTTGAGAAATCAGATCAATGGAAATCTATTAAAGTAGGCGATACGGTTGAATATGGCGTGACTGCAACAGACGGCATTACATATAGAGTAGAAGACATTGATGCTCAGAATCAAAAGGCGAGGATAAAGTGCCTCAGTAATGTTAAACACAAAAAAACCGGCGAATATTATACCGTATCTCTTAAGATGATACGTCCTATCTAATTAGGATTACCGCAGATTGTTAGTCACAAATATATGATTGTTAATTTTTATTATTCCTTACAATGAAAGAATTTACTAACGAACCTATTCTTGATTACTCCGATAAGAGCAATTATAGAAAGCAAGTCAAAGCATTAGAATCTGTCAGAGCAAACTTTGGGAAAACATATCCTAATATAGTTAATGGTAAAAAAGTAAAAGCACAGGAAACCATAGCGTCTGTCAATCCTGCCGATCCATCCGAGATTATCGGTGTTTTTCAAAAAGGTGGGGTTGAGGAAGCTGAAAAAGCCATGAAAGCCGCACTCAAAGCCTTTGAAACGTGGAAAAATGTACCGGTAAAAGAACGTGCCGATTTTCTTTTTAAAGCAGCAAAGGTTATTCGCAAGAGAAGATTTGAGATAAATGCATGGATGATTTCTGAAGTAGGTAAAAACTTTACAGAAGCGGATGCTGATACAGCCGAAGCAATTGATTTCCTTGAGTTCTATGGAAGAGAAGCATTGCGCTACGGAGGTACTCAACCAATCGTGCCTGTTAAAGGTGAGAAAAATGAACTTCTTTATTTACCTTTGGGGGTTGGTGCTATTATCCCGCCTTGGAATTTCCCGTTTGCGATTCTTGTTGGCATGACAAGCGCTGCTATTGTAACAGGCAATACAGTAGTTGTAAAGCCCAGTTCCGAATCTCCGATGATGGGGTATCTCTTTGCTGAAATTATGCATGGACTTGGCTTGCCTCCCGGTGTGTTTAATTATTTATCCGCAAGTGGTGCAACAGCCGGTGATTATTTGGTTTCCCATCCCAAAACACGATTTATTTCATTTACCGGTTCGATGGAAGTTGGTTTGCACATAAATGAAATGGCAGCTAAAAAGCAGCAGGGGCAAATCTGGATTAAACGTGTTGTGGCAGAGATGGGCGGCAAAGATGGTATGGTCATTGATGCAGAAACGAATGTTGATGAAGCAGTTAAAGGAACAGTTGCCGCCGCATTCGGATTCCAAGGGCAAAAATGTTCAGCATGTTCGCGTGTTATTGTTGATCAAAGTATTTATGCGGAATTTGTAGAAAAATTAAAAGTAGAAGTTGAAAAATTGTACATAGACAATCCGGCACTCAATGGGCAAGTAGGTCCCGTTGTTTCTGCAAGAGCCGAAAAATCGATTTTACAGTATATCGAAATCGGGAAAAAAGAAGGCAAACTCCTTACCGGCGGTTCAAAAGTAAGTGACCGGAATGGGTATTATATCCAACCGACAGTATTTACTGATGTTAAACCAACGGCACGTATAGCACAAGAAGAAATATTCGGACCCGTTCTTGCTGTTATCAAGTCAAAAAATTTCGATGATGCGATGAACATTGCTAATAATACTATTTTTGGCTTAACCGGCGCGGTCTATACTAATAATCCCCAAAAGCTCGAGCGTGCAAGAAATGAATTTTTTGTTGGTAACTTATACTTAAATAGAAAATGTACAGGTGCGCTTGTCGGTGTACATCCGTTCGGAGGATTTAATATGAGTGGCACAGACTCGAAAGCAGGCGGAAGAGATTATTTGTTACTTTTCTTACAAGCAAAAACCGTAAGTAAAAAAATATAATTTATGTGCTGTAAATATAATTAATACACTTTCATCCTGTTAGTTGTACAATTAACAGGATGCTTTTTTTCTGATCAATTATTAGTAATTCGCTACGATGAATAATAATTTTGCAGAATATTCAAATGTAAATACTTTAGTGGAATCTCTCGAAAATGAACATGCAATTGTTCGTTTTACAAAGGATGGAAGAATCATGGCTGTCAGTGATTCCTATTCTGTCTATCATTACTTAAGTGGAAAAACACAGACGAATTTTCTTAATTGTATTTATGACTATTTTCATGATGTTACACGGAAAAGGATTGTTGATTTATTCGATGCGGATGATGGTCATTCTAATGAGCTTTCCGTAGAACTTCATTTCGATTCAAATACATTCGCAGAACCTGTGCTAAGTCTGTTGAAAATTGAAAAAACTGATGAAAATCACATTGGTACTTTGGTGATGCCCTTGTTTATGAATGACACGAAAGAATCATTTGCGGACGATTCATTTTCTTATACTAATCCACTGCGGCAAATGGGTAAAAAACAAGCGTTACATCATGATGATATTGACTTTTTTTATGATATAACACAAGCATCAACTATTTTATCAGATGATTCCGCTGGTGAAGATGTCGTTGTAAAATCACTTCTGATTGTAGAAAAATCTGTTAGGGCTAATGCAATATATGTAACTCAAGTGATGGGTGATAATCAGAATCCACTCATGGTGCCGCGTTATGAGTGTAAAGATAATAATATAACAAAATGGGGTGATAGTTCTAATTCTATGTTATTTAAAGATTTAGGGCTAATTCGGTGGTATAACGCTTTATCAAAAAAAGAACCTGTAATTGGTAATATTGTTGATTTTTCAGTTGAAGAAGCTGAAGTTCTGAAGAGTATTGGGCTTACTTCAGTTACTATTCTTCCTATTTTTCTCAGATCTGAATTGTGGGGATTTATTGAGTTTGATTATTATAATGAAGAAAAAGCATGGGATAATATTCATGTTGTTATACTGCAATCCTATGCTGCAGCTCTAGGTAATTACTTTGTCCGTTTGCAAGAGCAAAAAATGTTAAAATCATTTACTGAGGATTTGTATGAGGCAAAAAAAATTCTCGAAAGTCAAGCAAATGATTTAGTGCAAAAAAATTATGAACTTGAAGTTGCAAGAGAGGAAGCCGATAATGCCAATAAAACAAAATCTGCATTTTTGTCGAGTATGTCGCATGAATTGCGTACACCGCTTAATGCGATAATTGGTTTCTCGCAAATACTCCAAAAAGACCAAACTATGCCTGAAAAATTTCGTTCCTCTATTAATATGATGTATCGTAGCGGTACACATTTATTAGATATGATTAATGATATTCTTGATTTATCGAAAATAGAAGCAGGTAAAATGGAATTCTATCCTGAGATTGTTGATATCTATGCTTTATTAGACGATATTCACGGAATGTTTTCGCTTCGTTGTAAAGAAAAAGATTTGTGGATAAAAGTGCAAAAACCGGATGAATCGGTTCGATTTGTTCTCACAGATGCAAAACGTTTAAAACAAGTTCTCATCAATTTTATTGGTAATTCGGTTAAGTTTACTCATAAAGGTGGGGTTCTTGTAGAAGTAAAAAATTCACCTGTTCAAAATTCAAAATCAACTATCACATTCTCTGTCAGTGATACTGGACGCGGAATACCAAAAGAACAGTGTGAAAGTATTTTTGAACCTTTTCAGCAAGTTAAAGGTACATATAGTGAAGGAACAGGTCTTGGTTTGGCAATTTGTCAAAAAATTGTACGTATGATGGGGAGCGATGGGGTAAAAGTCAATAGTGAAGTTGGTCAAGGATCAACATTTTACTTTGATGTTGATTTATCAATTGTAATGAATGAACATGTAAATGAAGATTCAAGAAGAAATTCAAATATTATTGGCATTAAAGGTGAAAAAAGAGTTGTTGTTGCAGACAAAAGTATGATAAATAGAGCTGTAATTAAAGGTTTTTTAGAGCCTATAGGATTTATCATATATGAAGTATCAACGCTTTCTGATGTTTCTGAAATTCTATCAGAGAGTGATGTTGATGGTATAATAGCTGATTTTGATTTGTTTTCGGAAGTTCCATTTGCCGGATCGAAATTTCAAGATAAACTGGTTTCATTAAAAATTCCAATCATTGTTGTTTCTGCTAATGCTCTCACAGATAATCGTGAAATTGCAATTTCTTTAGGGTTTAATGAGTTTGTACCAAAACCATTTCATGAGAACCAGTTGTTGGATGCAATAAGTCGCGTACTCACTATTGAGTTCCAAACTGATAATACTGCTGTTGAGTCGAAGAGCACTCATACTGATAAAGATAACGTTAATATAAAAACGTGGATGGCAACTTTAGACCAAGATTATGCATTACAATTACGTGATGCTATAGAGATTCAAGATTTTGAACAAATCGAGATGTTGATTTCTCGTTTAGATGTTTCGCAGCAACAGAATGATGTCGTTGCTACTTTATTATCAATCTGTGCTTCACAATCTTACAAAGAAATAATTGAAATACTTTCACAAATAGAAAATTAACAATATCAAAGATAAATATATGGATAGTATTAAAAAAAAACTTGTATTAGTTGTTGATGATGTAGAGCAGAACGTTGCTGTTGTGTCGCAAATATTGCGGTCACATGGTTATGGAGTAATGGCTGCTTTTAATGGAGAGACGGCATTACGGATGCTTGAAAAACGTATTCCTGATTTAATATTGCTTGATATAATGATGCCTGTAATGGATGGCTTTGAGGTATGCGCAAAAATTAAAGAAAATGAAAATTTAAAAAATATACCTATTATCTTTCTCAGCGCTTTGAGTGACACTGATGTTAAAGTCAAAGCGTTTAATGTGGGTGGTGTTGATTATGTGTCAAAACCTTTTCAAGAAGCGGAAGTCATAGCACGAGTCGCCGTTCATATTAAAATTGCTAATTTGGAACGCGAACAAAGAGAGTTTATCGAAAAATTAACAATTATGAATGATGAAAAGGATCGTCTAATGCAGATAGTTTCTCATGATTTACGTTCTCCATTGGGAGGAATTAAAGGGCTGTCGGAAATATTAAAAAATGGCGAAGAAGCAGAAATTCCTGAAATTGTTCGTGAGTTTTCTGAGATAATTGTTCAAACATCTGATACATTGTTGAACTTAGTAAATGATTTATTAGATTTAGCAAAAATTGAGTCCGGAAAACAGCGGTTAAATGTTGTAAATTTTGATATAATTTCTATTTTACAAAATTCAGTACGATTGCAAGAAAAAGTTGCGCAGAGTAAGGGCTTGCAACTTGTGTTTCAGCACTCACTACCTCAAAGTCCCTTTGTTGTAACAGCTGATGAACCCAAAATTACACAGGTAATAAACAATTTACTTTCCAATGCCATCAAGTTTACGCCTAAAGGCGGTTCTGTCTTTGTTACACTTTCTGCCCATAATGATACACAACTTTGCATAACTGTCAAAGACACAGGTATCGGGATACCGCCGGAGCATTTGCCTAAGGTATTTGAAAAATTCGGCAATCATCAGCGAAGTGGCACATCCGGCGAAAAGGGTACCGGTTTGGGAATGACCATCGTAAAACGTTTTGTGGAATTGCATGACGGTACAATTGATGTGCAAAGTCAGCAGGGGGTTGGCACAACGTTTACAATTATACTCCCAATATTTTCAGAACAGAAAGAAGAATAGGCGATTAGGTTATTAATCGCCTATTTTCAAAAAAGCAGATGATTATAAAGATTTAAGTTGTGTACGGATGATATTGATACCTTCCATCATTTCATCCGTCGTTAAGGTTAATGCGGGTCGGAAGCGCACACTTCTCTCACCGCACCCTAAGATAATCAAACCATTATCATAGCATTGTCTAAGTAACTTAGAACGTATTTCAGTTGTAGCTATATCAAAAGCACAGAATAAGCCGCGTCCGCGCGGATTGGAAACAGTGGCTGGAAATTCTTCGGACAGAATCTTTAACTGCGTTTGAAGTTCTGATCCAACTTTTTGTACATTCTGTAACAACTGCTGTTGATGGATTATCTCAAGGTACTTGGTTGCTCGCGCCATATCTACATAGTTACCACCCCATGTTGAATTAATGCGACTTGGAACACGGAATACATGGTCATCAATGTCATCAATTCTGTTAGTTGCAAAAATTCCGCATACCTGCATCTTTTTACCGAAGCTCATAATGTCGGGTTGTACACCTAATTGTTCATGTGCCCACATTGTACCTGTTAAACCAACGCCTGTTTGAACTTCATCAAAGATGAGCAGAGTATCATTTTCATCGGCAAGGTTACGAAGTTGTTGTAAGAATTCCGGACGGAAATGATTATCACCGCCTTCGCCTTGTATGGGTTCAAGGATAATTGCAGCTATATCATCAGGGTTTGACACAAACGCTTGTTTAATTTGTGCTATGGATAAGTTTTCACGTGCAATAAGGTCTTCTAAATTATGTTCGCCTAATGGAAAGAAAATTGTGGGATTCAGCACTCGAGGCCAGTCAAACTTTGGATAAAGAGCAACTTTCTTCGCATCTGTATTAGTTAAAGACATGGTATAGCCGCTTCTGCCGTGAAAAGCTTGTCTGAAATGAAGAATCTGATGACCTCTTTCATGTACATATCCTTTTCTGAAATTTTTGCGCACTTTCCAGTCAAAAGCAGTTTTTAAGGCATTCTCGATTGCTAATGCGCCACCTTCAACGAAGAAGTAATGTTGAAAGTAATCCGGCACTGCAATACTGCGTAATGTCTTTACAAAACTTGCCATCACTTCTGAATACACATCAGAATTAGATGGTTTATTGAGTGCTGCTTCACCTAAGTATCGTAAGAACTCATCGTCGGTAGTTGAAGGATGATTCATGCCGAGAGGGGTAGAGGCAAAGCAAGTAAAAAAGTCTAAATATTGTTTTTGTGACCGTGCATCCACCAAGCGTGTATTGACACTATGCTCTGTGTCAAGGACATAATCAAAGCCGTCAATGAGCATACGAGTGCGCAGTTCAGTCAATACTTCATTGGGGTGAACATCGAATAATGGTCTATATGATGATTTTTTCATTTTTTCCTCATAATTGAATGTGAATTGAAGAAATTTGGCAATGTTTGGGTAATGACCAACAAGCCGCATTAGAGTGATTGAAAGAAATTGAATGAGAGAGGGTAGTATCTAAGTTTTTAAAAATCAATGCAATGAAGATACATTCTGGCAGAATAGACGAATTGAAGCACGCAACTGCAAGCCACTCAAAAATGAGCCGCCACGGATTGTACCTCTCTGTTCAGAAGTGTGTGAAGCTGTCAAAGTTTTACTACGCATGATACAAAATTACCGTTTTTTATCCATTTTTACGTAGCAGAATCAATTTTCGTTTGCACGTTCATAATTCTCTTCATAATTTGCAATCATAAAACAGAACAAATGTAGTATAATAATCAAATTGAAGGAGCGGACATGTCCCCACAAAAGAACAATGCAAGTAGGCATCAGCACGGAATTCAGCACTATATCATTCTCTTGGGAATGATTGCAGTCTTTTCCTATGCGACGTACAATTTTATCTTACCAACTACTGTACAGGGTATCGTAGTTAGTTTGTTTAAGCCCGAAGGCGAACATTTGCATAATTTCAGTGGTGTGATTGCATCACCTTCAGCAGAAGGTAAAAAAATCGGAGAAAGCCATACACTCCAAAGTGGTGAGCAACTCAAAAAATATATCAATAATGAATATATTTTTGACTTCACTACGCAAAAGCGCATTGTAAACAAAGAAGCCAAAGCCGGCGAGCAGAATGACGGATACACAAAAGAAGCGAGCGAGTGGTATTTGAAAGCACCTAAGTTAGGCGAAGAAGCAATTATCCTTGAGCCAAACCTCGGATTTTCGTATTTGGCTTTTGTCATTGGTGCTGCTTTATCATTTTTGATTACACTTCTCCTTCCTAATTCACTCGGAATTATGGCTGCGAAGGTGTCGCGTGAAATTGATCATACAAAAGATAAAATTCGTCTTCAGACCGGCTTTAGTCAAGAAGTTGTTGACATACTGACAATGCCCGGTTCACGTTTGCGTACTCAAGATCGAGATGTCGTGATTCGTGCATTTCGTCGTGTGTGGAACCGTACTGAAATTGAAGGTGAGCATCATAAGCATATCAGATTTGAAGACTTTATTACCGAAGATTCAGATTTAGCTGATTTCCGCGATGAGTTTCTCTATATTCGTATCAAAGAGTTCTTCTCAGACTTTGTATTGAAAGAAATCGAAGACGTAAAAGAGGCATTTCGTTGGGAAAGCAATCATTTGTTAATCTTCAAAGGTTTGCGTTTGTATATGTCCCATCACTTTACCGAAAAATATTCAAATTCTGTGACTGGTCTTGCTTATGCGGGTGCTGCGATTCTTATCGTTATCATTGGTGTTCGCGGTTTGAAATTTATTCCTCCTACTCGTCCTTCTCTTATCTTGGGAGCAATCTTCCTTGAAGGTTCTATGCTTGCACTGCTTGCTTTTGTACTTATGTACACTGAATCTGAAGAACGTATGGACAAAATGATGAAGAAAATGGAAGATGCCAGCCGTAGCCAGTTGGATACCTTAGAAGATGTTGCAAAAGACATGCACCAAGTTTCAACCGCTTTGGTTGAAGGTAATGCAAAAATTGTTCAGGAACAAGTGGAAAAAGCCGTGACTGAATATTTGTCTAATCCGACAAACCTTCATGGGTCGGTTGGCAATGCCGTTGGTAAAATTGTTGTAGATGTTCTTACACAAGGCGTTGCGCAAAAAAAGTAACATAATTGAAACATCCTCAAAAAAACCGTGTCATTACTGATGCGGTTTTTTTTTGTTCAAAATGGAACAATTTCAACAATTCGATGGTATAGTGAGCGTCAAAAGTGTTAACAACTTAGGGCTTTTTTCAATGAGGATATTCAGAATATTATACATAATACTGATAATTGGATTGTTTCCGACAATCGGTTTTTGTCAAAATGTGATTTTATCGCCGAAAGGTTTTCGTTTCGTGATAGCAGAGCACACGCTACGCCATATGGAAAAATTGAAAGGCGACGATACAGTCATGTATTCGCTTTTTGAGTATGCAGCTTCTACTGCTGACAAACAACCGAAACTTACATTCACAGGGTGTGAAAATGCTCGCATTTCTCTTGTCCAAAAGTATCTCGGCATCCGCCGCGGAATACATATTTGGTCTGTACAGGCACGCAAGCAAGATATTCATACTATGGTAGGTTGTTCCAAACCTGTTTTCTCTGTCGAGTATGGTTTCACAATTTCCGATAATTTTTCAGTTCAATTAAGCAGACAAGAAAAAAATCATTTTGATGATCTTATCAACAAAGATCATATTCCCCAAATGTTACAAAGCCATAAACAAACGCAGATACAATTGCACAATGAAAAAGTGTGGCTACAATCCGACAGCCAATATGTCAAAATTTCAACCAAAAAAGATGGAATTGCTTTTGTAACAGGCAATCAATTATTACAGATTCAACCTAGTTGGGAAGGCCTTTCTTTGACAGGGATACATTTGATAAGTGATGGAAAACCATATGCATATTCTGAAATAAATGATGATAGAGATGATGAACTCGATAAAGGTGACACACTGGCTTTTATAGGGCAACGCACGGTTGGTGATTCTACATGGTATGATTTAGTTACGGATGAACGAGTCTTTTTCTTTACAAAAAACAGAGCTTTGCGTTCATTACGTTTCATGTGGTCTGACGAAACTCAATACGACGCAATATTAAATTCCGTTGAACAGGAATACCATATTGAGAAAAATAATTGGTTCCATTATGGTGATATTGATGGATATAATGGGAACTGGTTTACAGAACTAAGATTCGGGAAAGGTTTCTATTGGAAAGAAGAATTACTTGCCCAACCGTGGGATTTATTGAACGGTATTCAGAAGCCATTATTTACACAATGTATAATTCCGGCTGTGAATGGCGGTGGAGAAATTAAGACTGTAGCAAGATTATCTATTGGAGATGACCGCACTATACTTGATCAGCCTGTACAGTTTACCGTGAATGCAAAAGTAGCTGCCGGAATTACACAACAAACGCAAGGAATCACCGAACTATCCACAAATGATTTTTCTCTTTTGACACCCGGTATAAATGCCTTCGGTCTGCAAGCAGGCATTTCAAAGTACAGGGGATTACGTTTTCTCGTTGATTATTTCCAATGTAAAGGTACATTCATTCCGGAAGCTATACATGGGTTGTTCAATAGAGCTATAGTGAATGCACAATCCCAAAAATATAAATTAGAAATTCCCGGATTTACTAATAAAAAAGTATTGCTTTTTGATAATGTTAATAATGTGGTAACACAAAATATAGCGACAAGGGGATTAAAATATGCTTTGTCGTCGAACAGTGAACATGGCTATAGTGCTATATGTTTACAAGATTCAATCATTTATTATGGCATACAAAATGGATGGGTAATTTCCTTTGCTTATCCTAACGGTTCTTTCTCTGTATTACAGAATGATCAGAATAAGGCAATAGATGAGTTGAAAAATGCACCGATTAATACAATTGTTGCATTTGTCTCTACTCAATCAGATTTAATACCAACACCGTTACGTCAAGCATTACGCGAAAATGGATTTTCCTTAAATTTACAAAGCAATACTACAGCATATACAGGTATTATCCAGAAGGGGAATAATGAATCATTGAAAGAAGAATCTGAGAGCAATTCAAGTATTCATGGATTTGTTGTATCTAATGTGTTTGCAAATTATCGCGCTGAATTTATTGTTTCTAATCCCAAAGTACTTTTTGCAGCAGATATGAGTGCTATGGAGCAAGTCCAAGTGTATAGTGTTACACGCAATAATTTGTTACATGAATCACAAAAAGCTGAAGTTCTGATCATTACCCATCCATTTTTTATGGATCAAGCACAAAGATTAGCTAATTTCAGAAAAGAACAAGGATATAATATCAATGTTGTATCTGTTGAAGATATTTACAATCAATTTGGCTACGGAAAAAAAAGTGCACATGTGATTAAATCATTTTTACAATATTGTTACAGTACATGGAAAAATCCTTCGCTCACAAAAGTACTGTTTTTTGGAAATGCAAGTTGGGATCCTCTCAAATTGTTAGAAACTTCAACGCAGATTGATTATGTACCAACTTATGGAGTTCCTGTCAGTGATTTTTGGTACGGATTAGTAGAGGGAAATGATGTTCAACCGGAGATAATTGTTGGCAGACTAACACCGTCTTCGCTTAAAGATGCTCAAAATATTGTTGATAAACTAATTGAATATGATACAATGGCAGTGCAGCCATGGATGAAAAATTTTGGTACATTTGCTGAACAAAATAAAGATGAAGATTTTACATCGCTATTTGCAAGCGTTGAAGACTTTGTATTTATGGAGCCGGTTGGTGGGACAATTGTGGCACACTCAACGTCAAGTATCGAAGGTCGTCCGCAGCTATTACGCGATGCTATCAATAATGGTTTGTTATGGCTAAATTATTCAGGTCATGGTTCAACACTCTATTTTGGGCTTGACGGCTGGCAAGTAGAAAATATAAATAATACTTCCAAGTATTTTTTCTTAGGTACACATTCATGTCAAACAGGTGCATTTGCTGATCCTGTGACTGAAACGCGCAACGAATCGTATGTTAATTCTGAAAAAAAAGGGGCAATCGCTGCCACAGGTGATTCCGGATGGGGATATTCAAATATAGCAATGGAAATGATGTATAATGCTTATTCGGGATTTGCATATGACTCATTACGTCAACTCGGGGATATTACCTATCGTGCAAAATTAAAATTTGCAGGGTCTTACACATTTGCAGCATTACAATATTCTTTAATCGGAGACCCGCTAACGCGTTTACGCTTAGACTTTAAACCTGATTTATTTATCCGAAATATTGATATAAAAATACAGAATGAGGATAATAGTTTGGATGTTTCGGAAGATGATTCTTTAGCTAAAATTACTATTAATGTTCATAATGCTGGAATTGTTCCTTCAAAATCAGCAAAGATTCGTTTAATACATACATATAATGTATCATCGGATACACTTTTTGCTGAAGTTCCTCAGGTTTGGTCAAATCAAATAGCGGAATTTTCAATACCGATAAAAAATATGTCGGGCAATCATTCTTTTTCTATCGAAGTTAATTATGATAAATCAATTACAGAAAATGTATATCACAATAATGTCATAACAGGTAATTTTACAGTCTTTTCACAAAATGCTCTTGCTTTTGATCCACAAGAATTTTGGTCAGTTGATGCAGACAAACCTGAATTTCGTGTGTTGGCACGTATCAATAACAGTGATATTAAATTTGAAATGAAGATTGCTAAAGATAAGCAAGTATTATTGGCTGATACTATACTTGATTATTCTGTATTCAGCAATAGCGGTAAATCATTGCTCATTGATTGGAATCCGGTACTCACACTTACAAAAGACTCAATGTATTATTTTTCGTTTAGGACAATTAATAATAATACCCAAAAAAATAGTGCATGGACTCACATTCCATTTGTCGCAAAGAATAATATTAAAAATGTAGAATGGCTTGTTGATGCTGAACGTAGTTCAGCAATGGAATTGAAAAATCTCATAAAAACTACATCGAAACGCAGTTCCCTTACATTAAATGAGATAAGAAATACATGGAAAATTGCTTCATGCGGTCAAGGCGAAGGATATAGATTTGGTCAGATATTTCTTGATGGTGAGGGAATTGTAAGCAAACCTGATCAGGTACAATGTGTGGTTATTCATAAATCAAAGTTCAGCAGTGATATACAACAGCGTTATTTTGATACATATAATTCATCACTGGATAATAATGTTTCCAATACTCGTGATTTTTATCGTTATATGATGGATTCAATACCCAAAGGTGATATTGTAGCTGTAACATTTGCCAATTCGGGTTTCCGTGGTTTTTATGTAATTCATGACAGAGGTTTAAGAAATGAAATTTCTCTTGATTCGCTGCGCGAAGCGCTAAAATCTATTGGTTCTGTTCTCATAGATTCTACATTATCCGCAAAATACTTCCCTGATGGAACAGAATTCCCTAATGATGTACGTTGGACAAGTTCTTTTGCAATTATAGGTGAAAAAGGTTCTGAAAATGCCTTGGATGAAATATATGGTGCTCCAAAAGATACCATATATGCTGAATCAAATAATATTCCTACATTTTCTACTGTTGGTTCTTTGATGACGAAAAAAATAGGAGAAGCTCAACAATGGGATTCGCTTATCATTCATGGCGAAAATCTTACCAATCAATGTTATGTAAATATTTATGGATTTTCAAAAAACAATATTTCTTTGGGTATAATTAAAACCGATAGTGTTAATAAAGTGTCTTTACGTGATATAAATGCAATGGAAATTCCCGAAATTCGGGTAGCAATTGAACTACGAAGAATATCTGATAAAAACCCACCTCATATTTATGATATTACCGCTAAGTTTATTCCGATTCCGGAATTGGCGGTGATACCTGCTTCTTTACGATTTGAGAAAGATTCTGTTCTACGGGGAGATACAGTCACCGTTTATACCGAAGTAATTAATTTATCAAAAAGAGTAAGTTCCGATTCAGGTGAAATACGAACTCTTTTTACTCCCAAAACACTTAATGGTATTGCCACTCAAAGTATAAAATCAATACCCGGTTTGCGTCCAAATGAATCATACACATCATCAACACAAAAAGAAACAACAAGCTTCGGTAATATTACAACTATCGAATCATCGGTAAGACAAAAAAATATTAATGAACTTTCGTTTGTATTTAATAATAAATTTGAAAAAACACTTGTAGTGGACGAGGATGTTATTCCACCGACGCTGGAAATATTTGCAGATAGCATAAAAGTCAGTGACGGAGATTATGTGCTTCCTAATCCGCATTTGGCATTCGTTATTTCGGACAATTCATTATTAGCCATAGATTCTTCAAGAATACTTATTCGAATTAATGGCAGATTATTCCCATTTGCGAATAGAGTTGAAAATACACGTTATATATATCATATCGGCGAAGGGAATAGAAGGAGTACATTTTCTTTTAGAGTTAAAGATTTTTTAGAAATTGGAGATAATAATATTCGTGTGATAGTACAAGATGCCTCTGCCAATCAAGATACTGTTTCAATGAAATTATGGGTAGCATCGCAAAATGGTGTCAATGATGTTAAACCATACCCAAATCCTTCTTCCGGGGCAATTTCATTAGATTTCACGCTTCGTACCCGAGAATTTTCAATACCATACACCATGACTGTTTTTGATGGTGAAGGTCGGGTAATTCGTCGGCTGTCTGATGTTGGAAGTTTAGGTAGTAATACTTTGTTCTATGATGGTAAAGATGAACAATACAACGATATTCCGAGTGGAGTATATTCGTATATCATCCAATTTTATGGAATGTCATATACTGAACCAATTAATGGGGGTTTTGTCATTATACGTTAAAGTAATTTTGGCGTGATACACCGTGAATTCTTGTATCGGAATTATTGCTTCAGCTACTTTCAAACAACTTGAATTGTAGAGTCATGGTGGTGAATCTACAATTATCATGTAAAGATTTTGAGCGATGAATTGTGAGAAGTATAAAGTTCTGACAATAGTTTCCCGTATTTTTGCAGCACAAAGCGACTACCATTCACTTCGGTGCGCGACCGGGTACGTGGAGAGCAACTATCTAATATTGAATGACAATTAAAAGTAGATTTTATGAATGTGATGGAAGCATTAAAGCAAGAGCAAGAAAAAACCTCTTTATTATGCGTGGGATTAGACACTGAATTACATAAAATACCTCATGAAATGCATGATTCGGATAATCCTATACTCCGTTTTAATGAAGAAATTATCAGTGCAACTCAAGATTATTGCAGTAGTTATAAAATTAATTTTGCATTTTATGAACAATATGGCGAAAGAGCGTTTGCGCTGATTAAAGATACAATCACCATGCTTCCTAAAGAGAAATTATCCATAGCTGATGCCAAGCGAGGTGATATTGGCAATACATCTGGTGCCTATGCACGTGCGGTATTTGATGATATGGGGTTTGATGCGATTACCGTCAGCCCATACATGGGATATGATTCTGTTGCACCTTTTTTAGAATATCCCGATAAAATAGTGTTTATTCTTGCTTTAACATCCAATGCAGGTTCTGCGGATTTTCAGCGTTTGGTATGTAATGATAAGCCTATATACAGACATGTTATAGAAACGGCTTTGTCTTGGCAATCTCGTGCACATATAGGATTCGTTGTGGGGGCAACACACCCTGATGAACTTGCAGAAATTCGTAGCTATGCACCAAATAGTTGCCTGTTGATCCCGGGGGTGGGAACTCAAGGTGGCAATGCCTCTGATGTACTGCGAGCTAATGGAAAAGGACCTGCTGTAATCAATGTGTCACGTGATATTTTATATGGCGGTACAGATCAAGAATCAGCATATTATCATGCTCGGACCAAAGCGCAATATTATGCGGGATTACTTCAATGAAAACCCCACTTGCCGAATATCCTGAAATTGTGTTGCAACGTGCAGTTGGCTATGCGCTTTCGCATCCTGCTACGGTATGGTATTCCACAGATGGCACACCATTTCAAGTTTTGTCGCCCGGATTTATTTCATATTCCGGTGGTCCTGATTTTCGTTCGATGGCATTACTTATCCAAGGTGATATTCTTATAGGCAATGGTGAGTTCCATCGAAAATCTTCAGAATGGTTTGTGCATAAACATGATGATAATCCTCAATTTTCTTCTACTATACTTCATATTGTCATTGAGAATGATAAACCGGTTAGTTCTATTCCACATACATTGATATTGGATGAAGAAATCATCAGACAATATCTGCGTAATGATTCAAAAGAACAAGATATGTCCGGGATAGATACACTTGGAGAAATTCAACATTTTGCTCTCGTGCGTTTAATGAGAAAAGCTGCTGAAGTGACGGAATGTACGAGAAATTATGGCATCGAAACAGGAATACGTACAATTGTAGAAAATTTTCTACATTCCTTTGAAAAGAAACGTCGTCGCCCTTGTTATACTGCTGAGCAAATTGAAAAAATCGGACATGATTTTGTGAATGATATTTTTTTACAAAATATAATTGATTATAGTCAAAATAATAAGAATATGACAGATATATTTAGGTCATTTCTTTCTCATAAATTTTCCATTGAAGGTCCGCATTTAAGGCGTGAAATATTTTTGAATTGTCTTTTTCCCATAGCCATTGCATTATCTCCCAAACAAAGAAGAATGGAAGCATTTACATGGTTCTGGTCAATGAATTCTTTGCAATCTTATGGTATTTTATCAAGACAATTTCCCCATATTTCGCAAGAATATTTATGGCAGCAGCAGGGAATGTTAGAATATCGTCGCATGAATGGTCATCGTGGTAATATTTCTGCCGAAGCACTTCATGTGTATGGTTTTGAGAAATTATTTGATTTTTTCAAAGATGCCGGTACAATAATTCATGATTCTCCACTGGAGAAAAACGCTGATTATGATATTGCAGAAGATATTATTGATATTGAATAATTTTTTTTCACTTTTTATTTATTAGAATATATGAGCGTTATTGTTATTACAGGTGCAAATGGTGAAATTGGTCACTCATTGGTTGAGTACTTAGCTGAACGAGGCGAAAAGATAGTAGCATTGGATTTAAAGCCAATGTCTGATGAATTATCAGCTAAATGTGAAAAGGTATTTATCGGTGATATCTTGGATACTTCAATACTGGAAGAACTTGAAAGTTATGATATCAAAGGTATCTATCATTTGGCTGCTTTATTATCAACAACAGCAGAAAAGTTTCCGGATTTAGCGCAAAAAGTAAATGTTGAAGGTACGCATCAGCTATTGCATATAGCACAAAAAGTCGGAAAACGCAGAAATGTTCCCGTAAAATTTTTATTCCCGAGCACAATTGCTGTTTATGGAATACCGACATTAGAACAAAAAATGCAAGCCGCTGCAATACACGAAGATCAGTTCTTAACTCCAATGACAATGTATGGTGTCAATAAACTATATTGCGAGCATTTGGGACGTTATTTTGCCGATAGATATAAACAATTATCACATGATAAAGAATCAGGTTTTATAGATTTTCGTGCAGTACGTTTTCCGGGCTTAATTTCTGCATTTACTGTACCTTCCGGGGGTACGAGCGATTATGGTCCCGAAATGATTCATTGTGCTGCACAAAATAAACATTATAATTGCTTTGTAAGACCGGATACTCAAATACCATTTATGGCAATGCCTGATGGTGTGCGTGCTTTAGTTGAATTGGCTCATGCACCGCTGCAAAAGCTTACACGTAAAGTATATAATATAGGTGCATTTGCACCGACAGCAGAAGAATTTTATCATTTGGTACAGAAAGCATTCCCCGGAGCATCCGTTGCTTTTGAGCCGGATGTACGCAGACAAGGTATCGTGGATTCTTGGTGTGCAGATGTAGTTGACACTGCCGCTCAAAATGATTGGGGATGGAAAGCAGAATATGACTTTGAAAGGACATTCTTTGAGTATGTTGTACCCAATATAAAACAACGATACGCTTAATCAGATTTAAATCTGTTAAAATAATAAAGGCAGTAATTTTTATGAATATTACTGCCTTTTTGTCATATATAAATCTAATCCACCTTTACCGCCGGAACGATCAGAACAAAAAAATGCTCGATTATCCGGTAGTATGATAAAATCAGAATCATCACTTTCTGAATTAATATCGGTTAAAGGTATAGGTGGCTGCCATATTCCTTGGTCTCGTATTGATATCATAATTTCATATCCGCCTTTACCGCCCATTCCATTCGACGAAAAATATAATGTATCGCCATTTACAAGAAATGGAGTAATCTCATTGCCGGATGTATTAATATTCTCGCCTATATTTTCCGGTTCAGACCATGTATTATCTGCTAATTTCGTAATAATCCATAAATCCAGACCTCCAAAGCCGCCGGCACGATTCGATGAAAATATAAGAGTGCTTCCCGTAGCGTCTGCTGCCGGATGCGAATTATATGCGTCATCAGTTATGAGTGGTGTAATTGCAGAATTACTGTAAAACAGACTATCTTGATTTGTCGAAAATACAGACATTTGTGAACGTCGTTCACCTAAGAATGAGGCTGAAAAAATAACGCGATCATTGTTCGTAAATCTTAGAAAAACCGGTTTTTGTCGCATTGGTAATGATTGCGGTGATACTGTGTGTTTGTCTAATTGAGAGAGACCACAGTACTTAGTGATTCTTCGTGATCCTTTGCCTGTTGTGTAAAATAAGAGGGATTTTTTAGAATATATTCCGGGTGCAAAATCATCATCAGCAGTGTTTAATTGTTCTATATTTTGTGGAATAACCCATTCTGTCATTGTATGCGACTGTGAATTATACAATAGACAAAAAATACAAATTATGCTAAATGACTTTAAGTGCATCTTTTACTCTTACAATAGTATTTGAATTTGTTATTGTTCTTTTTTAATTGTAATAGAAAGTATCCGAATATAGTCCGTAGTATCTGATGTAGTTTGCTGTGAGGCAGCAATGGCATCAACGACATTAAGACCCGAAACCACTTTACCAAAGATAGTATAATTTTTGGGTAAGGTTAAATTTGTTAGGCAAATAAAAAACTGACTGGTATTGGTTGCCGGACCGCTATTAGCCATTGCAACTACCCCACGTACATAACCCGTTTGATAACTTGGAGCATCGGGATATAATTCGTCTTTGAATGGTGCGCCATAATAACTTTTTCCGCCTGTACCCCATGCTGCTTGTAATTTGGGATTTTTTGTTTTGTCATCACCGACCTGAATAACAAAATCTTTGACAATTCTATGAAATATAATACTATCATAGAATTTCTCTTTAACCAAACCCAAAAAATTTCCAACAGTCATTGGGGCATCTTTGCCATAGAGTCCGATAGTAATTATGCCTTTATTTGTCGTCATTTCCACTATTGCTGTAATTTCTGCTTGCGGTTCTAATAAAACGGCACTATTGCCACCTGAAAATTGGGCTTGTGCAATGAAAAATGAAAAAATGAAAAAACAATAATACAGCAGAATATGTTTGAATAGTTTCATAGCTTTATTGGTAAAAAAAAGGCGAGAACTTCATGTCCTCGCCCTTGTTGAATTTTGCAATAATATTACATTTTACGAACGGTCATTTCAATTTTTACGTCCGGTCTGTCGCTTGAATTACGTTTTGCGTTGACAATTTTATCGGCTACATCCATACCACTCAGAACTTGACCATACACGGAATATTGTCCATCAAGCCATGGCGAATCGGCAACACAAATAAAGAATTGCGAACTTGCGCTATTAGGATCTTGTGAGCGAGCAGCAGAAATAATGCCGCGTTTATGAGCAATTTTACTGAATTCCGCCGGTACACGTTTTTGATTAGGATCGCCCATTCCCCATGTGTTCGGGTCACCCGAGCGTGAGTTCGGGTCACCGCCTTGAATCATAAAATTAGGAATAACTCGGTGGAAAGCAGTACCATCAAAGAACTGTTTTCCAACTAATTCATCAAAGTTTGCGGCATGTTTAGGAGCAATGTCCGTAAATAATTCGATGTAAATATCACCAAGATTTGTGCCGCCTTGCTTTACTGAAATAACATAGACCGGATAATTTTTGTCTTTGGACTCCACCGGGGGAACCCATCCTGCAGGAGTAACTACCATTTTCGGTTTTTTCCCTTGATTTGTTGAAGATTGAGTTGATTTTTGATTTTTTTTGTTAGATGAGAGTGCAATCGGTGCACTATAAAGTCCAATCATTGTTAATGCCACAAGAGCGAGGACTTTACCTTTTGTGAAAAGTGTAATCATTTGAATGTAACCTTGTTTATAATGAAAACTTTGTATTCTATACTGCAAAATTACGGCATGAAACGATTGTGTATGGTGGTTATTTCTTTGTACGCTGTATCTTCGGAGCAAAATGTTGTCGTGTTTCTTGTATATCATTTCTCATTGACTTGGCAAGTGCTCGAATTTCTTGCAATTGTTTGCGCAGTCTTGTGCCTGCTTCACGGTTATGCTGTTGATGAAATTTTTTGTAATCAACTTCCATAAGATTAACTAAATCAAGTAGTTGTTGAAATTTGTCCATCAGAATGCTATTTGAAGTGGAACAACAGAGCTACCGCCGGGTTGCTGCATCTGAATGAAATATGAGCCGGGGGAAAGGTCATCAGCAGTGAATTGTCGTTGCACCTTCCCTGCATTCATATTTTCATCAATGAGAACTTTGTGGAGTTGTCCTATATAATCATAGAGCTTTACTGTCACTCTTTGTCGTTTAGTTATGTCGAGTGAGAGGGTGAACAAAGTGCTGTTAAGCGGATTGGGAAATACTGCTTCGATGGATGATTCTCGGGGGATAGCTGACCATTGAAAACCTTCAGCTATTCCTTTATTTTTGGCTATGGTCTGAGCATTTTGCAATAATCCTGGGAGATCTGCAATTCTATTCGCGGCAGCAATTGCAAAAGACACATTACTGCTTTCTTGAGGGGCTAAAGAAAATTTTCCGGCACCAATGACCATGCTCGCATCACCAATTGGGGAGTTACGAAACCATACGCCACGAGTGAGTACATTCCATTTCTCATCCAAAGTAAAACCATTATAAATGCTGGCTTCATTATCTATGGCGGCAAAATTCAATTCATGAGGAGATAAAAGTTGAACACCAATGACAGGTAATGAATCAACATTGACATTATAACAAAAACCATAACCTTGAGAGTTATCAAATCCTACATAGTTATTGGCACCTTCCGGTCCTATATCCCAATCGAAGAATAATCCTACATATACCGAATCCATTAACTTATCTGTATAATTTGTCACACGATATTGAAGAAATAGAATATCCTCGGTTTTGTCTTCGGTAAACTGATATGTTGTTTGTGTAATCTCTAAACCGGCAGGAGAGTCCGATCCTTTATCTGAAAAGCGTGTTGTGCCATCTAAAGCCGACACAATACCCGGTTTTTTAAGACTGATTATATTGACAGGGGTAAAATCCTTATTTTGGCTATTGCCTGAACTGCTGCGTACAACATTGGAAATTGCATTTTTTCCACTTGCGGTAATGAGCCCTGCTTCATAACATAAATTTGCACTGTTTTTCCATCGAAAACCTATACCTTGTGTATTAGCGGGATAATCATTATAGCACAAATTACCGCGACTGTTCAATGAGAGAGTAAAATTATTGCCATTGATTGTTCTAAACGTAGGATTTAATAAAACACTAAAATATTCTGTTCGGCGATAATTATTATCATCAGTAATAATTACGGGAAAAACGGCTGTGTAATCCGGCGGACAATTTTTGGGGATTGTTATTGTACATTTATCAAAAAATGATTTTTCTTCATTTGTGGACATTGCGCCTAAGTTAAATTCATTTTCGGATAAACTGACCATTATATCTAAGGGGGAAGTAATAGTGCATTTACCATTAATAAGCGGTGCAAGTACATTTTTTATGGTAAAATCAACAATAATTTTTTCACCGGGTTCATAAATATCATCATTATTATCGCGTAATGTAACAGGCAATAAACGCACAGAACGTACATTTTTTTCTGTAACAGCTTTGTAAGCATTGATGCGTCCTGTTCCCAAAAGCCCTTGTACTTCTCTTGTGAGAGAATCTATATTATCTGTTGTGGATTTTATATGTTCTTGTATTTGCTCCGGCGTATATGATGGGTACATTATTTTGACTAAGCCTGTAACAGCCGCCGCGCATGGTGAAGCCATAGACGTGCCACTATTATAGTCATAAGTTCCTACAGGTACTGTAGATATAATAGAGCTACCGGGAGCTGAAACATCAACACTAGTATGAAAATTTGAAAAACTTGAGCGACCGTCAAGTTGATGGACCGATGCAACAGATAATACTTCCGGATATGCCGCAGGATAAAATGCGGTATTAGCATTGTCATTACCGCATGCGGCTACAATACATGAACCGATATTTGTTGCTTCTTTAATGACTTCATGTTCGGATTGTTGATAACCGCTGCTTCCCCAACTGCAATTAATAATATCTGCTCCTAAAGTTGCGGCGTAAAGAATAGCCTCACTGCCAAATCCTACGGAAAGAGAATTGGGATTGTCGGGACCGATTTTAACAGGAATAATTTTTGCAAATGGATTAGTGCCCGCAACTCCTCTATTATTATTGGTAATAGCAGCAGCTATGCCGGCAACATGAGTACCGTGTGCATTACCCGGCATGGGAGAATTATCGCCTGAATTTGATATATCACTAAAAAAATCCCATCCTTGCCAATCATCTGTAAAACCATTTTTGTCATCGTCAATTCCATTACTTCTTCTGTCTTTGCCTGTATTATCTATACCGATTTCTCCTTGATTAACCCATAAATTGTCTGATAAATCAGGGTGAGTAAGTTCAACTCCTGTATCCGTTATTGCAATGACAACAGAACTGCCCGAAGGAATAATAGACCATGCTTCAACGGCTTTGATTGATAATAATGAATATTGATCGCTAAATAGTGAATCATCAGGGCTTTGAGAAACCAATTGTCGTTCGTACAATGGTTCAACATATTCACAAAAAGCAGCGGTGCGAAGTTTGGAAGCAAGGAGCAAAGGATTAGCATCACTCTTGTATTCAATCACGGCGATACGTTCGAGGGGGAGATTATCTGATTGCCGTAATTGTAAAGCAAGAAGCTCTTTTCTTTTACGAAGTGCTTGAAGAAGTGCATCACGAATATAGGGTTGAGAAGTATGCTCACCAATCAAAGCAGTTAATGATTGAATGCTTCCTTGCCGGTTTTGCCCTAACCATTCGCTAAACTCGGTAGAATTATTCTTAAATTTAACAATAAGCTTTCCCGGAATTACTTGGGCACTGGTGACCACAGCTATAAAAAAGAACAGTAATAAGAGAATTGTATGTTTGATGAGCATTATGTAACTCCGATAATAATTGAGCTATTGACAAAAGAAAGAGAAAATAGTTACAGCATTGTTTCACTGTATGGAGCGATAGCGAGCCATAAAGGTTGGTTCTGAGTTTGTCAAATCTTCAGCACGTTGTTTGCTGATAAGTAAGCCATACGTTACCATATCGTGCGCAAACATCAAGAATCGTTTTTGAATTCGAGGATTGTCAATTGTTCCATGGTCAGATAATTCTTGTTCCGAAAGTCCAATACCATAAGGGAGTGCCCAGCCATAACATTGGCGTATTACTGTGCGGATATGGTCCATAGCAGTCAAGCCCTTATCATGAGAGGCACATACTATCCCAAATAGCTTACCGGCAAATTCTGTCCAGAAATAATCAAGAAAATTTTTCATTGCACCGGACATCGAACCATGAAAATCGGGTGTCGTAAGTATAATATTATCAGCATTATGGACTAATTCTCGCATGTGAAAATAGAGGGCTTCTGTTCGTTCTGATTCCGAAAAAAGAGGTAATGGCGTTTTACGAAGATCAATTATATCTACTGTTTGTCCCAATTTTCGGATAAGTGCCGCAATATCATTTGCTGCTGTTGCTGACACAGAACGTTCTCTTGTACTACTGATGATAATGAGTGTTTTCATTGTATAAAAAGGTAAAATGTGGACATTCGGACGTAAATACCCTTCATTCATTATGCAATAGAGGATAGCTATGACTTCCAAAAACGAGCAAGAATGTGGAAGAAAATGATATAAATAGTGAAAACAATATCTGAATAGAGAACAAATGAGAGTCTGTTTAAGAGATGTGATAAGGTGATATAATATGTTTTTAAATAGGGACTTACATGGATTATTTCTGAATTTTTATTGATGTGTGCTAAGGTTTTGTAAAGGTATCAAACTGTGTTAACTACCCTATATTGCAACCGAAGTAAAAATGATATATCAATCATAATTTTGTGAGGTAATATGAAAACGACATCTGTTATTGCAATTATGCTGTTATTGACGATGTGTGAACGTGTCGGAGCTACAGGCGCATTATATGTACGTCCGCTCAATAGTTCTATGACACATCAGCAGATGAGTATAAGAACCTTTGACGCTACCACAACTATTGACAATCAGGTAGCGACGACTACTGTGGATCAGGTGTTCCACAATTCATTAAATGCTTTAGTGGAGTCCACATTTATTTTCCCTTTGCCTGAGGGGGCTGTTATTACTGATATGGCATATTGGTTTAATGGTCAGAAATATACGGCATCAATACGCGTAAAAGAGGAAGCTCAAAAACTGTATGACCAAAAAATACGTAAATATATTGATCCCGCATTATTGCAATATTTTGGGGATAATGTATTTAAAATGAATATTGCACCAATTAATCCTAAAAGCGATGTGCGATTTACCATTACATATATAGAGCAATTGCCGTATGAATATGGTAAAATTAATTATAAATTTTTACTGCGTACAACAGGATTGTCACCTTCGCCTTTGGAAAGAGTTTCGCTCAAAATACGTACTAAAACCTCTGCTATGATTCGTGAATTAGTATCACCAAGTCATGGTAATACTCCCGAAAACAAAATAACAAAAATCTCTGACCGAGAATATTCCATACAATACGGTGATGAAAATTTTTCCCCTGACCGCGATTATATTTTACGATTTGAATATCAGCGTGATGGTGTGGAAATGAATGTTGTAACATACTATCCCAAAGCAACCGATTCTATTGGCAGCGACGGCTTTTTTGCTACTTGCGTAATCCCACCTGATAGTCTAACGGCAACAATCGGAGAATCACGGACAATTGTATTTACGGCTGATGTATCTTCGAGTATGGAGGGCGAGAGAATTATAAAATTAAAAGAAACTCTCAATGAGTTTCTCAAGCGACTTCATAGTAATGATAAATTTAATGTTGTTCTTTTTAGCACAAATGTGGTAATGTTTCAACCTATGCTGGTAAAAGCTAGTTCAGAAAATATAGAACAAGCAAAAAAATTTGTCTATAGTATTGGAGCAGCTGGGCTTACAAATATTGACGAAGCTTTAACTTCCACACTCAACTTAGATTTTGACTCCACCGAAAATAATAGTACAATCTTTATTACTGATGGTATGCCATCCTGGGGCGAGCTTGATATTGCCAAAATTATTGTATCGTCCAAAAAATTAAATACGAACAAAACGCGGATATATGTGTATGGAATTGGTAATGAGCCAAGTAAAGAATTTCTGAATGAACTTGCGATTGCTCACGGCGGCTATGCAATGTTTATCAATAACGCAGATAGTATGTCTATCATTGTTCAAAATCATTTGGAGAGAATTTCACGACCAATTTTAACTGATTTAACTATTGAGTATGGCGGTTTATTAATTAACGATACCTATCCGCAACAATTACCTGACCTCTTTTATGGTAATCAAATCACGCATCTTGGAAGATTTAAAGATCCCGGTGATTATACGGTCACTTTAAAAGGAAAAATACGCAATGAGGAATTTCAACTTTCGAAAAAAGTATCTTTTCATACCGAACAAGGTAATAAGTCCGTATCACGAATTTGGGCTAAAACTAAAATTGATTTTCTCTTAAATCAAATACAAAAATTTGGCGAGAAAAAAGAACTCGTTGATGCAATCATTGATTTGAGTACAAGGTTTAATATACTCACGAAATACACAGCTCTTTATGCTGATCCCGATGATAATACAACCAATATTGCTGAAAATCACAATATTCGTAATAATTCATTGTTTACGGTGCACACTATTGCTCCAAATCCCGGTGATGGTAATCTGTCACTTTCAATTGCAATACATACAGACAATGCTACTCTTCTGGTTGAAATCATTGATGCTTTAGGTAATAGAGTCGCACTTATTGCACAAGATCATTATACATTTGGAGAACATACACTGCAATGGGACGGATTTGACATGAATGGCAATAAAATCCCTGCCGGAATGTACTTTGTAAGAATCAATGTAAATAATCAACAATTTTCTACAGTACCTTATATTATTCACTAATATCCAATAAACATCATGAAAACTATCATATTTATATCCTTGTTTGTGCTTTCGTACTCAATGCAAGCAACGGGTATCCTAATCAGTAAAAAAAATAGTGAGGTCATATTACCCACAGAAGTGAATGTCCACACAACAATAAAAGATCAAGTTGCAGAAACTGTTTCAACTCAAACATTTTTTGCTGCTACGAATGAGAAAAGTATGTTTCAATATGCTTTTTCTCTCAATCCGAAAGCTGTTGTAACAAAGCTGCAATGGAATATTAAGGGTAAAAATTACCAAGCAACAATTACAGGCAGCCCAATGGATACTGTGCAGGGCGGAGTATCAAATAGCGGCGGCACTCAAACTTATCCGACACCTTTAAAGCAATATCTTGCTAATTCGGGATTTATGTTTTCTTTTAAGGACTCTGTTTCCCTCAAAGATAGCATACGTGTTGAAATAACATATATAGAATTACTTGAATATACGGCAGGGAAGGTCATAGTAATATATCCACTTTCTTTGCAGATGTTTCAACCAAAAGAAGTTCAATGTACTTATACATGTGAAATTGCATCTTCTCGAAAAATACTTGATATTCAAAGTGTGCAGTACCAACCCGATATCATACGTGATAGCAACAGTGCAGTTGTGACAATTACATCTAAGATGCTGATACCGAATCAGAATATTCGCATGGATTGTTGGTTTGATCGAAATGAATTAGGTGTTGTATGTTATAGTAATATGCCTTCGAAAGAAAAGCAGGGATATATGACATTGATGATTGAGCCGAAAATTCAAGAAGATGAAAACAATGTGATTAAAAAAGTGTTCACTTTTGTTATTGATGTTTCTGGAAGTATGGTGGGTGAAAAATTGGAAAATGCAAAAAAGGCCGTCCATTATTGCATAAACAGACTCAACAATCACGATGTATTTAATATTATTGCGTTTAACAGCAGTACCAGAAAATTTAGCAGTACTTTAGTGGAAGCAACTCCGGATAATGTAAATAATGCACGAACATTTATTGACAAATTATATGCAGAAGGCGGAACAGATATTCAAAATGCAGTACTCATGGGATTGATTCAAGATATGAGTAACGAAACTGCAAATGTCATCGTACTGCTTACGGATGGCCAATCGTCTGTTAATCAAAATGCAGTAAAAGCAGCGAACAATAAAAATACTCGCATATATGTATTTGGTGTCGGTTCTGATGTTGATAAAAAAGTACTCAATGACATTGCGATGAATAATAATGGCTTAGCTGAATTTGTGACAAATTCAAGTGAAACAGAAAGTACTATTGGCAGTTTGTATTCAAAAATCAGAAATCCTCTTTATAAAAATCTGACATTACACTGGTCAAGACCCGGTATTACAGAGGTTTATCCGCTTATTATGCAAGATATATATATGGGTGAACAAATGATTATTACAGGAATCTATTCTGAGCCGGGTCCCATTCAATTAACATTGAAAGCGGAAGGAAGAAATAACCCTGTTGAGTTTACTTATTCATTTGTGTTATCTGCCGACAGCAGTACTGATAAGTTTACACCGAAAGTATGGGCTACTTACAAAATAAACGAACTGTTACGCATGATGAATTCTGAACCACAGGGGTCTTCACGATGGAATGAATGGAAAAAAGAAATAATTTCATTAGGAATCAGATATGGGATTGTCACAAAATTTACATCATTTGCCGATCTTACTCCAGAAGAAGAGGATGATGATGGCAATTCAACTACTTGGGTTCCGGAATTGGAACGAGTTGTGCCGGATAAATTGCGTATTTTCCCCAACCCTGTGTCAGGCAATGAGCATATATATATCACAATCAATGAGATTGAGCAAGGCACTGAATGTACGGAAGTTATTTTGGAAAGCATTGATGGAAGAAGTATTGCATTAGAATCCGGATGGTATTCATTGCAGGGTAATATTTTGACAATCGCACTTCCGGATTCTTTGCGACTTAGATTATCCGCCGGTGTCTATATCATCAGAATTCGATGCCAATCAGAAACATTGACAGGAAAAATTATTCTCTTACCCGCCCGATAAAGTATCACCACATTATTTATTCATGTATGTATCACCCCATGAAAATGGGGTGATTTTTTTATTTAGACTTTATAACGTCGTTTTTGTCTGAAACGAATAAATGTTCTTCGTAATTTTTTATAGAGAATACGCAACAATTTCATCAGAGATATTCTCTGCATAATAGTGCGTCGTGATTGCAATAATTTGGAAATTTGTATTTTATCATCTTCAGAAAATTCCACATTTGCCATTTGTCTTTGGGTTGATTCGGCAAGTAATTGATCAAGATAAGATTTGAGTTCTTTATTAATTGCATCAAGGGATTGATTTTCAGCATCATTACTGTGCTCTGTAAAAAGTTTTATGTGATCGAAAATTATGGCTGCTCTTTTTAAGTCTTCGGCGGAGGGAGAATTTTGCAGTGTATCAACCATTTCCTTAGCCAGAGCTTCCAGCGTTTGTTTACGCTCTTCGTCATGACCAAATATTTCTTCGGAGTTAATATCTTGCACTTGAATAAATACTTTTGCAAGTTGTTCTATTTCTTTACCATACGTTGCAGTTACCGTTGTACTTAGACGGCTTGTCAGTTGCTGTATCATTTTATCGCAGTGGGCAATTTCGCCACGAATGGCATTTTTTCGACTTTCGGCACTTACTGTATATACTTGTTTTTCTAAATCTTTTTTTCTTTCGATAATTTTACGTATTTGTTGTGCTTGTTCTGAGGAACTTGTTTTAATGAGTGTGTCAATGAAGCGTGGATCCGGTTCAATGGTAGCGTTACCAATTTTAACGCAATTTACTATGATATTTTCTCCCATTAAATTGCCAATTTTTTCTGCATCAATATGCGCAGCACCATCCGTAATTACGAGAATTTCTGTTTCTGCCAATGTTGCTACTTGATGAATATCAATAATGGCAGTTTCTAATGCTTTGGAAAGAGCCGTTCCTGCACCGACAGCTCGTACATGCATTGCAAAAGACATTAATTCATCAAATTGTGCTGCATTGTTGGCACTATGTAATGCACCAATTTCAGCATCGAAAGTTCGGAAGAATATCGTGCCAAGTTCTTGCTTATTTCTTTTGAGAAAAAAATACACTAATGCTTTAGCCACATGAATGCGAAAATGTTCTTGCATGGAACGCGATGTGTCGAACAAAATATATATCTTTTGTTTTCTGCTATCCGGCGCAAATGTATTGGCATCTTTTTGATAACGATAATTGCGTGGTACTCGCGGTTTGGGCATCCATAAAGAACGTTCCACTAATTTTTGATAAAAAACTGTATCTGGTAAAAGAAATTGATGAGGATAAATTCTGGCTATATCACGATAGGAGTCTATCAAGTTGGCTTCATATTCTTCGGAAGCGGGGATATTGGGTATAATAGTACTTTCGGGGCTTCGAGGTGGTGGTGTGCCCTCACCGTCGTTCCATATAATTGGCGATAATGTACGGGTAATGCGGTGATTGGTATCTTCGAGTATTCGTGCAATCTCATAGACCAAGGTAAAGTTATCCGGCAATGTACCTTCTATGCGGTCGAAAAATCCAAATTCGACCATTTTTTCCAGAAAATCCGATTGAGTAAGTGCTGTTGTCATTATCAACTCCTTCGTACATTGTGCAAAGATACGTTTGTGTCATTATTCGACAAAAGATTAGTATGTATGTTCAAGAAGTTTTCTAAGTTTGCTTCATCATTTTGTTTCAAAAAAGAGAATTGTATGCTGATTACTGAAAATACTGTTATAGTCATTACCGGCGCATCTTCCGGGATTGGTGAATCATTGGTGCGACTATGTGCCGAAAAAAAATCAAAGATTGCTTTATTAGCCCGCCGATATGATCGTTTGCAATCCATTGTGGCATCACTTGAAAATACAGGTGCTCAATTATTACCGATAGAGTGTGATGTCACGAAAAAGGAATCTGTTATAGATGCATTAACTCAAGTAAAATCAGAACTTGGTGAAGTTGATGTCCTCATAAATAATGCCGGACGTGGCTATACGGGTGCGGTAGAGGATACAACCGATGAGCATCTTCATTCTATGTTTTCTTTGAATGTCTATTCTTTGTGGTATGCCGTTCGAGAAGTTTTGCCTACGATGAAAGCAAGAAATTCGGGTGTCATCATTACGGTGTCGAGTGTTGCGGGAACGATGGGATTTCCTTACAATAGTGCCTATGTTGCTGCAAAGCATGCCGCTGTTGGATTTCATGCCGGATTAGCAGCTGAATTGGCGGGTACAAATGTTAGGACGCATGTTATATGCCCTGATGGTGTGCTTACTGAATGGGCTGATGTCACAGAAACTATGCCCATTGGTAATCTGTTTGCAAAAGGAATTGCATATTCACGCACAATTGCCCGAGAAAAGGGGATAGCTTTGGCACCTTTGGCTAAAATGAAATCTGCTGATGAGATTGCACAATGCATTGTTGAGACAATGGAAAATGATAATGCACCCTTAGACATTTTCACGCATGAGGGTTCACATGAACGCTCTATTGCTGCTTCGCAGGACAGGTCATCTTTTGTTCGTATGATGTTGCCTTTATATGAAGGTATGAGAAAAGCATATAGTGAATTATGCGCAAAATAATTATAGAGAATAAAGCAATAATTCTATGAAAAAAACAAATAAAAAAGCAGAGAATGTCGCTGAATATATATCACAGTATTCGGAAATAATCCAACAATATTTACTAAATATCCGAAGTATTGTTTTGATGGCTGTACCCGATGCGAAAGAAAGCATTGCATATTCGATGCCGGCTTATACGTATCGGGGTAAACCATTACTATATTTTGCTGCATTTAAAACACATATCGGTCTTTATGCCACACCTTCAGCTCATGAATATTTTGCAGAAGAATTATCACTCTATAAACAAGGTAAGGGCTCGGTGCAATTTCCCTTGAATAAACCGATGCCTTATGACCTTATTCAAAAAATGGTGGAATACAAAAAAGAATGGATAGTTCAATCATTTAATACAAACCACCAATAGTTCTGCCTGATGCTTTCTGCGATTCTATGGCAGGAAGTTTACTCGGTTTATTTGTCAAACCTGTTGTATCCGTTAATGAGTGAAGAAATGCAATAATATCACGTTTTTCATTTTTCGTTAAATGAAGTTTGTCGGAGGGCAGCGTTTGATAGGGGACATCTAACCCTAATCCTGCTCCACCTCCGTGGTCATAAAATTCGAGAACTTGCTCAAGAGTCTTAAATTTCCCATTATGAAAATATGGTGCGGTTAATCCACTGTTACGTACAGTCATTGTTTTGAATGATCTTTTGTACAGTGCAACTTGGTCTTTGGCATGACCCGCATATCTGCCTGCATCTGTGTCAAGTTTAGGTGAGAGAGTGTCAAATTGCTGAAGAATACCTAATATTTCAGACTCACTCTCAGTAAACCGAGGCGGTACCAAGCCTGCAAATGTTGGAGCAAAATGACATGTACCACAAGCTGCTTTTCCCATAAAAAGATTAAAGCCGTTTTTTACTTCCCGAGAGACTGATTTTTTTTCAGAACGGATATATTTGTCAAAATCTGAGTTGAACGACACAAGAGTCATTTGATATGCACCCAAAGCTGCGCTTATTGTGTATGGCGAAATATTATTATGTTTTATGTCGGGAAATGCTTTTGAAAATAATTCTCGGTATTCTGTCGAAGATTCCATCTTAGAAATAATGGTTGAAAAATCTGAATGAAACTCATTGTCATCAGTCACCACATGTTGCACTTGATCTTCAAATGAATGGGCACGTAAGTCATAAAATAAGCGACCGGCATAGATTGCATTGATTAGCGTAGGGGCATTGCGTAAGATATTACCTTGTTTATTGAATGCCATACTTGTTGGTAAACCATCCGTAAATGCTTTTTCCGGTTGATGACATGAAGCACATGAGCGTTCACTGTTTCGTGAAAGTATGGGATCAAAAAATAAGAGTTTACCTAAGTATTTTCGTGTATCATTTATATCTTGCGGCATTTGTCGGGTATAGTATGAAGCAGAAAAAAGTGTCGTGGAAAAAAGTGATGGGCTGCGAAAATTAATTGACGATGGTCTTGTTGTTGTTTCATCATAATATTCAATAGAAAAATCAGTGTAGAGAGCTTGAATTTTTTTAAATAATGGTTCCGCGTATTCACGAATAAAAGATGCCCTGTCGAACGTATCGAAATTCTTATTTTTTTTACAATATTGTGATGCTTGTTTGCAGAGCGTTAAGGTCTGTTGCAGTGATTTTTTTTCTTGAGTAGAAAGTGGTTGGAGTAGAGATATATACTGTGCCATAGACTGAAGTACAAATGATGTTTCCCCAATGGCATTATCCGATCCCGGTGTATCAAAACCCGTAATACCTAATGAAACAACCCTTAATAGTCCTAATTGTATTGACTCTAATAGATGGCGTTTTTCTATATGTATGCCTTGTGCAAGCAGCGAAAAATCATGAAGAGAATGGAGTATATAATCAATTTCTTTGATGATGGCATCGGAACGTTGTTCAAGTGATTGATCGTCTGCGTATATTATTTCATCCAATACCTGAAAACCATGAGGTTCCAATATGTCAGTTTGTGCCGATGATGGATTTAATTTTGGAAGGGGAGCGGCATTGATTATTGATGATACTAAACCCCCATCATAATATTCAATGATAAATTCACACTGTTTGTAATTGTTTCTGCTGATATGATATAACGCTTTTATGCTGTCTTCTTTTTGAGTCTTGACAATATCTTTGAGTCTTTGTAGAGAAGATTCTACAATAGATAGCGAATTTCTCAAGACATGCGATGAAGTCATGGTAAACTGTGACGTAGGGGTGATGACGGTAAATCCAAAAAGAAGAAAAATACCGATTATACTAATTTTTTTCATAGGTCTCTCATATAAAAAAAAACCGATGATGCACGTACATCACCGGTTTTTACGAATATTAGTGTTATTTATTCAATAATTACTTTTTGTGTATCGCCGTCATTGTTCATTAAGAAATAGACACCTGCATTAAGATCGGAAATGTCCATAGTATTAGCATTACGGACAACACGTACTCTACTGCCTTCATTATTATACAAAGCAGCGTCCATGGTATTATCGAAACGTAATTCGCGTGATGCCGGATTAGGATAGACTTTTATTCCTTTAATGGAAGAAGTACCATCTAATTCTTTAATACCCGTTACTAATTTATCGAAACCGGAGATTGCCACAGTCAAAGAATTGTTATAAGGGTATTGATTGTATGAACTTGGGTGCTGAGAATTGAATAATAATGTATTGCCATTATCAATTGCGCATGCACCGGTAACCTCTGCACCATAGGGTACGATTGCTAAACGAGTAAGATTTTCGATTTTCGGTTCAGCATCCAAATCAAGAGCATAAATTTCACAACTGCGATTGCTCATGCCGAAAGGAACACGTCCAAATGATGTACCGTTAAGATCTTCGCAGATAATTAGGTATCTTTTGTTTTTTACTTCTAAAATAGTTAATCCGTCAGGGTTAGTTAAATGTTTATCAGGATATTCTGTATAAGCCTTTTTTTCGTCCAATTTTGGACCGCCTTCAATGTATGATTTAACTTCATTTGTTGTTAAATCTAATGACAATACTCTGCCATAATAATCATTGAATGTGCTGCTGTCAACAGTTGTTTTTGAAGCTGTTGCCATGTCTTTGTAATGTTTTGGGATACCGAAACCTGCTGCCATATTTTTCTTGATTGCCGAACCCGGTGCATCGGAACCTGTTTCGGTCATATAAATAGTATTAGTTTTTTTGTCAAATGTAACCCATTCTATACGTGTAAAGCCGGTAGCATTATTTTGTTTAGCCCATGTATGAATATCGAGCATCGTATTGATGTCCTGTGGTACTTCAATCCAATCGCCTTGGAATGAATTATCTTTTTGTTTGAATATATATGTTTTTCCTTTTGTAAAATCACCCGGTGTATCGGCAACAAATTTTGTTAATAATGAAGCTCCTGCATCACCATCTTCACCGAGAATAACTGTTTTATTATCAGGCAATACCGCGCCGCCTTCAAATCCTTGACGACCCCAATTATATTGTTTGCGAACTGCTTTGGCAGTGCGAGGGTCAATTTCTACCATCCAGTTAAAATTTTGGTATTTTTTGATTTTTGTGCCATTATATCCCGGGAAACCATTGGGAGTTGTCGTGCCAATCGTAAAATCAGACGTATCACGCACACCTGTGCCTTTTTGGAAAATATCATCGCCTGTGCCATCATTATTTGCACTGCGGAACCATTCTTCTGCTGTCCAGATACGACCATCAGGGCTTTGAATACCACCGCAATTCATACCTGTTTCGCCAACTGTATTCACAAAATCAACATTAAAATATTTTCCTGTACGACCATCAGAAAGTGTTTGATCAACAACAATAATTGAGTCACCGCTTTTTGCAACTTTGAACACGGTCATTCCGCCGCCATCACCGATATTATCATTGGCTTGAACCATTTCATGATTCACAGAAATCCAACCAAGTCCTGTTTCGCCTTTTGTTGCATCAGCTTTTGTAAAGCCGATAAAGTCATGCCATTGTTTGGCTTTGGTTGCGCCTGCGGGTTTACCGTATGTGGGTGTAGTTTGTACATCATGCACACCACCAATAAACAACACTTGATATTTTAATGGTGATGGTGGCACAACAACGCTATGTGTTATATAAGGAATCATTGATTTCGGCTGAACTTTTGTAGGAAATTCTGCGCCTGCTGCTTGCGAAATTAACGAAACGGATAATAATCCGACGAGTAGAGATTTTTTCATTTTTCCTCTAAATAAAGATGTTAATAATATTCACAAAATTACCGTTTGGAGATTACCGGAATTTTATGGATATATTATTGATTCATTATTAAATTGTAACTATTCAGAATGAATCCAAATAGCGCTGTTTTGCAAAAAAAAAATGGGCGCATTTCCGAAGAAATACGCCCGCTTTTCCGTGTGGGGTAGGAGGAAAAGGAATTATTTATACACTGATACAGGTATAGTCATTGTGTTATTATCAGACTCAATACGAACAAAATATAATCCGGTTGGCATATCCTGAACATTAATATTGAATTGATAAAATCCCGCTTGTTGTTGCTCGGCAAAGAATGTAGAAACAATGTCGCCCATAGCATTGACAAATTGTGCTTTTACCATTCCGTCTTTGCGTGTTTGATATTTCACAATACATTTATCATGAGTGGGATTCGGATAAACCGATGCCACAATATCAGAAGTATTTATGCTGTTTTCATTCACAGAAACCGGAGCTTGTTGTGCTTTATATTCAGCATTAATAGGATCATATTCTGTCCATTCTGCATCCCAGCGTTGTAATCCCATTGCACCGCGGAATTGTACTTTTTCAAAATAGGCATCATCAATTGCAATAATACCACTATTTGTGAAATTTGCTCCGCTAAGTAATGGTGAACTTTCCATTGCAGCAGGATTAAATTCAACAATCTCGAAAGGATTTTGTAAACCTGCTTTTTGAGGTGATGATTTATCCATTGTATTATTAAATGCAGGAGTATTAATCCATTCTGTTGTCATGCCTGTCGGCGGAGTGCCACCTGCCAAATTTAAGAGAGTAGAACGAATACCGAACATTGCATTATTGCGGAATTGTAAGGAATCATTTTTTGCGGCATTCATCGTTGTAGTTTGTGCAATTTCCATTCCGCGTCCCCAGCCGAGAATTGCTGAATTGAAAACAGATGTTCTGGCATTGCGACGTATTTGTATGGCAGCACCATAACGAGGATTCGGCACTTTGGAAGTATCATTGATAGGACCGATTACAGTCATATTGGAAAAAATAGGGGAGGTGAGTGGTTTGCGTGTTGAGCCGCTCGCATCATTATCCATTTCCATTGCCTGACTTGTGGATTGATCTGCTCTGTTAGGGTGACGTTGTGCTATAGCGAATTGTACTTTTCCACTCCAGCCATTATCACCATCAAAATCATCATCTAATGCACCGATAGAAATAATATTTTTTGCATTAACGGTACCGCCGAACCATTCGAATGAATCATCATTGGCATAGCTGATTTGAATATTATTCATTACTGTTTTGCGACCAACACCACCCATCGTTAAGCCATTTAATTCTTGATTGGGTTGTAATGCAAGTCCTGCAAATTCAATACGGACATATTCAAGAATACCGCTGCTGTCATTGTCATCATTACCGCCATAATACCAGCGTGATTTATTATTCGGATCGGCAACGCCACCTTCCATAGCTGCTTCGCCGCCCGGATTATTAATAACTGCTTTACCGAAAATTAGTAATCCACCCCAATCACCGGATTCTCGTTGTCCCGGAGCTGCAAGACTTGAAAATACTATCGGTAATTTTGCTGTACCTTTTGCGATAATTTTACCACCGCGATTCACAACAAGTGCGCAATTTTTTCCTACTGAATCACCAAGAATTATTGTACCCGGTTGAATGACTAAAACACCGCCATTGTCAACGTGTACATAACCGCGTAAACCATATATTTTAGTGTTAGAGAGAAATACACGTTTATTGATAGAACCGCTTAAAACGGAATCCACTTTACTTGCTGTCGGGCGGAATATTTCGATAGGATTATCGGTAATATCAACTTTGGATTCATCCGATAATAATACCATGCGTAAATATGCTGTTTTTGTTAGCTGGTCAGGCACGAGGAAACCTCCGGTAATACGTCCGCGACGAAGTGTGCTGCTTCTATTACTGTCAATAATATTTTCAAGACCTTTAATGACAGTCCAAGGACCATTGGCGGATGTGCCATACTCAAAACGATAGCGACGACGGTAACCACCTACTGTATCATAGGTAATATCTAAAGAGCGTCCCGGACGATAGCGTTCGCCCGCTGCTGCACCCGGAGTGATAATGCGTACGATGCCATCAACGGGTTTATCAACTGTAATAGTAAATGGTTGTTCATTTTGTGAGGAAAGAGCCTCAATAGGATTGCCATTTTCAGCAAGTGCTGTCATGCGAACATAACCGTTTGTTGTGGCTACATTTGGCACGGTAAAACCGCCTACAATTTTACCACGATTTGCACCTGCGTCTAAGACATTCGTTGCCCCTTGGATATCATTCCATTGTTCGGTATCATTCAAGCGATATTGGAAACGGAAGCGTGATCCTGCTGTTGCTGTGGTATCCCACATAATGTCCACTTTGCTGCCGCCTTTGAGCGATGCAGCACTTGCCGGAGAAAGTAAGCGAATACCGATAACTTTGAAGGGCTGTGCATTCGTAGAACTTATACTTGTAGGGCTGCCATCTTCATTAAGCACGGTCATTCTGACAAAAGCAGTTTCAGTTTGGGTAAGAGGTAATACTAAGCCGCCTTGTAATACTTTATCATCATTGTCTTCGACCATTTCTGCACCCGGAATTGGTGTCCAAGGTCCCGAATTAGATGTTGCATACTCGAAGCGTAATTTGACTGTGCCGATTAATTCGCCTTGTGGTTCTTGTTTCCATGCTAATAATTGACGTGATCCCGCACGATAAACTTCGCCGCCTTTGGGTGAGGTAAGTGTATAAGAAACAATAGTTAAAGGTCCAAGAATACTGGATGCATCTGTATTGATACTACCATCATTGCGTAATGCAACCATGCGAATATATGCATTGGTTGATGGTGTGGACGGCACTTTATATCCATTGACGATGCGACCGCGTGTACTGCCTTCATCGGTGATACTCTCCGCACCTTGAATATCTGTCCAAGGACCGTCTATAGAAGTAGCGGTTTGGAATTTATAGCGTAAACCACGTGTACCGGTGGTGTCCCATTCGATAGTTGCTGTTGTACCTGCCACATAAACGCGTCCAGTTGAAGGTGCCGTCAAACGTAATGAAGCTCCGGCAACTGTTGGTGCGCCTGCGATATAGGCAGCATTGACAGGATCATAATTTGCCCATCCATAATCCCAGCGCATATCACTACCGAATGCACCACGGAAAGAAACTTTATCAAAAAATGAATCATCAATTGCCGGAACACCGTCACGAACAAAGGAAGCACCTGACAATACAGGAGAACCTGCTAATGGAACGGCACTGAATGCTATATCCGAAAAAGGATTTTCGAGTAATGCCGCAGACGGATTATTCGATGCATCATTCACATTATTGAAGCGTCCTGTGCTTATCCACGATGTTGTCATTCCCGATGGGGGAGTACCGCCCGCAAGATTAAGCCATGATGTTTTTATGCCATACCATGCACAATTACGCACTTGAACTGTATCATTATATGCAGCATTCATCGTTGGCGTTTGCGCAATTTCGATACCGCGGGGCCAGCCGAGAAATATTGAATTATAGATGGATAAGAGAGAAGCGCGTCGGATTTGCGCCGCTGCACCGAATCGAGGATTCGGTGTGGCGGAAACATCTTGTAATGGACCGATAACTGTCACATTAGAAAATATACCCGATGTGCGTGGAATTCGGAATGAGCCGCTTGCATCATTATCGGTTTCAAATGCTTGACTTGTGGATTGGTCGGCGCGATTGGTTGAACGTTGAGCTACGGCATATTGTACTTTGCCGCTCCAACCATTATCCGCATCAAAATCATCATCAAGGCAGGAAGTTGAGATAAGATATTTGCCATTAACCGTGCCGCCGAACCATTCATAAGCATCATCATTAGCATAGCTGACCTGTACTTTTTCCATAATAGTACCACGTCCCACAGCACCTAATGTAAGTCCGTTTAATTCTTGATTCGGTTGCAAAGCAATACCGCCGAATTCAATACGCACATAGCGCAATATTCCGCTATTATCATTATCATCATTACCGCCATAATACCAACGTGATTTATTATTCGGATCGGCAACACCGCCTTCCATAGCTGCTTCACCGCCCGGATTATTAATAACTGCTTTACCGAAAATGAGTAATCCACCCCAATCACCCGGAGCACGTAAGCCCGGAGGCGCACTGCTTGTAAGAACAATAGGTGCATCGGCTCTGCCATCGGCTATAATTTTACCGCCACGATTGATGACAAGTGCACTATTAACACCCACTTGATCGCCAACGACAATAGTTCCCGGTTCAATAACTAAAGTACCGCCATTATCAACGTGGAAATATCCTTTAATTCCATAGACTTTATCGCGTGTCAATGTACGTGTTTCGCCCGCACCGACAGCACCTTGTAAAAATTCGTCTATGCGTGTTGTTTGCGGTTGTTCGATTTTAAAGGGAAAAGGACTGATACTTGTTTTTGACGGATCGCTTAATAATACTTGGCGAACATAACCCGTATTTGTTGGCGTTGCCGGAATGCGAAAAGCACCAATAAAACGACCTGCGCGAACAGTGCCGCTTGCATTACTGTCCACCACATTGGTTGCACCTGAGATTGAAGTCCAAGGTCCGTTCGGAGATGTGCTGAATTCAAAGCGATAGCGCGGGCGAGGTGTCACTGTGGAGGGTGATGTTTGATACACCAAATCAACGGAATTACCTGCACGATAACTCTCATTGGGTGAACCACCCGGTGATAAAAGCTGCACAGTTTGTGACTGAACACTCGACATTGCTCCCCAGAACAGCAATGCGGTTGTCACGGCAGTAAATAATTTCATACAATTTCCTTAGAGATATTGTGTATAAATAATAGATATGTTTTTTTTACAGTTACTTAACGAAAACGGTAGCTCATGCCTATACTGAAAGTTGTGCCGCGCAAATTAGAAGCAATGGTTTTGCCGCCTTGTTGCCATAATAATTCTTGATTAAGAATGTCGCGCGCAACTAATTTAACTTCAAAGGCATTGTCTAATAATGGCTGAATAATGGAAATATCAATAACATCTCGCGGTTGCTCATACACATGAGGATCGTCGAATGCAAATGCACCGCGCAAGCCAACTTGAACAATACGGCGACCATAGCGATTATAGCCAATATTGACGGATGTGCCTAAGTCGGGTTCCGTAAAAAATAATCCGATATTTAATGAATACGGAGATTGTCCCCATATACTGCGTTTATCTTCGGTTCTGCCTTGCAATACCGTAATTTCTGATTGAATTAGAGATACATTGGCATTAATGCCGAAATTGCGAAAATAATCACCTAAAAATGCAAGGGATTTGCGTGCTTCAAATTCAACTCCATAATTAAAAGCATTGCCATCAGCTATTTTTTTACCTGTTGAATCAACACTTTGTCCATTGGAAAATGTGCGTATATATTCACTTGATACTTGATCAATAGTTTCTTCGATGGGATTAATAAAGTTTTTATAAAATACACTGACAGAAAAGACTTCGCCCGGCTGAGGGAAATATTCATAGCGTATATCATAATTGGAAATTAAGGTGCGCTCTAAATTCGGATTGCCGCGTACAACGAATAATGATTGGAAATCATAAAATGCAAAAGGTGCAAATTCTCGTAAATTAGGGCGGGTTAATGTGCGTGTTGCCGACATACGTAAATTCATCGCATCCGTTGCTTTGTAAATAAGATTAAAAGATGGCAGCCAATCTGTTGTTGCATATGTAATATTGATGGGGTTTCCTTCTGTGTCGAATGAATTAAGTGATTGAACGGCATCTTCTACTCTTGCGCCGCCGATAATCCGAAATTGCTCGCCCGCAACAGAAAAAGGTGCATCAATCATAAAATATCCGGCATATAATTCTTCACCTGCAATATAAGAATCGCTGCGCTTAGAGTCTTCGGACATTCCCAAACCACCCTGACGGAAATTTTCTGCTCGGAATAAACTGTCCGGTGTATCAGAAAAATCTATATCAACATCAGCACCGCTTGTCGGTTGATTAATTGTAAATGAGCGTGCAGAAAAATAACGATTTTTATTTTCTGTGAGAAAACCAGTTTTAAATTTCATATCACGATACACAGGTAATGCGATATTAAATGCAGCATTTCTGGCAAAATCATTTAATGAAGAATAAAAACGTCCGGCGAGCGTGCCATCACCTTGCGGTGTGGGTTGTATATCGGCAGTAAACGGTAATGTCGAATCAACCGATTGGCGCGAATAACGCAAACGACGGAAATCCGGCTCATCGCGCAGGGATTGTGAATATCCTAATCGCCAATCAAAAAGCAATGAGGAGATAATTGCCGTACTATCAAACGGTACAGTATGTTCGCCATTGACTTGTGTGGAAAATAATTCTTTTTGCACAAATTGCCAGCTCGATGGGCGAATATCAATACCTTGCGGAATATCTCTGCCCTGCAAAAGTGTGGTTTCATCATCGGCGGAACGATTAAACACATTTTTAAAACTGAGTGAGCTGTGACCTCCTAATTTATAGGCAATATTTGCCATACCGCCATAATTCACGGAACGTGTGGACACAGAACCCGCATTTTCTTGACGATATTCTTTGTCGGCAAGAATGGGGCTGCGTACAATTGAATTAATGGCATAAGAATTACCATAATTAACCGATGCAATCACACCTAAATCATTGTCGAAAACATCATATAAATTACTAAATGAAAGCGCAAATGATGTATTGGGATTAGCCGAAAAATTATTATTTGTCCAGACATTCTGATTAAATCCGCGTGCAAAATTTTGTAAGGTAGTGCGCGCAGAATCTCCTTGCGCATCTTGCCGACGAGCATTCAATAATAAACGATTGATATCTTCACGGCTGCCGGGAGTGGCTGAGGACATTGATCTCGTGCCATCATCGCGTGCTAACCAATCATCTGAGCCGCCTTGATAGGAGCTGAATATATTATCGCCTATTTGTGTATTATTATTTCCCGATGTGGAAAGCGATGCTTTTACGGAAAATCCATCGGGAAAATCTATAGTTTGTAATTGCACTAAGCCGCCGGCAAAATTACCGGGTAAATCGGGCGTAAATGACTTGGTAATATTCGCTTGTTGTAAAAATTCCGACGGGAACATACCAAAATCGAAAGAACGTTTGTCCGGTTCGGTCGAAGTCAGGGTTGAGCCATTTAATGTCGTATTGCTGTAACGGTCGCTTGAACCACGCACATAAATAAATTTATCGCCCACTAATGTCACACCGGAAACTCGCTTAAGTGCTTGACCTGCATCGGCATCGGGAAGACGCGATATTTCTTCTTTGCTCACGCCATCGCTTACTTGGGCAGAATTTTTTCTTTGTGCTAAAATTGCTTCTTTTGATTCTTTATTGGCACGTGCAGTGACAACTACTTCGGTAGATTTTTTTGTTTCGGGCGATAATGTCACATTTACTGTCACAGTTTTGCCCGCAGCTACTTCAACATTTTCTATAAGTTTGCTTTCAAAGCCCACATAACGGAAGCGTAAAGAATATACGCCTTGCTGTACTTTCTTTATTGTGTATTTTCCGGTTACATCCGAATAGGCACCTTTTTTGGTACTTTGTTTTTCTTTGGTTAATAATTCAACGGTGACACTACGCATAATATCACCCGTAGAGCCGTCGGTTACTTTACCTTGTACAGTAGCGGAATTTTCTTGGGCTGTTATTGAGGTGGTAACACATAAAGCAATGCCGAAACAAAGAGTAAGAAGGATTTTCAATTTTGCAGCTTTCATTAGTTTGAACTTGGTCGCAAAATTACCGAGCTATTATTACCTTAGCGTTATGCCAATATTAAGTGTGTGTGTCTAATATAATGTTTTGATAATACATGGGGAAAGTGCACTTTTTTTGCAGGATGTGTCGCCATGTTTTGTTTAGTCCTACAAGAGTTCTGTCTTTCCGGTAGGCCATATACCTTGTTCTCGAATAAGAAAAATCCGCCTTTTCTTCGTTCCCTCACTTGATGTTTGGTAGTCAAAAATGTAAAAATTGTATGCTAAGAATGGAAACATACATTCTTTACTGATCTGATTATGAGCATCATGCGTATGTATAGGCATTGAACACATTTCATTCACAAGTCTATAAGAACTATGGAATCTTTGCAACAACACCCAAAAGCGGCACCCAAGATTAAGGCGAAACATTACATTATTGCACTTTCGACCATTGTCTTGGGATTATGTATCACACTGTGCGTTCATATTTACTTTGTGACTTTGCCTGATGAGACATCGGTCAATACAACACATCAGTTAGCAAGGATTGATTTCAACGGAAATCTTACAGCACAAGAACAACAAGCCATTCAGTCCTTTGTAAAAAATTTACCCGGCATTATTGCAGTATATATGAACACACGCGATAATATTTTGGTGTATGTCTATGATCGAAAGAGAGAAAACTTATTGCATCAATATATGAGCAGTGATGAGGGGGTAAGTGAATGTGTTTATCGTTTGGTTAAAAACTCAGGGCTTTATTCTCAAAGTACGTATGCTCAAAGATATATAGTTCAACCCACAACAGCAGGCAGTTGTCCGGTAAATGCCGACCAGCTTTCTTTTTATCGGAAGGTATCGGCTACCATTCATGGAGTATTTCAATAGCGACAAATATCAAAGTTCAGTATCTGTACTAATAGTTTATTTTCAATTTTTTAGGAGTATTGCGATGCAATTTTCGTTAAAACGTGCACACTTGAGTGCTGCATCTTGTATAATCGGGTTAGTCCTTTTTGCTTCGTGTTCTGAAGAGACTTCAACCCCTGCACCGACACCCACACCATCACTCTATGACAGAGTGGGGGGAATTACTATGGTGTCCGATCCGTCAAATCCGGCAACAATGATTGAAAAAGGGCGATTAACGCTTCGAAGCGTTGTGGATAGCTCTATTCTTGTTATTGCAGCAGATCCCAAAATGGCAAAATATTTTCCTGTTCTTTTTGCTGAATTAGGCGCGGGAAATACTACCGGTTTAAGTAGATTAAGTAAAAATTTTACTGATTTTATGTGTTTGGCTACAGGGTCAAAAACATACACATATTCAGGTTTGGATATGAAAGCAGCACATGATCCTGCTAAAAATTCACGTATTCCAATGAAAATTACAGCAGCGGATTTTGATGCCTTTGTTGGTAATATCGGAGTAGGATTGGCAAAAAATGGCGTGACTGCCGCTAATAATGCTCAGTTAGTTAATGATTTAGTTGCCTTGCTCAATACCACTAAAGCGGATATTGTTCAGCAATAAATTTGATAGATCAATAGGTAAATGTGAAGCCCTTGGAACATTGTAACAAGGGCTTTTTTTTTATGATTATTCACCATTTTGTGATGATACTGTACCGAGTACCGTTAAATTTTCTAATGTTGGCGAAGGTTTTCCGCCTTTTTCTTCAAGTGTAATTGCAAAAGCATCTGCCGAATCGGTATTTTTCATTTTGAAAATAAATGGTGATTTTTTGAAATGAAATACCCCCAAATCTTTTGGCTTGCCTTCTGAAATTGCCCACAGTTGATAATCCGTAGAATCATTGTTTTCCGGTAATGATTGGACTTCCAAAAACACTGCATTTTCTTTTGTATCCCAATAGACTGACGTACGAAGTAATGGTTGGCTTATCACTGTCTTCGGTGATTTCATAGATATTTCCACAATATCAGGATTTGTGACTAATTGGATGCGTTGGTCTAAAACATCGGCTTTTGTTGCAAGCACATAGCTCGATTCTTTCGTTTTTTCTAATTCTTCTTTGACAAGGTGTAATGCTGCATTAGAATTATCATGCAACTGTTTGTAATAGAGTGTTGCGGAAGCGGTTATTGCGAACATGACACTTGCGGCAATAGAGTAACGTTGATATTTTTTTATTTTTGATTGTAATGTTATTATCTGTGAAAATGAATGTTTCCCGCCGATTATTTTATTAAGTAATCGGGGTCTTAATGATGGAGAAGGATTGACAGCATGTGCAGACGCTAATGCTTCGAGTACAGCTTCGGCATCTGAGATATGTTTTTTTATTTGCTCTTGTTCCGTGCCAATGTCTGCTCCGCCAAGCGCATAGACAGCAGCATCTTCGAGATTATGTTCTTCATTTTCCGGATGTATTGTACTATTCATAGTTATGTCATTATGTTTTCTATGAAAGAGAACACCTTTGCATACCACTATTGTTTAAAGAGTGGATTGCAAGGTGGGTATATCAACTATTTCTGATGTTAATACTGCAATAATTGCAGTGAGAGTTTGTTTCGCTGCAAATGATTGCGGAGACGTTCCGGAAAGTATGTTACTGTCATGGATAAGTATTTTCCTTAGAGTTTCAATTGCCAATCGAGCACGTGATTTTACCGTGCCAAGCGGAATAGAATACTGCGTCGCTATTTCTGTCTGTGTATATCCTTGATAATACATAAGTTCTATGATTTGTATTTGCTCCGGCGGTAATTGATTCAATATCTCTTTTAGAATAATATCCTCAGCATACTGTGGTGATGGTGAATGTAATTCCTCATCAATATGTACGGAATCTATGGAAACACGGTTCACTGAATGACTATTAAAATCCGAACTTCGTAATGTATCTATGGCAGTATTTCTTGCAATATTCAGCATCCACGTAAACAGCGTAGCTTTTGAGCTATCGTATTTGATTCTATTTGTCCAAATTTTTATGAATGTTTCTTGCAGTACATCTTCGGAAATAATTTTATTTCCTTTGAGAATTTTTACAATGATGCCATAAAGGGCAGCACTATAATGGTCATAAATATATTCCAATGCTGCTGATTCGCCTTTTTGCAAATAGAGTATCAGTTCTTTTTCATTATCGGCAAAATCATTCATGCACTACCATCTCGAAGGAATGGGTAAATAGTAAAAAAGCGTATTAAGAATTATTCGATTAATTCAATGACGAGGTTCTCATAATCTGTGCAGCAATAATTTCTTGCTCTGATTGTGCTTTTCGACGTTGAAAGCGTTGTTCCGGCAATCCCAAAAAACCCAGTGCGCTGCGATGGAAAAGGTCTTCTTTGGTGAGAATATCCAAATCGCTCATTTGTTCGATGAACTTACCATGCTCCAAATCGCCGAGAGGGAAAGGATAATCCGTGCCATAGGCAATTTTATGTGAGGGCATTACTTGCAACAAAAAGCGCAAAGCATCATCATCATGGGTGATGCCATCAACCCAAAATTTGTCCACATAGCTGCGCGGATCATTGATGCGATGGATATCGCACAAATCGGGGCGAGCATGCCAGCCATGTGAGATGCGTCCGACAGTAAACGGAAAAGAACCTCCCGCATGAGCAAATAATACACGCAAACGAGGAAAGCGATCGAATACGCCGCCAAATATCATCGAGCAAATGGACAAAGTGGTCTCTGCGGGCATACCCACAAGCCATTCCATAAAATAGGGTTTCATACGATTGGCTCCCGCCATTTCCCAAGGATGCACCATAATACATGCGCCGAGGTCTTGCGCTGCCTGATAAATGGGGGAAAAGTCGGGATGGTCAAGATTTTTGCCATTGATATTAGAGCCGATTTGAATGCCGGGGAAACCGCAATCCTTCACGCAGCGTTCCAATTCCTTGATTGCCAAATCTGTGTCTTGCATGGGGATAGTGCCCAAACCCACCAAGCGTTGCGGATGGGAGTTTTGCACCTCCGCCAAATGATTATTCAAAAAGATATGCCAATCGAGTGTATGTTCCGGCTTTGCCCAATATTTGAACAAAACGGGCACGGTACAAAGCACCATCACATCCACATTATGGGCATCCATATCATGCAATATTGCCGTCGGATTCCAGCAATTTTCCTCGATTTCACGGAAAAAAGTCCCATCATCGCGCATCATCTTCGCACGCCCTTTCTGATGATGATGCAATTGGATAAAACCGCCATAGCCATATTTATCTTTGAGCGAATCCCATGTTTGGGGTAAGATATGCGCATGAACATCTATTTTCAGCATTGTCGTCTCCTTGAATATCTTTGCAAAATTAAACACTTCATGCCAAAGTGAGGGGATAGCCACGCTTTTTTCGCCGTCAGCGATGGGGAAGGGTGGCTGTGCATCACTCTATCTCTATACGGTCTATTTCTTTCATCAAACGGTCGGTTTCTGACAAAGCAACTATAATTTTTTGATAATGGAGAATATCGTCAAAATCAAGTGTGCGGTCTTTCCGGTCTTTTAGCCATTTTTGCGCAGGTTGATAGCCGCCTATATAAAATTCCCAAGCAATAAGCGGAACATTGTCAAAATATTGGCTTTCATTTATATATACTTTGCCATCGTGATATTTCACTTTCCCCACCATATTATTACCGTCTATCGGATATTGCGTTATATAATTTTCTACTACAGCACTTTCCAATAAATGGATTTCTCTGATTTGACCGCCAAGTTTTACCAATTTCGCAAATGTGGCTTTGTCTTTCGGATATGGCACTCTCGGAAAATCAATTTTCAAGAACTCTCTGTATGTAAGACAATGTAACACTGCATAAATATAGTCCAATATATCTATCGGTGCAAAGGTATCCTCAAAATTCTTCGGGTAATGTCAGCTCTTGAGTGGTGGCAGACGCATTCTGACGGGGTGGACGCCTTTTCGCATAATCATTGACAGCTCTGCCGTGATGGTAAATCCCAACAGCAATACGGCAGATTCCTTATTTTTGAAGAAATATTATGTATCCATTAATCAAAAAGTCTTTATGAAGAAGATAGTAATCGTTTTTTTTGTCGTGTTCATTGCCGCGGTGATGACCTCCACAGCCCAAACCGCCGAAAGTTATTTTGCAGCAGGTCTTGAAAAAGCCGAGAAAGGATTATATAAAGAAGCCCTTGCCGATTTTACCAAAGTAATAGAACTTAACCCTAAATCTGCCGTGGCATCATATACTAATCGTGGCAATGCTAAGAATGTTTTAGGTGATAACTATGGAGCTATTACCGATTGTAACAAAGCAATAGAACTTAATCCTCAACTAGCCGAGGCATATACTAATCGTGGTCTTGCTAAGTTCTCTTTAGGAGATAAATACAGTGCAATAGACGATTTTACGAAAGTAATAGAACTTAATCCTCAAAGTGCCGATGTATATGCTGTTCGTGGAATTGTTAAATCAGAATTAGGTGATACTAAAGGAGCCATTGCTGATTATACAAAAGCAATAGAACTTAATCCTCAACTTGCCGATGTATATACTCATCGTGGTGTTGCTAAGTTCTCTTTAGGAGATAACTATGCTGCTATTGCTGATTATACTAAAGCGATAGAACTTAATCCTCAATTTGCCGAGGCATATACTAATCGTGGATATGCTAAAAATAATTTAGGCGATAAAGAAGGTGCCATTGCAGATTACACAAAAGCGATAGAACTTAATCCCCAAGATGCATCGTCATATTTAAATCGTGGATATGCTAAATCGAGATTAGGTGATACTAAAGGAGCCATTTTCGATTTTACAAAGGCAATAGAATTTAATCCTCAATTCGCGGAGGCATATTATAATCGAGCTATCGTATATGGACAAGAAGGGAAGGAAACATTAGCTTGTGCTGATTTGCAAAAAGCAAGTGAATTAGGTCATAAAGAAGCGGAAGTAATGATAGAAGAAAACTGCAAGAAATAGTGATTGAATCACAGATTTCATATTTTTGAAGAAATATTAAATACCCATTAATCAAAAAGCCCTCATGAAAAAGAGAGTAATCGTTTTTTTTGTCGTGTGTATTGCCGCGGTGATGAGCGCCACAGCCCAAACCGCCGAAAGTTATTTTACAGCAGGTCTTGCAAAAGTCCAGAAAGGTTTGCTTAAAGAAGCCCTTGACGATTTTAGCAAAGCGATAGAACTTAATCCTCAATATGCTGCTGCATATAATAATCGTGGGACTGCTAAATCAGATTTAGATGATAAAAATGGCGCCATAACTGATTATACGAAGGCGATTGAGCTTAATCCACAACTTGCTGAGGCATATTCTAATCGTGGTCTTGCTAAATCCGCTTTAGGTGATAAATATGGAGCTATTGCAGATTGGACAAAGGCGATAGAACTTAATCCTCAATATGCTGAGGCATATTATAATCGTGGCAATGCTAAATCAGCTTTAGGAAATAAGAAGGGTGCAATTGCAGATTATACGAAGGCGATAGAACTTAATCCTCAAGATACTAAGGCATATTATAATCGTGGTGTAGCTAAAGATGATTTAGGCGATAAAGAAGGCGCAATTTTCGATTATACTAAAGCAATAGAACTTAATCCTCGAGATGCCATTGCATATTATAATCGTGGTGTAGCTAAAGATGATTTGGGCGACAAAAATGCCGCGATAGCCGATTATACGAAAGCCATAGAATTTAATCCTCAGTTTGCGGACTCATATTTTAATCGTGGTGTTGCTAAATATAGTTTAGGTGATAAAAATGGAGCCATTGCAGATTGGACAAAAGCGATAGAATTTAATCCTCAATATGCCAAGGCATATTATAATCGTGGTATAGTAAAAAAAGATTTAAGAGATAGCAATGGTGCCATTGCGGATTATAGCAAAGCAATCGAACTTAATCCGCAAGATTCCAAGGCATACTTTAATCGAGCACTGCTATATGGACAAGATGGGAAAGAAACATTAGCTTGTGCAGATTTACAAAAAGCAAAGGAGTTAGGTCATAAAGAAGCAGCGGCGTTAATTAAGGAAGCGTGCAGATAATAATTTTCATAATGTTAAGGATAAAATTTAGGGCAGTTCGCAAGAGCTGCCCTTTTTTGTTTTTATTGAATGACACCGAGTTTTTTGCCAATTTTTTCAAAAGCTGCGAGAGCTTTGTCTATATGGTCTTTGGTGTGTGCTGCTGAGATTTGCACTCTGATGCGTGCTTGTCCTTTTGCGACGACGGGATAAAAGAATCCGATGACATAGATGCCTTCGTGGAGCAATTGTTCGGCGAATTGTTGTGCTAAGACGGCATCGTAGAGCATGATGGGTGTTATGGGATGGACGCCGGGTTTGATGTCGAAGCCGAGTTTTGTCATTTGTTGGCGGAAATAGAGCGTGTTTTCTTCGAGTGTGTCGCGTAGTTCTGTTGTTTCTTCGAGTATTTCAAAGATTGCTTGCGATGCACCGACAACGGAGGGGGGGAGTGAGTTGCTGAAGAGATAGGGTCTTGAGCGTTGGCGCAGCAATTCGATGATTTCTTTTCTTCCTGTGGTGAATCCGCCAATGCCACCGCCAAGTGCTTTGCCGAGAGTTCCGGTGATGATGTCCACTCTTCCAATGACATTGCAATGTTCGATGACTCCTTTGCCGTGTTTGCCCATGAATCCCATGGAATGACATTCGTCCACCATGACCAGAGCTTGGTATTTGTCGGCAAGGTCGCAAATTTTGTCGAGCGGTGCTATGGTTCCGTCCATAGAGAATACTGCGTCGGTAGCTATGAGTTTGAATCTTGCTCCGTCGGCATCGGCTTGTTGCAATTGTGTTTCGAGGTCTTCAAGATTGCACGATTTGTAACGATAGCGTTTTGCTTTGCATAATCGAATGCCGTCAATGATGGATGCATGGTTAAGCTCGTCGGAGATGATGGCGTCGAGTTCATTGAGCAATGGTTCAAAGACTCCGCCATTTGCATCGAAGCATGCGGCATAGAGTATGGTGTCGTCAGTTCCACAGAAGTTAGCTATGGTGTGTTCGAGCTTTTTGTGAATGTCTTGTGTGCCGCAAATAAATCGGACGCTTGACATCCCATAGCCATGTGAATCGAGGGTTTGTTTTGCTGCTTCGATGACTTTGGGATGTGATGAAAGCCCTAAGTAATTATTAGCGCAGAAATTGAGAAGGGTTTGTTGGCTTCCTTCCACCGTGATTTCGGCTCCTTGTGGGGAAGTGATGATGCGTTCTTTTTTGTATAGACCATTATCTGTGATGGATTGCAGCTCTTGTGCAAGGAATTGTTGCATTGCTCCGTACATGTGTTATGTGCCTTTGATGAGTGAATAAAAACAAGTGCAAAACTACGGTAAGAAAGTGTATGGTATGAGCGATGGAGTGAAAGATATTAGAGAGAATTGCCATAGTTTTGCCGACGACAAGTAGATATTGAGAATGTAAAAGGAGTGATTTATGAAGCAGATATTGAATTTTATTGGCGGTGAGTATGTTCCGGCGCAAGGTGGGACATGGTTAGATAATTATGAGCCGGCAACGGGTAAAGTATATTCTTTGGTGGCAGATAGCGATGAGCGTGATGTGGCATTGGCTGTGGAGTCGGCGAAGCAGGTAAGCGTTCAATGGGCACAAACAAGTGTTGAGGAGCGTTGTGCTATTATGTTGCGTATAGCGGATGGCATTGAAAAAAAGGCAGAGGAGTTTGCTTTGGCAGAAACGATTGACCAAGGTAAACCGCTGTGGTTGTCGAAGAATATGGATATTGCCCGCGCGGTGCATAATTTCCGTTTTTTTGCTACGGAGATAGTTCATTTTTCGGGGGCATCCCATTCCCAAAACACATCAATTAATTATACTCTTCGTTCCCCGATTGGCATTGTGGGTTGTATTTCTCCTTGGAATTTACCATTGTATTTGTTTAGTTGGAAAATAGCTCCGGCGATAGCAGCAGGAAATTGTGTTGTTGCCAAACCGAGTGAGTTAACACCGATGACAGCATCTATGTTGGGTGATATATGCAATGAAGCCGGCTTACCAGCGGGTGTGTTGAATATAGTTCATGGTTTGGGTAATAAAGTGGGCGCAGCTATTGTGTCCCATCCATTGGTGAAGGCAATTTCATTTACGGGCGGTACGGCAACGGGAGCAACGATAGCCCGCGAAGCAGCCCCGCAATTCAAGAAATTATCGTTGGAGCTTGGCGGTAAAAACCCCAATATTGTGTTTGCAGATTGTGCGCTTGAAGAGGCGGCGGTGCAATCGGCAAGGGCTGCATTTACTAATCAAGGTGAGATTTGTTTGTGTGGGTCACGTCTTTTTGTGGAGCGTTCAATCTATGACCGGTTCAAAGAGCGTTTTCTTGATGAAGTGAAGAAATTTACTGTGGGCGATCCTTTAGAACCGAAAACCCGCCAAGGAGCAATCGTTGCCAAAGTACATTATGATAAGGTACTTTCGTATATAGAATTGGCGAAAGAAGAAGGCGGCAATGTAGTATGCGGCGGCAAAGGCGTGATAGTGGAAGGGCGATGTGAGCAAGGATGGTTTATTGAGCCGACGGTGATAGAAGGTTTGTCCGCATCATGCCGCACCAATCAAGAGGAAATATTTGGTCCTGTGGTGACGCTTATTCCTTTTGACAGTGAGGAAGAAGTGATTGCAATGGCAAATAGTACGAAATATGGTTTGGCTTCGGTTATCTGGACAGAGAATGTTCGGAAAGCTCATCGAGTGGCTGCGCAGATGGAATCCGGTATAGTGTGGGTGAATTGTTGGTTAAACCGCGATTTGCGCACTCCATTCGGTGGTGTGAAACAATCGGGCGTCGGCAGAGAAGGTGGCAATGAGGCATTGCGCTTCTTCACCGAAGCCAAGAATGTGTGCATTGCTTATTGATTGGGTTTATTGCCCAATAAATCCTCAAGTGTTTGATTAAGACGGTTTTCCACATCCAAAGGAATGCCGTCTTCTGTTACCGAAGTATTGACAGCTCTTGATTGAAGTTCCCGCATCATTTCGGTTAATTGCTGTTTGAGCTGATTAAATTCATTGTTGAGAAATTTCTCAAGAGCTAAGAGGTTCATCAGCTCGGTTTCGAGTTCTTTTTCGGTCATATCGGAAAGTTTCCGCCCAATATGGGTTTTGTTTTTTACTCTATCCACGAGTATGCTGACATTGGTATCATTAGGTGAGCGTAACTCAACATTGTTCACATAGAGTAATTCATCTTCTTGCTCAAGCAAGTTGAGAGATTTTAACAGCATGATAAGACTTTTTTTGTCTATGGTGTACTGTACCAACATAGTATTTCCTTCGCAAAAGTTAATGGTGTCAAAGTATAAGACCGATTTTGTATTGCAACAAATATAGTGCAAAAATGCCTAAAGTGCAGCAAAGAAAAAATGACGAACATCATAGAAGGCATCAAGTATAACTATGCAGACAATGTATTGGCTCTATTGCCGGGATGAAGTCAAAGGGTATGTAACAAATGTAAAAATAGATGGTTTACTCTTGCAGTTCTCCAAGTGTGTTTTTTTATATTTGAGGTGTCCTATGAAAGTGATTATTATGTTCTGTGTGTGGATGTGCGTAATGTCTTCACTTTATGCACAAAAAGATTGCTCTGTCGCGCGTCCTGATTATATACCGCTTAGTGATATGGAAGGGCTGATATTTCGGGGCTTTCCCGGCGGATTATATGGCAATGGAAGTAATATTCCACCGATTGACCATACAAAGGCAGTGGAGAATGCTGTGCAATCACTTCAGCGACTCAATGCAAATGGATTACCGGACAATAATGGAAAAATAGTGATGATAGGTGTTGGTGCATCAAATCCCCGTACCGAATTTGATGAGTTTATTCGTAATTATGCATCATACCCCGATAAAAATTCTTCATTGGCATTGATTAATACATGTATCGGTGGTCAGGGAATTCAGAAAATGAATCAGCAAACAGATAATTATTGGAAACAAGCAAAAAAGATTATTGAAGACAGTAATTATTCGGTTAATCAAGTACAAATTGCATGGATTGAGACAGATAATACGCAACAAGCCGACACAGTTTTTCCTCGCGCACCACTGTCATTAGCAAAAGAATATCAGCAATTATTGGCAACATTGCATAAAGAATTTCCCCAATTAAAATTATGTTATCTTTCCGCTCGCGGCTATGCCGGATGGGTAGGCGATAATCAGAGTGTCGGCAAAGGATTAATGTTCCCTCGTGATTATTATAATGGCTGGGCTATTCGATTTTTACTTGATAGTGTTATGACCAATAAAGGCGATTATTCCTATGCAGGAAAGGATGCCGTTATTCCGCTTGCAACATGGGGAAGTTATTTATGGACAAATGGCGAACAACCGAGAAAGGACGGTTTTTCTCTTGATTGCCAAACCGATATTGGACCCGACGGTTTGCATTTAACGGTTGCCGGCGAAAGAAAAATGGGAGCATTACTCTTTAATTCATTTATGGCAAATCCAAGTGCAAAGTCATGGTTTACTGAATCGAAAACAACAGCCATTGCTGAACAAAATATATCCGCTCCTTTTGGTTTATTGATCAATTCTCATGCGACAACATTATTTCTTTCTGCGTCGGAATCGGGGGAATTTCCCAAGCGAATAACTCTTTATTCTCAATGTGGTGAAATTATAGTATCCGCTCCATTATCTGAACCGTCAATGGATATATCATTTCTATCGAATGGGATATATTACGCTGTAATGCAATATAATCATCAGACACAGTGTCAGGCTTTGACCATAGTCAGATAAATAGTTTTTTTCATTTCAATCCAATGCGATGACGCGTGCTGTCGGTTTATTTCGTAAATTCGTGAAATGATAAGAATTACCACATACATACGGAGGCACTATGTCTTCCATTGTTTCAAAAGGGAATTGCTTCACATCACTTCTCATTCTGATAGTCATACTTTGTTCTCGGGGATTGGTTTCTGCGCAAGCTATCCCTATATCTCATGGAACACAATTTTTCGTGGCTTTTATGCCCAATGTGCATGACACGATTTTTTCGCGTGATTCATTGCGTTTGTTTTTCACAGGAAAAAAAGATTTTGTTGTTACTGTGAATGCTCAAAGCCGCATGGGGGCTAATGCCACAAAAACAGTCACTTTGGATGCGAATGGATTTGGAGCACTTGCTTTCCGTTGGCAAGAGTATGAACCATTGGGTATGTCAATTACCAATGGGAGAATGAAGAATGGTGACAATGGTACAATAGGTCTGCCTTATTTTTCTATTGCCTCTCCTGAACCCATATCAGTCAATGCTTTGAACCAAGCCGATTTAACCAGCGATGCCGCTCTTATCTACCCTATTGAGGCATTAGGCAAAGAATATAAAATCATGGCTTACAATTCCGATGGATTCAAAAACATTTTGGAACCATCACTATTAGATGATCGCTCTACGGCTTCGCAAGCAATTATCCTTGCTACCGAAGATAATACAAAAGTGGATGTCCAATCCTCGGTGTCGCTTGTCGGGCGCAATACTCAATCGTTTACCGTCACCTTACAAAAAGGCGAATCATGCTTACTGCAAGCATTAATTACCCTTTCTGCTTTATCGCCCGATATCACAAACACTATTGTCAAAGCAGATAAACCCATTGCTGTATTTGCCGGACATCAACGTTCGCCCGTGCCGGATACATTACCCACATCACGCGATCATCTTTTTGAGCAAATGCCGCCTCTCGAGCTTTGGGGCAATGAATTCTTTGTTGCTCCGATTGACATTTCTTCCATCACCTCCGTCCCCAATGACCGTGTGCGTATCATCAGCCAATTTGACAATACCGAAATAATAATTAATGGTGCGCTTACTAAGGTGCTGTCGCGTTCAGAGGTCTATACCATCAAAGCAGTAGGTCCTATGCGCATATTTGCTTCGGCTCCGATACTTGTGGGATATATGAAAGGCACGGCTGTGTCGGCTGCTCCGCCCAGAGATGGCGATCCGGCTTTTATGATTGTGCCGCCATCCCGACAATACCGCAAAGAATACCTTGTTGCCAATCCGCTCTTTGTAGGCACAAAAGACAATCCAAACAGCAAAGTCTATCTGTCAAATTTTCTCACCGTCATTATTGCCAATAGAGCAAAAAACTCTCTCTTATTGAATGGAAAAAGAATACCGCCCGAAACCCAATTCAAAAATTTCGCCTCTTCAGCCGCAGGTAAAAACTGTTTGGAATATATATATGCCCATATCAAAGTAAATGACGGAACTAATCTCCTTACTGCTTCCGAAAGCTTCGGCTGTTTTGTCAGCGGCTATGGTTATTTGGATTCCTATATGTTTTGGGGTGGCATTCAGCCCATACCGGATACTAAACCTCCTTTTCCGTCACTCACTGCAAAAGGCGATACAACACTTTGTTTTGGTTTAACGGCTCCCCTTACTGTTACCGGAGGCAATGGAACATATAAATGGACTCCGAGCAACACACTCGATTGCCCAACATGCGCTTCTGTCAATGCCAATCCCAGAAAATCAACACGCTATATCGTCGAATCAAAAGATGTCTTCGATTGCCCTATTTTCGATACCGTTTGGGTGAACAGGACTTTTTTCCAAGGTGGTAAAGTATGCAATGACACAGCAGTATGCCTTGGAGCAAAAGCCCAACTCTATGCTTCCGATGCTCATAGATATGAATGGTATGGAGACCCCTCGCTGTCATGCAACCATTGTCCCAATCCAACGGTTGCGCCTCGCAAAAAGACCAAAATCTATGTCAAAATATATGATGTCAATGGCTGCCTCAGACTCGATTCCGTCACGGTGGACATTACTCTATTGCAAGCAACTGCCGGACCCGACAGAAGTATATGCCCGGGTTCCAATGTGGAACTCAATGCCACAGGAGGCGATATTTATACATGGCGAAAAGACCCTACTTTATCATGCACCGATTGTCCTAATCCCATTGCTTCACCGCTCAAAAAGACCATATACTATGTTCACATCCAAACAAAAGAAGGATGCTACCGTGACGACACCGTCATAGTGGACACCAAGGCATTGGTCACTGAATTGGGTAATGACACAACCGTATGTTCAGGTATGTCCGTTCGTTTGCAACCCATAGGAGGAAAAACCTTCCAATGGCGACCCGACCCCACGCTCTCTTGTTCGGATTGCCCCACACCACTTGCCACCCCAACACAAAAAACAACATATTATGTCACCGCTTATGATCAAACGTGCATCGCTTATGATTCCATCACCATCTCAGTAGATGGCGTAAAAGCCGATGCAGGGGCAGACACAGCAGTATGCAAAGGAGAGGCAATCGCTCTTACGGCAAGCAAAGGAATACGATACCAATGGCGAAAACATCCGACACTGATTTGCGACGATTGCCGCACTACCATCGTCAAACCAACGGAAACAACAACATACTATGTCAGAATTTATCAAACGCCCGATTGTTCCGCCGAAGATTCCGTTACTGTCACCGTCAAAAACTTCACCATCACCGCCTCCGATGATGTCACTCTCTGCGCACAAGATTCCGTCCAACTCTCCGCTGTCGGCACTCAATCCTATTTCTGGTATCCTGCCGAAGGACTCTCATGCACTCAATGCCCCAATCCCATAGCCAAACCCAAAACAACAACCACATATTATGTGCAAGGCAATCAATCCGCGCAATGCTTCGCCATAGATTCCGTGACAATCACTCTCACATCCATGAATACCACCATAACGCCATCACACACTATTTGTCAAGGACAAAGCTCCACTCTCACAGCAAGTGGAGGAAAACGCTATCGTTGGTATGGAGCATCAGATATACAATGCAGTGATTGCTCCGAAACTCTCGTCAAACCAACACAAACAACAACCTATTATGTAGAAATAAACGACGATTATTGCAAAAAAACGGACTCCGTCACAATACAGCTATCTGACCATACTATCGCAATCGGCAATGACACAATACTCTGCCAAGGACAACAGATTATGCTCAACTGTTCGCCATCGCCACGCTATGATTGGTTTCCCAAAGACGGCTCCCTTTCTTGTTATGATTGTCCTTCGCCACTTGCAAGCCCTTCACAAACAACAACATATTACTGCATAGCAACAAATGAATATGGTTGCACAGCCACAGACTCACTCAGCATTACCGTCAAATCATGCACCCAAACAATGACTATTGACATGGGAACAACAACAGCGTGTAAAAGCATAGCACGCATGATCACCATCACCAACCCACACAAAAACAAACCCGTCACACTTACTGTGACAATGCCATCAACCAATAGCGATGCATTCTCAATCAATCCGGCAAATTTTCCCGTGCAATTCGCTGCCGATGAAGCCAAACAATTCGCCATCACATACGCGCCCACAACATTCGGCAACCATTCTGCCGACTATATCTTCCGTTTCAGCACAGGCGAAGAACTCCATTACCATATCTTTGGCAATCATCAACCGACAACCATGCAATTAACCGCCAATGACACAGCCGCCATTGAACCCGGCAAACCCATCACACTCACCATCAATGCTCTCGCGGATGATTGGAATCATATCCAAGCCGATTCACTACGACTTACAATCCATTATCCCGCAAGAATGATGGCACGAAGCTCTCAACCAATCACAACAGGCGCAATAAATGCCGATTGGAACATACAAGAAACAATACAAAACCAAGGACAAAATCAATATATACACCTTGATCTCAATGGAACAGAACTTCGCAACAATGGCACCATAGTCCATATACCATTCACCGTATTCTTAGCCGATTCACTCCAATACCATATCTTTATCAATGGCATCACAGGCAATTGCTTTATTATCCAACCCGCACAAGCCACAGTCAGCGTCACATCGTGCTTTGCTCAAGGGCGGCTCATCAGCACCAGCGACACCAAATACTCCGCAACCATTGACCAAACAGCAGGCAATATCATAGTGCGTTACTCGCTCGGCTTCGCATCATCAACCGCCATCACACTCTATAATGCAATGGGAGAAAAAGTCGCAACCTTGCTCCAAGACATGGTTCCCAAAGGCGAACATACACTCAATTACACCCAACAAACACTCCCGCATGGACTTTATTATCTGCATTTCAATGCCGGCACATATTCGGTAATGTTACCATTTCTGCATTGATAGGCAAAGTACTGTTCATCAACCACAGCAGTGACAACTATCAACAATTGTGTTCATTTCATCGCCCAAATCTTCACATCTTGATGGGTGGCGGACACAGTCCGACGGGCTGGATGTTTTTCTATAAACATGTAATCCCTGTGGGATTGAATTTCGAATCTTCCTCTCATTGAGGCTTGTCCGCAGGACGGGGTGGATGAATTTTTTCTATTATTATATCATCCCTTTGGAATTATCGGTTTATTGAGCTTGTCGAAAGAGAAGGAGCCACAATGAAGAATAGATGTATTGCTTTGTTCAAAAGTAGATTTTTCATTGTATATTCCTCTCTTAATGCGTAATGATAATATTATTTTCTACCGAAGTTTTGCCATCGGAGAATCGAAGAATATAATTACCGGAACTATATGGAGAAATATCCATCATAAAGTCTGTTTTTCCCTCGCTCATTTCTTTATTCACAAATAATGGATATGCAGAACCTTGAACGGAAAACAAGGTTAAGGAATACAATCCGTTTTTTTCACTACGTAAAGGTATTGTTAATTGTGAACTATTGGGCAAAGGGTACGGGGAACCAATTGAAAAATATTGATCAGATTCTTCTATAGTATGCGTTAGTATGTTTTTACCAAGCACAATCGCAAAATAATTTCCAACAGTATTGTCTGAACTCATGAGAGCGATATCATCTAATCCGTCATTATTAATGTCGGCAATAGATTGCAGTGTATTTAATCCACTTTTGTATCTATCTTCCGGTAAAGTAAAGCGTAATGTGTTTTTTATAATACCTGTGGCATCTACAGAATAAAAATAGATAAATGGACCTGATTTTACATACATATCTTCACGATTATCACCATCAATGCTATGCTTAAGAATTTTACATTCGGGTGCAGCAACATTAACGACAGCATTCGATGGAACAATTTTATCATTGGTAAGATCAAAAAATGTTGCATACGAATCATATTTTTTATCTTTGTCGGGCATGGTATTCATCGAAGCATAATAGAGTGTTTTTGGATAATGCTCACTCTGATATAATAATTTTGACGAATTAAATGGTGACCAAATACTTGGGTCTTTACTATTATAGTCTTCTTCAAATTCTAACCATTTTGGGTCTTTATATTCATCTATTTGTGTTGCCGTCACAATAGTGCTATCGGTATTGATAACAGTAAATTCAAGAGCATATAATCGCAATGCTGATTTTTTTGATTGATAAATTCTTTCATAAAGACCATCAGTCCACCCCTTACTTTGTGTCAAAAGTCGCCATTGACCTTGCTTGTTTTTATAGACGGCTTTCATTTCTTCTTCTAATTGAGAGTCTTTTTGTAGATATGTACTTATGACACTCGCAGTTTGATAAGTACCAGCTTGGCTATTACCAAAAACAAAGTTCACAATCGCGGGCGAAGTACCATAATAATACAAATCGTCACAATTATCATTATTCATTTTTGCATATCCTACACCACCTGCTTGAATTTGAAATTTTTGTAAAGTATCCGGTTCATCTTTATCAGTTCCAAGATAAAAAACACCTGTACCATTCATAAAATCTCTTTGGCTGTCACCGTTCATATCGGGAGTAGCATAAGGGAAAAAATTGCGTGGCCAACTAAATCTGTTTATCGTGTCGTTTGGTTTTGTGAATGCCCATGTATAAGTCTTATTAAAACCTTGAATATCTGTATTGGGTTCTCTATAAGAAATAACAAAGCCATGCGGAATTTCTTTGTTTCTGAAATTAGGTACATAAGCCATACGACTACCTACACCAAAAGGGTTTTCAATAAGGTCAAAGCCATAGCTTTTAACGGTTGTCCAAACTTCAAGTTGAACGGGTTCTTGCGCTGTTGCAATGACACAGCAAAGCACAAAGGAAAGGATGAGTGTGATTTTCATGGAGATTCGATTCACAAAGTACAAAAACGTTGATTCAAAAATATGGCATTACTTCTAATATCATGTCATCGCTGCGAGATTCACGCTAATGTATTTCAAATTCCCCTCATTGAGGCTTGTCCGCAGGACGGGGTGGATGAATTTTCACGAAATATGAATTCTATAAACGTGTCATCCCTGCGGGATTTTTTTGTCATTATATTTTTTTTGTTCTATTGATTTATTGTCTATTGTGGATGGTATGGTCATTGGTTTTGGATTGGGCTTATGATATATTTGAGGGTGATTTTAGTCGAAGAGTTCTAATGGTTCATTGGATGAATCGGCGGGTTCGATAAGTTCGGGTGAATCGAATGCGGCTGAATTGACTTGGGTGCTGACGGGATAGATGTGTAATGGGTTGGGATAGGGTTGGAGCAGTTGGAGCACATGCTGAATGTCTGCATTTTCATCGAGCCATACATTGATATGATCTTTGGACAAAATGGCAGGCATACGATTGTGGATTGGATTCATTTGTTCATTGGGCGGCACGGTGATAAGTGTGCATGTTTTGATGAGCAATCCATTGTGATTAGTCCATTGATCCCATAGTCCGGCAAGTGGCAGATGTTGTTGTTGAGGATTGGCTATATACATTGGTTGTTTTAGTTTTCCATTTTTTTTCCATTCATAGAAACCGGAAATGGGGATGATGCAACGGCGTTTTTTGAGAGATTGTCGAAAGCTTGGTTTTTCGGCGATGGTTTCTGCGCGTGCATTGATGAGGTTATTGGCTATGGATTCATCTTTAGCCCATGCGGGAATGAGTCCCCATCGCATCATTTGGAGCTGGCGAATGGCTTGTTGTTGCGTGATGACGGGTATTGTTTGGAGCGGTGCTATGTTGTAGCGTTCGTCAATGGTCGGATTATTGAGCAGTTGATACCATTGCTGTAATTCTTGGTTTGTTATGTAGAAAGTGAATCTGCCGCACATGGTATTATGTTGTGGATAATGATTGAATATTATTATGCTACGTATCCGAAGAGTGCATCGAGTATGAGTATTGATGAGGCAGAGAGTGTGAATGCTCGGACGGTGCTATTGCCCACGCCTTCTGCGCCGCCTGTTGTTCTGATGCCTACATGACATCCAATAAGTGCTGTGACTCCACCAAATATCATGCTTTTGGTTAAGCTCAAAGCAATTTCTCCGATGCTGAAAAATCGAACTACGGAGTCAAAAAAGACTTCTGCGGTGAATCCGAAGAGTAAGTTGGTGAGGAAGAATGCTCCTGCGAGAGCTACTATATTGGAGAAGACGGCAAGTATGGGCATCATGGTAAGAGCAGCCACCACTCGGGGCATAGAAAGGTATCTGTGTTTGTCAATTGCCATCATTTCTAAGGCATCAATTTGTTCTGAGACTGCCATTGTTCCTATTTGTGCGGCGATAGCACCTCCTACGCGACCTGCTATGACAAGTGCAGTGAGTACGGGCGTAAGTTCAGAGAAGACAGCAGTTGCTATTGATCCGCCGATGAAGGGTCGTGCAATGGCTATAAGGTTGAATTTGGTGAAGAGGTCTGTTGCTTGAAGGGCTGCAATTGCTCCCGTGAAAGATCCGATAAGAATGACAAGTGGTAGCGACTCTGCACCGACGATGCGCATTTGTTCGGTGACTAATCGGCGATCTTTTGCTATGCGGGGTATATAGCGAATGACACTGAAGAGTACGGAGGCGATTTGCCCGAATTCTGCGAGAAAATTAAGTACTTTTGAGCCGATATATGCGAAGATATTCATTCTATCTTGTAGAGTGTGATTGATAAAGTATAGGGGCGAAAGTGCCCGATTGATAATGCAAAAGTAAGATAAAGTGCGGTAAAATGCCGAGAAAAGTATGGTAATGATGACGGTTGATGCGGCGATATGGGTGTAATGTGACATAATCACATTTTAGAGTGAAAGGAATAAGTATTTTTGTGATGTCACTATTACTTTAATGTTAATCATAGGAGAAAGAGTTATGAAACGGAATGTTGGCAGTTTAGACCGTGCATTGCGCATTGTTGCTGGTCTTGGGGTAATTGGCGTGGGTTATATGTATGAGTCATGGTGGGGCGCAATAGGTATTGTGCCATTATTGACGGCAACGATTGGCTGGTGTCCGGCTTATGTGCCTTTTGGTTTATCGAGCTGCAAGGTAGCGGAGAAATAAGAGCAGAGAAATGGGGGCGAAGGACTGATACTTCGCCTTTTTTTTTGCATCAATACATAAGCAATTGTGTGTCTTTGATGATGGTGATACTTCCTCGATTGAGAGCAATATATCCTTTTGATTCAAAATCTTTGAGCAAACGGCTTATGACTTCTCTTGCTGTTCCTAATTCTATGGCAATATGTTCATGGGTTGCATGAATGGTATTGTGTGCGGATGTATTATTGAGCAAGAAGTGGGCTAATCGTTTGTCCATTTTGCTGAAGACGATTTCATCAATAAGGGTGACGACATCTGCTAAGCGATGTGCTAAGAGTGCGAAGATAAAGTCCCTTGCTTGAGCGGATTGTGAGAGCAGATGGCGTATGTCATGGGCTTGGACAATAGCTAAGGTTGTGTGTTCTTCGATTATTGCTGATGCTTTATGGTGTGGTGAGGACATGATGCAGGCAATTGATAAAATGCAGCTTTCGCCGGCGGTAATGCGATAGAGTGTGATTTCTCTTCCGGATTCATTATGTTTATAGACTCTGACCGTGCCTTCGATAATAAATCCTAATAAACCGCATTGTTCACCTTCACGAAAAACGGTGGTGCCTGCTTTCATGGTATGGATTGCGAAATTAGTTTGCGCTAAAAAAGGGAATAGCGCGAGTGCATTATTATTATTCATGGAAGTAAAAAAAAAGCGAAGAATAAAAAGTATTCTCCGCTTTTGCAATAAGTGTGATAATTAAGAATTATAAATCGCCTTTGACTAAGATAGTCACTTGCACATTTGTCGTTAAATCTCTGAAAACGGGTTGATTATTATCCGGAAAGTTTTTGACTTTACCATATTGCTGATAAATACCAAATTTGGGTCTTGTTTTAATAAATTTGAGTGCAGCATTAACTTTTTCTTTGTCCACAGTAACTGTACGTGGAGTTTTGAAATAATCCTCCGCTTTTACATTCGTATATGTGCCTAAAGGATATAAGGTCTGATCGCCATATTGAGAATCGTATTTTAGCCAGAATGTAACATTTTCGAAGACACAATCGCGAATAGCAACATCATCTGAATCAAAATTTGTAATACTAACGCTCATGGTTTGAATTTCGGATCCATTTTCATCAATTTTATCTTTGTTTTCTTTGTAACCGCTAATGGTATCTAAGTCAATACCGTCCCAACTTTCTTGGTCGGCTCTTTCATTGGTAACTTTCGGATTACCGCTGAAAGTAAGAGGTAATTTTATATCAGTGATATTACTGATAGTATCGCAACCTGATGTAAATGCTAAAAAGCACAATGCTGCGAGGAGGGAAAAAAGACGAACTTTCATAATAAGTTCTCCTAAAAAAAGTGAAAAAAGTTAAAATCTTAATTAAACCAAACGGAAAAACCGCCTGAGAACATGAATTGTGACAAATAAGCGACTTGTGCATGGAGCTGCAAAGCTTTTAAATTGACTTCGCCGCCTGCAACTATGCGGACATTAGAAAAAGTGCTGATGTCGGCTACTACGGGTTTGCGTGTTAATGCACTGAGTAAATTAGCAGGTGTACCAACGGCATTAAATGGAATATAACGCCCATCCCTATCAACATTTACTGTATTAGTGCCGGGAATGGTGTACATATTTTCTCGTACTTCATCATACGGTGTATTAGAGGATGCTTCATTGGGTGTTACATCTTTGCGGGTATAAGTAAATGTACCGCTGAAGTCTTCATATTGTATTCCTCCGAAGACCGTGAAATATTCATTTAATTTTTTGCTGGCATTAATTCCGATAGCCAAAGCATTAGCATCAATCACATTGGTGATGGAGAAGAGTGAATATGCGGCATTAAAAGAAATACCGAGAGTTGAATCTTTAAGCGGGTCAATGTATTGATTGAATTGATGACCCACGCTAATCATGCCATAAAAAACACTCATGTCATCATCAATGGAGGGGACAGGCACGACGCGCAAACGAACATGAGTGCGAGAAGGAAGATCCATCATGATTTGCACTGCGGGAATACCGAGAACAGCATTCAAGCCATTACCGCTTGGAAACTCCGCATTGCCACCGATAGATTGATACGTGTAATTCCCATTTTGATCTTGCGGAATCGAATAGACCGTTGTTGGTGTCGAGCCATAAAATGTGGGCTGTTCGACGGTTGATGGCTGAACAGTTTCCACGCCGTTCTTATTATAGGCGGTTCGTGCAATTTGCGGATTTGAAAAATGGCTTGGTAAAGCAGCAGTGTAATTTTTCTGGCTTTCGGGTATAAGCATAGCCATAAAGGAGAAGTCCAGCCCGATTTTAAATCTGTCTTCATGAATGGCGGTAGTCCACAAATTGGAATTGAAACTTTGCCCCATGCTCGTGAAAAGCGGTTTGGAATATGCCTCAAAGTTTTCTTTTGTTAAAAGAGACACTGTCCCACCTAATTCAAGTTTTTGGGCATACACGGCAGAAGTAGCATAACAACACACTAAAAAGAGCAGCAATTTTTTCATACTCAACCTCACAAAGTAATAGAATAAAAGATTTATGAATGCTTTAGAAAAGAAATTTAACCCAAAATACTGATTTTTTTCAAATACAGCAAGATGTTTTGTCATACGGAGGTTGGTATTGTATTGCGTACAAACCAAGCCTTACGAATCAAACCATCATTAACTTCATATATTGCAACAGCATGAACAATCGTGTCGGGTACAATGCCTGTTACGGATTCTTCATCAAAACAAAATTTTCCGCATACTACTCTGTTGAGTAATGAGCAATGCAGAGAAGTGTTTTTCTCAAACATGGGCGCATAGCGCTGTCGCAATTCTTCTATGCCACGGCAAAAAACATTATTGTCTTCTAATGTGATTAACTCTATGTCTTGGGTGTACCATTTCACAAAATCGTCAATACTGCGCGCATTGTAGGCATCCAATTGACCTTGTGCGGCATCCCACACTTGTTGTTGAAACTCATTCATGATGTTTGTTCATTCTATATTTGAAAAGAATTTTACATTTTTGCAAAAGTAAATGTACGGTATTGTATATTCACTCTCATGCAAACTAAGAAAATTTTCAGGAACTATGATGAATCAAGGGGAGAAGTTAGATTTATACAAATACGTTTCAAGGATTGACCAACTTTGAGGCGGTGGCAGAATCGGTTTCATCAATCAGTATCGGCAATGTTTGCTAGTACAGAACAAACCAAATCCTCACAATTCATTATCATTGAATAACAATATGCCTCAGATGCCTAATACTATTCCATTTCGAAAATCGCTTCAAGCTAAACCTCTTATTGGCGTTACAGGTGTTATTTTTGTCATAAGCGTTTTTGTGTACATTGTTGTTCCTCTTGTTGCTGAACAAAAAATGACCGATGAGATGATTAAGCATACAAAGGGGATTGGCAGTATAAGCGCATCAAGTTTGTCTTCAGCCGTTTTTTTTGAAGATATTGAGATTGTAGAGAAAGTTGTACAAGATATACGTGAATATGATGAAGTTCGATATATCGCTGTGTTTGATGCAGCAAATAAAGTTATGTATGAAACTCAAAAAGGGCGGTATGCGGCGGGATTAACTGCAATGCCGCATCTAAAAGATGAATACAGTATTATTGACTCAAGCGTTATACTTAAAAAAGCCATCCGCAACAATAATGAGAATATAGGATTTTTACTCATAGAAGTATCCTTACGCAGTGTACAAAAAGAAATTGAACAATTCCGCGCCACAATAGCACTTTTTGTATTGGGGTCATTTATATTTAGTATAGTTGCTGTTATTCTCCTGTTTCGTCCGATTATGCAGAGGATTAAATCATTGGTTATTGCTGCAGAGTCTATTACCCAAGGTGCTTTGACGGAAAGAGCACCGACAAAAGGCAATGATGAAATCAGCCATTTAGCTATTGCTTTTAATACGATGGTGGATTCAGTTGTCCGTTTATATAATGATATTTCCTATACCAACAGTAATTTAGAGAAAATAGTCGAAGAACGCACTGCGGCATTGATGAATGAAGTTGAAGTGCGTAAATTAACAGAGGAAAATTTAATAGTTGCTCGCAATAAAGCCGAAGAATCCAATAGAACAAAATCTGCATTTCTTGCATCAATGTCTCATGAATTACGCACCCCATTAAACTCAATTATTGGTTTTGCTCAAATACTTCGTGAAGACGAGGATGTCACTGCAAGAAATAAGCATTATCTTGATATGATGTATAGGAGTGGGTCGCATCTGCTTGACCTGATTAATGATATTCTTGATATTTCCAAAATTGAAGCTGGGCAATTAGATTTATACCCCGAACAATCACTTTTGGCTGATATTGTAGAAAGTGTTCGTTCCATATTTTCTGTAAAAGCTGCCGAAAAGGATTTACTTTTCATTATTAATGTTGATCCTTTTTGTCCGATCAGTATTATTGCCGATGCTCGTCGCCTTCGTCAGGTATTAATTAATCTTATTGGCAACGCAATAAAATTTACTGAAAAAGGTAGCATAAAACTTTTAGTAGAAGTCACCGATACATCACCGGAAGAGGGTACATATACTTTACTGTTTCGTGTGATTGACACCGGGTGCGGTATTGACTCATCCCAAATTGAAAGGATATTCAAACCGTTTATGCAACAATCAAGTCGTTACAGCGAAGGTACTGGACTTGGTCTTGCTATTTCTTCTAAAATTATAGAAAAGATGGGTGGAAAAATTCAGATAAAAAGTGAACTCGATAAAGGAACTGAATTTTATTTTGAGCTGACATTGGTTTCACCCGACTTTTCGCACGATGTGATACCTCATAAAGATGATAGTCACAGGATTCAAGCAACCAAAGGGCAAAATTTAGTAGCATTAATCGTTGATGATGTATTGACTAATCGAGTCTTGCTTTCTGTTATCTTGGAATCCATTGACTTCGAATGCCATGAAGCAGAAAATGGTAAACAAGCTATTGAGATGATTGAATCGCTCAATCCGACTATTGTGTTTATGGATTTAATGATGCCTATTATGGATGGTAAAGAAGCCGTTGATATAATTCGAAATACAATGAATAACCAAACACTTCCTATTATAGCAGTCACAGCGGATGTCATGACAAGCAGTAAAGAATCGTTACTTGAAATAGGATTTAATGATGTAGTATCTAAACCTTTTACTATTGAACAAATTCATGCTACTATCTCTCAGTTTGTTCATGTTGATGCTGAAGATGGTATAGTGGAAGGTGATAATAGTCATACCATAATGAATATAATTCTTGACGAAGATAAAGAATTGACAATTCAATCAACAGTCGCCGCACTCTTAACTTTACCAAGTGAACAAAGTAATGCACTGTTTGCAGCGATAGAATTACAAGACTTTGAAGAAATGCTACATATATTACATTCACAACCTACTGATAATCCTTGGTTAACTAAAGTGACACATATACTAGAAAAAGCAGCGGAACTATATGATTACAAGTATTTTTCAAAATTGTTAGAAGAATATTTCATAACAAAGTAATCGTATGAATATTCTTCATCGCACATATTGCTCTTTAATTTTTATTATTACCGTAGCGATAATTTCTTCCGGCTTTATTCTCCATTATGAAAATTTAAAACCTACGCCTGTTAAAATACAAGTTGTTATATTCAAAAAAATATTTTCATATTGTAAAGTATTGGTAAAAGATGGAGTTATTTTAGCTGTGCTTTCCGATGAAGCAAATTCTGAAAATGATGAGGTAATACGGGGTTTTAGCAATCTAGGTATCAGTGCAATAGAACTGAAAAGTGAAAAGATACTTAGTCAAACAAAGTGTAATGTTTTGTATGTTGGTAAATCTTCCAAATCTATAGTATCACAATGTAATGCCAAAGGGGTTCTGTGTGTCTCTTCTACACCTGATGATGTTCAAGAAAATCTTGCTGCAATAAGTATTTATTCTGAAAATAATAAACCTAAGATTATTATAAATATGACAGTGTTGAAATCACAAAATCATGAAGTATCTTCAGAAGTTTTAAAACTTGCAACGATTGTAGGAGAATAGATCTATGAGCATAGTACCGAAATCTGTCATGACATATTGTTTTTTGTTTTTTGCCCTTCCTCTCTTGTGTTATTCGCAGACAGAAGATCGTTCTATTGAGTCTATGTCTTTGGAGGAATTATTAGAAACAGACATACGTATAGCCAGTCTTACATTTACATCTATCGAAGAATCTCCAAGTATTGTTAGTCTTATTACAAGGGAAGAAATACTTCAGTCGGGTGCAAGAGATGTCACAGACATTTTACGTTTAATTCCCGGTTTCCATTTAGGCCTTGATGTACAGAATGCGCTTGGTATCGGCTTAAGAGGAAATTGGGCGCATGAAGGAAAAATACTTGTTCAAATTGATGGTAATCCAATCAATGATATTTTATATGGCAATCCCGTAATTGGTAATCGTATAGAAGTTGATAATATAGAAAGAATTGAAATTATTCGAGGTCCGGGATCGGTGCAATATGGTGGTTTTGCCGGTTTGGGAGTAATTAATATTATTACACGTAGAAAAAAAGAATCTGCTTCTATTTCAGCAAAAACCGGTATTATGTCCGAAGGAGGATTTCGTCGAACTGTTTCCGGCAATCTTAATACTAATGTTTTGGGTTTTGATGTGTATATGAATGGAAATCTAAGGCATGGTGTACAATCCGATTATGAATTGTATGCCCATGCATATAATGATACTCTTTTAGAACGACAATTGTATTCGTCGAAGGAACAACAAAAATTCTCATCATATTCATTATACATGCAGGCAGTACACAACAATTTTTCTTTCGGAATAATGTCTGAAAAATTTGGTATCGCAAGCCCAATAAACGGGGTATCAATGATGACCAATTTTTCTTTATTCAATGCTCATGCTGATTTTACACTACAAACCGATGCATTTACATTCACGCCGAGAATTATTTTTCAAAGACAGTTTCCTTGGGAAACAATAGATAATACAGCTAAGGAAAATGACAGTTATTTTTCGTATGAAGTGCAGCGATTTACAGTGTCTTTACCAGCCGTAATTCCTGTTGTGGATAATTTTCTTGTTTCCACCGGTTTAGAATCTTGGATTGATCGAGGTCTTTCAACATCCAATGATAGTGCTTACTGGTTTGATGCAGACAGAAAAGCCACACCCACTGTTGATTATGTGAATATTGCCGGATATGCAATGGGTGAGTGGACTACAAAATTTGTGAATTTGGCATTTGGATTTCGTTTGGAGCATAATAGTGCATTTGGTTCAGCATTTGTACCGCGATTTGCAGCGACAAAAGTTTGGGGTGATTATCACGTGAAAGCACTTGCAAGCAGAGCTTTCCGTGCACCGACTATTATGAATATAACGGCAGCCAATACATCTATAAAACCTGAATATTCATCATCTTATGAAATAGAAACCGGAGTTCGTTTGTCAAATTCACTTATGTGGACTGCCAATGGCTTTATGCATGTGCTTGATAATCCCATTGTATTTCGTAATACGTCCATTGTTGGGGAATATGTGAATGGTAATCGTTCCGGGACATATGGGGTTGAAACGGAAATACGTTTTAAACGCTCACATATTAATGGTTGGTTGAATTATTCATATTACCATTCTTTTCAAAATAGGGAAATTGAATATCAACCATCATTTATTCCACAATCACAGCATCTTGCTTTCCCTTCTCATAAAATAGCGTGTCTTTTATCATACTCAATAATGCAAACACTGACAATTACACCATCATTACAATATTCATCATCGTATTATGGATTTTCCGGTATTAAAGATAATACTTTGCAAAATTCAGTACAAGAATTTCCTGCTTATTTTCTTTCCACGTTAGCATTACAATGGGATTTACCTGTCAACAATTTATCCGTGTCACTTTCTTGTCATAATTTGACAAATGAAAAGATATTCTATCCACAACCATATATCTCCGATGCGAATGATTTAAGTCAGTTGGTTCCCGCCGTGCCCGGTCCAACACGTGAATTTGTGCTGAGAGTACTCTATTCACCAAATTTATAATAGAATAAAATTAATAGAACAGTGGCTTCCCATAAATGGTGTTTTCGGGTATAAGCCCATAAGAACGCGAATCGTAACTGTGAGCAGCATTGTCACCGATAAGAAAGTAATAATTATTGCGAACAATATAATAATTTTGAGGCTTACCATTAAAATAGACAATATTGTTCAGAATGGTGATTTTAGTTCCTTCTTGTTCAATGGCATATTTATATAGTTCAATGGTAGAACTATTGATACGAAGTGTATCACCTTTGGCAGGTATTATGAGAGATGATTGTAGCTGACTCATCCAAAAATGTTGTGTTTTTGTATAGGAGATAGAATCCCTTGATGATTGTATCCATAGCAATGAATCATTGAATTGTAATGTGTCGTGAGGTGTGGCATACATCCTTTTGACATAAAGCACATCATTATTTTGACTATTACGAAAAAATACAACAATATCTTTTTTTTGTGGCGCAAAAATTGAAAAACGGACAGGAGAGATTATTCTGCCTATAAACGGAATTCTCGCCGGTATTCCAATAAAAAATCCCATTTTGTTTACAATCACTTTTTCGCCTTGTTGTATTGTTGGTGACATTGAATCAGTTGGAACAACGAAAATTTCGATGATAAATATGCGAATACTTATCATAATCATGAGCGCAGTTATTCCTAAGTATATAGTTTGTCGTAGTGACATAGCCTTTTATTATAAAGTTGAATAACTGTTACAAATATTGATTGTTGTTACTTTCCACAGTTTATCGAATACATATCATTTTTCCATCATTACCATATAGTCTATCTTTCATGCTGCACATAATAGAATCCATGTGACTATTGTATGATGTAATGAAATGGCAATAGTAGTATTTCAAAAAAAATGTGCATATTCGCAACCATTTTGTTCATTATATTAGACAAATGAAAACTTATCAGTGGACACATATACTTGTGTTTGGCGCTTGCACTGCGACGGGCATAGTGACGTTTGTGACAATGCGAATGTTTGATACTCTTGAAGTATCGGGTTTCATTATCAACAGTGTCGTAATCATGACACTCTTGCTTATCTCATTTTTATTAGGGATTGTTGCAGCATGGTTGTTCAGAAAAAAAATTTCTGTTCCATTAAAATCAATTGCTTCTGTAGCAAGTGCCGTCAATGGTGGTGCCGCATTTGTGTCACCAATTCGAGAGGACAGTTCTGTTCCGATTGATGTGCGTCGTGCTGCGGAAGCTGTTGCAATACTTGCAGATAAAGCATTGAAAGACGTAGCGGAAACCAAACGTTTAGAAAGAGTTCGTTCGGAATTTCTTGGTAATGTTTCCCATGAATTACGCACGCCCATTTTTTCTATACAGGGCTATTTGGAAACTTTGTTGGATGGGGCGCTGGATGATCCGAATGTTGCACGTCAATTTACACAAAGGGCATATACTAATGCGGAGCGTTTAAATATTTTATTGGGTGACCTCATCAATATATCTAAGATTGAATCCGGTGAAATGCGACTTAGTTTTCGTTATTTTTATCTTAATGAAATCATCAAAGAAACGGTACAAGCTTTGGAATTTGAGGCAGAACAAAGACAAGTAACGATTCTGTGTGATGTGGAGCCAAGCGCAATGATAACAGTATTTGGTGATAAAGAACGTATTATGCAAGTTATTACGAATTTGGTGCAAAATGCAATTAAATATAATATTGATGGGGGAGAAGTAAAAATTTCTACCATTGTCCGTGAAAAAGAGGTTCTCATTAAAGTAAGTGATACCGGCATAGGTATTCCGCAAGAACATTTGCCTCGCATTTTCGAGCGGTTCTATCGTGTTGATAAAGACCGTTCGCGAGCAGTAGGCGGGACTGGTTTGGGATTAGCGATAGTAAAGCATATTTTAGAAGCACATCAATCACAATTTTCCGCTGAAAGCGATATTGGCAAAGGCACAACAATTTCTTTTACATTGAAACGATAAAAAGGAGCCAATTTTGACTCCTTTTTTGAATAGCGACATTTTTTAATTCTTTATTACCATTCAGCTGTTGGATCCAAACGATACACTTCGGTCATTTCATCCAATAAGGGTTGTAAATATTCTGTATGATAGCCGTAACGACCGCCATAACCCACAGTTTCATCTGTTAAAGATGGAAGTATTAACCCTGCTTTTTGTAATGTTTCTTTTATAGAGTCCTGCCATAAATTTTGAAGATGTTTTTCGCCGAGGAATATATTTGTATCAACAAGTTCTTGTTCGACTTTTGATGGTTCAAATATTCCTAAAGCTAATGGATAGCAAGTGTTGAGAGCTTGCTGCATTATGCTATGGCTTTCTTCTGTTCCCTGTGCACTTAATTGCACAACCCAAGTATTGGCATGGAAGACATGATATTTAATTTCGCCGACAACTTTTTTTGCCAATTTTGCTAATGGCTCAAAAGAACTGTCACGCAATAATTGATAGCGCAATAATTCTGCTGTATCAAAAAGAAAATGACGCATTAAACTGAAATCATAACCACCAATAGGATATTCGACTAATTGGCAATTTGTATAATCTTGTGCATTACGTGAAAAAGCCGCTTGCTCGGGAGTAAGTCCCGTAAATTCTTGCAACATGGTGAATAAAGCAAGTGAATGTCCTATTTTATCTTGTGCTATTGAAGAAAATGCAATATCTTCCTCTAATATTGGACCAAGACCTGTCCATTCTGAATTTCTGTGACCAATAATGAGGGCATCATCAGCCATTCTTAAAAGTAAATTTTGGATTGCCATAGGTATTTGAAGAAGTTATTATTCAAGTATAGTTTGTTGTTTTTGTTTAAAAGCATCAATGCGGTCACGTACTCTTGCATAGTCCACAACGTCGCGGTATCCTTTTTCGCCTGCGGTTTCGAACATATCAGCATCTTGTTCATCCATGACATAGACATCGGCAGTTTTTACAACCCACATATTGAGTACTTTGCCTCGTCTGCCATATTGTTCTTTTGCAAAACTTAAAGCAATCTCCGGTGAAGGAGCATGCACAGAACCCACATGCACATGATGAGCACCGGTTTTTTCCCTGCAAAATACTTCAAATGTTTGAAATTGATCCAACTCTTCTTTTGCGGATGGAGGTGTGTCAAAGTGTTCCGGTATTCCAAGTCGTGTAATTCTTGGATCGAGAGATGTAATAATTGGCATAATAAAGTAATGAATAATGAATTTTTGTGCAAAAATAGAGTGCAGCACTCATGGCAAAAATGATAATTATCATAATAAAATGATATTATCGGACATAATTAGCTGTCTGCCTTTTCCGGTTGTTCAAATAATGCCTCGACATAAGCGACAGGATCAAATAGCTGAAGATCATCAATTTTTTCACCAACGCCGATAAATCGTACCGGAAGTTGCAATTCATCTGTGATGGCTATGACGATGCCACCTTTTGCCGTGCCGTCTAATTTCGTAAGAATTAAGCCGGTGAGCGGTGCCACTTTTGTAAATTCCCTTGCTTGCTGCAAGGCATTTTGTCCTGTGGTTGCGTCCAACACAAGCAATACTTCATTGGGCGCATCGGCTCTGTTCTTTTTCATGACACGACCTATCTTTTCCAGTTCGGTCATAAGATGTGTTTTATTGTGTAATCTGCCTGCTGTATCAATAATCACTACATCGGTATCTCGTGCAAGTGCGGCATTCATAGTATCGAAAGCAACCGCAGCAGGGTCAGCTCCCTGATGTTGGGAAACTATGTCCACGCCTGCTCGCTCTGCCCAAACTTCCAATTGTTCATTGGCGGCTGCACGAAAGGTATCGGCTGCACCAATGATAACCTTTTTTCCATGATTTTTGAAATTATTCGATAATTTACCGATTGTCGTTGTTTTACCCACACCATTAACGCCAACAATAAGCATAGAATATGGCTTTGATTTTCCTGTCAAATTATAATCCAAAGGAGTCCATTGTTGTTGTGCTTTGGCAAAAATTGCGAGAATTTCCTGTTTTATTAAATCATAGATTTGCTCTGCATTCTCAAAACGCTCTTTTTTTACAGTGGCTTTGACATTCTCAATAATTTTTGCAGATGTGGTTACGCCTATATCTGATGTAATGAGTATTTCCTCGACTTCATCTAATAATTGTGCGTCAATTTTTCTGCCGCCGCCTAATACTTTTTGCAAACGGTTCACAAAAGCTGCGCGCGTTTTTTCTAAACCCGACACTAATTTATCAAATCCGACCGCTTCAAAAACTGATGTGACTTTCGCCTTAATTTTGTCAAAAAAACCCATGAAAATACTAATGTTATTGAGAAATATGTTTGTATAAACGATGTCCATAGACATACAATGAAAAAGCCATCAGCAAACAAGCCCACCACAGTGTGTATGGCTCTATCGTCGGCACGCCTATGACATGTATGAGTAATGCAAATGCAATGGCTACGACTGCCGCTTTGCCGGCGAAGACGGATGGCAGGACAAAGTTATGCTTTTTTGAGTACCATGCTCCGGCTGTGACTATGAGTAAATCTCTGCCGAGTACGATTGCCACAAACCATAGAGGAATGCGTTGCTGCATTATCATAACGATCACTGCTGTTCCCACAAAAACTTTATCTGCTATAGGGTCAATAATTTTACCCCATTCTGAAATCTGATTGAGTCTTCGGGCAAGGCAACCGTCCAAAATATCGGAAATATATGCGGCAACACCCATCACAATCACTCCGGCTGTGTCATAGGTCCAGAGAAAATACGCTAATGGCAATGACATAAGTAAACGTATGAAACTCAAACCATTAGATATTGTCCACATTGTTTTTTACCGTCTAATATACTGTGAATGGATAACACAAAACGCTGTCTTCTATATGCAAAATTACGGCGTAATGTCCTCGCATCCATCCTTGAGTGCTGATTTGCCATTCATATTGACCTGTTTCGCTATGTGCTGTCCGGAGCCGATTCGGGGTATCAGTTGTGGTTATGACATTGCCCAGATTATCAATGATTCGTATATATGGCACAGACTCAAAGTCACTTTTTCCGATAACTAATAGCCGCAAACCATCGGAGGTAGGGTTGGGATGGGGTGGTGCTATGTAATATGTCGAACCGGAACGTTTCATGCGTACTCGAAGTGGAATATCACATGCGCCGTCTATGGTTATATCACCCAAAGTAAGCAGTGAACTTTGTACGGGTAATCTATGGTTTTTGCATGTATCATTAATAATTAAGGTATCACAATGAAATCCGATGGTATCCGGCGCAAAACACAATGTGAGCGATTTTTCTTCTCCTGTGGCAAGCCGTAATGGAAATTGTGATGGTGGTAGAGAAAAAACAGTATTGCGGATAAAATACGGGAAGAGAATTGTTGTCGCTATTCCTGTGTTTTTTATGATTATTTCTTTGCAATATATTTTTTGTGCATTAATGGAGTCAAAACGTATGGGTAATGCTGTATTGAGAAATACTAAACTATTTTTTATAGGTAATACTGTTACAGTGATGGTGTCACTGATGCGTTCGCAACCATATATATCCAATGCTTTGAAAAAATAGATGCCACTTTGTTTGACGATTATTGATTTCGATTGTAATCCATTATTCCATATATAATCTGTAAAACCATCCGATCCCATTAATGTTATGCTGTCGCCAATACAAAATTGTGGTTTATCGGACAAACGTACAGTAGGTCTTTGAATGACAGCTTTTGTGATTTGTATGGTATCACTTATGAATGCGCAGCCATTTTCATCAATACCGCTAAACCAATATGCACCGCTGTCACTAATTGTGATGGTAGTATTTTTTGAGCCATTTGACCATGTGATTGGATATTGTGACCATTGTTGCGCAGATAATTCCAATGAATCACCTTCATTACACAAAATTGTCGAACCCGATAATTGAATAGTTGGAGTTTTTACGGGATAAAACAGTACTTCTATATCTGCCGTGACATCAAGGCAAGACCAAGTATCCTTACCTGTCACAGAATATTTCCCGGCTTTTGTTACTCGTAGTGTTTTTCCTGTTGCGCCATTAGACCAGCGATAATTCTCATAGTCTTGGTCTGCGGTTAACTCAATAGTATCGCCCGGGCATAATGGCATTGTCCGATTAAGCAAAATTGTTATTGGACGCGGTTGTACTGTTCTGTATTCATAGATATTTGTTCCGACAACCCAGCCCCAATCATCATGAATAAAAAATATATCGTCCAATTGATCTGATTCCGGTATGCCACAGTTTAAATTTATCCATGAATTTCCGGCATCATTCGTGTAATAGACCTTAAAATCAGTACCTGCACCCCATCCCGATATTGCAGAGGTTAAATATGTGCCGAACATATTAAAGCCTGTCGCAAAAGTATTCCATGATTTTCCGGCATCGGTGGTAAAACGCAAATCGCCGTAATTTTCATTGCTATTACAATCAAGTCCCGATGTGGGTACTAAAAAACTGTCACCAATATTCGTAATTTCTTCTTGCCATCCTTTGATATTTCCGGTGGAAATCCACACTCGCCATGTTCTTCCGCCATCTAATGTTCGCCATATCCAGCCACTTCCGCTTGCATAACCTAGTCCGTCTTTTTCAATAAGTAAAGGGTCAGTTAATGCATTGTCGGGTACATTATAGACTGTTCGTGTCCATGTAATGCCGCCATCGCTTGTTCTGTAAAAACGCTGCGGATTGCTATTGCGATTATTACCGCAACCTCCACCGATATAGAGACCATTATCTCTGTCAATAAAATGACAACCCCAGCCGCCAAGTGTGTCCGGTAAAGTGAGTTCCGTCCAATTTATGCCACCATTTATGGATTTATATATCCCTTTGGTGCCTGAAGCATAGCCCACATCTTTATCAAGGAAGTGAACACTTTCCAACATCTGTGAACCGATAATTGTCACACATTCCCATGTTTTTCCGGCATCGGTAGTACGAGCCACAGCACCATCTTTTGAAGCGACAGGGGGAGAATTTTTTGCACCAACTGCCCAACCCAAGAGAGTGTCGCTCGGTAAAAAATATATATCTAACCAATAGGAGTCTTTGTAATCCGGAGGTAATACTTTGGCTTGCCATTGAGTTTGCCCCCGTGCTTGGCAGGAAACAATAACCAATACTATGATAAATAGTGCTGTCTTCATAATCGGATTTTCCGTTGAGACATAAAGTAGAAAAAATGATTATTTCATACCAAGATACACAAGGTAGAAAATATTGTAAGTCCAATAGAGACTAAAGAGACAAAATCCTGCATATAATCCGGCAATAATATCATCTGCTATTACCCATATTGCACCCATTTGTTCATTCAATAAACGAATAGGGTAGGGTTTCCATATATCAAAAAGCCGAAATAGTCCGAATCCCACCAATGCCCATACCCATCCTATCGTGACAGAAGGAAGAGCAAATGTAAGCCACATTCCCGCTACTTCATCAATAACAATACTTGGTGAATCATCGCCAATGCGCTTTTCCATTGATGGAATTGCCCAAAAACCGATAAGAGTTGCAATACACGCACTGATGGCATAGACATACCACGGTGGAGAAAATAAAACTAATAAAAGAGCCGCTAAAGAACCAAATGTACCCGGAGCTTTGGGCAAAAAACCAATACCAAAAAAACTTCCCAATAGTATTGCCGAATAATCATGACCTTCTTTGGTCATTAAACGACGAATGACTTCCCGATTAGCAAAAATATATTCGATCGAAGTCCATACGGTATATGCCGTTAATAATGACATTGCCCAATCGGTATAAGTGCCATAGAGCAATTGTGTTGCTTGGGCTCGAATGGGGGCTGATATTTCTGTGGTGGAAATAAATAATAAAATCAGCAAATAAATAATAAATACCATTTGAATAAATGTTTTTACTTTTGCTGAACGAGATGTTTTTATGGATAATCGTATTTCATCGGCAAATAATCGTAAAAATGTGGTAAACACATCACGAAATATGACAATAAGAACCATCCACAACGGTAATATTCCCATTGTTACAAAAGCAAAAAATGCCGATGCTGTTAATATTTTATCTGCGAGAGGATCAAAAAATATCCCGAATTCTGTTTGTTGTTTATAGCGACGTGCAATCCATCCGTCAAAATAATCGGTCAGCGCACCGAGAATAAATATGATTACCGCTATTTTTGAGGTTAGGCTTCCTTGGGCTGTTAATAATATATAGACAACCGGTGCCATAATAACACGTGTAAGAGAGATAATATTCGGTACAGATAAATACACGGTAAGGCAATTAATTGATGAGAGAATGGGCTGTGTTGATAATTGTATTAAATGATTGTGCTGAGAGTGCAGCCCCACCGATAAGTGCGCCGTTTATTGCTTCACGACTCAGAAGTGATTCTGCATTTTCTGCCGTGACCGAGCCGCCATAAAGTATAGGCAAATCTATGGAATATGATGCGATAGTATGGTGGATATGACTATGTACTTCTTCGGCTTGCTCCGGCGTGGCGGCAAGTCCCGTACCTATTGCCCAAATTGGTTCATAGGCAATAAGCAGAGAAGAACAATCCTGTCCTTTTAAGCAATCCAATGTTGTCGTTACTTGGGAACGGATGCGCTCAAAAGTCATTCCCGTTTGCCTTTCTTCAAGGGTTTCTCCCACACACCAAATAGGGCGTATATTTTTTGCAAGCAGTGCCATAATCTTTTTTGCAATGTGTGTATCGGTTTCCTGAAAATCACGTCGTCGTTCCGAATGTCCGACTATACAATATTTCACTCCTATATCTGCCAACATCGCAGCGGAAATTTCTCCCGTATAAGCACCTTTTTCTTGTTCATGACAATTTTGAGCACCCAACATGATGCGAGTGTTTTCGATTTGTTTTGCAACGGTGCTTAATGCAAGATATGGAGGGCATACAATAACTTCACATCGGTCATGAGCTGCGGGCATTGTTGCGATTAATTCTTGCATAAATATTTCTGCCTGCGAGGGCGACATATTCATTTTCCAATTACCTGCTATGTAGAGTGTTTTCATCTATTTTTATCCTTTGCATTTATGATTTCTTTTTTTTATCCATTACCATTGTTACGACAAAACCGCCGCCGCAAAGGACAAGTCCAATGATGGTCAGCATTTTTCCTGTGGCAAAGCTTGCCGAATCATATTTCATGGTAATGGTATGTTTACCCTTTGGCACATAGACTCCGCGTAAGCTGTAATTGGTTCTATACATCGGAGTTTCATTGCCATCTATGGTTGCTTTCCATGCCGGATACCAGATTTCACTCAATGATAATAATCCCGGCTCCTCGGTTTCAATGGTATAGCTGAATTCATTGTCCGTATAAGAAGTACATACAATGCTATGTTTGACGCTGTCGGCAGATTTTCCCGAAAGTTTTTCCGGTAATTGTTCTTCGATGACCGATTGATGTTTATAGTCTATGCCTCCGGCTTTCATTACCGATTTCACATTATCCGTCGGAACAATTTTCACATCATAGACCATACGTGCACGGGGCAGTACACTTGGTCTTTCGGCAAATGCTAATTGACCACGCATCGAATCAATAACGAGTTCATAACGAATATTCAAAAGATCGGCAGCTTCCTTTGATGTTTGTGCCATGGGGCTGCGACGTGAGAGCAATATTGGGTTATAGCCCTCGAATAACATAATATTATCCAATGGTCCCTGATTCCTTTTCATAGCCATGCCATATTTATTGCGCATCGAAACCCGGAAAATTTCTTGCGGTGGCTTAATTGCAAACGATTGTTTTGTCTGCTCATCAAGCGCAAATTGCTGTGCCGGATTTTCCTTCGAAGCACTGAATCCCGAATATGAAATTGTCAAATCAATAAAGATCAATACCGTCGCAATGGCTCCGCCCACTACGGGGTTTACCCATCCGCGATGAACAATATGACCAATAATAAATGCCGCAATAATCATCACCAATGCCTGCATACCGAAACCGCTCACCGCATCAACTGCATTCTCCGGCGTACCAAGCATACCATTCAAAGCCCCAATAGACACAAGTAAGGCAATAGCTAAAATGACACCCGCAGGTATCAAAAAACGTTTGATAACAGCAGATTTATCCGCATTGCGCAAGGCATCAAAGCCAAAACCCGCCATGATAGATAAACCAAAACTCCAATAAAACATCATACGGGCAGGATTACGAAAGGAACCAAGAACGGGAATATCCTGCAAAAGGGGATGCAAAAAGCCATTTTTACCTAAGCCATAGAGAAAGGCAATGCCGCACATCGTTATAATAAAAGAACCAAAACGGGTATTCCATAAAGTCAAAACACCGAATAGACCCAAAATGAGAGTGACGCTGCCGAAGTAAAAAGAAGTATCCCAATAGTAATGGGTTTCTGCCGGTTTGCCTTCTGCATCTTGCAAATAATACGGCGGATCGGATTTCCCGGGGAACGATTTCCCATAGAGATTAGGAACAATAGCTGTTAACAACTGTGAGGGCATCAAAGAGCCGTCAGCTGTTTTTTCATAGGTGATTTCGCTCCGTTCGGACAAATCTGCAAGTTCTTTTGCCGGAAGGAATTGTATAGCGACCATCATTGCCGCGAGTACTATAGTCCCAATAGCTGTTGCTGCCCCTGTACCAAATCCTGCAACGCTCAACTCCTTGGCTTTTAATGCGCCAATACCCATCCACAGTAAATATATCACCGTAAAAATCAAACAAAAAGCCGACGTTTGCGGGTGACCCGAGATGAGCATAAGCCCCAGCACCAAAGCCGCACCGAATAATGACTTTATATTCTTTTGAAAAGCCGCTTTATCTATGAGCATCAAAAACAAAGGGAACCATGCCATGTGATAGACGACCATAGGGTGGATGGTGCGTACTGCCAGCGATCCCGAAAAACTGAATGCCACTGCCGCCAACACCGACCCCATGCCGCTGATGCCCTTATAACGACACAGCATATACATTGTCCATTGCGCGAGTAATACATGCAAAAACACAATGCTTTCCACGAACTTTGGCGATAAATTACCTTGATTATCCAAAAATAAAAATGCCATCGTATGGAACGGATACCAATACTGTGTCTGGAAATCCGCTGCGAACGGCATACCCGAAAATGTATAGGGATTCCAAAACGGTATCTGGCCTTCGGCGGTAAGTCGTGCCGAATATGTCGTAAACGGGTAGATATACTCCGCCACATCATCCCACAGATAACCCTTCCCGAAGATATTCTCTCTGAAAAAAATCAATGTTGTCACAATGAATACTATACCGAGCACCCACATTGGTATGGATGTCAATATCTGACCCGTCGAAGAGGTCTTTCCTCCTTTTTGCTGTGCTGTAGCCATGAACTTCGATAACATTTGTGTTGAAAAACTAAGTGCAAATTACGAGGAAACGCCCTATCTTCATTGCTCTCTGTGCTTTCCAAGCCATAGAAACACGGACAAAAGCGATTATTAGGGGTGAGAGTATGTAGTTAAATTTTTGTAGTTTAGAGAACATATATGACATAGCTGATACAGATGGATATATACTTATACACTATGATAGATCTTATTGGAGACATTCACGGACATACAGACAAACTTGAACAATTATTGCTGAAGTTAGGTTCTGCAAAATGTGAAAATTTTGAGAAAGTTATCCAAAGAGAAAAAAATGTTTGCCATTATCCAGCCGAAATAGTCAAGTATCACTTTCCTGATGTCAGAAATTATGATAGAGTTGGTAGCATGAAATTGATGAATCTTGCGCACAATGTACGCTTTTTATCTTGTGGCATACAGCTCGAAAATCTTCCCGACACACAGATATAAAAACATACAATCAAGCTCGGCAGCGATAATTACATTGTATCGAAAAAAAATTAAAATGAAAAAGGACTCATGGAACTACAAACTCAATTTTCGTATATCACAAAGCTGATTGCAGAAGCCAAACAGCGTGCTTACCAAGCCGTTAATCATGAATTGGTAATGCTTTATTGGAATATTGGTGAATATTTGCATCTGCAAGTAAGCGCAAAATCATGGGGAAAATCTGTTGTAAAAGAGCTGGCGGAATTTATTGCCAAAACCGAACCGAATATAAAGGGATTTTCTGCCCAAAACCTCTGGCGTATGAAGCAGTTTTATGAAACGTACAAAGATGAGCCAAAACTCGCACCACTGGTGAGAGAATTAGATTGGACGCATCACACAATTATTTTTTCTTCTTGTAAAACAGCACAAGAACGTGAGTTTTATGTGCGGTTAAGCATCAAAGAACGCCTATCCAAAAGAGAACTTGAACGTCAAATCAATTCCTCATATTATGAGCGAGTAATGCTTGGGAATGCACAACTCAGCGAGGCGCATAAGACTTTGCCGCAAGACATTACCAATGTTTTTAAAGATACGTATGTGTTGGAACTCTTGAATCTGCCCGAACAACATGTTGAAAAAGACTTACAAAAAGCCATTTCCCACAATATCACGGCTTTTTTATTGGAATTTGGACGCGATTTTGCATTTATGGGTGAAGAATATCCTTTGCAGGTAGGTAATCAAGATTTTGCCATTGATTTGGTGTTTTATCACAGAAAACTGCGCAGCTTGGTGGCTATCGAACTCAAAATAGAACGCTTTAAGCCCGAACATCTGGGGCAACTCAATTTCTACCTCGAAGCACTCGACCGTGATGTAAAAACTGAATACGAAAACCCAAGTATAGGCATTTTGCTCTGTAAAGGCAAAGACGACACGGTAGTAGAATATGCCTTAAACAGAAGCCTTTCGCCCACACTTATAGCCGATTACGAAACAAAACTCCCCAATAAAACTGTTCTTCAACAAAAATGGACAGAAATTCTAAACGCTTTTAATATTGATGATAATGAATAATATGGAAAAAATACGAATGATTATGGACATTGCATTCATTATATTGCAAGAGCCAAAAATTTTGTAGTTTAGAGAACATACATGGCATTGCTGATATAGTTGGATATAATGTTCAATGTGCATACATTGTTTACTTTCCTACTGTACAGATTGTGCTATAATTCACATAATACTTTATACACTATGATAGATCTTATTGGAGATATTCACGGACATGCAGACAAACTTGAACAATTATTGCTGAAGTTGGGTTATGCAAAAAATAAAGGAGTATATGCCCATCCTGACAGAAAAGTTCTATTTGTTGGGGATTATATTGACAGGGGTCCGAAAATTAGGGAAACCCTTGAAATAGTGAAATCAATGGTTGACAGTGACAATGCCATTGCTTTAATGGGAAATCATGAATATAATGCGCTGTGTTTCCATTTTCAAGAAACCGAAGGAGGGCATTTACGAAAGCATCTCATTAAAAATATTATTCAGCATTATGAAACCTTAAAACAATTTCAGAACCTCCAAAAAGAGTATGAAGATTATCTGGACTGGTTCAAGACTTTGCCGCTTTATTATGAAACGGATACTTTCAGAGCTGTTCATGCCTGTTGGGACAAAAAAAGTATTGATTATTTGCGACAATTATTGGTAAATAACCGATTAACCGATGAACTAATTTATCAATCAGTAAAAAAAGAAACTCCATTGCATGAAGCGGTTGAACTGACATTAAAAGGAAAAGAAATAAAAATGCCCGAGGGACTTTTTTTTATGGATAAAGACGGAACACGAAGAACAGAAATACGAATTAAATGGTGGGAAAATCCTTCCGATATGACATATAAATCAATAAGTATTGAACCACTTGAAAATTTACCGGAATATCCTATTGAGAGTACGGAATTATTATCAGATTATTATTATCAAAGCAAGGACAAATTTGTTTTCTTCGGACATTATTGGCTCAAAGGCGAACCATCATTATATAAAGAAAATATTTGTTGCTTAGATTATAGCGTAGCAAAAGGCGGACACCTTGCAGCATACCGACTTGATGAAGAAAATATCTTGGATAGAAATAAATTTATCTATGTGTGATTTGACATTGTAGATTATCATTATCTATTCTGCCTTTGCGGAGAATGCGATGATATGCTTTTATCTCAATATGCGGTCTTGGTGATATATTGCTGATATGCTATGGTCCATGTATGGCTATGCTCTCATTGAGCGATTGGTAAGTTTGCCGACAGATTTGCAGTAATTTTGCAGGGATTGGTTTTTCAAGAGGATAGATGCAGTGGAAAATACTTTTACGCCGATACAGTTTTTGAAGGGAGTGGGTCCGAAGCGGGCAGAGGCATTTATTGGTCTCGGCATCCACACTACATTGGATTTACTGCGTTATGTGCCGCGTGCCTATTTGGATAGAAGTTCGATTTTTTCGCTTGCATCATTGGCGGAACGTTGCCGGAAGCAGACTTTATTTTCGGAGTTGAAGTCTGATGATATAGTGTCGGAGGTACAATATCGCCGAGAAGCCACAGTAATAGTGCGTGTCCATGCCATTCGTCGTCAGGAATTTGCGGGCGGTCGTAAGATGCTCATAGTCACCGTGCGTGATGATTCGCCGCAGGCGGCTGAGCTTGTGTTTTTTCAGCAGGTGGGCTATTATGAGAAAGTGTTGCAACAAGATGGCACCTATGTAGTGTCGGGCAATCCCGAGTTTGAGGAGCGATTTCGAAAATTGCAATTCCATCATCCGACGATTGAGCGGGTGAATGATGAGGACGAGGAGCTTTTTGCTAAGGGAGTAATAGTGCCGCAATATCCGATAACTAAAGAGCTTAAGAGCGCGGGAATTTGGATGGCATTATTGCGGCGATTGGCTTTGACGGCTTTGGAATATGATGGGGACAAGATTGAGGAATGTTTTCCGGCGGCGATGCTGGGGCAATATGATTTGCCGGAGCTTGGGCGGGCATTTGCTGCTTTGCATGCACCAACAAATTTGCGTGAAATCGGCTGGGCTAAACGACGGTTGAAGTTCGAGGAACTGTTTTTTTTCGAGATGATATTGGCATTGCGTCGGCGGGGTAATCGTGTGCAAGAGCAAGGTGTGACGATAGAGCCGCGCAGCACAAAAGCACGTACTTTGCTCGATCGTTTGCCTTTTGAGTTGACTTCGGCGCAAAAGCGTGTGCTCAATGAGATTGCCGATGATTTTCGTTCGGGCAAACCGATGAACCGTTTATTGCAAGGCGATGTCGGTTCGGGGAAAACCATCGTGTCGGTATTTGCTATGTTGATGGCGGTGGAATCGGGTTTTCAGACATTGATTATGGCACCAACGGAGATATTGGCGGAGCAGCATTATCGGGGAATTTCAGCATTATTCGAGGGGCTGGGAGTAAATGTGGTGCAGCTTGTGGGCGGTCAGAAAAAGAAAGTCCGTGCTTCGGTGCAAGAAGAAATCGCTTCGGGGAGGGCGCATATTGTGGTGGGGACTCATGCTCTATTCGGGGGAATGACATCTAAAAATGAGTCAAACTTAGTGTATCATAAAATTGGACTTATCGTGATTGATGAGCAGCATCGTTTTGGTGTGATGCAAAGGGCAAAGCTGCGTTCAATGGCGATGGATTCTCATGGAGAAGAGCGTTTGGTGCCGCATATATTGGTGATGTCTGCCACGCCCATTCCGCGCACTTTGAGTATGACACTTTATGGTGATTTGGATGTCTCAATTATCAATGAATTGCCTAAGAACCGTAAGCCTATACGGACGAAGATTATCTTTGAGAATGAATTGCGCACATATTTTGACTTTATCCGTGCGGAGGTTGCGAAAGGTCGTCAGGCATATATCGTGTATCCTTTGGTGGAACAAAGCGAGAAGATGGAGCTGAAATCGGCAGTTGAACATTATGAGCATTTGCAAACGGAAATTTTTGGCGACCTTAGAGTGGGCTTGCTTCATGGTCAGATGCTGTGGTATGAGAAAGATGATGTGATGAAAGCATTTTATAGGCGTGAATATGACATATTGGTGGCAACAACGGTGATAGAAGTGGGGATAGATGTGCCAAATGCCACCGTGATGTTGATTGAAAATGCGGAACGTTTTGGCTTGGCTCAATTACATCAACTGCGTGGGCGAGTAGGGCGTGGTGCGGAGCAATCATATTGTTTTTTGGCAACGAAAGATCATTTCCGTTATCACATAGGCAAAAAGCCGGAAGAGCTGTCGGCTGCGCGGGCAACGGTGCTGCGTTTAAAAACGATGGAGGACACAAATGATGGGTTCAAGATAGCAGAAGTGGATATGACATTGCGCGGTCCGGGCGACATATTAGGCACCCGACAAAGTGGCATGCCGGAGTTTCGTTATACTGACTTGGTGTCCGACGGAGATATAATAACGATGGCGCGACGTGAGGCATTTGCCGTGATAGAAGCAGATCCACATTTACGTAAGCCGGAACATCAGAAACTGCGTGCAGCATTTCTGGCATCGTATGGTTCGGGGCACGGTTTTTTTGATGTTGCCTAAGAAATAGACGTGGCAATTTTTCGGACGGTTACTGCTTTCGTATCTTTGCGCATCATTTTGAAAGAAAGATATGGTAGAGTACATCATAAAGCGGATACTGTTATTTATCCCAACATTGTTTATTATTACGCTTATCTCGTTCAGTATAAGCCGTTTAGCTCCGGGTGATCCGGCTGCATTGAAGGTGGGTGCCGGTGCGGACGGTAATATGAGTGGTTCGACGGGAATAAATGCTAAAATTATCGAACTTGTACGTAAGCAATGGAATTTGGATAAACCGGTATGGCAGCAATATGTGATATGGATGGGTGATATGATGATGCTTGATTTCCGTGAGGCATTTGCCAATGGTCAAGTGAATCTGTCGGCATTGAAAACACGATCAGTTCCATACTTTGGTGATTCTTTCCAAGATAATCGTCCTGTACTCGAAAAATTAATTGAGCGTGTGCCTGTGACATTATTCATGAATATAGCAGCCGTTTTTCTTGCTTATGTGATAGCTATTCCATTGGGGATATATTCGGCAACGAATCAAGGCAGTTTTCTCGATAAATTGTCCACATTCCTTTTATTTGCTCTTCATTCATTACCGACATTTTGGGTAGGTACGCTTGCCATCACATTTTTATGTAATTATGAATTTATCAGTATATTTCCGTCGGGGGGACTGCGCTCGCCTAATTTTTCGGTGAATTGGTCATTTTTTCGTCAGATGAATGATTATGCTGCACATTTAGTATTACCGATGATTATTTATACGTATGGCAGCTTTGCCTATATATCACGTCAAATGCGCTCGGCTATGTTGGAAACAGTAAGACAAGATTATATTCGTACAGCACGTGCAAAAGGTCTAAGTGAAAAAAAAGTGATATTTGTTCATGCTTTACGCAATTCTCTTATCCCGATTATTACATTGCTTGCGGGAATTTTACCCGGTTTAATTGGCGGTTCGGTTATTATTGAAACTATTTTTAGTATCCCGGGAATGGGTGAACTTTCTTTTAAGGCATTAGTAGCGCGTGATTATCCTATGATTATGGCAGTATTTACCATTTCGGCAATTCTTACTCTTGTTGGAATTTTAATTTCGGATTTACTGTATTCTATTGTTGATCCTCGTATTGCCTATTCCAAGAAAAATTAATATTTTGTATTTATTCAACTATTAACACTATCAATGGCAGCAACAAAAACCCCATATTTTCTAACACTTGAACGTAATAAACAGTGCAAAGCATTGGAAGCTCTTATTTTTGCTTCTGATGATCCATTAACTGTACGTGATTTATTCCGTTTTCTTATTCTTGAAGATTTTAATCAACAAACAACCGTTGCGGACAATGGTGAAGAGCCGGCTCCGCAAGAAGATTTGTGGGGGACATTCACGCCCGAATATTTTGACGAGTTGATTGGCGAGATAAATCTGGATTTGGATTTTTCTTCCCGACCTTTCCGCATTGTTAATGTTGGCGGCGGTTTCCAATTTGCAACCACCCCTCAATACGGCGAGTATGTACAACGATTATTAAAATCGAAATCACGCCGTCGTTTATCGCAAGCAGCTTTGGAAACATTGGCGATTATTGCCTATAAACAACCCACCACACGTTCGGAAATTGATGCCATTCGCGGCGTAAATTCCGGTGAGGTTGTGAATGCATTATTGGAAAAAAATCTTGTCACAATTTCAGGTAGGGCAGAAACAATCGGTAAACCATTATTGTATTCTACGACGGATGAATTTTTGCGTGTTTTTGGTATAAATAAATTATCCGATTTACCGAAATTGAGAGAAATTGAAGAATTGATGGAACATAGTCCTCAAGGAGCAATTCTTGCAGCTATGGAGCAAATGAATAAAGAAGAAGTCAGTACTCCCATCGAAGAGCCGGAAAATGATATTACCACTTCTTTAGCAGTGGATGAAGCAGAGAATGTCGAAGAAAGTGAAGATATTTTATTAGAATCAGACACTGTCACGGAATCGCCAATAATGGAAATACCGGAAACTATATCCGAAGAGGAAGAAATATCCGAAGAGGAAGAAATATCCGAAGAGGAAGAAAACGATATTACCATTAACACTTTAGCAGTGGATGAAGCAGAGAATGTCGAAGAAAGTGAAGATATTTTATTGGAATCAGACACTGTCACAGAATCACCAATAATGGAAATACCGGAAACTATATCCGAAGAGGAAGAAATATCCGAAGAGGAAGAAAACGATATTACCATTAACACTTTAGCAGTGGATGAAGCAGAGAATGTCGAAGAAAGTGAAGATATTTTATTGGAATCAGACACTGTCACAGAATCACCAATAATGGAAATACCAGAAAATATAGCAGAAGAGGAAGAAAAAACTCTAAATACCGATGAAGAAAACTGATAGAGTTATTTTCTTTGGGAAATTCGCTCTTCCAATAATTGAATTTCCATTTTTGCATCAGCCAATGCTTGTTCCGGAGTTTTTTTCCGGTAAAAAGCATACATAATTTCTTTTTCAAACAGAGAAATTGCCTCGGCTGTGATGGGAGATGCAATAATCGGTGAAGAGTATAATGTTTGTTGTAAAAATCCTTTTCTCAATGGATTATTTTGTAATTCATTGTCATTGATAATTGCTGTGTCGGCAGGAAAACCGGCATCAGGAACAGCGATAGAAAAACGTTTTGAGTTGCGATATTCAGTAAGAAAGCGAATAAATGTTTCCGCTTGCTTTTTGTATTGTGATTGTGCAGCAATTGAAAGGCAATCCGCCGATAATATACTTGCACCTTGCATAGTATTTTCGGCTGTTGGTATTGTTGGTAACACTGTATATTTCTGTGTGTTGTTTTCTATCATCGGATTGGCAATGATCCACATACCTGTAAGAACCGAATGCAAAGAATGTTGAGTAAATTGTTCGTCTAATACACGACTTTTTTCCATGAGACCATAGTGTGATAATTGCAGATAATAGTGCAAACCATCAAGTGCTTTTTTGTCGAATGATTCGGAAATAGGATATGTTCTAAAAATAGAACTGCCTGCACTCCATAGCCAAGGTAATGTTTTTTTACTGATATTTAACGGTTCATCTGCATGAATACCAATGGCATGTTTTTGCGGATGTTTCTGCGCATACTTTTGAATATAGCTTGAAAAAGTTGCCCACGTTTTTAATGAATCACAATGCAATACGGTATCAAGAATTATTGCTCTTGTATTAACCAACCATCCCATTGCTATCGGTGTATTATTGTAGGAAAGAGCTGAGGTTAATGCAGGAAATCGAGTGTCATGAGAAGGAAAATTATGCAAAACTTTTGCTTGTGCAAATTCTTGTACCCATTCTAAACCAATATGCATTATATCGGGCGCTTTTTGTGCTTGGATTGCCATGGCAAGTTTGGCTTTGCCATCTGACCATTGTAATTCTGTGGTTTGAATATCAATAGTCGGATTTTGTTGTTCAAATTCTTCGATAATAGTCTGCAAAGCCATTTTTTGTGATGGTTCAGACCAAAAATGCCAGAATGTAATAATAATCTTTTCCGATGAAGTGCTTTTCTTATGTTCGCATCCCCAAAAAGCAATAATCAGCAAAAAACATAATGGTACTCTGATATATATTTTTGTAAAGTGATTCATATTATTCGCGTCGTAATATTGCGTCTCTGAATGCTGTTGTCCTTTGTATTGGTTGTGAAGGTTGTGTTGGTTTGTTTGTTGAATCTTCTTTTTTAGGTTTTTCAAATCGTGTAGAATCAAAGGGTGAATTTTTAGGAATTTCTTTGTCTGGATGAAAATATAAATCAAGAATTTCTCTTGCAATCGGTGCGGCGACCGTTCCACCGAATCCGGCATTTTCGACCATAACACACATTGCAATTTGTGGATTTTCTATGGGCGCAAAGCATATAAACCATGAGTGATCTTTGCCATGGGGATTTTGAGCAGTACCTGTTTTACCGCATACAACCACATCCGGTAATTTCACACCGGCGGCAGTTCCTCCGGGAGTGTTAACCACATCAAACATGCCCTGGCGAATGACATCAAACCACCGTTCATCAATATCAATTTTTTTCTCACCATAGCTTTGCATCTGCATTTTTTTCAATTTTCTATTATAGATTTTGGATACAATATGGGGCTGATAAATTGTTCCTTTGTTGGCAAGAGCAGCACAATAGACCGCCATTTGCAGAGGGGTTACACCCAATTCACCCTGTCCGATTCCCAAGTTTGTTAATCGTCCTATAATTTCTTTATCGCTTAATTTACGTTTCTTAAAATATGCTCGGTCAGGCAGTAAACCACGTGAATCTTCGGGAATATCAATATTTGTTTTTTCGCCGAAACCGAATTGTTTGCCATAATAACTGAATTTATCAATGCCTATTCTTTGAGCAAGTTGATTAAAGTATGCATTGCATGACACGTGAATAGCTCTTTGTAAATTAATATTGCCATGAACACCACCGTGACATTTCCATGTTCTTCCTCCATACGTGTAGCCGCCTGCGCAATGCAATGTTGTTGATGGAGTAATAATACCTTCTTGCAAGCCGACAAGACCTATAAACATTTTAAATGTTGAGCCGGGCGGATAACGTGTTAGTGTTGCACGGTTGAAGAGGGGATTAGCTTCATCGGTACTTAATTTTGTATATAATTCTTTGGGTACTCTGCCGCTGAACGATTTTAATTCAAAGTCCGGCTTACTTGCCAATGCTAATACTTCGCCATTATTGGGGTTGACGGCAGCCACTGCACCACGTCGTCCTTCCAATAATTTTTCAGCAAGCGTTTGCAATCTTTTATCAATTCCTAAGTATAAATCAAATCCCTCTTCGGATAATAAATCATTATTACCGTCACGAAAGCTTTCCACTCTTTGTCCGGCTGCATTGACCGCAACAAATTCGACACCTTTTGTGCCACGCAAAAATTCTTCATAAGTGCTTTCCAATCCTGTTGTTCCGATAATATCGCCTTTTTGATAATAATCGCCCTTTTTTTGTAATTGCGTTTCGGTTATTTCCCGTGCATATCCAAGCGTATGAGCCATGTGGCAATCATCATGATATAATCGTTTTGATTCGACGGTCACTTCAATACCGGGCATCCAGTCTTTATTTTCTTCAATTGCTGCTACGATTTCCATATTCGCATCGCGATATATTTTATACGGTTTTGCTTGTGAAAAACGTTTGGCTTCTTTGTATAGAGTATATATTTCTGCCGTATCCATTTTCAAAATATCACAGAGCAATGGAATAGAAGCTTCATGAAATTCATTGGGAGTAAGTGTAATAGAAAAAGAAGGGGAGTTATGCACAATAATTTCATTATTTCTATCAAAAATATTACCACGAAATGGTGCAACCGTGACCTCCTTTATTGCTTGAGTTTCTGCTTTTACGCGATACACATTACCTTGAATAAGTTGCAAATAACCAAGTCGCCCTGCATAAAGTGCTAAAACTAAAAAAACGGCAAATAAAAATATACGTCTTCTTGACATGATGTCATAGAGTTGTTCACGAACTACTTCTGCCATGATAATTCTCCATGTTGTTGTAGTGAGATTTCGATAGTTGGTATTGTATTAAGTAAACCGATAATAATAAATGTGAGGAATACGCCCTGGCGAATATCAAAGACGCAGCCGGCTATATTCGAAACAAAATAGACGCACATCGCTAAAAAGCAACATAGCGCTAACCCTTTTGTTATTGTATTCGATGATTGGAAAAAGTACTGCAATGTCATAATCGTATAGCCACCAAGAAAGCTAAAGAACAGCAATGCCATAGGAATCCCGACTTTATATGCCAATGCAATATAACCATTGTGAATATAGGAAACATATTCATGATTCTTTAATACTAAGTCATAATGCAGTTTGTTCTTACCAATGCCATTGCCGCCAAAGGGAAGTTGTTGAATGAGATCCCAAGCCACTATGTTTTCATTGACACGTGTTAAGTATGAGTAATCATTCAGTTTTCCGACGGAGGACAATCGCTTGTCAATAATCTTTTTTACTATAGCGACATTTTTTCCGCCAAATAGCATAACACCCGCAACGGTACAGAGTATAATTGTTGTGAGTGCGGTGGTAAAGAATAAACGATTATTGCGCGGAGCAAAGATCAGACTGAACAGTGCGGATACGATAACAATAACCCATGAGGTCCGCGCCATACTTGCCAATGAAGCAACAACGGTGATGAGTACAAAAACTGTGAGTAAAATTCTAAGGTAATTATTCCTCATATAGGAAAGTGCAACAAAACCGAATGCGGCAGATAAACTGAAATATACACTGTTCACCCTTGCGGCACTGCGAGCAAATATTAATTGAAAAGCATACTTGGCATCAGTCGTTGCTCGTTTATAAGCAAGAATATTTTGAATTGATAAAGAAGTAAAAGCGATGGCTATAATAACAAGAAGTATGATAAGTTCTTTTTTATTTGTTATGTACTCCCGTATTGGGAAATAGTAAAGAATGAAAAGATAATTATGAATTTCGCGAAACCATTTTACCGGCTCCACACCATACGATAATGCAATAATACCATTTAATGGAATGCAGCATAAAAATGCAATAAGAAACATATCCGGTTTATTGCGGATGAGTGCTTTTCTTTGCACTACGATATGCCAAAACAGCCAAAAAAGTAATGTAACAAGATAAAATAACCCAAGGGTCAACTCGAATATGCTAAATCCTTCTTCTTCATCATAGAGAAGAAATCGCATGGTTGCTGCAACAAAATACAGCCAATACACTGGTTTATAGACAATAAGAGCAATACCTCCAACGCTCAGAGCTAAGGCAAGAGGTATCCATTCTAAAGACAATGAATATACTGCAAAACTTGAAAGCAAGGAAAAAAATATACCTATGCCTGCAATAAGCGTCAAAGATATATGTGATTGCAAAGCATGAATATGAGTCACAATATTATAGTGCTTGTTCATCAGATTGACTCTCCTCGTAATCGTTGCACAATAATTGTTGTGATAAGAATACAAGCTTCCAATGCTGAAATGCTCCAAGCCAGACCGCTATACGAATATACTGAAGTGAAGTATGTAACACTGAGTAAACCGATAATAGACCATACAATATGGATTTTTGAGAATGTTTTGAAGTCACCCGCAATGATAAACAATTGCACCCTTACTGTATTGGCAAGAACAAATATAGTTGATACAAAAAGGATACGCAATGTTTCTATCGAAATAGTATAAGGATAATTGGCAATTATGGTGATCATATCGGGTGCAAAAAACAAGACAGGCACAGATAATACCAATCCATAGAACAAAATAGCTTTTTGTACTTTTTTCATAAGATGGATTGTTCGAGTTTTATCATTATTATACATTGATGTTAATCGCGGTAACAATGCCGTAATTAATGCAGAAACTGGAAAGATTTGCAGTGCATTCGAAATGCGTTCACCGACTGCATATTGTCCTATCGTATTTTCATCGGCAAATAGTCCTAATATTATTATTCTGCATGATGTATAGGTATATATGGACACCAAAGACAAAAACACGGGAAGCCCCTCACGAAATACTTCTTTTATTTCATCAAATTGAGGCATGGTCGGGCGAATTTTTAGTTTGAACAGTACCAATCCACTGCCAAGTATGCCATTTATGAGAAAACTGATAGTTGTAAAACCGGCATATAATACATAGTCATCGGGCGAATTGATACAGAGAAGGGTAGCTATTACCATCGCAATTCTGGAAATGAAATTTAATATTCCCAAAAAACGCATCTCTTCCAATCCCATAAGAAGCCACATGGGAAACAATGACTCGCCTATGACATATAAAAACAAAACGGCATATAGACCTTTATATGCGGCAAATTGCTGTTGAGGTGTTGTAAAAATAAAAGTAAAGTATGCTATTGCAGCAAGTATGCACAGTAATAACTTTGCTACAGAAACCGAACTGTATAAACGTTGAATATAGGAATGATCATGTTTGTGTAAGGCGGCTTTTCTTGAAGCGGAATTATTAAATCCATAGACTGTCACAAACTGAAATATCATAACGAAGGAGATGCCGAAACTCGTAATACCGAATTTTTCAATGCCAAGTTTTCTTGTTACAAAAGGAACAAGTACAAGCATGGCAAGCTGACCCAATACATGGATTGAGGACAAAGAAAGAAAATTTTCCAGAACTAATCGAACGGCGGGTGTTTGTAGAAGTGCCCGCAAGCGTTCAACGTTTGCCGAGACGACCGATGACACCATGATAATATCCAAGGAGAATTGCTTTTAACTCATCAATGTTTTTGCTTCGCATGCACATTTTTATTGTATAAAAAATAGGTCTCAGATTCCGCACAGCTATCGAGCCGAAGCGTCTGTCCAAAACGACCAAATTACGTGCTTCATAATACCGTTTCCATGCCGGAGTATTATGGGCATCAAATGGTATCATTCTTTGTAATTGTGCATGCTCGGTGATTAATGTTGACAATCCATGTCGCCAACATCTCTCAAAAAATTCTGTGTCATCGGCAAAGATAAAAAAATCTTTATCCGGTAAACCTACCTTTTCAAAGACCACGGTATCTATGAGCGGTCCTTCAAATGTTGCGCATTCCACTTCCACCACACCATCGCGATAATCGGCATCATTTGGATGGCGTACCCATAAACTTTTAAAGGGATTGGTAAAATTGCAGCGTACCGGTTCGGGACGAAAGGGAATAGTACCGTGATAGCGCTGCGGTGCCACAATCTTATTGCCTTTCTCACTTAATGCGAGTAATTGTTCAAGACAATGCTGATCAGGTAAGACATCATCATCCATAATCCAAATTTTCTGTATATCGTAGAGCATAGCTTGTTCTATACCGCGCACAAATCCGCCGGATGCACCAACATTTTCTTGATGAATGGTAATAATATCATGTTGTTGAGCAAGCCATTGCGGTGTTGAGTCCGTGCTGCCATTATTGATAACGATAATATATTGCGGGCGGAAGATTTGACTACGTACCGCATCAATCGTTTTCTTGAGCATATCAAGGCGATTATATGTAACAATGACTGCTGCAACCGACATGAGAAATTGAGAATAAAATAAAAGTAAATAACTGTAATTAGGATTGAGCTATTGTATGTTCAAAGACACTTAAAGCCCTTGCTGTCACTTGGTCCATATTGTAATATTGATAATCGGCAAGGCGACCACAAAATAATACTGTGGACTGAATTTTTTCCGCTTCTTTTTTATACTTACGGGCTAATTCTGTATTCTCATGTTGAGGTATGGGATAATATGGCTCATTTACTAATTTATCATACCTTTGCGGATATTCATACGCTATGGTAGTTTTGGCATGACTTTGTTTTGAAAGATGCTTAAATTCCGTTGTTCGTGTATAGAGATGATTGTTCGGATAGTTAATTTGAGCTACCGATTGCTCTAATTCAGTATCAATAGTCCGGAAATCAAAACGCAAACTTCTATATGGTAATTCGCCGTGCATATAATCAAAGTATGCATCAATCGGACCTGTGTAAATTATTTTATTGAAGGAGACTATATCTGTGATGTCTTTGTAATCTGTTTGTAATGCTACACTTATCAGAGGCGATTGTAACATGGATTCAAACATTTTTGTATATCCGAATTTTGGGATACCTTGATAAATATCTTGAAAATATCTATCGTCCCGACTTAAAAACACAGGCACTCTTGCGGTAACGGACGGATCAAGATTTTCAGGAGTTAATTCCCACATCTTCGTTGTATAGCCATGAAACACATTGTCATAAATATATTTAGCCAAAAATTGCAAATCACCATGTGCGGATTGCTGTAATTTCAAAATAGGAATTTTATCACCATAGCCAAATTGCTGTAATAATTGTTCTTCCAATTTTTTTGCATACGATTCCGTAAATACCGCGTAAAGTGAATTGAGATTAAATGGTACGGGAATCAATTTTCCCTCAACATAGCCCAATACATGGTGAAAATAATTATTCCATTCTGTAAAACGGGAAAGATAACCCCATACTTTATGTGAATTTGTATGGAAAATATGGGGACCGTATTTATGCACTAAAATATGCTCATTATTGTAATAATCATATGCATTACCTCCAATATGATTGCGTTTATCAACAATGAGTACTTTCTTTTGTAAGACGGTAGCGATTCTTTCAGCCAAAGTACAACCGCTGAATCCTGCACCGACAATAAGATAATCGTACATAAAGTATAAATCCTGCGGTTAATTATTGAATACTTATAGAACGTGAAAGAGCCGAAATATATCGAATGCGCGGGACGATAATGACCGACACACACATAATAATCAGCATTCCAAGCATGGCACCGGCAATAATGACTGTGCGCATGGGACGCGATTTCTTTTGCGGTATAACGGCTTCGTCCAAGATATACATTGTAGGAGCATTTTTGTGTTCATCCATGATTGCTTGTTCAAGCATGGGTTTAAGAAATAACTTGACTTTGGTCAATGCTTCAAACTCCGCATAAAATTGTGCATATCGCACACCGATATTCATTGCATCCCGCAGCGCAAAATTGCCCGCAAACCCCGATTTATTTTCAGCATCATAGAGTTTACTTCGGAACTCATCGAGTGCTAACTTTTGTGTTGTTGTCGCAGGGTCATTTTCACCGACTGTATTTTTGAGCATTTCATATTGCACTTCCGATTTCATCACCTGAGTTTTAAGATCTGCAAGTGATGATGCGATAGCTCCGGCTTGGTCAACAGGTGAAAACACCAAAGTTTTACCGGACAGTTTATGCAAAGAATCACCGATATAGGCAAGTTGTTGTTCCGTTGTTGCTATGCGTTTTTCAAGATACTCACGATTCGTGGATGCTTCTAATCGCGATAATCGTAATGATATGCCATTCGCAATTTCGACGGCGCGGTTTGCCATCTTTACCGCTTTTTCAGGACTTTTGCTATAGATGGTAATATTGTAATTTCCTTCGGATGTCAGTTCTATTTCCAGATTATCCTTAAGATTATCGCGTAATGCTTTCATATTCGAGTCGGGCAGTTCATACTCTTCATGCAATTTAAATTCATGAATCAGCGAATCCTTGAAGCTGCGACTCTCCAATATAGTAAGATAGGTATAGCTCTCGTTTTTGCCTCCCAATTTTGAAAGACCGATGTCTTTGAGTGCACTGGTCATACCACCGAGCATACTGCTTAAAGCTCCGCCCGGATTATTGGGGGGGACTATGTTCACAGTTGCCTTGTACCATGATGGCATCATAAATGCCACGACAGCCGCTATGGCACCGGCTATGATGACCATAAGAGAGATAAAGAGTTTATTACGCCAAAGAAGTAACCAGATAGTTAAGCCATTCAATGCTGGCAGTGACTGTACATTTGATTGTTGGGTTTCCTGTTCGGACATTGTCAAGATAATGATGATAAACGAAATTCTTAACGCAAAACTACGAAATCACAAGCCCAATATGGGCAGAAATTGAAACAATTCATGTTTTACTTAGTAAATTACGCCTTGTATAAAGCACTTCTTTAGACTATAAAACAAATACTTCATTGTCTTAACTCGGATGCGGACTCTATTTTCACAGTTTTTTGTACCTATACAAAGGACAACAAAACAACCTTTGGCGCGCTTAGCCATTATCGGCATACTCGCTAAATTAGCATTGGACAGTGTGTCAGTGATTATGCCTGCCTCACTTGAATGGTTACTTATGCCATTTATACCATTGCTTGGGATTGGCAGTCTTGTTATATGGGTGGCTGCCGTAGAAAAAGACGAAGAAAAAATAGACTGTGAATTGTCGGAAAAAGAACAACCCTTACAATTGAGTAGCATGATAGGCAATATTGCTTTTATTGTGCTCATAGTGTTGATTGCTTCCAATGTAACCGTATCCTTGCTCGGTAGTTCGTCTATGACAATAATAAGCATGGCTATCTTTGATATGCTGATACTTGCATTTATAGCCATAACGGGTGATATATTTCGTATTCTTCGCCGATTGCTCATTCTTAGACGTTCTTCATCTACAAAACTCACCATGCGAGTGACTTTACTTTTTGTGTTGGCTTTTCTGTTCTCTTCAACTCTGCATTTTGTTTTTGGTGTGGTGGATGCAATGGCTATTGTAATTTCATCGGGCGGATTAGCGGCTGTATGGTTCTTTTTGCGATTGAACCAAAATGACTGGATTAATGCTCTGCCAAGAAAAGACAAAATATTTTTACTGCGCCGCACCATTTTCAGTCTTTTTACATGTTTATTAGTTCCGGGCTTATTGATACATGACTCTGTGGACGGAAACAATGGTCTGGAATCTGCATATATGTCTATTGGTTTTTGTGTGGTTTTTGCTTCTGGTATTTATGGAGCTGCACTTTCTCGTTTGTTTTTTTCTATTCTATTTTCTCTTCCAACAGCACAATTTATTGATCGGAGAAATTATGAAGTAGAATCACTTATCGAGTTGAATCGTTTGGCTTTATCGGATACATCCATTGAGAATATCGTCACAACGATTATGTTTCGTGCTATGGAGGCAACACGTGCCGAAGGAGCTTGGTGCGAAGCATTAGCCCCGCAATCTTCCGATTATATAGTGCTTGCCTCGGCTGTGCTGACTGATGAACATATAGCATGGTTTCATCGTTCTTCAGAATTTGAATCTAAAGTATTGCGTTCACAAGAACAGATTCTTATTTCCAATGTCGAAGATGACCACAATTTGGCATATCTGGCAAAATTCCCGCAACCATTAGCGCGTTCCGTTCTTGCCATGCCTTTATTTGCCGGACAAAAAAGAGTGGCTATGTTAGTACTTGTGAAAAGGGATGCTTATGGTTTTCAGGGAGATGATTTGCGCATTCTGCGTGCATTCCAACACAATGTAAAAATAGTATTAGATAATGCGAAGTTATTAAGAGAATCTATTGAGAATGAAAGAATTAAGCGTGAGCTTTCGCTCGCCAGCAGTATGCAAAACACGATGCTTCCGCAAAAATTACCGGAAATAGCAGAGTTTGATATTGATATACGATGCGTGCCGGCAGCAGAAGTAGGCGGCGATTATTATGATTTTGTACAATTAGAAAATGGCATGTGGTGTCTCATCATCGGTGATGTTTCAGGCAAAGGTATTCCTGCCGCATTTTATATGGCACATGTGAAAGGCATTGTTCTTTCTTTGGCGGGAATGGCAAAATCACCGAGTGACTTTTTGCTCAAAGTCAATAATGCATTGTATGGTAATATGGAAAAACACGCCTATATTACAATGTCTGTGTGTATGTTTGACACAGATGCTAAAGAGTTAGTTCTGGTCAGAGGTGGGCATTGTCCAACATTTTTGAAGCAAAACAGGGCAGTGGCTGTGGTGACACCCAAAGGGCTTGGCATAGGACTTGCCGCTAATTCTTTGTTCGTTCCAACATTGCAGGAAATGCATATCCCATATTCAGAAGGTGATATTGCATACTTTTTTACGGACGGTGTATCAGAAGCAAAAAATACTATAGATGAAGAGTTCGGTTATGAGCCGATTCTGGATGTATTGCGCGGTGTGCAAGATGGCGAAACGAGTAAAGTCATAAACGAAACCATAATGCATGAAGTTCGTTCCTTTGTGGGGACTGCACCGCAACATGATGATATAACATCCGTTGTTGTGCGATGTGTTCAGTCAAAAGCGCAAAACTCATTAGTGACTTCTTCGTCTAATGGAGAGTATCAGACAGTTGAACGATAAACAAGATTTTTTTTTAAGAGGACAGAGAGAATGAGTCATAATTTTGACATACAATCAACAAAACAGGGCAATGTGCAGATATTACGTATAAAGGGCTTCCTTGATGCCCATACGGCACATCTATTGGAAAAGGCAATTGAGGATAAAGTTAAAGCCGGAGAATCTTTTATCATTGTTAATTTTAAAGATTTAGACTATATAAGCAGCGCAGGGTTGGGTGTATTTATGGTTTTTATAGAAGAAATACGCAGCAATGGAGGAGACATCAAATTGGTGGAAATGAAACCAAAGGTATTCACAGTGTTTGATTTATTGGGTTTTCCGATGCTGTTTGATATTCTTTCCAATGAACAAGAAGCTCTCTCTAAATTTCAAGTCTAATCATGGATTCAAAGTTTCATATACTTGGCAGCATCACTGTTGCAGCTCAGACGCAAGAACTCAATGTTATCAGAGAGTTTATTGCTCGGTGTGCTGCTGACTGTAAATTCGATGAACAGCAAATTAATTTTATTGAACTTGCCGTTGACGAGATTTGTGCAAATATTGCGCGTCATGCCAAGGAAAGGCAATCAGCAAAAGAAATTATTGTATCAGTATCAATTGAAGATTCTCAATTTGTTGTAACTATTGAAGATAATGCAATGCCTTTTAATCCGTTGAATGTTCCTTCTCCCAATATGGTAGATTATTTCCGTGCTTATAAAAGTGGTGGCTTGGGCATTCATATTGTTCGTACCGTTATGGATAATGTTATCTACACGCCATCGCCTACCCATCTTGGTTACAATGCCTTAACATTGCGTAAACAACTCCCCGTATAATCGTTTACTCGCATTTTGTGAAAAAACCTCACCAAAATCCCTTAAAAAAACTGTAATTTCGTACAAAATGATTGACTCATTCACTGCGATATTTACTCTCGATGGTTAAATTTCTTTTCATTCTGACCGGATTATCTCTCGGTATCGGGCTGGGAATTACCCCCGGTATCTTAAAACCAAAGCCAATATGGTGGCGCATAGCATTTGTTCTTATTATGACTTTAGTCGTCTTTTGTTCTTTGCATCCTCCTATTGCCGGAACTTTTGCCGATGCGGTTATTGCAGGAAGGGCAAACCCCGATGCTCTTGTTCCCGTGCATATAGCACCTACCAAAGGTGGTACCTTCGATACACAGTCAAAGCTATGGTATGTGCAGGTCAATGATGTACAAAATGTGACAGAAACAAGAAAAACAGTTCTTCTGCTTTGCAATGAAACTTTGTACAATCAAGCGGGAAGTTTTCAACAAGATTTGGTTGTCTATGTCAAGCGATTGGACAATGACATAACATACAGTGTGGAAAGTGTCGGTATAAAAAACCCTATGTTTACTTTACCATTTATTATGGGACTTGAAGAACGCGCTCGTATTATGTTCTTTCATGTTCCGGCTGCATGGATTGCTTTTATTGCCTATGTGGTCAGCATGATTTACGGTATGAAATATTTGCGTCGTCCTGTGATGGAATATGATGTGATGTCGTCGTCTGCCGCTATGGCAGGTACTGTTTTTTGCATTCTTGCCACTATCACCGGAGCCGTCTGGGCTAAATTTAATTGGGGAAAGTTTTGGAATTGGGACCCAAGACAAACATCAATCTTTGTTTTACTCTTGGTCTATGGGGCATATTTTGCTTTGCGATCTGCCATTGAAAATCCGGCAAAACGCGCACGCCTCAGCAGTGTCTATTCCGTGTTGGGATGCGTCGCCGCGCTCTTCTTTATCTATATAATACCCCGACTTTATGACGGGCTTCACCCGGGTTCCAAAGACAGCGGCAATGCAGGACCTGTGCTCAGTACCGCATCTGATTCCTTAGACACTACAAAACAGATTATTTTGTCTTTAGCACTCGCAGCATTCACAATCTTATTCTATTGGATTATGAGTGTAAGTGCAAGAACGCGACTTGCTTTGTCTAAAGTTAATTCATAATTCTTTCAACTCTTAGCCGAATATAGATATATATGGAAACATTCTTAACCCAAAACGCTCTTTATGTTGTGCTTGTCGTCACAATGATTACATGGGCAGGCATAGCGATAACTCTTAATCGCATTGAACAACGCTTACAAAAAGTCGAGAAAAAAATAGAACGTTAATACAAGGAGACAATCAGATGAAACTACGATATATTATCGGATCAGTGATAGTGCTGATTTTCGGTGTGATTGCATTTATATCACTCGAAGGCAGTAAAATCGAATATACCAATATTGCTTCCGCAAAAGAATCGGGGCGCAAAGTACAAGTCAAAGGAGTATGGATTAAAGAAAAAGGCGCCGATTACAATTCAAAAACCAATGAATTTTCCTTTTCCATGCGCGATGAACAAAATAATGAAACAAAGGTTATCTATCAGGGTGCGCGACCCAATAATTTCGAAATTGCTGAAAGTATTGTCGTTAAAGGTAGAATAGAAAACGGAACATTGCAAGCATCGGATATATTGACAAAATGTCCGTCCAAGTATGAAGGAAATGCAGAACAATTGACCAATTCATCCAAATAATATTAACCGACGATGCGCTTACTACGTATAATTTCTATTGTGGCTACTGTCTGTACCGTCGCCGTTTCCGGTTACTTTATGACCATTTATACAAGTTTACCGACACCGACTTTCAATAAAGCAATACTTGAAGCTACGGGACAGGGAAGCGAAGAGCAAGCTAAGAAAATCAAAATTATTTCTGCGGCTGTTATTGATTCTGACCATCCCTTCACGCCTCAAGAATTTTATGCCACTGATACCGAAGGCACGACATTCCGCGTTAATTATACCGGAAATGACCCATTGCCGACATTAAAAAATGGTGAAGCAATTGACATTATAGGGCATGTCCATGGCGGTGAAATGCCTTATGTTCATGCAAGCCAAGTCATCAAATCATACTAAGAATACTCATGGGGGTATTGGATGGTAAAGAATACACCCTTTAATTTTCACATCAAATATCTCAATATATGATAGCCGATTTTCTCAAAGACTTCTATGTAGGTCAAATACTCATGCACCTGCTTTTTGGTGCTGCGCTCACGTCGTCGCTCTATTATGTTCTGGCAATCAGAGGTAAAGCTGAGGCACTTCCCATTGCGAGAAAAATATTCCACAGCTTAACCATAGGTATTGTGCTTGCTTTGTGTCTGAATATGATGAATGTGATGACAAGCAATTTCAATTATACCTATGTGTGGAGCTATTCCAATAAAGATTTGCCCACATGGTATTTAATGGCTGCGGGTTATGCCGGACAAGAAGGGAGCTTTCTTCTATGGACAACATGGGTGGCACTTATCGGCTCGGTATTAATTCCTTATGTGCGAAAAAGAAATTGGGAAGCCGAAGTCATGGTATTTTATTCCGTGATTTTGGTTTTTTTGCTTTTATTGCTTGTGGTGAAAAATCCTTTTGCTTATATATGGGACACTTTCGCCAAAGACGGCATTCAAAAAGGTTATACGCCTCTTGACGGTCGCGGCTTAAATCCGCTTTTGCATAATATTTGGATAACAATTCATCCGCCTATTTTATTTACCGGTTTTGCTGCGCTGTCAGTGCCATTTGCTTTTGCTATGGCTGCCATGATAAAAAGGCAATACCATGAATGGGTCAACGCTGTATTACCTTGGACACTCTATGCCACCGCAATTCTGGGCTTCGGGATTATGCTCGGTGGATTTTGGGCTTATGAAACTTTGGGATGGGGAGGATATTGGGCTTGGGATCCTGTCGAAAATTCCTCTTTAATACCTTGGCTGACAAGTGTCGCGCTTGTCCATACAATGCTTGTTCAAAGAAAGACAAAAGGTTTGGTGCGTACCAATATCATTTTGGCTCTCGCATCATTCATTTTGGTATTGTATTCCACATTCTTGACCCGCTCCGGTGTTTTGGGCGATACTTCCGTCCATTCATTCGTTGATCCGGGCATGTTTGCTTATGTTATTCTTGTTATTTTCATGTCCACATTTATTATTCTTGGTGTGGGAATGTTGATTGCACGACGTAAAGATTTTTTCGTATCAACAGCGTCATTTGCACCCCAATCGCGTGAATTCTTACTCTCTATCGGTGCGATATTAACCCTTATGAGTGCATTAATTGTGCTCTTGGGAACAAGCTATCCTTTAATCGCCGAAATATTCGGAATGACAAAAGTGGCTCTTGACCAAGGCTTCTATAATAGTATTCATTTGCCATTAGTCACCGTCATCTTGATTGTCAACGGTGTGTCTTTGGTAGTGCGCTGGAGAGTACACTGGAAAGCAAAAACGCTCGGCTCAGTGATGAAAAAAATACTATTTCCACTCAGTTTGGCAATTGCAGCAACCATTGGTTCTTTTATTATCGGAGTGCAAGACCCTTGGTATATTGCTTTGGGATTTGCATCGTGGTTTGCTTTATTTGTCAATGCTGAATTAGCATTAAAAGTAGTGAGGGCAAAATTTTCTTCCACAGGCGCATATATCAGCCATGCAGGCATTGCATTATTAATGATTGGCGTGCTGGCAACATCCCGTTACTCCGTCAAAGAACATGCGCGTTTAGTGCAAGGACAACCCCAAACCATACTCGGTTATACCATGACCTATATCGGGAAAAACCAAGTGGAGAAAGAAAGAAAAGATATTGAACGCTATCATTATTATGTGGTTGTACAATCAAAAAACAAAGTTGATACCGTCGCGCCCGTCATGTTTTGGAGTGATTTCAATAAACGCCAAGCTGCATTCCAAGAACCCGGAATATCTTGGTCTATTGACAAAGATGTGTATCTGTCACCCAAAATATTGGAGATGGAAGGCGAATTGCCCAAAGCTACACTCAAAAAAGGCAATACCATTGCTTTACCAACCGATACATCATTGAAAATAACATTCGAGCGTTTTGATATGTCGGGTATGCGAGGCGGTCCGCAAAATGGAGGTATCCGCCCGGGTGCAGTTATTACGGTCACCATGCCCAATGGCGAGAAAAAGGAATTAACATTATTCGCAAATATCGCTATGCCTTCGATGGAAACAATTCCCGAACCATTGATGATACCCAATACAACACAGCAAATTGCATTTACCAAACTTGATGTGAACAAAACTTCTTTGGAAGAATCCGGCGCAATGTTCACCTTTTACGATACAGCAAAACCACAAAGCGCACCCAAAGAAGTATTTACGGCTGAAATTTCCATCAAACCGCTTATTAATTTAGTGTGGTTTGGGGTGATTGCAATGGTCGGCGGATTCTTTGTGAGCATCTTCCGCTATGCTTCCAAAAAAACTCCCATTGAAAGAGCAGAAAATGCAGACAATACAGAAATAAAAGAAAAAGCAGAAGTGCCGGCAGAAATAGAAAAATAATATATTTCTGCCGGATTATTGCATTCATACACGGCATTACACTCTGAAATTGAAGCGTCGTGATATCATATATATCAACCCATATCTGTGCATCGGATATGGGTTTATTTATGTCCATGAGACGGTATCGCAGAAAGTAGTGATTGTTCGCTGAGCAATGATGAAGATGAATGGTGCAATCGGGCAAAGCAGGAGTTTATGCTGTTTTGCCCTTTACGGAATCGGGTTTCTGATACCATAAGACCATAAATTGAGTATGTGCCATACGTCGTGCTGCTTCTTTTGCTTTGTCTGCATTTTCCCCTTCGAATAAATCGGTGATGGTGGCGAACCATACTTGCAGCCATCGTCCGAAATGGATTTGCCCAATGCCATAATCATGATGTTTATCCACAGCGAGATGAGCCACAGTTGGATTGCCTTTGAATTTTGCCACACCGAAAAGATTTGTTTCCCAAAAATCAGTGAGTTTTTCAAGATGTTCCGCCCATTGATCATCGGCAATATGATGATGGAAAATGGGACCCAAGAGATCATCACGGCGGATAGTGCCATAGAATTGATGTACTAATGTGCTAATATCCGCCCGCGTTTTTATATCGTGTTTCATGCGTACATAGTATGTTTATTTCTACCCCACAAAAGTAAGAAGAGTTGAGGGAAGTAAGAATCAACAAAATGTAAGAGTTGTAGATAATTACCCAATGCGTCTCGATGGTATTAAAGGATTGAATCTAATTTCAAAGAACGCCTCCAAAGCTAACAACCAATGCTTGTCATTAGTATCTTTGACATTAAAAAGTAGTATTGATTTATCAGAATAGTTGTTTATGTCCCAAATACAATGTTCATTGTTTCCTGTCTTATCTTCCAAGTGATCCATCACTCTTCTTCTACTGTTATGCATACTCACTCCGACTTTGTATATAGTATCATTTCCGATAAAAACATAAACTCCGGGATGCCACACAATATTATATGTCTTTGAGGGTAATTCTAAATTTTTGATTACATCTCTTTCCATAGGAGTGTTATGGGATAAGATGTCAATAATCTCGAATTTATCTTTTATAAAGCTAAACTCTTCTTCGAAAGTTTGAATTATTTGTTCTTTCATGAAAAAATTAAATAGTAGTTAATAAAGATTGACC